>ENA-UERN01003086-UERN01003086.1-human-gut-metagenome-genome-assembly--contig:-NODE-3086-length-12021-cov-7.614032_pt1 | contig 12021 bp, 10 predicted proteins | sample MGYA00242950_ERZ507950 | MGnify/ENA primary metagenome ERZ507950 (study PRJEB26167, sample SAMN06115515) | human gut metagenome | host: Homo sapiens | place: China:Ningxia | collected 2014-11-26...
GCTGCAGACGCACCCTCGAATCCTCCTGGGTGCCGTCTGTGGCTTATGCGGGCTTCTCTTTATAACTCTTTTTCTGCGTTTTAACTTATTTTAAGTTATAATACAAAATTCAAGTTAAGCTTTGCTGTGAATCACTTTTTCTTTACCATGCAGCGTTTTTTAAAGAACGAAATACCGTAGCAAAGGATTTGATCGTAGTCATCCTCATACTCTTTTGCATACATCCGATCATCAATTTGCTGCAACGCTGTATCGCACTCACTCTCCAGATTTTCCAAAACCTTCGTATACTTCGCCTCAAAGATTGCAACGCGGGCATTGATGGAATCGTAGACGACCACATCGCTTCGTCCTTCGCCATGTTCCTTATTGGAATCCACCATGTATCCTGCACCTGTGAAGATGCCCGCAAGGAATGCGTGGTAGAAGTCCTCCCGATAGTCATGGTAGCTAATGGTGCGCCGGAGCAGAGCATTCATTTCCTTGGTAATGCCTTCGCTGTCACCGTTCCAGACTGCATCAAACAAAGCATTTCGATTCCACTTCTTCGTACTGTCATCGAACCATTTGATGACTGTTGTTTCAAAAATCTCTTTGATTTCTGCATTAGGAATCATAAGGGCAACCATGCCATCCGACAATTCGCCTTTATAATCGCCTTCACGAGCTTTGGTCAAGTACCCTGTCAGATACAGCGTACTCCAGAGATTATCTTCTGAGGAATGCAGGTAGTCATAGGTCAGGTTTTCATCCACACGCTGAACAATGTAGCCGCCAGCCATCAGGGTTTCAAGTTTATTTGTGATTGTACTCCCCGCATAGTCAATAAAGGAACGGATGATTGCATTGTCGCTGGTGTTCTTCCAGTAGCTGATAGGCTTAGCCTTCGGGTTGCGCTGTAATTCCAGCATATAGTTCATTACATCCCACGGGCAGTAAACATCAAAGGCTCCGAAATGGTATCCATCATACCATTTTTTGATATTCTCAGCCCGCTCTGTCAGGTCGGCATCCTTTAGCAGCTGGTCAACCTCGCTCTGTACAAATCCGAAATACTCGTTCAGACGAGAATTTGTAATAGTATCCGATACAAAATTGTTGGTTCCTGTAAAGATGCTCTCTTTCGCAATCTTTAAGCAACCCGTAACAACTGCGAATTGAAGTGCTTGATTGTCTTTTAGGGCCTGCATTAAGCCTTTCATAACATCGAGCATTTCAGTATAGTAACCGTTATTGTTTGCTTTCGCTACAGGAACATCATACTCATCTATAAGAAGAATTACTTTTTTGTTGTAATGCTTATTTAGCAGCAATGTTAAAAATTGAATCGAGCGCAGCACATCCGTCTTTTCCGCTTTTCGATCACTTATCTGCTGAAAAAGAAATTTTTCTTGTTTGCTTATCACCTGACTATCCAACAAATACGTGTGATTCTGATACAGAAGAGTAATTTCATAGACAAGCTGCTGATATGCATCCATAAAATTCAGACCATCTATCTGCCGGAATGAAATAGAGATTGTCGGATACTGGTTCATCCACGCATCACATAATGCCTGATGCTCTGCAATTTCTAGCCCTTCAAACAGTTTTCTGCTGTTCTTTCGGATGTCGAAGAAGTTTTCCAGCATACTCATGCCCAATGTCTTACCGAATCGTCTGGGGCGAGTAATAAGCGTCACTTTCGTTCCGGTTCTACTGAGCAGTTCGCTAATCAGTCCCGATTTATCAATATAGTAATACCCATTTTTACGAATTTCTTCAAAATCCGAAACTCCAACGGGAATATTCATTTCTTTCATCTCTGCTGCCCCTTTCACGTAGCCATGCACAGACTTTTCGTTGCTTCTATGATACCATGAATCTCGTGTTCTTACAAGAAAAACTCTAATTGCCGCGTTAGTTTTGCCTACGGCTCATTCTGCATGGTCTGCCAGCACATCTTCAAATGTAAAATGGATTTTCACACGTTCATCGTTGAAAACCTCGATGCGGTCAATAAAGGCTTCCACCACATTCTGTGACAAATGCATCACATCGCCTGCTTCTCCCACCGTATTCATCATGGCTTGCAAATTATCCGTATCCTTTTTCACAGGCTGGAAAATTTGATCTTTCTCGGTACGCAGCCTTTGAATCTGCTCCATTCTTTCATCTTCCTGCACTCTGTAGGCATCTCTCTGCCGGATGAATTCTTCCTTGCTCATATTTCCGTCGGCATACTGCTCATACAGTGCAACACGAAGTTTTACGAGCTCTGCCTTTTCTGCACTCAGCTTTTCTTCCTGCCGTTCCAGTGCGGAAAAGATGATCAACGCTTTGCGTTCCCGTTCGTGCAGGATTTCCAGCATATGCTCCGCCTGCTTTATCTGCACTGTCAGCGCGTTTCGGACAATCTCTTCCAGCATTTTCTCAGAAATCGGGATTCGCTTGCAGGGGCTGTCCACCGCCGTGGCTGAAAATCTGCAGTTAAACGAGGGATCAAGTTTCTTGAGAACACGATATTTCATCAATTTCCGGCAATAGCCACAGTAGACCTTTCCCTTCAGCGGATACTGGCGTTTTGTGTAGTTCCCTGCCTGATGATTTCCATGCTGCAGCATAATGACCTTTTGCGCCTGTGCAAATTCTTCTGGGGTCACAATAGCGGCATGGCTGTCCTCGATTCGTACCTGCTGTTCCAAGGGAGCGCGCAGGACCCGATGTTTGCACGGAACAGGCATAATGAATTTCGCGCCCACGTAGGTTCCCTTATACTTCTCATTTTTCAATATATGGTAAACCATTCCGCTTGTCCAGTGGCTGCGCTGCAAGTCCCATGCTTTCTGCTCGCTGTACACATGGTTTTCCGACACATGATACACTGCCGGGGTTGGAATCTGCTTTTCGTTCAGGATTTTTGCGATGGTCCCCGTCCTGTTTCCCTGCAATGCCAGTTCAAAAATCAGGCGCACATACTGGCTGGCTACCGGGTCTAGGATCAGCTTATGGCAGTCATTTGGGTCCGGCAGGAATCCAAACGGGCGGTATCCTCCGAGATACATTCCTTTTCTCTGCATCACATGGTCTGCTGCTGCGATTTTGGCAGAAAGGTCCCGGCTGTAGGATGCGTTGATGATGTTCTTAATGGCTACTTCCAGTCCGCGTACATCGTTTCCGATCTGCATTCCACTGTCATAACCATCGTTGACGGAGATGAAGCGAACGCCCAGCAATGGGAAGATCCGCTCCATATAATCGCCTGCTTCGATGTAGTCACGGGCAAACCGGGAAAAGTCCTTTACGATAATCGTTTTCAGCTTTCCATCCTGCGCATCTTGAATCAGCCTCTGAAACGCCGGGCGGCTTGTAGAGGTTCCAGAATAGCCGTCGTCCACGTACTCCTGAAGCGGCTCTTTTGCCAGTTCGGGGCGGGCCATGATGTACCCCTCTACCAGTCCGCGCTGGCCCTGAATGCTGTTGCTTTCGACCTTATCAGCCCCCACATCCTCGTCCGCAAGGGAAAGCCGGTAATAGGTTCCGATCATCTGCTGCTCACCGCCTTTCAAACGTGTAGATCAATTCCGTCTTTGCGATTTCCGCTGCACGATTTTCCAGATTGCTCATGCGGCGCACCCACTCCATCTGATTTTCTTCTTTCAGTTTTTCCGAGACACCCTCCCGCTGGCTCAGTTGCTCGATCAAAACCTCATATCGTTCCGCTGCCTGCTCTTCCACATTTGCTAAAACAGTATCCAGTTTTCCGCTCAGCAGCAAACTCTGGTAATTGGCTGGTTTTCGTAGTTTCAGGTACGCCTTGTGCAGCATTTCCCATCGGCCAATCGGACGGGTCCGTGGCAGTTTCAAGGCTGGCAGATAATAATCACCCACCAAAACATATTCCATTCCTGTCCGGGCATCATAGATTTTCTCTTTCATTGTCTGTTCTCCTTTTTCGTTAAAACACAAATTCCGTATAAGTTATTTTCCTGCGGTCCACTTCAATTTTCTTTACATACTGCAGCAGATTATCTACCGTCAAAAGGACTTCGGTGTTTCCTGCGATCTGCTTTTTCTGCTGCAATTTTTCTTGAACGACGGCCAGTTCTTTCTCTTTTTCAGCTTTTGTCTGTCTGAATGTCTCAATTTCATTTTCTGCATCCTGCTTCAGTTCCAGAAATTTCTCCTTTGAAAGTTTTCCGAGAACATACCGCTCATAGCCGCTGCGCTTCTGCGATTCCAGCCGAACGATATTGCCCGACACCTGTTCCATTTCACGGCTCAATGCAACTTTCTTTGTTTCAAGGTTGCTTTTTCCCGAATTCTTCTGCATCAGCTTTTTCAAGTACTTATGTTCTTCTAACCGCTGGTACAGTTCCTTATGGATGCCGTTCCAGAGGTCTTTCTCTGAGATGGAAACATGGCAAAATTTACAGTAAAAATACAGCGAGCCATCCCTTTGCCAATGGCAAACCAGCTTTTCTCCGCACTCTTTGCAAAATATCCGGCCTTTGAAGATGTTCGGATTGTTCTTTCTGCGCTGTTTGCACCATGTTTTCCGTTCCTCCCTGACCGCTTGCTCAGCTTCCCGCAACACGGAAACTTCATCAAACAGTTCCCAGCTGATAATCGCCGGATGGTTGTCCGGCACCATCCGCCAGCTTTCCCGTGGATTCTGCCCGATTTTCCGATTCGTTTCATCGTAGGCGATGCGGTTATACACCATGGTTCCCGTGTAGACCGGATTTTCCAGAACCTTTGTCACGAAAGCCGGCTGCCATGCAGGGTCCTTTACCCGTGATGTATTTTTCACATACCCCAACTGACAGCGGCGTGTAAAAGGTGTCGGGATTTCCTGTGCAGATAGCTTCTTTGCAATCTCGTACTCTTTCATGCCGGATTTCTTCCAGAGAAAAATCCGAACTACCACATCGCTGACTTCCTCATCCAGAATCAAATGATTCTTCTGATCCTTTTTGTAGCCAAATGGAACAGGGGTATAGATTTCTCCCCGTGCTTCCTTGGAACGAAAGCACGACTGAATCTTCTGGGACAGGTCTTTCGAGTACATTTCGTTGATCATGCTCTTGATCGGCACCAGCATCCCGTCCCGGCTCTGGCTGTTCAGGCTGTCATAGTTATCGTTGATGGCGATAAATCTTACGCCAAACAGTGGAAACACCTGTTCCAGATACTGACCTGTTTCCACGAAATTGCGGCTCAAACGCGAGAAGTCCTTTACCACGATGCAGTCGATTTTCCGCTCCTGCAGTGCTTTCAGCAACCGTTCAAATTCCGGGCGGTCAAAGTTCATCCCTGTGCACCGCTTGTCCGCAAATACATCCAGCAGCATCAGATCATCCCGGCGATTGATGTACTCCTTGATATAGGAAATCTGCACTTCCAGTGATTCCGTATTCCGAAGCACATCATCGAAATCAGACAATCGCGCGTAAATTGCAGTTTTCCAGACACGGTGCGGTGCGTTCTCCGCTTCCCGCTGCGCCGCACTTACTTTCTTGCTTACTCTTGCCATAAGTCGGCTTCTCCTTTCATGCAGATACTTCTTGCTGCCCCATCTGCTTTTGATGCAGTTCTTCCAGCAGGTCTGCAATTTCATCCTGGAATCGGAACGTAATTTTCACCCGATTGCCCTCATACACTTCGATTTTCTCAATCAATTCGACAATCATCGGGCGGGTGATTTCTTCCAATTTTCGATACTTACGGTACACATCCAGAAACGGATAAGCGTTTGGAGCAGTCTGTAGGTTTTGCCGTTCTGCTTCCAGTTCTGTGATTTTGCGGTCATACTCTTCGATCCGCTTGCTGTACAGTTCGTTGTAGTTCAAAAAATCCTCCCGTGTGAGGATTTCCTCTGCGTAATCCCCATACAATTTTTCCTTAATGCCCTGGGTATGGGCCTTTTCTGCAGTCAGCTGCCGAATCTGCCGTTCGATACGCCGCACACGGTAGGGTTCCTGCTGGGCCTGCCGGATGCTTTCTACAAACTCTGCTTCCTCCATCACGATCTGGATCTGCATCTGGAGCGCATTCCGCACAATGTTATAGAGCTTTTCATCCCGTAGGTTATGGCTCGTGCAGCTGCCCTTGTTCTGCTTGCTGCCGGAGCACTGATAATAGATATACCGCTTTCCCTTATAGCTGGCCGACCTGCGCACCAGCCGGCTGCCGCAGTCCCCACAGTAGAGAAAGCCTGCAAACAGGGCCACCGTTTCGGCATCGTTCGGCCTGCGTGTTTCGGTTTCCAGAATCCGCTGCACCAGTTCAAACTGCTCTGCCGGAATGATTGCTTCATGGGTGTTGTCCACGATTACCCAGTCCCGCATCGGCACGTTCATTTTCTTTTTGGAGCGATAATCCAGTCGTCGTGTCTTTCCCTGTACCAGTTTCCCGATATAGACCTCGTTGTGCAGAATGCGGTCCACTGCCTTGGCAGACCACGGCGGCTCATCGCTCTTGCGGAAATGCAGGCTCAGCTTTGCACCGCTCTGCAGCTTTCGTGCAGCTGGGGACGGTACCATTTTCGCATTCAAATGATTTGCGAGGCTCTGATTATTCATGCCATTGATCTTCCAGCGGAAAATATCTTGCACTGTTTCTGTTGCCAGTTCGTCCACGATCAGTTTGGTATGATTGCTGGGGTCCTTCTGGTATCCATAAGTTGCAAAACTTCCCACAAAATCACCGCGTTTCCGCTTGACCGCAAGCTGACTTTTGATCTTGACGGAAATATCCCGGCAGTAGGCATCATTGAGCAAATTCCGCATCGGAACCATGATGGAATCGCTGGTCTTCCACGCAGATTGGCTGTCATAATTATCCGTCACTGCAATCAGCCGGACACGCATGACCGGGAAAATACGTTCCAGATAACGTCCCACTTCAATGTAATTCCGTCCAAAGCGGGACAAATCTTTCACCAGAATGCAGTTGATAGTCTCTTGTTCCAGTTCCCTGAACAAGTTTCGGAACGCAGGCCGTTCAAAGTTCGAGCCGGAGTAGCCATCGTCCACAAACTCATCCACAATACACAGTTCCGGGTGGTCTGCGGCATAGGCTTCCAGTAGTGTGCGCTGGTTTACAATACTGTCGCTCTCTGTCTTATCGCCATCCTCACGAGACAAACGCAAGTACAAGGCTGTACGGTATCGGGTTGTATTTTGCTGTGTTCTCTTCTGCAAATTCACATCAGGGTATAACAAAAGCCTTCCACCTCCTTAACGAATCGGCAATACTGTTCGTCAGAGAAGCGAAAGGCTCCACATTTTTCTATGTAGAACAAGCCTGCCGAGCAAACTTTACTCAGCCGGCACATTCCTATTTTTTTACCCACAAACAGCTTACCAGAATCATCATCTTTTGTCCAGTGCTTTATCGCATTAAAGTGTGAAATTTTCTGTGTGATTTTTCAGCAGCTTGCCGAAGTCTTCTCTGCCTTTTCAGCTGGCAGACCGAAAGCATCTGCCAATACGTTCCGGCAGTGTACTGCTCCCTCTCGGTGCAAAGTTCAGCTTCACAATGATTCCGTTGTCCAGATAGCAATAAGGATTTCCGACTTTATCCAGCAGATTTTTCAGCCTTTCCTCCTGCGGCAATCCGTATTCCACTGCATCCTGCGGCAGTTCATGCTGTTCTATCGTGCGGATGTCCCGGTTCTTCATCTGGCGGATCTGCTCCAGCCAATTCATTGTGCCGTTTTCTTTCAATCGCGTTCCTCCCATTCAGGCCAGAAGTGTTTTCAGCAAGTTCAATTTTGCCTGTCCTATGTTTTTTCTCATACTGGGACCTGTGCAGGCAATCGGTGTACACAGTTCCAGCAGACGGTCATAGATACGGGCGTGTGCGGTATCCTGCGGGTTCTTCAACTCCGTCAGGGTCAGGTTCGTGGTAACGATCAGCGGTTTCCGGCTGCGGTAGCGGCTGTCGATGATGTTATAAATTTGCTCCAATGCATATTCCGTGCCCCGCTCCATGCCAAAATCATCAATGACAAGCAGCGGATAGCCGCAAAGCCTGTCCACGACTTCATTCCGCGCGGAAAAGGCGTTATTCAGTTCATTCATGATTCGGGCAAAATTCGTCATGCAGACGGCCACTTCCTGTTCCATCAGGGCATTGGCAATGCAACCCGCCATAAAACTCTTGCCTGTACCAACACCGCCCCAGAGCAGCAGCCCCACATTCTTTTCCCGCATTTCCGGCCAGTGGGCCACATACCGCTGTGCCAGCTGCATCTGTGGATTTTGCCCGTGATCGTCTGCAAATGTCCAGTGCTGCATCGCCCAGTCGGTAAAACCCTGCAGCTTCAGCCGCTGCACTTTCTCGTAATGCATCCTTGCACGTTCTTCTTTCTCTTGCTTTTCCCTTGTAGCCTGCCTGCACCGGCATTCAGCCGGATGGCGGTCACGCCCAAACAGTTTTTTGCCATTCGGAAAGAACGCTTCCTTGGGAGTTTTGCAGCTGCCGCAGTACAGCAGCCCATCTTCTGCAACATAGTCCTGCGGTTCCATAGAGATCGTCATAAGCCTGTCCATCGCTGTCTGGATCGTTTCCGTCATAAACTTTCCTCCTTGTTGTAGGTATAGTCCGGGATGCCTGCTCCCGGTTTCTGTTGTCTTTTCTTCCGTGCTGACCAGCTACGCAGGGTCGCCGCATGGTCTGCGTACTTCCTGCCTGTAGACTGCATATAGATTGAAAGGTCATCAATCAGGGAATCTAACTCTGCAATTTCCATTTTCAGTTCTGAATAATCTTCCAGATAGACATTCCGATAACGCCCATATGCTTCTTTGGTTCTACTCAGTTGGTTCAATCTTAGGTTGTTCTTATTTATTTGGTTCGATGTGCAGTTTTGCGCAATCGTATTGCTCACTTTTGAGCAATCAGGCTGCTCATTTTTGACCATCTCGACTGCGCATTTCTGCGCAGTCCGGGGAACGCCGAGAAATATCTGGTTTGGCTTGGAAAAGCCATTGGACCGCCGTTCGATCAGCCGTGCGGCTTCCAGTTCCCGCAGGGCACGGGTGACACTGGAAATGCTGCTCTGAAGATCTTCCGCCAGCCCTGCCAACGGATAGAGCACATATGCCCGGCCCTGCACATCCACCCAGCCGTTCTTCTGCGAAAGGGTCATGCGGTCCAGCAGCAAAACATATGTTAGCCGCGCTGTATGGGACAGGCTCATCTGCAGCAGAAATTTCGGATAAGGAAAATACGCGGGCAGTGGGGTCTGTGCTTTGATGTACTCTTTACTCAAACTTCCTCCTAATCGTTTTCAAAAGTCCTTGCCAAATGGGAAAGTCCTGCATGGGCTTACACATCCGGCAGGGTTCCGGGGTGCGGGGTGGAAGACCCTGCTGATTACAGGCTCATATCATTGCTGCGCTTCTTACGTTTCGGTTGACGTACGCGCTGTTCCTGTCGAGCCTGCTCCTGCCTTGCCTTTTCGCGGACTTTGGTCTCCCACTCGCGTTTCCATGCAAGGTCGGATTTCATCTCATTGGTTTTTCGGAAGATGCTGTACACATTATCCGATGCAATTTCCAGACGCTTGGATTCTTCCCGCAAGGGAGCATATGCCTTTTTCCTCTCCGCGATTTCTTTGGTCAGTTCTTCTTTCCGTTTTTTTAAAGATTTCAGCGATGGCAGCTTTCCATCGTTTTCTTCCCGGAAGTATTTCACGGATTCTGCATAGGCATCCAATTCCTTGGAATGCTCTGCACGGAATTTTTTCTTGAGAATTGCTTTCGTAAATTGCTGCTGAACCTCTTTGGTAGAAAGGTACTGCCCCGCATAATGAATCTGTTCATTGATTTTGTACAGTTCATCCTCTGCCTGTGACAGTCGTTCATACGCTGCCTGCGCATTGGCCTGCGCAGTTTTACACAGATTGTTCAGTTCTGTCAGGTCGTTGATGTTATTCTCCTGTACCCATACCAGCGTTTCAGCCATTTTCTGCAAATTGCTGATTTTGACCTTTAGCGCATAGGCCAGATTTTCCTGTGCCTTAACATTCTCCTGCAGGTCCACAACGAGCCGCAGCCTGGTTCTGGTTGTAAAGATCAGTATGGGTTCTTCCTTGTACCGCAGATTCTTCTCGGCGTTCTGAATAAAGAATCCTTCCAGACATTCTCTTTTGCAGCATTCTCCCAGAGAACACTCCGATATGAACTTGTTCCGTTCCGGCGGCAGATAGCTATAACGCCCACGTTGGGTTTTGACGAAAATGTTGTATTCGTCCTGCAGGATGTCTTGAAAATCTTCATACGAGATTGCTTTCTCACGAACAGCGGCAACGGCATCCCGGATAAGCTGCTTCTGTGTTTGAAACTTTGTCGGATTGGGCGTAAATCCTTCCGTTTCGATTTTCTGTTTTTTCTCATCCAGCCGCCGCTGTGCCCAATACTCTGCTTCGGTCACACCCGTTCTGGATGGTGACAGCAAATCGATCTGATGCAGAAATTCGCGGCGGCATAAATCCATGAGGGATTTCTGCAGGTGTTTCAGGTACTCGTTCGTCACATGGTGCTTGTACCCTGCCTTGCAGTCAATGGGTCGCTCCATAAAGGACTGCTTAGGTACATCCAGCTTTCGCAAACTGTTGATTACGATATGGACATGAATATTTCCGCTGCCATTGTGACCGTCCATGTGCGTACAGACCAATGCCTGATGCCCCGGAAAATTTGCTTTTGCGTATTCCAGTCCAAGCTCCTGTGCCCGTTTCCCCGTCAAGCAATTTTCTGTGCTGTCCCGTGGGTCAAAGCTGATGATGTAATGATGACTTTTGATTTCATTCTTATTTTTGTTCTTCTGATATTCGCGGTTCAGCTGCTGGCAGGCCGCATCAAAGGAATAGGGTTCACAGTTCAGGCCGTCCAGATAAAACTCATCCCGCATGATACGATTTCCGTTCTGGTCAAGGATTGGAGTTTTCCGAAGTTCGTCATGCTTGAAAATCAGATACTCCAGCGCAGCACCATAGTTGGAACTCTTACTTGCGATGTGCTTTAAGATTGCCATAGTTCTTTCCTGCCATTTCTGCGACTTGTTCCCGCATTTCAAAAACACAGGAAATCGCATGGTTGATGTTTTCGTGCATCGCACGGGACTGGATACCGCCGCTGTTGAAGAAAGCCGCGATCTGGTTCAAGTTGTTCCCGATGGTGGCAAACTCCCGTGTAATTGCTTCGATCTCGTCCGGGTGAACATAGAACACATACGAGGTATTCACGCGGCCTTTCATCAGCATCTGCGCTGCGAATTCAGAGAGGGTCATTCCGGCATCTTCTGCCTGCTGGTGTAAAAGTTCATGTACTGTTTCTGTTACTCGTGCGGAGATTACTTTTTTCTTTACGATAGATTTCACTTTTTTCTTCGTTCGTGGCATGGGGTCTCCTTTCCAAAATCAAAAATTTGATTTTCCCGGCAGTGCGTTTGCACTCCGGCTGTGACCTGTTGCAGCAGGCCACCAACAGGCAAAATCATGTGATTTTGCACGATGTGAGGGTATGGGGAGCACAATCCCCATCAAGATGCCGCCGTGGAGAAACCGCCCGTAGGAGCGGTTTCGTATACAAAGGCGAATCTTGCTCTTAACTACCGTCCACTCTGTCCCAGCCCGTTCCTGCCCGATTTTCTCCGGCGTATTTTCTGGTAAGACGCGCAAAATGCACATTCAATACCGGAGGTATCCTGCTGGGGTGGCTCATGCGATTTTCAAGGTGCGATGTGACTTTGTAAGGAATCGGGGAATTTCATCAGTGATACCGTAGTGAATTGGCTTACTTTTGAAAACACTTCCTATACCCTATACAAACTTTAAGGGGTGTTTTTAAACTACCTTTCCGAAAAATTCAGAATTTTTTCACTTTTTTAAACAACTTTCTACACCTATAGCCTTCTAAAATGGGTGTTTGGCAACCAGATTTTCAAATTTTTTCGAACTGCCTAATTTTAGAACATGGATTTTGTTTATTTTCACTCATAAAACTAGCGAAAAGCCGTTTCACAAAAGAT
>ENA-UERN01003098-UERN01003098.1-human-gut-metagenome-genome-assembly--contig:-NODE-3098-length-11986-cov-9.206818_pt1 | contig 11986 bp, 9 predicted proteins | sample MGYA00242950_ERZ507950 | MGnify/ENA primary metagenome ERZ507950 (study PRJEB26167, sample SAMN06115515) | human gut metagenome | host: Homo sapiens | place: China:Ningxia | collected 2014-11-26...
ATATTGGCAGTTCAGAAACGCCTGCGGGCGTTTCTGAACTGCATTTTCACAGGAAGGGCCGTTCCGGTTGATTGCATCTGTCCCCCCAAGGGGGAAGGCTGACCCTCTCTGTCTCCCCTTTTTCTCCGCTTTTTTTCGTGATTTTCGGTTGATTTTTCGTTGGAAAGCAGTTGTTGACAGCGTCCAGTTCCGTGTTATACTAAATATAACAACAAAACGTTTTGATGCGGAGGCAATTTCAAATCGTTCACCCAACCAACGAAAGGAGCCTGACCACCCTTGAATCAACCACCCCTTGACCGCGCAGACTTCCTGCGCACCCTGCGGCGCTGCCATACCGAAGAGCAGCTGTTCAGCCGCCTGACCTTTGCCTGTCTGGCCCAGTACGACGAAGCCCAGCGCCCGGAGCTGCTGGACGATGTGCGGGGCGCCGCCTACAGCCTGCGTCTGCCCGCCGTGGAGTACAAGACCGACCAGTGGCTCCACCGGTGTCAGGACGCCATCGACACCGACCGCGACGCCTTTCTGGCCGCCGCCAACGCCGAGGCCAAGCGCGAAAACGACAAGATGCGGGCCGAGCAGACCCCCGTCGGGCCGGGCGTGCTGGCCGACGTGCCCCTGCAAAACGTGGACTGGCTGGTCCCGGACCTGCTGCCCCGGGGCGAGCTTTCCCTGCTGGGTGCCGACGGCGGCACCGGCAAAGGCCTCTGGCAGGCGCAGTTGATCGCCTGCGTCACCACGGGCAAAACCAGCGGGTTCTTTCCCGTGCCGCCTGCCCAGACCGGCAAGGTGCTCATCCTTGCGGGCGAGGACGACCCCGGCAAGGTGCTCAAGGCCCGCCTGCTGGCCGCCGGAGCCGACATGAACCGGGTGCTCTGCCTCACCGCCGACGACTACTTCCAGCGCACCGGCCAGCCCCTGACCCTCAAGGACGAGGCACTGGCCAAATTTGCCGCCAAGGCCGGGCCGCTGCTGCTCATCGTGGACCCGCTGCAGAGCTTTCTGCCCGCCGGGGTGGAAATGGCCAGCCGCAACCAGATGCGCAGCATCCTGCTGCCCCTCAAGGCCATTGCCGCCGCCCAGCAATGCGCGGTGCTGCTGGTGATGCACTCCAACAAAAAGCAGGGCGTGTCCGACCGGAAACGTCTGGCCGACAGCTCCGACATCTGGGACATGGCCCGCAGCGTGCTGATGATGGGCCGCAGCAACAGCGACGGCAAAATTTACCTCAGCCACGAAAAGAGCAGCTACAGCCGCCCCCAGCAGACGGTGCTGCTGCACATCGAGGACGTGGAGCTGGACGGCGTCCGGACGGCGCAGGCCGTGTTTGACGGCTACACCGACAAGAAAGACGCCGACTTCATCAAGGAGCCGCGGGTGCGGCAGGCCCAGACCAAGGAGGACACGCGGGACGCCATCCTCAACGTGCTGGCCGAGAGCCGGTTGGGCAGCATGGCAAGCCCGCAGCTGAAAAGCGAGGTGATGCGGGAGATCGGGTGCAGCGAGCGCACTTATAAAAGCGCCTATGCCGAACTGGTGAAAGCCGGGGATATTGGTAAGCGCCCCATCCGACAGAGGGATGGGACAAATAAATGGTACTCCTTCCTCTACCAGGGTGAAACAGGCTGCACACTTCCAAAATAATAATTTGTCTACGTTTAAAATTCGATGTGTGCAAGTTTTGCACTCTTCCAATTGTTTGCACACTTGGAACCGTGCAAATGCAGACGAACTGTGCAAGGCTTGCACAGTTGCTTTTTGCACGATGTACGGTCAAAAAAGCCGATGTGTGCAAGATCCTGCCGCTCTCCCCACGCGCTGCACAGGGACAAAAAAAGACCGCCTGCGTGCGGCACGCGGGCGGTGAAAGGATGCATCATCGGGCACAGCTTGCGCAGGAACTCCCTCAGTCTCGCATTCGCTCGACAGCTCCCTCTAAGAGGGAGCCTTATGGCGGTGCGGTAAACTTTGCCGCCACGGAGAAAGCCTCCCTCATAGAGGGAGGTGGCACGCCGTAGGCGTGACGGAGGGAGTTCCCGCAGGGTTTACTTTTTCTTCTGCTGTTCCTGCTCCTTGCGCAGCTCCTTGATGCGCTTTTTCTCGCTCTTGACGTGGGGCCACGGCCAGCAGAAACCTTCATTGGCCTTGCACCAGCGGGTGAGCGGATAGAACGCGAACGCAAAGCCGAACACATACAGCAGCAGATACAGCAGCGCGTCCAGCGTGACCAGCGCATCCAGTGCGCCGATGACCGCCATCACGCAGCCTGCCTTGAGGAAGAACAGCCCGTTCTGGCGGCCGTATTCTTCAAAATGTTCGGGCTTGATGGCGCGGCGGCCCTGGTCGCCCCACACGCGGGGGTTTTTCATGACCGAGTAACCGTAGAACACCATCATCAGGCCGCAGGTGAGCTGAAATCCAAAAAACATGGCTTGTACCTCGTTTGGTCGTAGTCGTTTCGGGCAGGGAATGATTTAGAATTGCCTCCGCTTTGCTCTGGCAATCGCAGAGGTAATTTTATTTTAATTTGCAACTCCGGAAAATCTGCGGATTTTCCGGAGTTGCCTCTTCACGGAAGGGGTCGTTACGGGCAGTGGCATTTCCGCTCCAAACGCCTCTTCACGGAAGGGGTCGCAGCGGCAAACAGCATCTGTCTAACGGGTTGCGGCTTGCAGCCGAAGCGCAGGCTGGCAGCAGCAAATGCAATCAACCGGAACGGCCCTTCCTGTGAAAATGCAGTTCAGAAACGCCCGCAGGCGTTTCTGAACTGCCAATATAAAATTGTATTTCCGCTAACTATAGCCAGAGCAAAGCGGCGGCTATTTCAAATCGTACCCTCAGTCCTCAAACAGGGGCTTCATCAGGGGCAGGAAGTCCAGCGTTGCAAAGTAGTCGCGGGGGGTCTCGGCGCGGCGGATGAGCCGGTGGGAGCCGTCCTCGCACAGCAGCACTTCGGCGCTGCGCAGCTTGCCGTTGTAGTTGTAGCCCATGGCCGAGCCGTGGGCACCGGTATCGTGGATGTAGAGCACGTCCCCGATGTCGATCTTGGGCAGCATCCGGTCGATGGCAAACTTGTCGTTGTTCTCGCACAGGCCGCCCACCACGTCGTACATGTGGTCGCAGGGGGCGTCCTCCTTGCCCAGCACGGTGATGTGATGATAGGCCCCGTACATGGCCGGGCGCATCAGGTTGGCCGCGCAGGCGTCCAGACCGATGTACTCCTTGTAGATGTGCTTTTCGTGGATGGCGGTTGCCACCAGGGCACCGTAGGGGCCGGTGGTGAAGCGGCCCATCTCGGTAAAGATGGCCACGTCGCCCATGCCGGCCGGCACCAGGATCTCCTCAAACTTTTTGCGCACGCCCTCGCCAATGGCCAGGATGTCGTTCTCGGTCTGCTCCGGGCGGTAGGGGATGCCCACGCCGCCGGACAGGTTGATGTAGCCGATGTGGGCACCGGTGGCCTCGTGCACCCGCACCGCCAGCCGGAACAGGATGGCGGCCAGCTCCGGGTAATAGGCATCCGAGATGGTGTTGGACGCCAGGAAGGCGTGGATGCCAAAGTGCTTGGCGCCCTTGGCCATCAGCTTTTTGTAGCTGTCGATCATCTGCTCTTCGGTCATGCCGTATTTGGCATCGCCGGGCTTGTCCATCACCTGGAAGCCCTCTTCGCTCTCGCCCAGGCTGAAGGTGCCGCCCGGATTGTAGCGGCAGAACACCGTCTCCGGCACACCGGCCACCCGGTCCAGGAAGTCCACCATGGTGGCGTCGTCCAGGTTGATGTAGGCACCCAGCTCATAGGCCTTTTGCATGTCCTCCACGGGGGTCTGGTTGGACGAGAACATGATGTCGCTGCCGGTAAAGCCGCACACCTCGCTGAGCATCAGCTCGGTCAGGGACGAGCAGTCCACGCCGCAGCCCTCTTCCTGCAGAATTTGCAGGATGACGGGATTGGGCAGGGCCTTGACGGCAAAATACTCCTTGAAGCCCTTGTTCCAGCTGAACGCCTTGTTGATGCGGCGGGCATTTTCCCGGATGCCCTTTTCGTCGTAGACATGGAAAGGCGTGGGCACATCCTGAATGATCTCCTGTGCCATGGCCTCGGTCAGGAACGGTTTCTTTTCCATAGTTACATCCCTCTCTAGTTTTTATATCATAAGGTCTGAGCGATTTGGGGCACTGGCTCGCCCTCTCACATCAGCAGCCTCGCCCTCTCAGTCAAACCCTTGCGGGTTTGCCAGCTCTCCCAAAGGGAGAGCCCCTGGCGCAACCAGAAGCTCTGCCGCACTGCCAAGGCCTCTCCCTTTGGGAGAGGTGGCACGCCGTAGGCGTGACGGAGAGGGCGAGGCCGTGCATCGCATCCAGACCCCAGCCAGCATTACAGCTTCAGGTTCTCGCGGGTGGGGGTAAAGGTGGGGATCATGGCGGCAAGCTGCTTCACCACGCCCTCGTCGTTGTGGGCGGCGGCGGCTTCCAGCGCCTGCAGCTGCTCGTAGAACTGCGCCAGGTCGATGGTGCGGGGGCTTGCCACAAAAATTTTGTTGTGCTGGGTGCGGCGCATCTTGTCCTGCTCCTCGTCCATCATCAGCTCTTCGTAGAGCTTCTCGCCGGGGCGCAGGCCCACCACCCGGATCTCCATGTTCACGCCCGGCTCGTAGCCGTAAAAGCGGATGAGCTGCTTGGCAAGGTCCATGATCTTGACCGGCTCCCCCATGTCCAGCACATAGATGTTGCCGCTTTCGGCCAGGGCACCGGCCTGTAGCACCAGCTGGGCCGCCTCCGGGATGGTCATGAAGTAGCGCTCGATGTTCTCATCGGTCAGGGTGACCGGGCCGCCCTTTTTGATCTGGGCTTCAAACAGCGGGATGACGCTGCCGTGGCTGCCCAGCACGTTGCCGAACCGCACCGCCACGCACTTCATGTCGGTGTTGCCCGCAAAGGTCTGGATGAGCATCTCGCAGATGCGCTTGGTGCAGCCCATGACGCTGGTGGGGTTGACGGCCTTGTCGGTGGACAGCTGCACGAACCGCTCCACCCCGTGCTCACTGGCGCTCACCAGCAGGTTCTTGGTGCCCAGCACGTTGTTCTTGACCGCCTCGGCGGGGCTGACCTCCATCAGCGGCACATGCTTGTGGGCCGCCGCGTGGAACACCACCGTGGGGTGGTAGGTCTCAAACACCTCGTCCAGCCGCTTTTTGTCCCGGATGGAGCCGATGAGCACGGTCACCGGGATATCGCGGCCGTACTTCTGCTGCAGTTCCATCTGCAGCTCGTAGGCGCAGTTCTCGTAGATGTCAAAGATGAGCAGCTTGCCCGGGTGGAAGCGCATCACCTGCCGGCACAGCTCCGAGCCGATGGAGCCGCCGCCGCCCGTCACCAGCACCGTTTTGCCGGTGAGGTAGCCGGAGATCTTCTCCATGTCCAGCGTCACCTCGTCGCGGGACAAAAAGTCCGCCGGGTTCAGCTCCCGGAAAGCCCCCTGCTGGGGTGCACCGCTGCCCACCAGCTGGGGGTCACTGAGCATCTGCACCGCGCAGTGGGTGCTCACGCACAGGTCGATGACGTGGTTCAGGCGGCTGCCCCGCAGGGTGGGGATGGCCACCAGGATGGTGTGGATGCCGTAGCGCTTGCACAGCTCCGGGATCTGCTCCAGCGTGCCCTTGACCGGCACGCCGTGGATGGTCTGGTGGAGCTTGGCGGGGTCATCGTCCACGGCCAGCACCGGGCGGCCATACTGCTTGTTGGTCTTGCACACGTTGATGGCCCAGGCCCCGGCCTCGCCCGCGCCCACGATCATCACGGGGCGGTTGGGGTCGCGGCTGGCCGCGCCGCGCAGGCGCTCGCCCAGCGGGTGGTTCAAAAACAGCCGCCATGCCAGACGGCTGCCGCCCACCAGCAGCAGGATGAGCACCGCCGCCATGCAGTTGGCCGAGTTGAACAGCACACCGTGGATGCACCGCCGGTTGACCACATACACGATGCCGGTGGGCACCGCCACCATGACCGCAAGGCGCAGCAGGTCCCGCTCGCCCGCGTACTTCCACAGCACCGAGTACAGCCCGCCCAGCAAAAAGCTGGCCACATACACCGCCACGATCCAGGGCAGGTTATGGTACAGGATGGCAAGGTTGTGGGGCCACCAGGCGGCTTCCACCGCACCGTCGGCCCGCAGCAGCAGCGCAAAATAAAAACTGAACGCCACGATGGCGGCATCCAGTGCCGCCAGCACAGCGCGGCGCAGGTAGACCCGCGCTCTGGTCTCTTTGGGTTTCTCGTTCACGAATGGTTCCTCTTTTGTTCCGGGGAGCGGGCAGTGCCCGCCGCCATTTTACAGGCCGCGGCAGTCCCGGCGGCCTTATCCTATATATTATACACAGAATGCGGTGCTCTGTCCAGAAATTTGTGGAGGGAACCCTCTCAGGTCTGCAGCCTCGCCCTCTCCGTCCGCTCACGTTGTTCGCGTCCACCTCTCCCAAAGGGAGAGGCCTTGGCAGTACGGCAAACGCTGCGATTTCGCCAGAGGCTCTCCCTTTGGGAGAGCTGGCGCGTCAGCGCCTGAGAGGGCGAGCCTGCTTCCCGTAAAAGCACCTATTCCCGCTGCGCATTGGCCGCAGGCCAACAGCAGCAAATGCAGCTGCCCGGAACGGCCCCTCCCGTGAAAAAGCAACTCTGGAAAATCCGCAGATTTTCCAGAGTTGCAAATCTAAAAATTTTATTACCGCTATTATTGCCAGAGCAAAGCGGAGGCAATTCTAAATCGTCCCCCGCATCCTCGCCAGCTCCTCCCCCAGCCCCAGCGGCCATGCCGCCAGCAAAAACACCCCCGCCGTGGCACATCCGCCCGCGCCCAATGCCGCCAGCCGGGGCCAGAACGCCCCCGCAAGGGGCAGCGCCAGCGCCTGCCGCAGCCCGATGCCCGCCGCCGCGGCCAGTGCCCCGGCCAGCGCCGGAGCACCCAGCCACCGCCGGAAGGCGTGGGGCATCCCGCTGGAGAGCAGCAGCCGCCCGGTGTTGGCCGCGCAGGTGTACAGGGTGGACAGCAGCATCACGGCCAGAAAGCCCCGCATCCCGTACCGGGGCAGCAGCACCGCCACCCCCGCCAGCCGCAGCACGGCGTCCCACACGCTGTAGCGGAAGGCAGCTTTCTGCTCCCCTACCCCCTTCATGGCACCGTCCACCATGCTTTCCAGATAGAGCAGCGGCAGCACCGGGGCCAGCACCTGCAAATAAAACCCCGCCTCGGCACTGCCGTACAGCAGCCCCGCTGCATCCGGCCCCCAGCACCAGAACAGCGCCGCCGCCAGCGCCGAGAAGAACCCGGTGAGCCGCAGCATCCGGTCCAGCAGGGCGTTCAGGCGGGCGGTCTGGCCCAGCACATGGGCCTGGGTGATCTCCGGCATGAGCAGCACGGCCAGACTGCCCAGCAGCCCGAAGGGAAAGGTGAGCAGCGGCAGGGCCATGCCCTTGAGCACACCGTATTGTTCCAGCGCCGCCGCCCGGCCCCCGGCCCCGGTCAGGTAGACGGCCAGGCAGGCGGGCACCAGCATGTTCTCTGCCGTGTGCAGCGCGCTGGCCAGCACCCGGCCGCCCTCCACCGGCCACAGGATGTCCCACAGGCGGCGGGAGGCCTCCGGGGGCGTTTGTGCCCGCTTCCCGCCGAAGCACCGCCGCACCTCGCCCCGGCAGAACAGGGCCATGAGGGTGCAGCTCACCGCCTCGCTCAGGGCGGTGGCCCCCAGCACCAGCGTGCAACGCTCCCCGGCATCCCGGCCCGGTGTGGCGTACAGGGCCGCCGCCACCGCCCCGATGCGCACCGTCTGCTCGGCCAGCTGGCTGGCCACGTTGGGGCCCACCCGCCGCCGGGCCAGAAAGAACCCCCGCAGCACCGCCGACACGGCCATCCACGGCAGGCCCAGCGCCGACAGCCGCAGCGCGCCCGCCGCCCGCACATCCCCCAGCCACCACTTGGCCGCCAGCCCCGCAAGGCCCGCCTGTGCCGCCATGGCCAGCACCCCCAGCCCGGCCCCCAGCGCCAGCAGACGCCGCAGCATGCCCCGGGCCGACGCCGCATCCCGGCTCAGTTCCTCGGTGAGCAGGCGGGTGGCCGCCACCGAGATGCCCGCCGTAGCCAGCGTGACGAACAGCCCGTACACCGCCAGCACCAGCTGGTACAGGCCCATGCCCTCGCCGCCCAGCGCGTTGGCCAGCCCGATGCGCAGCCCCAGCCCCGCCAGACGCAGCACCACGTCCGACCCGGTGAGCAGGGCCGCGTTCTTCCAGTAGTTTGGCCGGTATTTCTGCCCCATGCGCACCCCTCCCGCCGGTTTTCTGCCCTGCTGCCAGCCTATGCGGCCCCGGCGCAAAACATGAGCGGCGGCATGGGTTGTTTTGCCGCACTTTTTATGGTATAGTTAACAGTGGTCAGGCAGGGCACGCCCCTGCCCGCATATTGAGCAAGGAGGAAGCGCACAGCCCGGGTCCTGCCCCTGCCGTGCGCGACAAAGAGAATGAGCGAAGAATGCACCCATGACTGCTCCAATTGCAGTGCAGCCTGTTCTTCCCGCGATGCAGCGCCCCAGCACGACGCCCCCAACCCCAACAGCAGCGTCAAGAAGGTCATCGGCGTTGTTTCCGGCAAGGGCGGCGTGGGCAAGAGCATGACCAGCGCCCTGCTGGCCTGTGCCATGGCCCGCCGCGGCTACCACTGCGGCATCCTGGACGCCGACATCACAGGCCCGTCCATCCCCAAGCTGTTCGGCATCCATGGCCGCGCCATGGCCGACGACAAGGGCTGCTGGCCCATCCAGAGCCGCATGGGCATTGACGTGATGAGCATCAACCTGCTGGTGGAAAACGAAGAGGACCCCGTGGTGTGGCGCGGCCCGGTCATTGCCGGGGCGGTCAAGCAGTTCTGGACCGACGTGGTCTGGAAGGACGTGGATTTCCTGTTCGTGGACATGCCCCCGGGCACCGGTGACGTGCCCCTGACCGTGTTCCAGAGCCTGCCCGTGGACGGCATCGTGGTGGTGGCAAGCCCCCAGGAGCTGGTGAGCATGATCGTGGCCAAGGCCGTGAACATGGCCGAGATGATGAAGGTGCCCATGCTGGGCATCGTGGAGAACATGAGCTACATCGTCTGCCCGGACTGCGGCAAGCACATCAACGTGTTCGGCAACAGCCATGTGGACGAGGTGGCGGCAAAGCACCATCTGCCCGTGCTGGCCAAGTGCCCCATCGACCCGAAGCTGGCCGAGCTGTCGGACGCCGGCATGATCGAGACCTACGGCGGCGAGTACCTGGAGGGTGCCGCCGACGCCTGCGAGAAGCTGCTGAAGAAGTGATCCCGCATCCCACGCGCCGGAACGTTGGTTCCGGTGCGTTTTTGTTTTGAAAGACATTCTTTTGCCGCTTTAAAAAACAAGGTTCTGCACCGGTTTTTGGTTTTATTTTTCGTTTTGTGAAGCGGGTTCAACTTTTCGTTTGTTTTTTTGAAACATTTTCTGCTTTTCCGCTCTTGTAAATCCCCCGGCAAAGCTTTATAATAATAAAGCGTAAGCAGTCTGCACTGCGGACTGCCGGTGTAAGCGTGGAAATCCGGGGCCGCCCGGAGCCGGTGACGGTTCCCTGCACGCATTGTGGCGGGCAGAGCGGCCTCGTCTTTTTCAAAATTTATAGAGTAATTGGGAAAAAGGAGTATTCTACTATGCTGACGAATGAATACCTGAAGCGCGTGTACGACGGCCTGGCAAAGCGCAATGCCAACGAGCCGGAATTCCTGCAGGCTGTGCGTGAGGTGCTGGAGAGCATCCAGCCCGTGGTGGAAAAGCACCCCGAGTACGAGAAGGCCGGCCTGATCGAGCGTCTGGTGGAGCCCGAGCGCATCATCAGCTTCCGTGTGCCCTGGGTCGATGACCAGGGCAAGGTTCAGGTGAACCGCGGCTACCGCGTGCAGTTCAACAGCGCCATCGGCCCCTACAAGGGCGGCCTGCGCTTCCATCCCTCTGTCAACCAGGGCATCCTGAAGTTCCTGGGCTTTGAGCAGACCTTCAAGAACAGCCTGACCACCCTGCCCATGGGCGGCGGCAAGGGCGGCTCTGACTTCGACCCCCACGGCAAGAGCGACATGGAAGTCATGCGCTTCTGCCAGAGCTTCATGACCGAGCTGTACCGCCACATCGGCCAGTTCGTGGACTGCCCCGCCGGTGATATCGGTGTCGGCGGCCGCGAGGTCGGCTACATGTTCGGCCAGTACAAGCGCCTGACCAACAGCTTCCAGGGCGGCATGCTCACCGGCAAGGGCCTGACCTACGGCGGCTCTCTGGCCCGCACCCAGGCCACCGGCTACGGCCTGTGCTACTTCACCGCCGAGGCCCTGAAGTGCATGCGCAACGACAGCTTCGAGGGCAAGACCGTGGTCATCTCCGGTTCCGGCAACGTGGCCATCTACGCCTGCGAGAAGGCAACCCAGCTGGGTGCCAAGGTCGTGACCATGTCCGACTCCAACGGCTACGTCTACGACCCCAACGGCATCGACCTGGCCTACGTCAAGGACCTGAAGGAAGTGCGCCGCGGCCGCATCAAGGAGTACGCCGAGACCCACGCCGGTGCAACCTATGTTGCCGATTGCACCCAGGTTTGGACGGTCCCCTGCGACATCGCCCTGCCCTGCGCGACCCAGAACGAGATCAACAAGGAGTCCGCTGAGGCTCTGGTGAAGAACGGCTGCACCGTCGTGTGCGAGGGCGCCAACATGCCCAGCACCCCGGAGGCCATCGAGGTCTACCTGTCCAACGGCGTCCTGTACGGACCCGCCAAGGCTTCCAATGCCGGCGGCGTGGCCACCTCCGGCCTGGAGATGAGCCAGAACTCCGAGCGCCTGAGCTGGACCTTCGAGGAAGTGGATGCCAAGCTGAAGGGCATCATGGAGGGCATCTTCCACGCTTCCTACGACGCTTCCGTCGCTGCCGGTTCCGAGGGCAACCTGATGGTGGGTGCAAACTGCGCCGGCTTCCTGAAGGTCGCCACCGCCATGATGGCACAGGGCATCACCTACTAAGTCATACCGCGTCGTCCAAGAGCCGCGCCCGCAGGGGTGCGGCTCTTTTTTGGTATTTGACAAACCACGTTCCATCGTTTATACTGATGCTGACAGGAGGTGTGTCTTGTGAATTATACGGTTCCCTACAATGGCACGTTCTGCAGCCGGAAAAAGATCCAGAAGAAGCGCACGCCCTCCCGCGAAGCGCTGGAGATCCGGGACTACTGCCGTACACACACGTTCTCCGTGGAAGAAAAGGCCGACGGAGAGATCGTTGACCATGTGCACGAGGTCAACCGGAAATGCTGAACGTCCGACCCTATACCCCTGCGCTTCAGAAACTTGCAGCCAAGTTCGACTGCGGGAACTCCTACCTGAACCAGTTTCTGCGCAGTCCGGATGCGCTGGATGCCGGGATCGGCAAGACCTTTGTGTTTCTCACCGAAAATGCCGAGAGCATCGTCGGTTACTACAATCTCAGCTGCGGCTCGCTGGACGAGATCGAGGGTGATGTCCGCTACAAGATCGGCGGCACCATCCACATCGGTTATTTTGCCATTGACGAAAAATTCCAGCATCAGCTGCAGGCAACCACTCCCAACGGCATCCACCTGTACTGGGGCGATGTCCTGTTGGAGGAATGCCTGAGCCGCATTGAAGCCATCCGCAGCCAGCAGGTGGGCGTGTCGTTCGTCACACTGGCCTCCTCCGAGGCAGGCGAACGCCTGTACCGCCACCACGACTTCGAGGACCTGGACGCCGACATCACGTTCAGCCCTTCTCACGGGGAAGATAAATGCATCTGTCTCTATCTCCCGCTGGATTATTGACCCACACGACCAGAGCCGCGCCCGCAGGGGTGCGGCTCTTTTTTGGTATAACCCCGCCCCGCTCTGCCCACACTGGCAGTATCTTATGGCAGAAAGGGAGTTTTGTATGGACGAGCAGATG
>ENA-UERN01003107-UERN01003107.1-human-gut-metagenome-genome-assembly--contig:-NODE-3107-length-11961-cov-13.253871_pt1 | contig 11961 bp, 9 predicted proteins | sample MGYA00242950_ERZ507950 | MGnify/ENA primary metagenome ERZ507950 (study PRJEB26167, sample SAMN06115515) | human gut metagenome | host: Homo sapiens | place: China:Ningxia | collected 2014-11-26...
ATCTGCATCTCCGGCATCCGTCTGCTGTTCCATCGTCTGTTGTTCTGCTGTCTGCTTTGTCTCCTTTGTCTGTGGCTGCTGTGTGCGTACTTCATCCGATTTTGGTTCTTTCTGAAATACATCCGCCTGTTTATCCATCGGCTGTACCTCATCAGTCTGTGCAAGCTCCGGCATCACATCTGCCGAAACAGTATCTGCTGTTGTCTGCTGTCCTGCCACATCGGTCAATACCTGCATTTCTTCATCGGTCAGAGTTTCCAGTGTCTGCAGAATATCCATCTGCGCAATCAGTTCCTCCATCTGTGCCGGCTGAAGATTTAGTTCATTTGCAAGCTGCCCTCCCAGCTGGTCCATTTGCTGCATCAGCCCCTGAAACTGGTCATTCATCAGTAAATCCATTGGAGAAGTTTCTCCTGTCAGCTGCATTGCAAGCTGTGCAAGATTTTCCGGATTCAGGAGATCAAAAGCTGTAAGTCCCAGCGACTCCATCATATCTTTTACAGAATCTTCCGAAACACCCAATTGTTCGGCCACCGTCCTGACAACATCGCCCTGGAACTGATCCAGAGTATCTGTCGAATTGTCGATCACGTCTGTGACAACATCTCTGGCTGCCTGACGGATGGTATTATCCTGATACTGATACCGGTCGTAATTATCTGCCGCATTTGTCTGCTGTAATACATTGTTGTTTATTTTTGTATTCACGGACGGCATATTAAAATTTGTAGAGTAGTTACTGCCCATCAGTGAAGCAAACACGCCTGCCGCATCCGGATTTTCAGCTTTTGATCTGCCTTTTGCAGCATTTGCATTTAATACCTGACCCTGCTTTACAGAATTCAAATTAAATACATTTGCACTTGTCAAACACGTTCCTCCTTTCTGTTATTTACAGATTTCCTACTTTTTCTTGGTAGGTTCCATGATCTCTGTCAGCTTCGCCGCAGTCGTTGCATCCATCTTGCCAAGAATATCCGCCCTCTGCTGTGTTCCCATATTCATGAGAATGTCAGCCACAAGCCCCAGATTGTCCGTCATCGTATCAAAGATGCTGGCCGCCTCCTGAGGCTTCATGTTGGAATATGTCTTTGCGTAATCTTCAACCTGACTATCGTAGGTAATCTGTTCAACCACTTGTTTGTATAAGACTTCGGCATTTTCTGGATCAATGCTCTCATAATATGTCTTATACTGCTGTATATCGGGTGCCTGATCGGAAAAAACAACCTCCTCGTAGTATTTTTCCTTCTCCTTTTCAAAGGCAGCCTCATCCTCTTTGTATTTTGAAAGATCCTTGATCTGTGCCTTCAGATCCTTGATCTTTTTTTTGTCATTTTTATTTGTACTGCTGGCTTCATCGAGTTCTTTTTCCAGTTCTTTAATCTGGCTGATGGCCTCGCTTAAAGACCCATACTGATGCTCTGTGCCCTCGGTCTGCTCCACCGTTTCTTCCGGCTGTGGGAGGATTTTATTAACATAAGGGACATCTTTCAAAAGCGGATATAACACCGTTGATCCAAATCCTCCGACATCGGTTTTAATCAAAATTCCTATAATTCCCATCCATATCGCAATGATTAAAATGGTTGTCAGGACAAGAATCAGCCTGCCGCCTCCCTTTTCATCCTCATCTTCTTTCGGTTCCGATGCGTTTCCTTTGGCATTCTTTTTTTCTTTTTTTTCTTTCTTTTCCCGTTTTTTCTTTTCTCTTCGATTTTGTGCGCTGTTTTCCTTTACCGTGTCTTCCTCGTCGACAAGGTTTCTTTCGTCTGCCATATCATTCTCCCTGTTCACCCTTGTTATAGGTATAACTTACAAGTTCATCGATTTCTTTCGTTTCTGCTTCTGCAAGTTCCTGCTTAAATTCTTCAAATGCCTTTTCCCTCAATTTTTCCTGAACCTTTCGTTCCTGCATCACGGTTTTTAAGCGGTTTCTGGCATCTTCCAGTTCTTTTTCCGCCTTGTGGACTTCTACCATCTGTCGTCTGACAATCGTTTTCATGGCATTTACATCTGCCCGCGCATGTTCGACTTCCTGCAGATTTAAATTTCCCTGCATCAGTTTCTTCCAGTGCTGCTCATATCCGACTCTGCGCACCATATATTCCTGCAGAATCTTCTGCTGCTCCAGATATTTCTGGTTTGCCAGGCTGTATGTCATTTTCGCCTGTGTCTCCAGTTTCTGTTTAATGTTCAGTATGTTCTGCATACGATAAACAAATTTTGCCATTTAAAACCTCTGTCCATTGATCAGTCGTCAAACACCTTTTTTAAGAGTTCCACTTCTTCATCAAAAGCAAACTTTTCTTCCGTATCCTGACACAGAAATTCATTTACTTCTTTATTCTTTCGGATTGCATAATCGATATCCGGATTCGATCCGTTTTTGTAGGCTCCGATATTAATCAGATCCTCTGCTTCACTGTATGTGGCAAGCACCTGTTTTAATTTTCCGGCAAGTGCCTTATGTTCCTTTGTTACGATGGAATTCATAACACGGGAAATACTCTGTAAAATATCAATTGCCGGATAATGATTTTTATGTCCCAGCTTACGGTCGAGAACAATATGTCCATCCAGAATGCCCCGCGCCGTATCCGTGATTGGCTCATTAAAATCATCTCCATCTACCAGAACCGTATATAGTCCGGTGATCGATCCTTTTTCATTTGTACCGGCACGTTCCAGAAGTTTTGGCATCTGTGCGTACACACTCGGCGGATACCCTCTGGTAACCGGTGGTTCCCCGGATGCAAGTCCGATTTCTCTTTGTGCCTGGGAAAATCGTGTCATGGAATCCATCATAAGCAGTACATCTTTTCCCTGATCACGGAAATATTCCGCCACAGCCGTTGCAGTCTTTGCACACTTATTACGGATCAGTGCCGGTTTATCTGACGTTGCGACCACGACAACAGACCGTGCCATTCCCTCCGGACCAAGGTCACGTTCAATAAATTCCCGGACCTCCCTGCCGCGCTCGCCGATCAGTGCGATTACATTGATGTCTGCCTTCGTATTTCTTGCAAACATGCCAAGCAGGGTACTTTTCCCGACACCGGAACCGGCAAACACACCGATACGCTGTCCTTTTCCAACCGTAATCAGTCCGTCCACCGCTTTTACGCCAAGCGGCAGTACCTCGCTGATAATCCGGCGATCCATCGGATCCGGCGGCGTATTTTCCAACGGATAATACGAACCGTGAATTTCTTCCGTTCCATCCGTCATGCGTCCGATTCCATCCAGCGTATGCCCAAGCAGTTCTTCTCCAACCAGAACTGACAGGGGATGTCCGGTATTTTCCACAATGCATCCGGTTCCAACCCCTTCCACGCTGTCAACCGGCATCAGGATCAGTCTGGAATCCTGAAAACCGACCACTTCCGCGATAACATATTCCTCTTCCATCTCGTTCGGGTAAATTTTACACAAATCTCCCATACGTGCCTTTGGTCCGACAGATTCAATGGTAAGACCTACTACCTTGACTACTTTTCCATAACTCTTATAATACTGGCGGTCCATCAGCTGTAAATACTTTTCCGCTTCTTTAACCAAATTTGTCTCCCGTTTATACCAGTGAACGTATATCCTTCAGCAGTGCAGACAACTGTGTGTCCACCCCACAGTCAACCACGCCATACGGTGTTTCTATTTTGCACTGTCCATCCGATAATTTATTATCCTTTATAAATTCAATGGCAACATCTTTTCCTACAATATCCTGCATCTGTGCAAGATGTTCTTTGAGGATTTCCTCATCGCTCCGGTTCGTGTGAATCCGTATTTTATCTCCCGGGTCAATGTCAAGTAATGCTCCATTTACCAGCTGAAGTAAAAGTTCACGTTTCTCTTCAAACTGAATCTTAAACACTTTATCAAATACCTGAATCACAGCGTCCACAATGTCTTTTTCCATCACCGACATTTTTTCATGATACTGTTCTTCCAGTTGTTTTTTCTGTGCATGAAGAGACTCCATCGCCTTCTCATGTTCCCTGTTTAATTCTTCTTCCCGGCATCTGGCACCCTCTTCGTATCCGAGTTTCTTTTGTTCTTCATACAGGGTACGGGCTTTTTCTTCCGCTTCCCCACGGATACGTTCTGCATCTTCTTTTGCCGTGGAAGTAATCTCATCTGCCTCCACAGCTGCCTTTTCAAGTGCTTCCCTGCGCAGGGCTTCCACATCAATCTGCACGGTTTTTGCCTGAATCCCCTGTGAAAAACCAGCCGGTGCATTCTCCTGTCCGTCCTCTGCTGATACATCTACCTGTTCCGGAGCCTGTTCCTGTTGCAGTTCTTTTAATTTCTGGCGTACCCCGTCATTGGAATTGATAATTCTTGTACCAGTTCCCGAACTGACGACATAACATTGTTTCAGTAAATTAGACAACGATATCGTCACCTCCGCCACGTGAAATTACAATCTCTCCGGCATCTTCGAGCTTACGGATCACAGCAACAATCTTCTGCTGTGCCTCCTCAACATCCTTCATACGAACAGGACCCATAAAGTCCATATCCTCCTTGATCATTGCAGCCAGACGTTTTGACAGGTTCTTGTAGATCACATTCTGTACTTCTTCCGTTGTATTCTTAAGCGCAAGCTCCAGATCTGCATTTTCCACATCACGCAGCACACGCTGAATTGCACGGTCGTCGAGCAGAAGAATATCCTCGAACACGAACATCTTTTTGCGGATCTCGTCTGCAAGTTCCGGCTCTTCGATTTCCAGGGATTCCATAATATGTTTCTCTGTTCCACGGTCGACACTGTTCAAAATGCCAACAATTGCATCAATACCACCGACGATGGTGTAATCCTGATTTACAAGAGATGCAAGTTTCCGCTCCAGTACGCGTTCTACCTCCTTGATCACATCCGGAGAAGTACGATCCATAGTTGCAATACGTTTTGCAACATCAGCCTGTTTTTCCGGTGGCAGAGCTCCCAGTACCTGGGACGCCTGTGCCGGAGCCAGATACGAAAGGATCATCGCAATCGTCTGCGGATGTTCATCCTGTATAAAGTTCAGCAGCTGTGCCGGATCTGTCTTTCGGATAAATTCGAACGGACGAACCTGGAGAGATGCTGTAAGTTTTGCAATAACTCCCTGTGCCTTGTCATTTCCGAGTGCTTTTTCCAGAAGTTCTTTTGCGTATCCGATACCGCCTTCCGCAATATACTGCTGTGCGAGGCATACCTGATAAAACTCTTCCAGTACTTCCTCCTTGGTCTGTGGCGATACGCTTCTTGTATTCGCTATTTCCAGCGTTAATTCTTCAATCTCATCTTCCTTTAAATGTTTGAAAATGGTTGCCGCCTTTTCCGGTCCCAGCGTAATCAAAAGAATCGCTGCTTTCTGTACTCCAGTATATGAGTCGTTGTTCATAAATTACTCCCAATCGTCATTTAACCAGTTGCGAAGCAGAAGTGCTGCCGCATCCGGATTTTCATCCACAAATTTTTCAATAAGTTTCCGGGTTTCAGATTTTTCCGAATACCCGATATCTTCCAGATTTTCATCGTCGTTATCTGAAGTAGCCGCCAGCAGGGCATCGACAGACAGTTCCGGCTCCGGCTCTTCCACTTTCTGTTTTCTGGTACTGCGGAATACAACATACCCCAGCAACGCAAAAATCAGCACCGCAAGCAGAATCTGTAAAATGTCGGTGAGTCCGAATCCCTTCTTCTGGGATTCCACAAACTGCGGTCTTTCATAACAGACCAGTTTGATTGCACTAGACTGAATTCCGGTAGCTTTTGCGATAAGGTCAATTTCATCCTGCGTTGCATCCACCTGTACCGGATCACTGTGTGCGCTCTTAAACTTTTCAAACGTTGTCCCTTTCAGCTGCCCGGAATCTTTCAGTTCGTCCTCATCATAAACAACCCAGCGTGTGGCAGTCACGGCAATGGAACTGTTATCATAGTTGATTGCTCCACCGTTTGAAATAGTTTTTATAATTTCCTCATTCGGCGAATATTTTTTATCCACATCCGACACGGAAGATTCTGTAATCTCGCCATCCTGTGTCACATAGGTCGGTGTATCATCATTGGAATCCGTTCCCGGAGTGGCAGCCTGTCCACCTTTTGCCTCTGAATTATACTCAGAGCTTTCTGTCAGTTCTCCCTGATCCTGTCCATCATTGTGTGAATAATTGTGAACCGCCTTTTCCACCTTTGACATATCAATATCAAGATTCGGTGCAACCTGCACGTCCGAATACATACCGGATTTGACCATTACATCCTTGATACCATTGACCACGGAATTCTTAATGCGGTCTTTGATGTCCAGACTGTCGGAAACAACCGTGGCATCATCATCCTGGTCTGCTCCCGAAAACAAGATTTTGGATGTCTTCTGATCCAGAATGGTAATTTTGTCTGTCGAATCATTTCCAAGGGCGGTTGCCACAAGGCGCGCCACCGAATACGCCTGATCCGAATCCATAGAACCATTCAGGGCAAGCGAAACGCTGGCAGAACTTTCCTGCATCCGTGAGATCAGTGTACCGTCATCGTCCGGAATATCCAGTGTGACTTTTGCGGAATCAATCAGGTCATTCGCAGCAAGCACATTCTCCAGTTTGTCTTCCATATAGCTTTTGGCAAGTTTCTGTTTATCTGCCTCCGTGGTAGAAAAACTTCCGTCGATATAATCCTTGATGTTCGGATCTGACAGGTCAAATCCCGTTGTATCAATATTATTGGATCCCAAAAGCCAGTTTGCCTTGTTCTCATCTTTTTTGTTTACTTCAAAATGTGTGGTATCCGTTACCTTATAATCAATATCACCTTCGCCGTCTAACAGATCTTTTACCTGACTGGCTTCTTTTGCGTTCTGGCAGTCAATCAGTGTTGTGTAACTCGGTCTTGATACAACAACTCCCAGTATCACCAGCGCAAGGATCACCACTGCGGTAAGGCTGATCAGCAGCATTCTTTGTTTATTGGAAAATTTTTTCCACCACTCAACCACACGGTCAAGGATTTTCTGTAACTGTTCTGGCATGTTTTCGTTCCTCACTTACTAGATTGACATCTGCATAATCTCTTTGTATCCGTCAATCAGTTTATCCCGCACTGCAACCGTATACTGCAATGCTACATTTGCTTTCGTCTCTGCAATCAGCAGATCATGTGGATTTTCGGCTTCCCCAAGTGCGAACCGTACTTCTTCCGACTCCGCAGTATTTTGCAGGTCATTGGTTTCATCTACTGATTTCATCGCTGTTGAAAGCACCGCGCTGAAACTGTCATCGTCTCCCGGAACAAGTGCCTCTTTTTTTGCGAATGTATTCAGATAGTCAGAAGAAACTCCAGACAATTGTGTGATATCCATGCTTTTGTCCTCTCTCGTATAACTTACTTTTTATTATTGTTTTCCTATGGAAAGTCCCGTGGTTGCCATACTCTTTGTGGCATCAAACGCAGTCGCATTTGCCTCATATGCACGGGTAGAATCGATCAGATTGGTCATTTCCGTGACCGTGTTTACATTTGGATAGGATACATATCCGTCCGCATCCGCATCCGGATTGGAAGGATCATATTCTTTCACGAAATCTGTTTCCGTATCTTCCTTTACGGAAGTTACTTTTACACCGTTTCCGATTGCCGGATTCTGCGATGCAGTTGCATAATATTGGGAAAACGGGGTAACTTTCCGTTCTGCAAAATTTACAATTTTGCGTCGGTACGGACCGCCGCTCTCTGTTGATGTTGTATTTACATTTGCAATGTTCTCCGCAATGATATCGGTACGAAACCGTTCTGCGGTCATGCCTGACGCGCTGATATTAAACGCCTGAAATAAAGCCATTTATCTTTCCCCCTTACTTAATTACGGAACGCATACGGTCAAACTGTCCGTTAATTCCGGCTGTGATTCCCTGATAGCGGATCTGTTCGGATGCCAGCTCCACTTCTTCTGTATCAATATCTACATTACTTCCATCCAGCCGATAGGAGTAATTGGAACTGTCCACATAAACCGATGGATTCAGTCTGGAAAGATCCACGTCTTTCATTTTCGAATCCAGGGACTCATGCTTGCAGCGGCCCAGTTCTGTTTTTAATGTATTTTCAAAATTTAAGTCTTTTCTCTTATATCCCGGAGTGTTTACATTTGCAATATTGTTAGTCAGAATGTTCTCCCTGCTCCAGCTCGCATCGGCAGCTTTATCCAGAACATTCACATAATTGAAAGCATCTGTACTCAGCAATTTTGTGCCTCCTTATCTAGTATTCCCTATTATCGTATCATACTAATTATAGTATAAATCAAGCAAAATACAAGTAGTTTTTACATAAAATGACAAAAAAGGACTTATATTTACATACAAGTCCTTTTGCTGTCCGCTCGGTTCCATCCTTTATTTTGCATTTTTTCTTTTCAGTTCTGCAAGTTCATCAAAAACCACATCATTGACAACCTTTATGTAAGTTCCTTTCATGCCGGAAGAACGCGATTCGATCACGCCCGCACTCTCAAACTTACGAAGTGCATTTACAATCACGGAACGGGTAATTCCCACGCGATCCGCAATTCTGCTTGCAACAAGAATTCCCTCATTGCCATCCAGTTCATCAAAGATGTGGGTGATTGCCTCAAGTTCCGAGAAAGAAAGTGTGCTGATCGCAGATTTTACGATTGCAACCTTTCTCGCTTCCTCTGCGCTCTCTTCGTTTACAGAACGCATCATTTCCAGCCCTACCACCGTTGTTCCGTACTCTGTCAGAATAATGTCATCAATGTCATATTCCGTTTCGCACCGGTATTCAAATAAGGTTCCCAGCCGCTCCCCGGCAATATCAATCGGGGTAATGATGGCCCGGTACTTTTTGGATTCATCTCCGAATCCGAGCGTTTCCAGATTTACGTTCTCTTTTGTGGAAAGTATTCCCAGAAGACGCTCATTGAGTTCTGCATCAATATATCCGCCGACTTCATCCACGATCAGTTCCTGCAGTTCCTCAACCCCTTTGCATACACTGGAACCTAAAACCTTTCCCTTCTTGCTTATTACAAGGATGTTGGAATCAAGAATTCCCGTCAGGACTTCACAGATATCGTTAAATACCACCTTGGACGAATTATTGTTATGAAGCAGTTTATTTATTTTTCTTGTCTTGTCTAGAAGTTGAACACTCATGTTTTTCCTCCTGTCTTTATCACAGATATCATGAGTGTAGCACTATTTATCAGACAATTCAATATTTTTTGAAAAATTTACGACTATTCTGTTTCTTTTTCTTTTGCTTCCGTGTAACCGCAATGTTCATCCGCACATGCAAGCTTGTTTCCTTTTTCTACCATATAGCCTCCACAGCGCGGACATTTCTTTTCCACCGGACGCCCCCAGCTCATGAAATCACATTCCGGATAATCAATGCATCCATAGTATCTTCTGCCCTTGCGTGTCATTTTGATGACCACGTCTTTTCCGCATTTCGGACATGCGACACCAATCTTTTCATAATATGGCTTGGTATTCCGGCACTCCGGGAATCCCGGACATGCCAGGAACTTTCCATGCGGTCCATACTTGATTACCATATTGCGGCCACACACTTCACAGATTTCATCCGTCACTTCATCTTCAATGGTAATCTTTTCGAGATCTTTTTCCGCGGCCTCCACAGCCTCTTCCAGATCCGGATAAAAATTCGCAACAACCGTTTTCCAGTTTAAATGTCCTTCCGCAACACTGTCTAAAAGAGATTCCATATTTGCAGTAAAATGTTCGTCTACAATGGTCGGGAAAGATTCCTTCATAATGGAATTGACAACCGAACCGATCTCCGTCACATAAAGGTTCTTATTTTCCTTTGTGATATAACGTCTGGCAATGATCGTTGTGATGGTCGGGGAATAGGTGCTTGGGCGTCCGATTCCGAGTTCTTCGAGTGTTTTTACCAGCGAAGCTTCCGTATAATGTGCCGGTGGCTGTGTAAAATGCTGCTTCGGATCGAATTCTTCGAGTTTTAATTTTGTATCTTTATCAATTGATTTTAAAAGTACCTGTTTTTCCTGCTTTTCATCATCTGCTTCCGTATAGGCCAGCATAAATCCGTCAAAAGCTACTTTGGAAGTAGAAACGCGGAATGTATAATCTCCCGCTGCAATGTTAACGGTTGTTGTCTCATACTTTGCGTTTGCCATACGGCTTGCGGCAAAGCGTTTCCAGATCAGCTGGTATAAACGGAACTGATCCCGGCTTAACGACTCTTTAATCTCGGACGGAATACGGTTAATATCGGTCGGACGGATCGCTTCGTGCGCATCCTGAATCTTTGCATTGCTCTTCTTGCTTCCTTCTCCGTCAGACAGATATTCCTCTCCGTAGCTTTCGGAAATAAAGGCACGCGCTGCTTCATCCGCCTCTTCCGAAATACGAACGGAATCCGTACGCAGATAGGTGATGATACCGACCGTTCCCTGTCCTTTGATATCCACACCTTCATATAGCTGCTGTGCAATCCGCATCGTCTTCGAGATCGGGAAATTCAGCGCTTTGGAAGCTTCCTGCTGCAAAGTACTGGTTGTAAACGGAAGCGGCGCTTTTTTTGTGCGCTCTCCCTTTTTCATATCGCAGACTTTAAATTCTTTGCCTTTTAATTCCGCAAGCACCTGATTCATCTGTTCCTCGGAAGAAATCTCAAACTTTTCGCCGCCTTTGTCCAGCAGCTTTGCTGTAATCGGTTTTTTCTCACCTTCCGGCAGGAGGCTTGCCTCTAAAGACCAGTACTCCTCCGGAATAAATGCATCAATTTCTTCCTCACGGTCACACACAATCCGTAAAGCAACGGATTGTACACGACCGGCACTCAGCCCTCTTTTTACTTTTGCCCATAACAACGGGCTGATCCGGTAACCAACCATACGGTCCAGCATACGTCTCGCCTGCTGTGCATCAACCAGATCCATATCAATCTCACGCGGTGTCTTTAAGGATGCTTTTACCGCTGTTTTTGTAATTTCGTTAAAACTGATTCTGCTGACATCTTTGTCGTCCAGTTTCAACGCCTTGGTTAAATGCCAGGAAATTGCCTCTCCTTCACGGTCCGGGTCAGTTGCGAGATAAATTTTATCCGCTTTCTTTACTTCTTTTCTTAACTTTGCAAGAATCTCTCCCTTTCCACGAATCGTAATATATTTCGGTTCAAAATCATTTTCCGGAGAAAATCCGAGCTGACTCTTCGGAAGATCTCTCACATGCCCGTTACTTGCCATGACCTCATAATTTTTTCCCAGAAATTTTTTAATCGTCTTCACCTTTGCCGGTGACTCCACGATTACCAGATACTTTGCCATTTGGTGCTCCTTATATCATCTAAATTGTTTTTATATAATAATTCGGAATGGTCTCCTGAATGAACCCTTTCTGTTCCAGCCTCTCTAAAACCGGCAGAATTTCTACCAGACCATAGGGACTTTTTTCGATCAGGGTTCCAAGACCCACCGGATAAAAATCTAATAAAGCATACACCAACGATTCGTCTTTTTCAAGAAGATTTTTTCTAAAGTCTATTTGTGTCGTTATATTTTGGGGCTGTAATTGCAGTTCCTGCAGGAAATCTTCCACACTTACAAAAATGCCGGCGCCCTGCTGGATCAGATGGTTGGTTCCTTCGCTCAGGGCATCCGTAACTCTCCCGGGAAGGGCATACACTTCCTTTCCCTGTTCCATGGCATAGTCCGCAGTAATCAGCGATCCGCTCTTTTTTCTTGCCTCCATCACAATCACGTAATCCGCAAGTCCGGCTATGATACGGTTTCTTTGCGGAAAATATCCCGGCAGCGGCGGTGTGCCCGGCGGATATTCCGACAAAATGCCTCCCCGATCCTGCATTTTTTCATATAAATACCGGTTTCTTTTCGGATAACACACATCCACGCCACAGCCCAGTACCGCATAGGTATCCCCGTTTTCTTCCAGTGC
>ENA-UERN01003126-UERN01003126.1-human-gut-metagenome-genome-assembly--contig:-NODE-3126-length-11902-cov-12.454123_pt1 | contig 11902 bp, 7 predicted proteins | sample MGYA00242950_ERZ507950 | MGnify/ENA primary metagenome ERZ507950 (study PRJEB26167, sample SAMN06115515) | human gut metagenome | host: Homo sapiens | place: China:Ningxia | collected 2014-11-26...
AATCGTGTAATCCTCTTGACAATCAACCGATTTGGGCATTATAATAGCCATAATGACAATTGTGCCATTTGGTTGAAGGAGGATGAAGGGCATGGAGTCTTACCTGTTCGCAGACGTAGAGGCTGCGGCGGATACTATGGTGGTGGAAGGATACCACAAGCCGGGCAGCTTGACCCGCTCCAGCGGTGCGTGGATTCACGCGGCAGGCACGGCGATGTTTGAGGCAGGGAGACGCCCCATTAAGCCGCATGACCAGTGGATTTGGTTCGCGGTGGAGGCAGGCGAAGCGACGCTGGTTTGGCAGGGGCATGAGCTGACGCTGAAACAGCAGGAAACGTGCTTCCTGCCCGCCGGCAACCGCGACGCTGCCCTGCAGATTGACGAGAGCGTCCGCTGCGTGTGGATTGCGCTGGAAGGCCCGCTTGCGCCGATGGTCGTACGCAAGATGGGCGCGCTGCTGCATATGCCGCTGAAGCAGGGGGCGCTGCCGAGCCAGATGTACTTGGCGAAGCAGATTGTGCAGGTCATCGTCCGCCACACGGACACCAGCGACGCGACATATCAGCTGCAGCACCTGATGTACGGGATGCTGGCAAGCCACTGGGGTCAGCCGGTCGCCATGGACGCGATGCTTTCGCACGAGATTGCGAAGGTCGTGGACACCCTGCGCGCGAATCAGTACAAGGACAACTTCTCTCTGGCGGAAATGGCGGCAATTTCCCGTATGCCGATGGAAACGTTCCGCAAGCGCTTCGTGAGCGAAGTGGGCATGCCGCCGCTGTCGTATGTGCTGCACTGCAAGATGGAACGCGCAAAGGAGCTGCTGCGCGAGGAAGGGCACACGGTTCGTCAGGCGGGCATCGAAGTCGGGATGCAGGATCCGTACCACTTCTCCAAGCAGTTCAAGAACATCGTCGGCATCAGCCCGTCGGCGTTCATGAAGCAGGCCGCCAAGCCGGATGCGACCATCCGCGGCAGCAGCAAAGTAGAAAAGAAGTAAACAGTGAGGCGACTGTCAGGGGATAAACCTGGCAGCCGCCTTTTTTCTTCCACATAACCGCCACATTTACCGCACGGGATTCGGGCAGCATTGGATCTTGTGTTGCTCGGCACACTCGTCCGCCCCTCTACGGTCTACTATGTGATTTCTGTTCGTCGGTTCGGGAGTTTGCCCGCTGGCATCCAGCTTCCTTCAGACTCCGCCTTTCGATGGACACCCTTGCCTTCGGCTAAGCCGGGCGCACCATAACGGCCGTTGCAGGATTCATCTTCTGCAACGGCCTTAAAAACGCTATGAAATGGGATTATTCCGCTGTCGGTATCAGGCGAATCAGCGCGGTGGGAATCTCTGCAGCGGTGAAATCCAGCGTGAACACTGCGTTTTCACCTTCCACGATGTAGGGCAGATCAATTTCCGTATCGTCGGCATTCAGCAGCGCCAGAGTAACGCCGTTCAGCAGCTCGGCGGGCATCGTGATTTTTACCTCGCCCTTCGGCCGGGTGAGCTTGCCGGAAACTTCAAAGCAGACGCTCAGCAGCGTATTGCCGTTCGCAGTTTCACCCATGTGCAGCACCAGCTCGCCATAGGGCAGATGCTCGCCCTCCGCCTTCACTTTTTCAACCAGCGCCAGATGTGTGCCATCGCTCACATTGCCGCATACGGGGCAGAGCGTGCGCGTCGCTTCATCCTGCTTGAATTCGACGATGGCGCATTCGGTCTTGCTGACGTGCTTGCAATCCTCGCGCTTGCAGGCTGCGCTGTGCGTGCCGTCGCCGTTACTCGTCCATTCGCCATACCAGTGCAGCAGCGTCTTCGTCTGGTGATCCTTATAGCTGTCGTTGCATTTTTTGCAGGTGTGCAGCGTGTAGCCGCCCTTTTCGCAGGTGGGCTTGACGACCTTTTCGGTATAATCGTGCCCGGCGGCGGGGATTTCCACCTTGGTGGTGTAGTCGCAGCCCTCACGCTGGCAGGCGTCATATTCATTCCAGCCAATTTCGGTGCAGGTGGGGGCCTTGGCGTCGTGGTGCACCAGGTCGTGTTTCAGCGCAAGCAGTTCCACCTTGGTGGTGTAATCGCAGCGGGAGCAGGTATCGTATTCATCCCAGCCAATTTCGGTGCAGGTGGGGGCTTTGGCATCGTGATGCACCAGCTTGTGTTTCAGCGCAAGCAGTTCCACCTTGGTGGTGTAATCGCAGCCCTCGCGCTGGCAGGCGTCGTATTCATTCCAGCCAATTTCGGTGCAGGTGGGCGCCTTTGCGTCGTGGTGCACCAGGTCGTGGTTGTTCGGGTCAGGTCCATTATATGGGTCTACATAAGTATCCGTTCCCTTGTGGTAGCAGTAGTCGCAGTTTGTGTAGTACACGGCCGGAGCAACGCAGGTGGCTGCGGACTTAAGGCACACGCTAACGGCGCCCTGAACGAACCAATGTGCACCCATCTTAGTTTTCGCTTCGTGGCAGACGGTGCAGCTAAGCCAGTGGTTTTTGTCGTCCGAATGCCAGTTCTGCCCCGCAGGGAATGCATGTGCGCTGTAGTACTGCCCGCCGCAGGTGCTGCATGTTCCCAGCGTAATGCAGGTCGCGCTGCTGTCGCCGGAGCAGCTTGCGGTGTCGACCGCATCGCAGCCGTCACGCTGGCAGTGGCGGATATGCTCACTGTTGTTACCCCTGGATTGCCATGCGCCCCAGTCGTGCGGCCCGTATTCACCGTAGGACATAAGACAAGAAGTACATACCGCAACTTTCGTGCAAGTGGCTTTGTACTGGGGTGTATCTATGCTCCAATGATTCTCTGTAAACTCATCATAGCAGCGGTAACAGTACAGCGTATGGTAATCTTTTTCTCTTTTGCGTATTTCAAAGGTATTCCCTTCGCAATAGTCGCCGTTCAACCTGATATGCGCAGCCATCGCCGTGGTTGCTACAAAGAGCAGCGCAATCGCCAGGAGACATGTAACCAACCATTTTTTCATGTTTTTCTCCTCCTCAAATTTTTAAAAACGCTATGAAATGGAAATAAGATTATTCCGCTGTCGGTATCAGGCGAATCAGCGCGGTGGGAATCTCTGCATCGGTGAAATCCAGCGTGAACACTGCGTTTTCACCTTCCACGATGTAGGGCAGATCAATTTCCGTATCGTCGGCATTCAGCAGCGCCAGAGTAACGCCGTTCAGCAGCTCGGCGGGCATCGTGATTTTTACCTCGCCCTTCGGCCGGGTGAGCTTGCCGGAAACTTCAAAGCAGACGCTCAGCAGCGTATTGCCGTTCGCAGTTTCACCCATGTGCAGCACCAGCTCGCCATAGGGCAGATGCTCGCCCTCCGCCTTCACTTTTTCAACCAGCGCCAGATGTGTGCCATCGCTCACATTGCCGCATACGGGGCAGAGCGTGCGCGTCGCTTCATCCTGCTTGAATTCGACGATGGCGCATTCGGTCTTGCTGACGTGCTTGCAATCCTCGCGCTTGCAGGCTGCGCTGTGCGTGCCGTCGCCGTTACTCGTCCATTCGCCATACCAGTGCAGCAGCGTCTTCGTCTGTTGATCCTTATAGCTGTCATGGCAGTTTTTGCAGGTGTGCAGCGTGTAGCCGCCCTTTTCGCAGGTAGGCTTGACGACCTTTTCGGTATAATCGTGCCCGGCGGCGGGGATTTCCACCTTAGTGGTGTAATCGCAGCGGGAGCAGGTATCGTATTCCTCCCAGCCAGTCTCGGTGCAGGTGGGTGCCTTGGCGTCGTGATGCACCAGGTCGTGTTTCAGCGCAAGCAGCTCCACCTTAGTGGTGTAATCGCAGCGGGAGCAGGTATCGTATTCCTCCCAGCCAATCTCGGTGCAGGTGGGGGCTTTGGCGTCGTGATGCACCAGCTTGTGTTTCAGCGCAGGGATTTCCACCTTGGTGGTGTAAGTGCAGCCCTCACGCTGGCAGGCATCATATGCATCCCAGCCAATTTCGGTGCAGGTGGGTGCTTTTGCGTCGTGGTGCACCAGGTCGTGGTTGTTCGGGTCAGGTCCATACCATGGGTGTACATAAGTATCCGTTCCCTTGCGGTAGCAGTAAGCGCAGTTTGTGTAGTACACGGGCGGAGAAACGCAGGTGGCTGCGGACTTAAGGCACGAGCTATCGTTGCCCTGAACGAATAAATGTGCGCCCACCTTAGTTTTCGCTTCGTGGCAGACGGTGCAGCTAACCCAGTGGTTTTCGGCATCCGAATCCCAGCTCTGATTCGCAGGGAAGGTATGTGCGCTGTAGTACTGCCCGCCACAGGTAGTGCATGTTCCCAGGGTGATGCAGGTCGCACTGCTGTCGCCGGAGCAGCCTGCGGTTTGCTCCGCATCGCAGCCGTCACGCTGGCAGGTGCGGAAATGCTCGCTGTTGTTGCCCCTGGATTGCCATGCGCCCCAGTCGTGACCGAGTTTGCCGTATTGAGTGCCGCACCGGGTGCAGGTTTTGCCCGTGGTGCAGGTCGGCGTTTCGGTGCCGCCAGAGTGAGAGGTGATTGGGTTTCCAATAAATAGGGCATATGAACTGTTACCGCAGTGTGAACATATGTAAATTACATAATGATAATCGTCGTTGAATCGCTCGAATCCTGTAATCTCAAGATCTGCCTGCTTCCTACAGGAAGAACATATGTTGCGGACGGTTTCCGCCTTCGCTTCCGGCGCCATTCTCGGCAGCAGGCACAGCAGCAGCGCCGCAGCCAGCAATAGGGCAAAACTCTTCTTCTTCATCTTCGTCGCCTCCTTAAAGTTAGGGTAACACCGCACAAATGAGGTGGTCGGCTGGCAAATGGATTGTGCGGTGTTGCCTTTATGATGGATTTACTGTGCCAGTTCCACCAGCGTGTCAAACGCGGGCTTCGGCTGGGCATCCTTGTCGAACAGGAGCGGGTACTCGTCCGCGCGCCAGCTCAGGTCGTCCACCGTGCCCCATACCTGCACCGCTTCGATGCGGTCGGCGTAACGCAGGAAAATCTTCATCAGGTCGCCGTAATACTTCGCCTGCTTCTGCAGATTTTCCTCGTTCGTATCGTCAATGCCCACGTCAAGTTCGGACACGCGCAGGAGCAAATCACGCTTGGCAATTTGCTGGAACGCCCAATCCACGCGGTCAATCGTCGGGCTGCCGACGGAGTAGTGTGCCTGGAAGCCGTAGCCGTCAATCGTGCCATCCGCAATCAGGCTGTCCAGCAGGACGCAGATGCCGTGCAGCTTGGGGTCAAGGGGGGTGTTGTAATCATTGTAGTACAGCTTCACGCCGTCCGCGGCGTACTTGCGGGCGTACTCAAACGCGCGGTTCACGAAATCCTGACCAACCGTCTTTGTCCAGTTGGATTCGCGCAGCTGGTCGCTGCCGTCCGCCACGGCTTCGTTCACAACGTCCCACGAGACAATCAGCCCCGGATAATTCTCGTTCGTCCACGTCAGCACCTGCTGGATGTAGCTTTCCATGCGGGCGAGCATGGTTTCGCGGCTGCACAGCGGCTTGTGGGTCGCGTAGCCCTCATGGAAGAAGGCTTCGGGCGTCTGGGAGTGCCACACCAGCACATGCCCATGCACCTTCACGCCATTGTCGCGGCACCAATCGAGGAACGGAATGCAGTTGTCGAACTTCACAGCGACGGCCGTGTCGTCCGTGCGGCTGAGCTTGCGGCATTCCGCCATATCCAGCAGCGAATCCGGCTTCATCTCGTTGCCCGCGGTCATGATGGTGAACTGGCTGCCGTAGAACGCCATGCGTTTGCTGTCCGCCACTTCACTGGCGACAACCGCCGTGCCGAAATCGAACTTATCCGCATAGAGCGTCTTGAGGACAGGCAGCGAAGTGGTGTCGAAGGAGTCAATCTTCTCGTCGCAGGTGAAATTGCGGATGGTGAAGGACGTTTCCTTGCCCGCCCCCTCGACGTACAGCACATACTTGTCATACCGACCGGGAATGTAAGCGCCGGACAGCATTGCCCATTCGCCCTTCTTCGCCGTGCCGGTGACAATGTTCTCATAGGATTCCTCGCCGTCGCGGGTATGGGCGACGGACAGGATGAAGCTGCACGAATCCATCTCGTCCTGCTTCACCTGCACGGACAGGTTGTAGGCGCGCCCCGGCACAAGGTCGAAGTCGCGGCCGGGAGAGTTCCACGTCGCGGTACGCCCGGTGATGTACAGCCCGTCAGCGGTCGTCTCGATGGCGGCACCGCCCGCAGAACGCGCATACCAGCCGTCCGTGCCGCTGGTAAAGTCCGACGTGTAGTGAATCTGCGGCGCGTCGGAGTAATCCATCTTTTCGGGCGCGGTGATGGTCAGCGTGACATCATCAATGCAGTAGTTTTTGCCCAGATAGTTATCCGACGCCGTGAGGAAGCGGATATTGACGCCCGCGTCCGCCTCGAAATCGCAGGAGATTTCCGTCCACTCCTTGCCCTTGACGTTCACCTGCGCGTAGTAGGCGTAATCGCCGCCCGCCTTGCCAATCGCCATAGCGCCGTCCTCCGAGCTTTCGACGTAGACGCAGGCGGACAGGTGGACTTTCGCGCCGACTTCAATGCCAACCGACGCAGCGGAGAGGTCAACGGCATCCCAGTTATTGCTACCGCGTCCAGAAACTCGCAGGCTCTGCTTACCGCTGTGCGCCTGCGATTCCGTCACGCCGACGGTGCAGGAGCCAGACTGGCTGAACGCGGCGGCGTTGCCATCCTCAAAGTCGATGGTGACGGCAGTCTGCGCGGCTTCTTCCGCTGCGGCGAAGCAGGGCAGAAACAAGCAGACTGCCATCAGCAGAAAAAGCGCTTGTGCGACCCAGTGTTTCATGTTTAATTTCCTCCCTTAGCGTCTTGGGGGTCTATGGAATGGATGATGCAATAATTTAATTATACACAAAAATTGTGTTTTGTCAAGAATGTCTGATTTCTTACCAGAACGAAAATGGTTTCGTTGGGTGGTTTTTTCTGATTCTATGCTGATAGGCATGGTTGACTTCCTTTTCACACTGGTCTTTTCCATGCTTCCAGAGGGCAATGAAAACGGACGAAGTCCGCGGTTGCCCGCTGGACACCTTCGGTTTCGCCACTCCTGTCACTGGTTTTTATCGCCGCTCTGTGTCTTTTTTCCGGCTTTTTGTTACTTAACTGATAGGCAAGAAATATTGTCGAAATCTTTCCAAAAGCCCCCTTGAAACAGGGAAAAAACCGTGCTATCATCAAACCGTTTCTAATGAGGCTTTACGATTGAACGACCCGTCTGTACTATTTCCAAATGAGAATGCGCCAAGATGCGAAGCGAATTTTTTCTTCTGGCTAACGCGAATGAAACGCAGCGTAGCAGCGCTACGCTAAGTGGAATGAGCGGACGCCAGAAGGAAAAAGGCGCAAGCAGATGGCGCAGGCGAATGCGGAAAATAGTACCACCACAAGGGAGGAACACCCATGAACATCCGCTGCTTCTGCTGCATGGGCGACAGCATCACCAGCGACCAGGTCAGCGGCATCGGCACGATGGTGGCGCATCGGCTGAACGCACAGGATGTACTGAATGCCGCCTGCGGGTACGCGACTTGCTCTGACTGGCACGAAGGCGATAGGAACATCACGCCTGTAACGCTCATCGAGCCGCCGAACACGAACACGGCGGACAACGTGCTGTCCAATCAGGTGCGGCGCGTTTTACAGGCGCTCACACCGAAGGGCAGCATCATCCGCTGGACGGTGGATGGCGTCGAGTATGCGATTCCGGCGGAAATCGGTATCGGCACAGGCACGCTGAGCACGCCGGACGTCATCTACATCGCCATCTCCACCAATGACGGCAATCAACCGGAAAATGCCCCGGCGGATGATTTCGCGGTCGTCTGTGAACTCCCCTACGCCGCCCTGACCCGCACGTCGATGGCATCTTCGCTGCTCTGGGCGGTGCGGACATTGCAGGCGGTCTGCCCGAACGCGGCGATTTTCCTCGCCACGCCGCTGCAAACATACACCCCGCAGGCATGGATGGACGAATCTCACGGGCTGCTCAAGCGCCGCGTCATCCAGAAAGTCGCGCAGAAAACGGGCGTGCACTGCATCGACAGCTTCTACGGAAGCGGCTTTGACCGCAGTGTTGCCCGCTCTCACGGCGAAGTCCACCCGGACGAGGAATGGAAAATCCGCATTGCTGACTTTGTGACAAAGGAAATCGAATCGACCCTGTATAAGGAGTAACCGATGGAGAATATCAAATGGCTGTGGGGCGTAATGGACAAGCGCTACCACAAGTGGCACATTCTTGGCCTCATCATCAGTGCCGTCACGTCGCTGATGCTGCTCATCAACCCCTACCTGACGATGCGCCTGATGGATGATGTCATCGTCGCGCAGAACCCCGAACCGCTCGTCGGCTTGCTGCTGACGATGCTGATTGTCAAGGTTACGCGCGAAGGTCTGCGCTACCTGATGGTTGTCCTGCTGGAGCATTCCTCCCAGAACACGCTGATGAACCTGCGCATGCGGCTGTTCACGCGTCTGCAGTATCAGGACATGCGCTTCTTCGACATTCACCGCACGGGCGACCTGATGACGCGCCTGTCCGCCGACACAGACTGGTGCCGCCATTTTCTGGCATACATAGACTATGTGGCGGTAGACAGCATCGTCATGTTCGTGTCGTCGTCGATTTACCTGTTCTCGGTGAACTGGAAGCTCGCACTGGCAATGGTCTGCGTCACGCCGCTGCTGATGATTATCACGAAAGTGTACTCCAGGGGCGCGCGGCGGATGTTCGTGGACATGCGCGACAAGATGAGCGACATGAACGCGAAGGCGCAGGAGAACATTGCGGCAAACCGCGTGGTGAAGGCGTTTGCGCGTGAGGAATACGAGGAGAACCGCTTCGACGAGCGTTCCCGCGCCTTCCGCGATGCGAATCTGGATATCAACAAGCGCTGGCTGTCCTTCTACCCCTTCATCGAGATTCTGGCGAACGCCATGACGCTGCTGACCGTCTTTTTCGGCGGCTACCTGATGATTACCGACGGCATGACGGCGGGCGAACTGACGATTTTCACCCAGCTGGCGTGGACGCTGAGCGTCCCCATGCGGCAGCTGGGCAACCTGCTCAACGACTGGCAGCGCTTCATCACCTGCTCGAACAAGGTCATGGAGATTGAAGTCTCCCGCCCGGAGATTGTAGACAGCTCCTGCGCGGTGAATCACGACCACATCGAGGGTGCGATTTCCTTTGACCATGTGTCCTTCGCTTACGGCTCGCAGCCGGTGCTGTCCGACGTAACGTTCTCCGCCAAGCCGGGGCAGACCGTCGCCATCATGGGGCCGACCGGTTCCGGCAAAACGACGCTGATTCAGCTGCTCGCCCGCTGCTACGACGTGACCAGCGGCAGCATTTCCGTTGATGGCTGCAACGTGCGCAAGTGGAAGCTGCAGCAGCTGCGCGACGGCATCGGCACGGCGACGCAGGACGTTTTCCTCTTCTCCGACACGGTGGAAGGCAACATTGCTTTCGGCGACCAGACGCTGACAGAGGACGAAGTGCACGACTTCGCCCGCCGCGCGGCTGCGGACGACTTCATCAAGGGCTTGTCCGAGGGCTACGACACGATTATCGGCGAACGCGGCGTTGGTCTTTCCGGCGGGCAGAAGCAGCGCATTGCCTTGGCGCGCGCGCTGGCGGTCAAGCCCGGTATCCTCGTCATGGACGACACAACTTCCGCTGTCGATATGGAGACGGAGAAGTACATTCAGGCGCAGCTGCGTCAGCTCCCCTACGACTGCACGAAGCTGATCATTGCCCAGCGCATTTCCTCCGTCAAGGATGCTGACCTCATCCTGATTTTGAAGGACGGCGTTGTGACCGAGCGCGGCACGCATCAGGAGCTGCTGCGTCAGCGCGGCTACTACTACGAAACGTACTGTCTGCAAAACGGCATCACGCCCGACACCGCTCCGCAGGAGGTGATGTAACATGGCGCGCAACAAATTTGACGTAGACGAGCGCTTGGAAACCCCGTTTGACTTCCGGCACTTGAAGCGCGTGGGCGTTTACATCGGCAAGCACAAGTGGAAGATGCTGCTGGCGCTGCTTTTGTCCGCCTTGGCATCGGTAACGAGCCTCGCCGTGCCGAAAATCACCCAGACCGTCATGGACGTCGCTGTGCCGCAGAAGAACGTTGACCTGCTGCTGAAGATGGCGCTGGCGTTCATGGGCATCATCATCGTCGGCATCGTCTTCACGGTCATCCGCTCGCGCATCATGGCGTTCGTCAGTCAGCAGATCATCTACGATATCCGCAAAGACCTCTTCGCGCACCTGCAGCAGCTGCCTTTCGCCTACTACGACAGCCGTCCGGCGGGCAAAATCCTCGTGCGCGTCATCAATTACGTCAACAGCGTGTCGGATATTCTTTCCAACGGCATCATCAACTCGATTCTGGAAATCATCAACATCATCTTCATCGTCGTCTACATGTACACGACCGAGCCGACGCTGGCGACGATTGTTGTGGCGGGTCTGCCGATTTTCGTGGCGATTATCATCATCCTGAAGCCTCGTCAGCGCCGCGCGTGGCAGAATCAGTCGAACAAAAACAGCAACTACAACGCGTATCTGGCGGAATCCATTGACGGCGTGCGCGTGAGCGAACTGTTCGCGCGGCAGGATGTCAACTGCTCCATCATGCAGCGGCTGGCGACGGCGTGCCGCGCGGCGTGGCTGAAGGCGATTTACATCTCCAACAGCGTCTGGCTCTCTTCGGAAATCATCACCCAGATTGTTTTCACCCTCATGTACTACGCGGGCGTGTACTGGCTGGGCGGCGCGGTGGTCTCCTTCGGCGTGATTCTCGCCATGGGGCAGTACGTCAGCCGTTTCTGGCAGCCGATTACGAATCTGGCGAACATCTACAACAGCTTCGTGAACAACATGGCGTATCTGGAGCGCATCTTCGAGACGATGGATGAACCAGTCGTGATTGACGACAAGCCGAATGCCGAGACGCTTCCGCCCATTACCGGCGCAGTTGATTACAACAACATCACCTTCGGCTACGAGGAAGGGCAGACCGTCCTCAAGGATGTTGACCTGCACGTCAAGGCGGGCGAAAGCATTGCGCTTGTCGGCCCGACCGGCGCGGGCAAGTCCACCATCGTCAACCTGCTCTGCCGCTTCTACGACCTGCGCAGCGGTTCCATCACGCTGACGGATGAATCCGGCGTGAAGCACGACATTACCGACGTGACGCTGCACTCCCTGCGCTCGCAGATGGGCATCATGCTGCAGGATTCCTTCATCTTCTCCGGCACGATTCTGGACAACATCCGCTACGGCCGTCTGGACGCGACAGACGACGAGGTACGTCAGGCGGCTGCGGTTGTCCGCGCGGACGACTTCATCCGCGAAATGCCGCAGGGCTACAAAACGACCGTGAACGAGCGCGGCGGCAGCCTTTCGCAGGGACAGAAGCAGCTGATTGCCTTCGCGCGCACGCTGCTGAGCGACCCGCGCATCCTGATACTGGACGAGGCAACCTCCTCCATCGACACCAAGACGGAGAAGCTGCTGCAGGACGGCATTCAGGCGCTGCTGAAGGGACGCACGTCGTTCATCATTGCGCACCGTCTGTCCACCATCAAGAACTGCGACCGCATCCTGTACATCGGCAATCAGGGCATCATGGAAGCTGGCTCTCATGACGAATTGATGGCCAAGCGCGGCGCATACTACGAGCTGTACACCGCGCAGGCGCGCGACCAAGGCATGGGAGAATAAGGCGCGCACGGCGCTTCTGAAAATTGCATAGGGACAAAAAGCGGGGTTGCGTGAAAAATGCGCAATCCCGCTTTTTTGGTTCTTCACGGAAACTTGGGGGAAGAGCAGCTTGGGGGCGCGTCTGCGGACGCGCAAAGTTACTGGCAGGGACGCT
>ENA-UERN01003145-UERN01003145.1-human-gut-metagenome-genome-assembly--contig:-NODE-3145-length-11851-cov-9.468660_pt1 | contig 11851 bp, 9 predicted proteins | sample MGYA00242950_ERZ507950 | MGnify/ENA primary metagenome ERZ507950 (study PRJEB26167, sample SAMN06115515) | human gut metagenome | host: Homo sapiens | place: China:Ningxia | collected 2014-11-26...
ACCGAGCCGGGTGTCAAGGGCAACACTGCCACCAACACCCTGAAGCCCGCTACCGTCGAGACCGGTGCTGAGATCCGTGTGCCCCTGTTCATCAACGAGGGCGACCACATCCGCATTGATACCCGCACGGGCGAGTATATGGAGCGCGTCTGATTTTTTTCAGAAGTTACCGGGCAGCGGGCAACCGTTTGCCCGGTTTTTTCAAACAACAAGGAGGGCAATCGTATGGAACTGAGCAATAAGGCAGCCTATCTGCAGGGCCTTGTGGACGGCCTGGGCGTAGATGAGTCCACCAAGGAAGGCAAGATCATCAAGGCCATGAGCGCACTGCTGGCGGAGATGGCCGAGGCCCTGGAGGGCATGGACGAGGATCTTTCCCGCGCATACGACCAGATCAACGACCTGAGCGATGAGCTGGAGAATCTGGAAGCCGACCTGTACGAGGACGAAGACGACGACGAGGACGAAGGCGACGAGGACGAAGACGACGAAGAGGATGCGGATGACGCCAACGACGATGACATCGCCAGCGAGCCCTTCTATGAGGTGGCCTGCCCCAACTGCGGCGAGACCGTGTATGTGAGCGAGGACGACCTGGACGCCGGTGAAGCCAACTGTGCCCACTGCGGCGTGACCTTTGAGGTGGCGCTGGAAGGCGACGAGGAAGAGCCCGACGAGGATGCTCCCGTGCAGTACGAGGTGACCTGCCCGGACTGCGGCACCACTACCGTGTTTGAGGAAGAGGAGCTGCTGGAAGGTGAGCCCAAGTGCCCCAACTGCGGCAAGCCCCTGGACTTTGAGGTGACGGAGGAGTAATCTTCCGGTTGCCTGCCCGTGCATAAAACAAAAGCATCTGCATTTGCGTGCAGATGCTTTTGTTTTTGTGGAAACCCTCTCAGTCATCGCTGCGCGATGCCAGCTCTCCCGAAAGGGAGAGCTTTATTAGCATTTTACGGCGGGATAAGAAGCTCCCCCCTCGGGGGAGCTGGCGCGTCAGCGCCTGAGAGGGTTCTATCTTACTGAGCGTTTGCCTTCTGCAGCCAGATGCTGCCGATGTCCAGCGCGTTGTACAGGCCATGCTTGGTGGTCTGCCGTGCCACACGCTCCTGCGGAGCCTTGGTGGTGTCGGTGGAGAGCAGCATCAGATGCACCTTATCGGCCACCTGCTGGTCCCCGACGGGGGTCGTGGTCAGGATCTGGAGATAAAGCACATAAGGGTCGGTCATGCGGCCGTAATACAGCTCGTTGTCCTTGCGGACGAGGGGCTTGCCTTTGTAAGTCAGTTTCGGAGTAAATGCCATCGTGAAAGCCTCCCTGTCGTTTGATTTCACTCCAGTATAACACATTTGCAATAGAGGATGCAAGCATTTGCCGGAGGTTTTGCACACATCGACGGCGCAGCGTACAAAACCGCTCGGTGCTTTTAGCCGGAACCGGCAATGGATTTTTGCGCGTTTTGCCCCTTGCAGGCCCGGCCCGGTATGGTATACTAAGAGTGGAAAACGGTGCATTACGCACCAGAAAAAGGAGCGAACAGGATGGCTGATTATCAGGAATACCGGCGGCGGGTGCTGCACCGGCGGTGGCGTCGGCGCTTTATGGCGGCAGGGCTGCTGTTTCTGCTGGTGCTGCTGGGGGCGGTGAGCGTGATGTGGAAGCGCCTGCACCGTGACCCGGCCCAGACACGGCAGGACACCATCCTGCAGGAGATCACGGAGGACAACACCTGGAACACGCTGCAATATGCGTCCACCCGCCCGCTCACGGTGCAGACGCTGTCTACTGGCACCACGACGGCGCTGGACTTCCGCATGGCGGCGCTACCCCGCACCGCCCCGGTGGAAAAAAGCTGGTTCTCACAGGTGAGCTTTGTGGGCGACAGCCTGACCCAGGGCATGCAGATGTACGACACCGGCCTGCCGGGTGCCATGTTCTGCGCCTACCGGGGGGTGGGCCCCAATGCCATCGTCAACGGCACCAGCTGCAAGCGGGCCGACGGCGTAGCCGAAGTGCCGCTGGACGCCCTGACCGCCCAGCAGCCCAAGGCAGTGTATCTGCTGCTGGGCACCAACGTGCTGGGCACGGACAGCGATTACACCAGCTTCCTCACCTATTACCGGCTGATGCTGGATATGATCACCCAGGCGCTGCCGGGTACGCCGGTGTATGTGCAGTCCATCACCCCGGTGCGGCCGGAGGTGGCTGCGAAAAAGGGCCACGAGGGCCTCAACCGCGACCGCCTGTGCCGCATCAACGATGAGCTGGCCGCCGTGGCGCTGGAAAAGAACTGCTCTTTCCTCAACCTGTGGGAGGTGCTGGCCGACGAGAACGGCGACCTGAAGGCCGAATACGCCCAGCCGGACGGCTACCACCTCAAGCCGGAAGGCTACACGGCCTGGGTGGATTACCTGTGCAGCCACACGGCAGGGTGATGCGATCCGGGCACTGCGGTACAGAATGATGGTGACTTGCCAAACTCTTTGTGTATCATAGGGGACATCTGGCAGGTCATGGCCGTGCCGGAACAATGAAACGAAAAAAGGCGGTGCCGTACAACGTGTACGGCATCGCCTTGCGTTTTTAATCGGATCAGAACAGGCCGGTGATCTTGCCGTCGGCGTCCACGTCGATGCCCACGGCGGCGGGCTTCTTGGGCAGGCCCGGCATGGTCATGATGCTGCCGCAGATGACCACCACGAAACCGGCACCGGCAGCCAGACGCACCTCACGCACCTCCATGGTAAAGCCGGTGGGGGCACCGGTGAGCTTGGCGTTGTCGCTGAAGCTGTACTGGGTCTTGGCAATGCACACGGGCAGGTCGCCGTAGCCCATCTCGGTCAGCTCGGCCAGCGTCTTGCTGGCGGCGGCGCTGTAGTTCACGCCGTCGGCACGGTAGATCTTGGTGGCAATGGCGTTGATCTTGTCCTTCAGGGGCATGTCCAGCGGGTAGGTGTACTGGATGGGACGGTCCTCCATCACTTCCAGTACCTTCTCGGCCAGAGCCTTGCCGCCCTCGCCGCCCTTGGCGAACACCTCGCTCAGCACGCAGGGCACGCCCTGCTCGGCGCACACCTGCTCCACATAGGCCTGCTCTTCCGGGGTATCGGTGGGGAAGGCGTTGATGGCCACCACCACCGGCAGACCGAAGCCGTTCTTCAGGTTGTCGATGTGGCGGATGAGGTTGGCCGCGCCGGCCTTGACGGCTTCCAGGTTGGGCTGGCTCAGGTCAGCCTTGGCCACGCCGCCGTGGCTCTTGAGGGCGCGCACAGTGGCCACCAGCACGCAGGCGCTGGGTGCGATGCCGGCATAGCGGCACTTGATGTCCAGGAACTTCTCCGCGCCCAAATCGGCACCGAAACCGGCCTCGGTGATGGTGTAGTCGGCCAGCGACAGGCTCAGCTTGGTGGCCAGCACGCTGTTGCAGCCGTGGGCAATGTTGGCGAAGGGGCCGCCGTGGATGATGGCGGGGTTGTTCTCCAGTGTCTGGACGAGGTTCGGGTCCAGGGCATCCTTCAGCAGGGCGGTCATGGCACCGGCGGCACCGATCTGACCGGCGGTCACCGGCTTGCCGTCGTAGGTGTAGGCGCAGACGATGCGAGACAGCCGCTCCTTCAGGTCAGAGATGCTGGTGGCCAGGCAGAAGATGGCCATCACTTCGCTGGCCACGGTGATATCAAAACCGTCCTCGCGGGGGGTGCCGTTCACCTTGCCGCCCAGGCCGTCCACGATGAAGCGCAGCTGGCGGTCGTTCATATCCATGCAGCGCTTCCAGGTGATGCGGCGGGGGTCGATGTTCAGCGGGTTGCCCTGCTGGATGCTGTTGTCGATCATGGCGGCCAGCAGGTTGTTGGCGGTGCCGATGGCGTGCAGGTCCCCGGTGAAGTGCAGGTTGATGTCCTCCATGGGTACCACCTGTGCGTAGCCGCCGCCGGCTGCGCCACCCTTGATGCCGAACACGGGGCCAAGGCTGGGTTCACGCAGGCAGAGCATGGTCTTTTTGCCCAGGGCGTTCATGGCGTCGGCCAGGCCCACGCTGGTGGTGGTCTTGCCCTCACCGGCCGGGGTGGGGCTGATGGCGGTGACAAGGATCAGCTTGCCCTGCTTTTTCGCGTTGTGGATCAGCCGGTGGTTGATCTTGGCCTTGTAGCGGCCGTAGGGGATCACGTCCTCGTCGGCCAGACCCAGCTGGGCGGCGATCTCGGTGATGGGCTTCATGGTGGCTTCCTGTGCAATCTCGATATCGGTTTTCATCAGACATCCTCCTTGATAGCAAAAAAGGACAGCTTTGCGCAGCAATTGCGCAAGGCTGCCCAGACGGTCGGCATTGACATCCCCGCAGCCCTGCACTGTGGTGCTCCACAACGTTCCGTCAGCAGGGATGCGGTCTCTATGCTGTAAAGATAGCACACCGGCAGGGTGTTTGTCAAGGAAAAACATATACGAACTTGTCGGGGCGGGGCCCCTCCATCCTGCTGACGCAGGACCGTTCTGTCGCTTAAAAGCCCCACTGGGGCTTTCCTTGCTGCGCTGCGCTCGCAAACGCGGAACTTGTCGGGGCGGGGCCCCTCCATCCTGCTGACGCAGGACCGTTCTGTCGCTTAAAAGCCCCACTGGGGCTTTCCTTGCTGCGCTGCGCTCGCAAACGCGGAACTTGTCGGGGCGGGGCCCCTCCATCCTGCTGACGCAGGACCGTTCTGTCGCTTAAAAGCCCCACTGGGGCTTTCATTGCTGCGCTGCGCTCGCAAACGCGAATATTTTGCGTTCTACAGCTTTCTGTGCTATAATTAAACTGGATTATTATGAAAACAGAAAGCAGGAATCCCTTTATGCTGCAAAATCCTGAATTGCATTATCTGGACAATGCTGCCACCACCATCGTGGCACCGGAGGTGGCAGACGTCATCGACAAGGCCATGCGGGAGCACTGGGCCAACCCCTCCAGCCTGTACGGCCCCGGTGCCCGCAGCGAGGAAGCACTGAACGCCGCCCGCGCTGCCGTGGCCCGGACCCTGGGCTGCAAGGCAAAGGAATTGTACTTCACCGCCTGTGGCAGTGAGAGCAACAACCTGGCCCTGCTGGGGGCCGCCCGCACCCGTACCTTTGGCAAGGACATCGTGGTGTCCGGCTTCGAGCACCCCAGCGTCCAGCGCCCGCTGGAAGATCTGGCAAAGCGCGGCTACAACGTGACCGTGGTGAAGCCCCGCACCGACGGCACGCTGGACATCAACGAGATGCTGGAGCATGTGGGCAAAAACACCATCCTCGTGGCCTGCATGATGGTGAACAACGAGGTGGGTACCCGGAACGATGTGGAGCGTCTGGCGGCCGAGGTCAAGCGCCGCAACAGCCGCACCATCGTGCATGTGGACGCCGTGCAGGCCTGGATGCGGGTGCCCATCAAGCTGGACAACATCGACACTCTGGCGGTGAGCGGCCATAAGATCCACGCGCCCAAGGGCATCGGTGCGCTGTACCTGTCCGACCGGCTGGTGCAGGCGTTCCAGCCGCCGTATCTGGGCGGCGAGCAGGAGCGCGGGCTGCGCCCCGGCACCGAGAACCTGCCTTATGCCATGGGCCTTGCCGCCGCGGCCGCCCGCCTTGCCAAAACCATGAAGAGCCGCGACACCGCCATGCGGGCGCTGAACCAGCGCCTGCGGGACGGGCTGGCGGCCTTCCCGGAAGTGGTGCTCAACAGCCCGGCGGATGCCGTGCCGGAGGTGCTGAACTTCAGTGAAAACTGCATCAAGAGCGAAACGATGCTGGCATTCCTGGCCGAAGCGCAGATCTACGTTTCCTCGGCCAGTGCCTGCGGCCGGGGCCAGCCCAGCCACACGCTGGCGGCTATGGGCCGGGACCCGCTGGCCATCGACACCGCCATCCGGGTGTCCTTCTGCGCCGACAACACCCCGGAGGATGTGGACGCCTTCCTCAACCGCTTCGAGGACGGCATGAAGCACCTGCAGAGGATCCGGAAATAACTGCAAAGGCGGTCGGCGTGCGAGAAGAAAGCTCCCAGTGCGCCGACCGGGAAAGATGCCGTTATCCGTTACGACCCTTCCGGTGAAAATGCGTTTGGAGCGCTCCGCAGAGCGTCCAAACGTGAAATAAAAAATAAACGTTCCGCTGAATATGGCCAGAGCGCAAGCGGCGGCCATTCTAAATCGTAAATCTTAGGAGATACAACATTTATGCATGAGATCATTCTGGGCTATCAGGGCGAAATGTCCCTGAAAGGCCTCAACCGCAACCAGTTCGAGTCGGCCATGATGAAGATCCTGCGCTACCGGCTCAAGACCGTGGGCAAGTTCAAGGTGTACTGCACCCAGTCCACCTTCTACATGGAGCCGGAGGAAGAGGACGTGGACATGGACCTGGCTTTCGACCGGGTGAGCAAGGTGTTCGGTCTGGCGTCCCTCAGCCGCGCCGTGGTCTGCGACAAGGACTTTGACACCATCTGCCAGACCGCCGAGGAGTACCTCGGTGCCAGCCTGCACGGCATCCGCACCTTCAAGGTGGAGGCCCGCCGTTCTGACAAGAGCTACCCCATGACCAGCCCGGAGCTGATGCGGGAGCTGGGCGCCTACCTGCTGGGCAAGCACAACTACCTCAAGGTGGACGTGCACAACCCGCAGTTCAAGGTCATCGTGGAGATCCGTGATTACGGTGCGTATATTCACGGCCCGAAAGTACCGGGTGAGGGTGGTCTGCCCGTGGGCACCAGCGGCCGCGCCCTGAATATGCTATCCGGCGGCATCGACAGTCCGGTGGCAGCTTACCGCATGGCAAAGCGCGGTCTGGCCCTGGACCACATTCATTTTGCGTCCCCTCCGTATACTTCGGAGCGTGCAAAACTCAAAGTTAAGGCTCTGGCCCAGCTCACCAGCATCTATACCGGCAGTTCCAACCTGTTTGTGGTGCCCTACACCAAACCGCAGGAATACATCCGGGATAACGCCCCCGATGTGCTGTTCACGGTGCTCATGCGCCGCAGCATGATGCGCATTGCCAACGTCATCGCAAAGCGGCAGGGCTGCGAAGCACTGGTCACCGGCGAGAGCCTGGCTCAGGTGGCCAGCCAGACCGTCAAGGCCCTGCAGTGCACCGACGCCGCACAGGACCTGCCCATCCTGCGGCCGCTCATCGGCATGGACAAGACCGAGATCGTGGAGACGGCCCGGCACATCAACACCTTTGAGACCAGCATCCTGCCCTATGAGGACTGCTGCACCATCTTCACGCCCCCGCACCCGAAGATTCGCCCGGAGCTGGAAGAGATCCTGGAAGCCGAAGCCGCCATGCCGGGCCTTGCCGCACTGGAAGCCGAGGCCGCCGAGAACGCCGAGCGTATCCGCATCCGCATCACCGATCAGGTAGAATTCGAGGGTTGATTTGTCCATGACTGCAGAGATCATCAGTGTCGGCACCGAGCTGCTGCTCGGCAACATTCTCAACACCAATGCCCAGTACCTCAGCCGGGAGCTGGCCGCGCTGGGCATCACGGTCCAGCGAGAGAGCACCATCGGTGACAACCACAGCCGCCTGGCAGATTTTGTCAACGAGGCCAAGCAGCGCTGCGACCTGCTGGTGTTCACCGGCGGGCTGGGGCCCACGGCGGACGACCTGACCAAGGAGACCGTGGCCTCCTGCTACGGCGACACCCTGGCCTTCGACGCGGAAGAGTGGGACAAGATCGTGGCCTACTTTACCCGCACCGGCCGCACGGTCACCCCCAACAACCGCAAGCAGGCCATGGTGCCGGTGCACGGCCGCAAGGTGGTGAACCGCCATGGCACCGCTCCCGGGGCCTGGTTTGAGCAGGAGAGCCGCTGCGCCGTGCTGATGCCCGGTGTGCCCCACGAGATGAAGGCCATGTGGCAGGAGGAAGTGCGCCCGCTGCTGCTGGCGCGGCAGAACTGCGCCCTGCACAGTCTGACGCTGCGGGTGCTGGGCGGCGAGAGCAACCTGGAATATCAGGTGCGGGATCTGCTGGAAAATGCGAACCCCACCGCCGCCATCTACTGCAAGACCGGCGAATGCGAGATCCGCATCACCGCCCGGGCCAAGACCGACACGGAAGCCGAAACAATGTGCCGCGCCTATGCCAAAAAGTTCTATGATCTGCTGGGCGATGCGGTGTATGATGAGGATGTGGCCGGGCTGGAAGAAACGGTGGTGCACACCCTGCAGCGCAAGGGGCTGACCCTTGCTACAGCAGAGAGCTGCACGGGCGGCATGATCGCCCAGCGCATCACCAACGTGTCCGGTGCAAGCGAGGTGTTCGGCTACGGCTTCGTGACCTACTGGGAGCAGGCTAAGGCAAAGCTGGTGGGGGTGGACCCTGCCGTGATCGAGCAGTACAACGTGGTGTCCGCTCCGGTGGCAGCACAGATGGCGCTGGGCGCGGCACAGGCTGCCGGGGCCGACATCGGCATCAGTGTCACCGGCGTGGCCGGGCCGACCGGCGGCGATGCCGTGCGGCCGGTGGGCACCGTGTATCTGGGTGCTGCCCGCGGTGATACCGTGTATGTGGAAAAGCTGTTCGTTTCCCGGCCGGATCGGGCGCTCATCCGTGCCCGCGCCGCGCAGGAAGCACTGGTGCTGGCCCTGCGGCTGGCGCAGGACAAGGTGCCTGCCGCCACAAAGCCGCTGGCCGCTGCCGACTGCCGCGATGCAGCCGCGCTGGAGGCCCTGAACGCCGCCTTTCTCGCAGAATAATACGGTCCCCTGCGGACCGCGGGGGTGAAGAACTTGAGCTGTGAACAAAACGAACCGGTCCGCTGTGTGCTCCGGCTGTTCGGGGCATCGGCGCTGGGGGTACAGCAGGCGGCGTCTGCTTTCCCGCCGGAGTGGTGTGTGACCGCCCAATGCCGTAGCCGGGGCGCGGAAACGCTGATCGCACTGCGGAGCGAAAATGCAGCCGGGCTGGACAAGGCCCGCCGCAGTCTGCACGGCTGCTTTGCGGCTGACTTGTACGGAGAAGGGGACACGGACCTTGCTGCCGCCGTGGTGCAGGCGCTGGAGCACCGCCGTCGGCTGCTGGTGTGCGCGGATGCTGCCGCCGGGGCCCTGATGGAAGCCCGGCTGGAAGCCGTGCCCGGGGCCGAAAAGGTGTTCGACTTTGGCACCCAGAGCTATGCCGACCCCAAGGTGGGGGCACAGATCGCCCGCCGGGCTGCCCGCAGGCAGGACGCTGCCGCCGCATTGGCCCGGGTACAGGCGGCACAGCACCTTGTGGGGGCAGAGCTGTCCGCTGGGTGCTGGGAGCAGGACGGGAAATTTCTGCTGCTGCTGGGCACCCGCAAGGGCTGCTGGCTGCGCACCGTGTACCGGGAGGATGGGCCGGGCCTTTGGCTGCTGGACATGATCCGCCGGGCAGCCTGCGGTCTGCCGCAGGTCCCCGGCACGAGCTGGCAGCATTACCGCGACCCGGTGCCGGAAGCTGTGTCTGCCCCGCCTGCAGCGCAGGCGGAGGTCCGCCCAGCTCCGCCCAAAAAGAAGCGCCGCTGGCTGCGCCGGGTGCTGTTGCTGCTGGTGGCGCTGGCCCTGGCCGCGCTGGCGGCGGGCTGGTGGTTCACCGGCGGTGACCTGACCGCCCTGCCGCAGCTGCTGCGGGAGACCCTGCACGCCGACCGTCTGCCGCACTCCGGCGCAAAACTGATCTGAAACGAGCAGGACCCCGGAAGGAAAACCTTCCGGGGTCCTGTTGTTGCAGAGAAAAATTATTCCTTATGGTCTGCCAGCCAGCGCAGGGCCATATAGGTGTAGGCGGCAGAGCCATCATACAGGACGCTGTCGTCAAAGCGCACCTTGGGGTGGTGCTGGCCGTAGAGATAGCCCTCCTTGGCGTTGCCGGCGGAGAGGAACATACTGACGGTGGGCACTTCGTGGCTCACAAAGGCAAAGTCCTCGCTGCCGCCGCCGGGTTTGCCGCCGGTGAGGAGGGTCATGTCCATGGCACCGCGGCCCAGCAGCTCGGTCATATAGGTCAGGGCGTTCTGAGCCAGGGGCTTGTCCACCACCATGCAGGGGCAGTAATCGCTGAAGGTGACCTCAGCGGTGCAGCGGTAGGCCGTGGCCACACCCTGCGCAATTTCGGTCATGCGCTGGTGGATCTGGGCACTGATCTTCTGTTCCGGGTCCACGGTGCGGATAGTGCCCCACATATCGGCACTGTCCGGGATCACATTGGAGGCCTTGCCGGCCTCGAACCGGCCGGTGGTGAACACGCCGAACCCGGCGGGGTCCAGCTCGCGGCTGTTGATCTCCTGCAGGGCAATGTGGATGTGGGCCGCTGCGGTGATGGGGTCGATGCAGGCGTTGGGCATGGAGCCGTGACCGCCCTTGCCGTGCACCACGATGTGGTACTGCTCGCAGCTGGCCATGGTGATGCCGCCGCCCGGCACCAGCACCATACCGGCGGGCAGGGGCATCCCGGCCAGCACGTGGAACATGACCGCTGCGTCCACCTTGGGGTCCTCCAGCAGGCCGTTTTTCAGCATGTCCAGCGAGCCCTGGAAGATCTCCTCGGCGGGCTGGAACTCCAGCTTGACGGTGCCCTCGATCTCGTCCTCATGCTCCTTGAGCAGCTTGGCGGCACCCAGCATCATGGCGGTGTGCATATCATGGCCGCAGCCGTGCATCTTGCCGGGTACCTCGGAGGCAAACGCCTCGCCGGACTCCTCCTGCAGGGGCAGAGCGTCCATGTCGCCGCGCAGCAGGATCACCTTGCCGGGCTTTTTGCCGCCCGCCAGCGCAAGCACGCCGCACTTGCCGCAGTCCTGCGGGGCGTAGCCCATTTCGGTCAGGGCTTTCTTGACCAGTGCCTTGGTCTGGGGCAGGTCGAACCCGACTTCCGGGTGACGGTGCAGGGTGCGCCGCCATTCCTGCAGCTGGGGTTCCAGCTGCTTTGCAGCTTCCAACAGCTTTTCCGGTGTGATCATTCCAAATCAGCTCCCTTTCATTTTATCAAAAGTCTCCCAGACCCCTGCCAAAGACAGGAGCCGGGAGGCTTTTCAGCTTAATCTTCGTTTGCGTCGGTGGGCAGGCCTTCCGGATGGAACTTGGCGCAGGTGCACTTTTTCCACTTCAGGCCGCTGCCGCAGGGGCAGGGATCGTTGCGGCCGATCTTGATCACCCGCACGGGCTGGCCCTTGGGGGCGCCCTTTACGCCGGGGGCACCGTTGCCGGGCACAAAGCCCTCACCGGTGGGCTTGGCAACTTGCTCCCGCTTGGGGGCGGCACCGGCCTGCCGGATCTCGATGGTCAGCAGCATCTTCACGCTGTCCTCGCGGATGGAGTCCACCATCTGGTCGAACATGTCAAAGCCCTCGATGCGGTATTCCACCACGGGGTCCTTCTGGCCGTAGCCGCGCAGGGCGATGCCCTGCCGCAGCTGGTCCATGTTGTCGATGTGGTCCATCCACTGGCGGTCCACGCACTTGAGCAGGCAGATGCGCTCCAGTTCCCGCATCAGGGGCGCGCCGTAGCGCACCTCTTTGGCCTGCAGGATCTGCATGCCGCGGTTGTACAGCATGTCGGCAATGCCCTCGCGGGAGATGTTGTCAAAGTCGGCCATGGTGTAGCGGAAGTCGGCGTCCGTGGTCAGCCAGCCCTGATAGTGGCGGCGCAGGGCACCAAAGTCCCAGTCATCCTTCACGTCACCGGCCAGGAACTGACTGCAGCTGGAGTCGATGTTCTCCCGCAGCATGTTGTGCATCTCGGCGCTGATATCCTCGCCATCCAGCACCTTGCGGCGCTGGCCGTAGATGATCTCACGCTGCTGGTTCATCACGTCGTCGTACTTCAGCACGTTCTTGCGGATCTCGAAGTTGCGGCCTTCCAGCTTCTTCTG
>ENA-UERN01003146-UERN01003146.1-human-gut-metagenome-genome-assembly--contig:-NODE-3146-length-11849-cov-19.666157_pt1 | contig 11849 bp, 10 predicted proteins | sample MGYA00242950_ERZ507950 | MGnify/ENA primary metagenome ERZ507950 (study PRJEB26167, sample SAMN06115515) | human gut metagenome | host: Homo sapiens | place: China:Ningxia | collected 2014-11-26...
ATTGATGAAAAGAATGCGAAAAAGAGTCTTTACAAGATAGCCGATCCGTTTATGGCATTTTATTATCAGTTTGTCGTTCCTAATCGTTCATTCATAGAGCTTGGTCGTCGTTTGCCAATAGAACAGGCTTTGACTGCTCATTTCTCGGAGTATGTGAGTATGCAATGGGAAAAATTATGTAGGGATGCTGTGACAGGAAATCTTGTCAATAGAGTGGTTTATGGCAAGGCAAAACGCTGGTGGGGTTCTGTTCTCAATGAGGATAAGAAACCTGAACAGGTCGAATTCGATGTAATGGCAGAATCGCTTGATAAAAAGTATCTGCTGGTTGGCGAATGCAAATGGACAACTCAAGAGAATGGGAAACAGTTAACAGCCGAACTTCTCCGTAAAGCTAATCTGTTACCATTTGCCAAGAATTACACCATCGTTCCAATGCTGTTCCTTAAGAACGCTCCGAAAGATGATGCTGGGAATGCAATGCTTCCTGAAAATGTTGTCGAGTTAATGAAATAGAGGGGTAATCGCTATTTGATAGAGTTATTAGATGGCAAAAAAACGATAAATAAAGAACTTACTCTGTTCCCGTTTGTTTCTCGGATTGGCATAGACATAGATACCAAGCGATTCATGACGAATAACTTTCATTGTCTCTTTGTCTCGATACCCAGGATAATAATCTAGATAGAAAGACATCATTCTACCTTTTAACGGACGTGTTCTTAACGTTACTGTTTTACATTCATGCATACTGATATATTTTTATGGTTATTATTAATTCGCTGGCAAAACTCTGTATGGATAGCGACAAATTAGATTATTTGTGAACACCCATAACCCTGTCAAACTCTACTTTTAGGAATCGGACGAACCGTCCGTTCTTCTCGCAGTTGATCTGATGGAATTGCAGAATGCCGTAAACAGAGTCACGGGAGAGTTTGAATTTTTCCATAGCCTCCTTGACGGTATAGTATTCCGCTTTGCTTTCCTGTTACGATGTTTTAGATAGGTCGAAATGGAGCTTGGAATAATAGATTTGTCCGAGATGTTGAAGTCGTTTTTTGCAACCAGTCGTTCGTAAGGTTTACTTTTGAGCATTAACTCAATGTCAGCGCGCCTTACCAAAGCCATTCTTCCGCTAATTCGGGATGCTCTAAGTTTATCCTCTTTGACTAATTTATAAATGTACTGACGACTCACCCCCATCAATCGGGCAGCCTGCGAAAAAGTGAAATATTCTTGCTTCTCCAAACAGGAGCGCAACTCCTGCATTTCCTGTATATGGCGCAGTTCCATTTTGCGCTCCTTGATACGATGTTTATAACCTCGCTTCGAGCATTGAGGGCTACAATAACAGGTCATTGTTTTCTGTGCGATGAATGGTTTCCCGCACCATTGACAAATTCTCTTTACTCCATATTTTCTATATCATTTTCTTTGTTTTTTAATTTCCCTTTTTGTCTACATATGTAAACCATTGTCAACACACGTCAACTAATGCGTCACTGTGACATTCGGGCTAACCGTGAATTTGTGTCACGGTAGAAATATGATAGAAAAATATGGATAAAAACCGTTACTAACAAATAAGGATTAGAAAGTGTTAAAAACAAGAAAGTTGCTGAAATACAGTGACTTTATTCTAAATAGTTATGATTGCTTATGGCTGTTTCCAAGCCATTATTTGCCGATGCAGCATATTTACATCACTGATTATCAGTGACTATTCATTTTAATCGGTACAACCTCTGTTTTTACAAGTACACAGAATGTAGGGACAAATGCAAATCGTTGTATTTCATTGTTTTGCATATACGTGTTGTACCGCCTCCTTTCAGCCCTTTTGTGGAATATCCGCTATCAGATTCAACGTGTTGATTGATAGGGAATTTCCGCATGGATGTTACAGAACGCTTGTTGAATACAAAGGTAGTGCTTTTCTTGGAATTTCTGCGGTTTGCGGTGGATTTTTTGCACTCCAAGTATTGGGAATGTTTGATTCGTTGGAAAAAGTGTAACGAAACTGAATTATTCGCTTGAAAAAGTGTTCGTATGCCATAAATGGTACACTTCTGTTTGCGTGGGACTATTATATCCTATCGTTCTGCCAATATAAATTGCGGGGAATATCATTTTCTTGCGACTCATTGGAGTGAACACGATATTTCCGTTTGTTCCATTCATTTATGCGATAAATACGGTCAATAGAAATGGCTCCACCTACACAAAGGATTGTATGATTGCACGCTTGAAGGATAGTATAATCTGGAACAGCGATGAAGCGTTTGTAATAGAATGTTGCTCCATCGAAATAGGCAGGATTATCATGATTACCACGCACAAACACAATCCAATTGTTGGCTTGGTTCATTCGGCTTGGCATTTCGTCTAACCATTTGCTCATAGTATTCTTTCTTTTCAAAGCCAAAGCCACAATCCCCAGCCACAATTAGCAAAGTGTCCGTAAGCTGATATTGGATACATAGTTTGAATACCAGCTGATTAAAGTCTCCATGAATATCACCGGAAACGATAATTGTCTTGGCTTCGGGAAAAGATAGTGAGAATGTGTTACTAAGGCTCATCTTATGTTCCTGATAAAGTGCTTATATAAAAGAATTAATCCTTATCAAACAGTCCTTTCTCTTTCCATAATTTGATTTCCTTGTCAAAATCAGAAAGATACTCTTTGTCTTGAATCAAGCGGAATTTGTCGTATTCAGCGTATGCTTTTTCTTTCGCTTGTTCTGCGGAAATAGTTCCGGCATTATTCAGGGTGTCATATTTGTATAAAGTCAAGAACTCATCCAATTGCTTTTTCCAGTCTGCCATCGTGGTAATAATCTGCCGTTCTGCACGAAGTTCTGCAAAATCAAGGAATGCAGTTGATAGACGATTTAAAGCAGAGACTTCCTTGTCGGACAAGTAGTTCTTGGCAATTATTGTATCTGACTTTTGAACTCTGCCATTAGGTGCATTCTTCCAAGTAGTAAGCCCCATGTGAGGCATTTCGGCATCTGCTCTTGAATATACAATTTCGGCTGCCGTTTGATGGATAACAGCCCAATGCATCATATTCTGTACCATCTTGAAGAACAGTTGGGTCGTTTCAGATTTTGGATCATAATCGACACTACATTCGGTATATACATCCGTGATTTTCTGATAATATCGGCGTTCCGAAGTTCGTATCTCCCGGATACGCTCCAATAAGTCATCAAAATAGTCTTTGCCAAAATGCTTCCCCTGTTTTAAGCGTTCATCATCTAACACGAATCCTTTGATAATCATTTCTTTCAGAACAGATGTTGCCCAAATTCTGAATTGGGTAGCTTGGTAGCTGTTTACACGATATCCAACAGCTATGATAGCATCCAAATTATAGAACAATGGTGTGCGTTCTACATCTCGTTCCCCTTCTGATTGAACTATCCCAATTTTTCGGATAGTTGCTTCTTTGATAAGCTCGCCCGATTCATAAATCTGCCCAAGATGATAGTTGATAGTGCGTACATCCACCCCAAACAAGTCTGCCATACGTTTCTGAGACATCCAAAAAGTTTCACTGTTGAAAATAACTTCAATTCGTGTCTCTCCTTGCTTCGTTTTATAGAGTAAAATATTGGATAACAAACTGTTGCTGATTAATTCCGGAGTAGGTGTTTCCTGTCTGAAATATTCCCTTGCCATTTGCACTTGTGGTTTCTTACCATCAGCATTTTCCGCAATTATCAGACAAGCCATACGTGATAAATGTATGTTTTCTACTTTCCGAAAAGAGCCAGAGCCTAATTTGACCATATCAACCGTATGGTTAAAATGCTCTGCTGTATTAAGTCCTTTATGATTGGCTATCGCAATGGCTTTGTTTATGTTGCGTGTAAATTTTTGATAGGTACTATAACCTAATGCAACGCACAAATCACGAGAAGCCCAATACTCTGAACCGCTTTCATTTTGCTTTTTTATCTGTTCAAAATCAGAGCGGATAGGGGATATGTTATTTTCTTCCATTACGTTATGGTATTGACATTGTTCAAGCTATTTGTTGTTTTCATTTGATTTCATTTAAGAATTTTTCTCGTTGGCGGCTCCAATTAGCGATATGAAAATTATTTTGTACGGAACAAGTTTGTTTAAGTTCTTCTTGTAATTTATCAAGAGATATAGGGTCTGTTATTTTTTCAGCAAGGTGTGTATTATATAACCATCCAATACTGCTAAACTGAGTATTGGGTAACAGGTATAGCTTGACGTTATTACTATAAGCCCATACTGCTCCCATTTCGTTTAAACAAATTTCACTGGTTTTATAGTTGTCAGATATCATTAAAAAAGAAATATTGGCTTTTCTGATATTCTCTTGAATATGATGTTTTATGCTTTCCCCATTTTTGATGCCCATATCTTCAATAGAAGTGCAAAAAACATCTTTGGCATTTATGCCTATTCCTAAACGTAAAATATTATCAACAAAAGATTGTATGATATTTTTGTCTTTAGAGGAATGGCTAATAAATATATTGTTAGTACTTTCCCTTTTCTCAGAATTGTATTTGGCTTGTATTAAATTAGTGATAGCGATGATGCCTCCAAAATCATAAGGATTTATATGGGAAATGCCTACCAATGCTGGCAAATATGCTTTTAAATAACTACTTTCAATTGGTAATTTAAGTTCGATGATTTCTGATAGTTTTGCAAGAGCATCGTACAACGAGTTTATTTCCTTGCAATGAAAACACGTGTCACATTTTCCTGAATTTATAGAAGTACGAATATGCTCTATAATATTTTTACAATCAGAAATGTTTTGTTCAATTTTTATATTCATTACTACAATGTTTCTATGTGTAAAAAGACTTATATCTGTAAATTGGAAGAGATTATTTGAATAATTTCCTCATCGGTAGTTGTTGATTCTTGTCTGTTTTTTAATGCGATAGATGCTGTATCTACTGCTTCTTTTGATGTTTGTGGAACAAGTCCCGAATAAACGATATTTTCTATATGTTCTAATTCTATTCGTTTTTTAGAAATTTGTTCTTTTGTGTACAGTTCTGCCTTTATATCTGATAAAAATCCTGCATACTTATTGCGTAAATCGTGCATAACAGCAGCAAATCTTTCGTTGTCAGCTGCCTTCTTTTCTAAATTTTCAGCTTTGTATTTGGTGGTGAAATATGTTAATGCCAACGCTAAGAACGCCATTAATGGAACAATGACAGCTTCAGGTAGCCACTTGAATATATTGGTAATTGCAGAAGCTGATACCAAAACAGAAAATACTAAAAGAATCTGATTTTGTTTTTTCTTCTTTAAGAGGTATATATTCGCTTGACATAAATGAATCTTATGCGTCCAAATTATCTTATTAAAACGCTCAAGAATCTCTCTGTAAAGAATTTTTATTTGTTCATCCATATGACTTATTCGTTTGACATGTATTTTAAAACTTTGATTAATGCATCAATGTATTTATATGTGTTTACTGGCATGTTGCTTCCTGGTGCTGTCAGATTAAAACTCCAAACCGGGCATGAATCATAGAGCTTTTTTTCATAAGTTCCTATTGGTTGATTGGAGCTTTGTTCTCCTTCTCTTAGCCAGTGCCAATCAGCAATATTATGATAAACAAAACTGTCAATCACGATTCCCGGAAGATGGTAACTCCTAAAATAGTTATCACGAATTTCACGCATGTGCTTACATGTGTCGAATAACAAACCATTGCTTGCAACATTTTTTTCCTTCATTGCTTGTTGCTCGCTTTTGGGATCAGTTGTTAACCAGTTGCCACCCATATTTGAATCAGGATAGTCGTATTTCCCATTCCAATCACCCCACCAATCTAATTGACGAAAAGCTGGTAGCACCTCGAATTTTATACCATCAGTAAAATTGATTACTACGACTTGCCCATCTCCATGAATATCACTCCTTGGATAGGTTTGTAAAATTGCATTCTTCAATGCTTGTAGTAATCTGGACTGACCATTTCCCCTTAGTGCGTCATATCTATTATATTCGTCTCGTGGCAATTCAACAAGTATATCAATGTCACTTGTATCAATAGCAGTACCTCTTCCATAAGAGCCCACATATAAACTATGAGCAGTTTCGCTAGTACTACCCCAAAATTCCGAATTAACCGCTCTTGTTATGCGTCTATATCTCTGAGATACCAACGAACGCTGTTCAAAGCTAATTATTTCGCCTCTTTTTCTAACTGTATCCATATTAATTTCATTCCGTTCTGCAAAAGTACAAAAAGAACCCCGATTTATCGAATATAATTCGCTATATTTGCACTATAAAATCGCATCAAAGAATGAAACTGAATAGAATAAAAGCTGTATTATCTGAAAAAGGTATCTCTCAGACATGGTTGGCAAAGAAACTCGACAAGAGTTTCAGTATGGTAAATGCTTATGCCTGTAATAGGATTCAACCAAATTTAGAGACCTTGCAACAGATAGCAGAGATATTGCAGGTCGATTTGAAGGATTTGATAACCGATAAAAAAGAAAGGTTGAAATAGAACTTAATTAGGTTAGAAAGTTATATGTTCATTTGCAACTTATTGCAGATGTGATGATAAACTTCCGATAATATATAATATTAAGAACATGACTCCTGAAGAAAAAGCAAGAATAAAGATAGATCAGTGGTTTGCTGATGCAGGTTGGGAAGTGGTTGATAGAGAAGACTACGAGCCGACTTGTACCGCTGTTGCCATAAGAGAAGGTTTGCTGAAAGGGAATCTTGAGGCTGACTATTTCCTATTTATTAATGGGAAAGCAGTAGGGGTACTTGAAGCTAAACGAGAAGAAACAGACGCTTTCGCTTCAAAAGTTTGCGACCAAGCGACTTTATATGCAAGAAGTGTTCCCAATATCTATCAGGCGTATCAAAAGCCGTTGCCTTTTATCTTTACCTCAAATGGTAAGGAACTATACTTCTTTGATTTTCGTGAACAAGATTCATATTTCAGGCAGATAATGGCAATCCCTACGCCACATGAGTTGGTCAAGAAATTGGGAATTGAAGATACATTTGCAGGACTACCGACATTGAAAAAGAAAGGGCTTCGTGATTGTCAATACGAAGCGGTAACAGAACTTGAAAAGAGTTTCCGCAGTGGGCAAAATCGGGCATTGATGGTTCTCGCTACTGGTGCAGGTAAAACATATACAGCTTGTCTCGCAGCCTACAGGATGCTTTCTTATACTCCCATGCGCAGGGTGCTGTTTCTCGTTGACCGAAATAATCTTGGCAAACAGGCAGAGAGTGAGTTTGGTACTTTCCGTCTGACGGAGAACGGTGATGCGTTCAATACTATCTTTACGGTTAATCGGCTTCGCTCTTCTTCTATTCCATCTGATAGCAATGTGGTTGTTTCTACGATACAGCGTTTGTTCTCATTCTTGAAAGGAGAAAATATAGAAGATAATGAGGAAGATGACGATAGCGAACCAGTGGAAGAAGTAACTTTGCCGCCTAATCCCAACTTGCCGCACGACTACTTTGATATGATTATCATAGACGAGTGTCACCGCTCCATTTATGGAAACTGGCGTAAGGTGCTGGAATATTTTGATACGGCACGATTGGTTGGTTTGACTGCAACGCCTATTCCTGAAACAATGGCGTTCTTCAATAACAATCGCATTGTTAATTATACCTTGGAAAAGAGTATCGTTGATGGTGTGAATGTGGATTGTCGGGTATATAGGATAAAAACGCAGGTCACGGAATCAGGCGGAGCTATATTAGAGGGTGAGAAATTCAAAGAAGAAACGAAATATACAGGTGAGGTTAAGACGGTAAGTAGTAAAGAAACCAAAACCTATACAAATAAAGAACTTAACCGGAGTATCATTAATCCGGCACAGATAAAGTTAATTCTTTCTACTTATCGGGATGTGGTTTACACTGAATTGTTCAACGACCCGCAGCGTGAGCTGGATATGGATTATCTGCCTAAAACATTGATTTTTGCCCTCAATGAAGCTCACGCCACCAACATAGTACAAATCGCCAAGGAGGTATTTGGAAGGACAGATGACCGCTTTGTTCAGAAAATTACCTATTCGGCTGGTGATAGCAACGAACTGATACGGCAATTCCGTAATGACAAAGATTTCCGTATAGCCGTAACTTGTACTTTGGTTGCTACCGGAACGGATGTGAAACCGTTGGAAGTGGTAATGTTCATGCGTGATGTGGAATCATTGCCTTTATACATTCAGATGAAAGGACGTGGGGTGCGTACTATTGGCGATGAGCAATTGCGTAATGTTACTCCAAATGCCTTCAGTAAAGACTGTTTTTATTTGGTTGATGCAGTGGGGGTGACTGAACATGAAAAAACAATCCCGACTGCAACAGATGAACCGACTACAAAAACTATTACTCTGAAAGAACTGTTAGAACGTATCAGTCATGGTTATATCCCTGACGAATACCTCAAGCGGCTTGCAGCTACGCTTGCCCGAATACATAATAAGGCAGATAATACGCAACGAAATGAGTTTTTACGCTTAGCTCATGACGATATGAAAGAGCTTTCTGCCAGAATATACGATGCGCTTGAAAAGGGTACACTTCCTCCTTTTGTTGGCACAGATGAACCTAATAATGAACGTAAGGGTTTGGTGTCACCTCTAGCCAACCATGCCGATGCTCGAAAATACTTGCTTATACTTGCAGCCGGATTTGTTAATACACTAATGCCCGGAGAAGATACGCTTATCTCAAAAGGGTTCTCCATTGAGGATGCTAAAAATACAACTGAAGCATTTGAAGAATTTTGCAAAGAGAATGCGGATGAAATAGAAGCTCTTCGTATCATCTATAATAATGAAGGCGAGCCGATAACTTATTCAATGCTGAAAGATTTGGAGAATAAACTTAAAATGGCAAACAACCATTTTACCCCAAAACAGATTTGGAACTCATATGCCATTCTTTCTCCAAATAAGGTAAAGCGTTCTACTACTAAAGAAGAAAGTGATGCGTTGACAAACATTATACAACTGGTACGCTTTGCTTTCCGTCAAATAGAGAGATTGGACAGTGTAGTCACCACATCCAAACAATATTTCAACTTGTGGTTGGGGCAAACCCAACGTGAAATAACCGATAAACAACGTGAAGTTATCAGTCGTATTGTGGATTATATCGCTTCTAACGGGGCTTGTACTGTCAGAGATGTTCGTGAAGATGATGCAACTCAGGCAGCCCAAATGATTCGAGCGTTTGGTAATATGCAAAAAGCAGACGAAGCACTTCATTCACTTTATACATTTGTAGTTTTAAGAAAAGCAGCGTAAAAAATGGCAACAAATAATACAACAGAGCAATCGCTCACCAAAAAAGTATGGAATTTGGCAACTACTCTTGCCGGACAAGGTATTGGATTTACCGATTATATCACTCAACTGACCTATCTCTTATTCTTGAAAATGGATGCAGAGAATGTAGAAATGTTTGGAGAGGAATCGGCTATCCCGACAGGGTATCAATGGAGCGATTTGATTGCTTTGGATGGTTTGGATTTGGTAAAGCAATACGAAGAGACACTTAAATTGCTTAGTGAGCAGGATAATCTGATTGGTACGATTTATACTAAAGCACAAAATAAGATAGATAAACCTGTTTATCTGAAAAAAGTCATCACCATGATTGATGAAGAGCAATGGCTCATTATGGATGGTGATGTAAAAGGGGCTATCTACGAAAGTATTCTTGAAAAGAACGGACAAGACAAAAAGAGCGGTGCCGGACAGTATTTCACACCTCGCCCACTGATTCAGGCAATGGTGGATTGTATCAATCCACAAGTGGGTGAAACCGTTTGCGACCCTGCTTGTGGAACGGGCGGATTCCTGCTGACAGCTTACGATTATATGAAAGGGCAGTCTGCAAGTAAAGAAAAGCGTGATTTCTTGCGAGACAAAGCCTTGCATGGTGTAGATAACACGCCTTTAGTCGTAACGCTTGCTTCGATGAATCTATATTTACATGGCATTGGTACAGACCGCAGTCCAATTGTCTGTGAGGATTCTTTGGAAAAAGAGCCTTCTACACTTGTGGATGTGATACTTGCCAATCCGCCTTTCGGTACTCGCCCTGCTGGTTCTGTTGACATCAACCGCCCCGATTTCTATGTTGAGACTAAGAATAACCAGTTGAACTTCCTCCAGCACATGATGCTTATGCTCAAGACTGGAGGACGTGCTGCTGTGGTACTCCCTGATAATGTCCTCTTTGAAGCCGGAGCAGGTGAAACTATTCGCAAACGCCTGTTGCAAGATTTCAATCTGCATACTATCTTGCGTTTGCCCACAGGTATTTTCTATGCGCAAGGCGTAAAAGCTAACGTGTTGTTTTTCAGTAAAGGACAACCAACTAAAGAAATATGGTTTTACGATTACCGTACTGATGTAAAGCACACCCTTGCCACCAATAAGCTGGAACGCAATCATTTGGATGATTTTGTTTCCTGCTACAATAATCGGGTAGAAATCTACGATGCCGAGAATAATCCGCAAGGGCGTTGGCGCAAATACTCAGCAGAAGATATATTGGCACGTGACAAGACAAGTCTTGACATCACTTGGATAAAGCAAGGTGGTGAAGCGGACAACCGTTCACTGGCGGAACTGATGGCAGATATCAAGGATAAAAGCCAAACGATGAGTTCGGCTGTAGCTGAACTTGAAAAATTGCTCGCAAACATAAATGAAGATTGAGCGTATGGGAAACGATATTATCACAAACGATAAAGATATTAATGACCTGTTTTTAAAGGTTGTTGACCTTGTCACGCAGGCAAGGGAACGTGTGGCAACAGCTGTCAATATAGCTGAGGTCTATACTAAGTTTCATATCGGACAATATATAGTAGAATATGAGCAAAAGGGAGAGGCAAGAGCCGAATATGGAAAGGCGGTACTGAAAGAACTCTCCAAACGTCTGACTGATAGGTTGGGAGAAGGATGGTCGTATTCAACTCTTAAGAATATACGGCAGTTTTATATTGTCTTTTCTAAAGGGCTAACCAGTGGTTGTCCAAAGTCGAGTCAAAAAGCTAACCGGTGGTTAGCCGATTATCCGAAGGCAGAGGAACATTTTTTTGAACCGACATTCACACTCTCATGGTCTCATTATCTTATACTAATGAGGGTGGAAAATCCGGCTGCCCGCAGTTTCTATGAAATAGAATGTACCCAACAACAATGGTCTAAAAGACAACTTAGCCGTCAAGTAGGAAGCTGTCTTTATGAGCGATTGGCTTTGAGTCGTAACAAAGATGAGGTAATGCGGTTGGCTAAAGAAGGGCAAACTATTGGGAAACCATCGGACATCATCAAGAATCCAATTACATTAGAGTTTCTTGGTCTAAAACCTGATGCAGTCTATTCAGAGTCAAAATTAGAAAATGCCATTATCAGCAAGATGCAGCAGTTCCTATTAGAACTTGGCAAAGGATTTCTCTTTGAAGCAAGGCAGAAGCGGTTCACGTTCGATGAGCAGCATTTTTTTGTTGACTTGGTGTTTTACAATCGTTTGCTACAATGCTATGTACTTATAGATTTGAAGATAGAGAAACTTACTCACCAAGACCTCGGGCAGATGCAGATGTATGTCAATTATTACGACCGCTATGTCAAACAAGACTTTGAAAAGCCGACAATTGGTATTCTGCTGTGTAGGGAGAAGAATGATGCACTTGTGGAACTCACCTTGCCAAAAGATGCTAACATTTATGCTTCTGCTTATCAACTCTATCTCCCCAACAAGGCTTTATTGCAAGCTAAGGTGAAGGAATGGATTGAAGAGTT
>ENA-UERN01003154-UERN01003154.1-human-gut-metagenome-genome-assembly--contig:-NODE-3154-length-11831-cov-3.804917_pt1 | contig 11831 bp, 7 predicted proteins | sample MGYA00242950_ERZ507950 | MGnify/ENA primary metagenome ERZ507950 (study PRJEB26167, sample SAMN06115515) | human gut metagenome | host: Homo sapiens | place: China:Ningxia | collected 2014-11-26...
AGAGAAGGTATGACTGAAAGGAGGCAATGGGAGTGGCTATTGATCAAAGAGAAGCATTGATTGCTGCGGTAAGAGCACAGGTAGAAAAAGAGAAGGCTGCCAAGGCTGCAAAACTGAAAAAAGAGCAGGAAGCAATGCAATTGTCTGGAGCTGCAGATGCGGGAGAAGCTGCTGCAGACCACAATAAGCCAAAATACAAAACTCTGTCAGCAGAAGAACTTGCGAAAATCGAAGAGAAGAAGCGTCGTAAGAAAGCTGCAGAACTTGGTATTAAATTGGAGGACGAGGAACCAGAAGAGGTACCTGCAAAGGCAGCAGAACCTGCGAAGGAAGAGCCAAAGAAGGCAAGTGATGAAGGACTTGGCATGAGTGTTGGCATTCAGGCAGATAAGTCTGGAAAATCCTTAGATAAGCCGGCTGGCGGCGGACTTGGAGCACCAGTAGGTGGCGGACTGTCAGGTGGCAAGACAGAGAGCAAAGGACTTGGAGGACTGGGCGGTAGCCTTGGAGCTACAGAGCCATCTGGAGGACTTGGTCTCAATATTGACATGGGTAACAAGCAGGAAGAGAAAGCACCTGAGAAGAAAAAGGCTCAGGATGATGAAAAAGCAAGATTGCGTCCTACAAAATTATCCGGTGGCAGTGGCGATGTAAAGGTAATCAATGGGGATGATGCAGAAGAGGAAGCATCCTTTACAAAACAGGGAAATACAACGATTATTTCCGATGGTGTAGAGTGGAAAGCACAGGAGAACAAAGCATCCAAGGATGATGCAGATGATATCATCAGCATTGTGCCAAACCGGAGTACTCCAACCAATGATGTGAAGAGTATGTACGATCTTGGCGATGAGGATGAGGATGCTCTGGGTGCAGAGATATCAAAGCTTGCGCAGTATGGCGATGCTGAGAATAAGGCAGAGGAAGAAAAGAAAAAGGCGCAGGAAGAGATGGCGAAGAAGGCAGCGGAGGCAGAGGCAGCCAAGAAGAAGGCGGCTATTGAGGAAGCTGAGCGGAAAGAAGAAGCCAGAAGAAAGAAGCTGAAAGAGGCAGAAGAAAAGGCAGCTGCACAGGAGCGTAGAATCGCAGAAGCAGCAGCCAAACAGCGTGCAGCTGCAGCTGCTGAGAAACGTGCAGCCGAGGAGGCACGCCTCAAGGCAGAAGAGGAAGAAAAACGTAAGAAAGCGGAAGAGGCACGTCTGAAAGCAGCCGAGGAAGCCCGCAAGAAGGCTGAGGAAGAGGCAAGAGCCAAGGCAAAGCAGGAAGCTTTGAAGAAGGCGGAAGAGGCAAAGAAGAAAGCCGAAGAAGCAAAGCGTATCTTAGAACAGGCACAGAAGGCAGAAGAAGAAGCAACAAAGCGTGCAGAAGAGAATCGGAAGCGTGCTGAGGAAGAAGCCAAGAAGAAAGCCGAAGCAGAAGCAAAGAAGAAAGCTGAGGAAGAAGCAAAGAAGAAAGCCGAAGCAGAGGCAAAGAAGAAGGCAGAGGCGGAAGCAAAGAAGAAGGCAGAGGCGGAAGCAAAGAAGAAGGCAGAGGAAGAAGCCAAGAAGAAAGCCGAAGCAGAAGCCCGTAAGAAGGCTGAGGAAGAAGCAAAGAAAGCAGCCGAAGAAGCCCGTAAGAAAGCCGAAGAGGCTATGCGTATCTTAGAAGAAGCAAAGAAGGCGGAAGAGGCAGCACTAAAGGCAGCTGAGGAAGCTCGTAAGAAGGCAGAGGCAGATGCAAAGAAGGCAGCGGAAGAAGCCGCAAAGGCAAAGGCTGAGGAAGAGAAACGCAAGAAGGCTGAAGAAGAAGCTAAGAAGAAGGCAGAGGCGGAAGCAAAGAAGAAAGCCGAAGAGGAAGCAAAGAAGAAGGCAGCGGAAGAACTTGCTGCAAAGGCAGAAGAAGAGGCTCGCAAGAAGGCAGCCGAGGAAGCTGCAAAGGCAGAGGCGGAAGCAAAGGCGAAGGCTGAGGAAGCCCGCAAGATCTTAGAGGCTGCAAAGAAGGCCGAAGAGGAAGCGCTGAAGGCGGCAGAGCAGGCAGACAGCATTCAGATCGACCTGACACAGCCAGCGGAGGAAGGAAAACTTCCACTTGCTGCATCTTACCTTGAAAAGTATACAAAGATGGAGAAATCCGGAAAGAGTCTCGTGGATACATTCAATGCCATTACTGTTGATCAGGAGAATCGTAACGTATGTATGATGGGTGATCACGGATTTGGTCTGACCAGTGTCGGAGAAGATTTCGCAAGAAGCTTCTATGATATGGGAATCTGCAAGGCGAAGACGATCGCGAAGATCAAGGCACAGGCATTGAACAAGGTTAAACTTGCAGATGCAATGTCAAAGCTTGCCGGTGGATGTATGGTTGTTGAAAATGCAGGTCTGATCGCACCAGATAAGATGACAGAGCTGATGAAACTTACAGCCAAGGATGCAAACGATGTTGTTGTGATTCTGACAGGTGCAACTGAGTCTATCAACCGCTTGTTTGGAGCGACTGGAGATGCCAAGGATAAGTTTACACACCAGATCAATATGGAAGGCATTTCTACACAGGATATGCTTGCGATTGCAAAGGGATATTTCAAACAGCAGGGCTTTAAGACAGATGATTCTGTAGAAGGCACTGTAAAGAATCTCCTGATGGCAATGGAGTCTGGAAATATCGATCGTATGCTCAAGGCTTGCGATGAGGCAATGCTCAAATGTGACGATCGTGAGAAGGCAAAAGGTTCCAGCCGGAAATATTTACTAAGTGAAGATTTTAAATAATCGTTGAAAAAATCAGAGCCGATGCTTATAATTTAAGCATCGGCTTTTTACGTGATAAGCCAATAGACGGGATGATAAATAAGAAACCAGAAGATAAGAGGTATAAAACGTGGTAAATATAGATATCGGTATAGACCTTGGAACATCGAATACGGTCATATACATAAAAGACAAAGGAATCGTAGTCAACCAGCCATCGGTGGTTGCATATGAGGCTAAAAGTAAAAAGATCATTGCGGTTGGAAATAAAGCCAAAAAGATGCTCGGAAAGACACCGGAGGATATTGAGGTGACACGTCCGATCCGGAATGGTGTTATCTCCGATTATATTATGACGGAGCGTATGCTCAAGATCTATGTGAAGTCAGCGATTGCAAAACGAAAGATCTGGGGCAAACCAAACATCTGCGTCTGTGTGCCAAGTGGTGTCACGGACGTACAGCGGCGTGCAGCGTGTGATGCAGTATACCGTACCGGTGCAAAGAATGTGTATGTGCTTGAGGAACCATTTGCGGCAGCCATCGGTGCAGGTGTGGATATTGAGTCGGCAGTTGGTGCGATGGTTGTGGATATCGGTGCGGGAACGACGGATATTGCAATCGTAGCAAGAGGCGGTGTGCAGCATAGCAGTTCCATCAAGATTGGTGGCGATGATTTCGATGAGGCAATCATCCGTTATATGCGGAAACGTCATAATGTGCTGCTGGGCGAAAGCTCTGCCGAACAGTTGAAGAAGGACATTGGTTCCGTGTATCCGCGGGAACAGGATGCGATCGGGTATGCACGTGGAAAGGAACTGGTGCGCGGACTTCCAACGAAGATGGCAGTCAAATCCTCTGAGATGATCGAGGCGTGTCAGGAGGAGACAGATCAGATCTTGGATTCCGTTCGGGAGATGTTGGAGGCGGCACCACCGGAACTGGTTTCCGATATATCCGAGCATGGTATTATCCTTGCCGGAGGCGGAAGCAAGATATTTGGTATGGACAAGCTTATTATGGATAAGATTGGTGTCCCGGTTGTGAACATCAAGAATCCGGATCAGGTTGTTGCGACAGGTGCAGGAACAGCCCATTATTATATCAAGGACGGAAGAACCTTGGAAGAGTAAGAGACAGGATAGAAATACGTGGAAAATAAGAAGAAAACATTGCGTGAACATGGTGTGGAATATACATATGATGAGCGGTTCCTCCCACTCACGCAGAAGGAAATGCAATTAAAGGGCTGGGAACAGCCGGACTTTGTCTATGTGATCGGAGACGCCTATGTGGATCATCCATCTTTTGGACCGGCGATCATCAGCCGTGTGTTAGAGGCACATGGATATAAAGTGGCAATCATTTCACAGCCAGACTGGAAGGATGAAAATTCGATTGCGATTTATGGCAGACCGAAGCTTGCCTTTTTGGTGTGCGCCGGAAATATGGATTCAATGGTGAACCATTATACTGTTTCCAAGAAAAGACGGCATACAGATGCCTACACCCCGGGTGGCGAGATGGGAAAACGACCAGATTATGCGACAATCGTTTACTGCAATCTGATCCGGAAGAAATACAAGGATGCGGCAATTGTGGCAGGCGGTATCGAAGCAAGTCTGCGCCGGCTGGCACATTATGATTACTGGTCCAATAAGTTGAAACATTCGATTCTCGTTGATGCACAGGCGGATATTGTGATCTATGGTATGGGTGAGCATGCCATTGTGGAGATCGCGGATGCGCTGCAAAGCGGCATCGACATCAAAGACTTAAGTTTTATTCATGGAACGGTCTACAAAGCAAGAAATCTGGAACATCTGTATGAAGACTATATTGAGCTTCCGTCGTATGACGCGTTGCAGGAAGACAAATTAAATTACGCGCGAAGCTTTAAAATCCAATATGATAACACAGATCATATCACCGCGAAGATTCTGGTAGAAAAATATAAGGATTATCAATATGTGATCCAGAATCCACCGGCGGAACCACTGATGGAGCAGGAGATGGACGAGGTGTATGCGCTTCCATATACGAAGACCTATCATCCGATTTATGAGGCACAGGGTGGAATCCCTGCGATATCGGAGATCAAATTCTCGCTGGTCAGCAACCGGGGGTGCTTTGGCGGGTGCAGCTTCTGTGCGCTTACATTTCATCAGGGCCGGACATTGCAGACACGCAGTCATGCATCCATTATAGAAGAGGCAAAGGAAATGACGAAAGATCCGGAGTTTAAGGGCTATATCCATGATGTTGGCGGCCCGACGGCGAATTTCCGGCAGCGCGCCTGCAAGAAACAGGAGAAATATGGCGTCTGTGCGAACCGTCAGTGTCTGTTCCCAAAGCCATGTCCGAATCTGATTGTGGATCATTCCGATTATCTGAAATTACTGCGGGAGCTCCGAAGTCTGCCGAAGGTGAAGAAGGTATTTATCCGTTCGGGTATCCGGTTTGATTATCTGATGGCGGACAAGGATGATACATTCTTTCGGGAACTTTGCAAATACCATGTCAGCGGGCAGCTGAAGGTGGCGCCGGAACATATCTCTGACAAGGTACTGATGAAGCTTGGTAAGCCGGAAAATGCAGTCTTTCAGGCATTTTGCAAGAAATACAAACGGATCAATGAGGAACTTGGATTGAAGCAGTATATGGTACCGTATCTTATGTCATCGCATCCGGGTTCCACTCTGAAAGAAGCGGTGGAACTGGCGGAATATCTGCGGGATCTGGGTTATATGCCAGAACAGGTGCAGGATTTCTATCCGACACCTTCGACGATATCAACCTGCATGTATTACACTGGCGTGGATCCGCGGACGATGGAGAAGGTATATGTGCCAAATTCTCCACATGAAAAGGCGATGCAGCGTGCACTGATCCAGTACCGGAATCCGGATAATTACGATCTGGTGCATGAGGCACTTGTGAAAGCAGGACGGACGGATCTGATCGGGTTCGATAAGAACTGTCTGATCAAACCGCGGAAGATGAAGAATGCTGCAAATGAGAAAAAATCTCAATATGGCGCATCGAATAAACAATCTGGAAATCGTTCGAATGTGCAACATAAAAATTCTGCACAGAAGCAGGGGCAAAACCAGAAGCAGCAAATGAATACAAAAAACAAAAAAAGTATACGCAATGTACATAAAAAGAAACAAAAGTAAAGGTTTCTTTTATTGCGAAACCATGGAAATTATGATATTATCTATCTAGGCGTGTCGACATATGCATGATCGGCACACATAGAAACAATAAAACGAAATGGAGGAAATTTTCAACATGGCAAAGAAAGTAGTTTTAGCTGGCGCATGTCGTACAGCAATCGGTACTATGGGTGGTGCACTTTCAACAACACCAGCACCAGTGTTAGGTTCTATCGTAATCAAGGAGGCTCTGAACAGAGCAGGCGTTCCTGCAGATCAGGTCGATCATGTATATATGGGTTGCGTAATCCAGGCAGCTCAGGGACAGAACGTAGCTCGTCAGGCTTCTATCAAGGCAGGACTTCCAATCGAGGTTCCGGCTATCACAATCAACGTTGTTTGTGGATCAGGTCTTAAGTGCGTAAACGACGCTGCTACAATGATCAAGGCTGGTGAGGCTGATATCGTTGTTGCCGGTGGTATGGAGAACATGTCAATGGCTCCTTACGCTATGACAAAGGCACGTTTCGGATACAGAATGAACAATGCAACAATCATTGATACAATGGTTAACGATGCTCTTACAGATGCATTCAACCACTATCATATGATGATCACAGCTGAGAATGTATGTGATAAATACGGCATCACTCGTGAAGAGCTTGATGAGTTCTCAGCAAACTCACAGCAGAAGTGTGAGGCAGCTATCGCAGCAGGCAAGTTCGATGATGAGATCGTTCCTGTACCTGTTAAGGTTAAGAAAGAAATCGTTGAGTTCAAAAAGGACGAGGGACCTCGTGCCGGAACAACAGTAGAGACTCTTTCTAAGCTTCGTTGCTGCTCAGGTAAAGAGGGCGGACTTGTTACAGCCGGTAACGCATCAGGAATCAATGATGGTGCTGCAGCAGTAGTTGTAATGAGCGAAGAGAAAGCTAAGGAGCTCGGCGTTAAGCCATTAGCTACATGGGTAGCAGGAGCACTTGGCGGAGTTGAGCCTGAGATCATGGGTGTTGGACCAGTAGCTTCTACAAAGAAGGTTCTTGCAAAGACAGGTCTTTCAATTGATGATTTCGATCTTATCGAGGCAAACGAGGCATTTGCTGCACAGTCAATCGCTGTAGCAAGAGATCTTGGTTTCGATATGAGCAAGGTAAATGTAAACGGTGGTGCTATCGCACTCGGACATCCTGTAGGAGCTTCAGGCTGTCGTATCCTTGTTACATTATTACATGAGATGCAGAAGAGAGGATCTAACAGAGGTCTTGCAACACTTTGTATCGGTGGTGGAATGGGATGTTCTACTATCGTTGAGAAGTACTAATTTTCTTTGCCAATAGATATATGAGGGGATGCAGGTGCATCCCCTTGTAGTGTGAATTAGTTTATTCACATCAGTTTATATATATGATTAAGTTATGCTGCAGAGGCTTAGCACTTAAAGCTTTTTGCACCATAATATATTTTAGGAGGAATTAAAATGAAGGTTGGAGTTATCGGTGCTGGTACAATGGGCCAGGGAATCGCAAAAGCATTCGCACAGGTAGATGGATACGAGGTAGCACTCTGCGATATTAAGCAGGAGTGGGCTGAAGGCGGAAAAGACAAGATTGCAAAAGGATATGCAAGACTTGTAGCAAAAGAGAAAATGACACAGGAGAAGGTTGATGGCATTCTTGCAAGCATCACTCCTGGTTTAAAAGAAGATCTCTGCAAGGATTGTGACCTCATCGTTGAGGCTGCTTTCGAGGATATGCAGGTTAAGAAAACTACATTCGCTGAGTTAGACAAGATTGCTAAGCCAGAGTGTATTTTCGCTTCAAATACATCATCACTTTCAATCACAGAGATTGGAAACGGACTTACACGTCCATTAATCGGTATGCACTTCTTCAACCCTGCTGACCGTATGAAGTTAGTAGAGGTTATCGCAGGTGTTAACACACCTGTTGAGACAGTTGATGCAATCAAGAAGATTGCAGAGGAGATCGGCAAGACACCTGTACAGGTTAACGAGGCTGCTGGTTTCGTAGTAAACCGTATCCTTATCCCAATGATCAACGAGGCTGCTTTCATCAAGATGGAGGGTGTTTCAGATATCGCCGGAATCGATGCAGCTATGAAGCTTGGTGCTAACCATCCAATGGGACCATTAGAGCTTGGAGATTTCATCGGACTTGATATCTGCCTTGCAATCATGGATGTTCTTTACAATGAGACAGGTGACAGCAAGTATCGTGCATGCCCACTCCTTCGCAAGATGGTAAGAGGCGGAAACCTTGGATGCAAGAGCGGCAAGGGATTCTACGTTTACAACGCAGACCGCACAAAGACACCTGTAGACGCACAGTAAATGAGATTAAAACAAAATATAAATTTCAAGGAGAATAAATCATGGATTTCACTTTAGATCAGAAACATGAGATGGCTCGCGACCTTTTCAAACAGTTCGCAGAGACAGAAGTTAAACCTCTTGCACAGGAGACTGACGAGACAGAGGTATTCCCAGCAGAGACAGTTGCTAAGATGGGAAAATATGGATTCATGGGCATTCCTGTACCAAAGGAGTACGGCGGACAGGGCTGTGATCCACTTACATACGTTATGTGTGTAGAAGAATTATCAAAGGTTTGTGGTACAACAGGCGTTATCGTATCTGCTCATACATCACTTTGTATCGATCCTATTATGACATTCGGTACAGAGGAGCAGAAGAAAAAATACGTTCCTGACCTTGCTTCAGGCAAGAAGATCGGTGCTTTCGGTCTTACTGAGCCGGGCGCTGGTACAGATGCACAGGGATGTCAGACAAAGGCCGTTTTAGACGGAGACGAGTGGGTTCTTAACGGATCTAAGTGCTTCATCACAAACGGTAAGGTTGCTGATGTTTACATCATCATCGCTATTACAAGCATCACAGAGGACAAGCGTGGACGTAAGAAGAAGAACTTCTCTGCATTCATCGTAGACAAGGGAACACCTGGATTCTCATTCGGAACAAAAGAGAAGAAGATGGGTATCCGCGGATCATCTACATACGAGCTTATCTTCGAGGATGCACGTATTCCAAAGGATGCATTACTTGGAAAAGAGGGAAGAGGTTTCCCAATCGCTATGCATACACTTGATGGTGGACGTATCGGAATCGCTGCTCAGGCACTTGGTATTGCAGAGGGCGCATTAGAGAGAACTATCGAGTACACAAAGGAAAGAAAGCAGTTCGGCCGTTCAATCGCACAGCAGCAGAATACACAGTTCAAGCTTGCAGATATGGCTACACGTATCGATGCAGCTAAGTATCTTGTATACGCAGCAGCAATGAAGAAGGCAGAGTTTGCTAAGAACCCTAAGGTTTCTTACTCAGTAGATGCAGCAAAGGCTAAATTATTCGCAGCAGAGACAGCTATGGCTGTTACAACAGAGTGCGTTCAGTTATTCGGTGGATACGGATATATCCGTGAGTACGATGTAGAGCGTATGATGCGTGATGCTAAGATTACAGAGATCTACGAGGGAACTTCAGAGGTTCAGCGTATGGTTATTTCAGGCTCATTACTCAGATAGTTAAGAGAGCTATCATAACTGTAGAGCTACTTAGAATAAATAAAGGAGAACAAATACATGAATATCGTAGTATGTATTAAACAGGTTCCTGATACAAAGGGTGGAGTAAAATTCAATCCTGACGGAACACTTGATAGAGCTTCAATGCTTGCAATCATGAATCCAGATGACAAGGCTGGTCTTGAGGCAGCACTTAGAATCAAAGACGAGACAGGCGCAAAGGTTACAGTTCTTACAATGGGACTTCCAAAGGCTGATGCAATCCTTCGTGAGGCAATGGCTATGGGCGCTGATGATGCAGTTTTAGTAACAGACAGAGTACTTGGTGGAGCTGATACATGGGCTACATCTACTACAATTGCAGGTGCATTAAGAAATCTCGATTATGATTTAATCATCACAGGCCGTCAGGCTATCGATGGAGATACAGCACAGGTTGGACCACAGATCGCAGTTCATCTTGGACTTCCTGTAATCTCATACGCAGAGGATATCAAGGTTGAGGGAGATTCTGTAGTCGTTAAGCGTCAGTACGAGGACAGATATCACGTAGTTAAGGCTAAGATGCCTTGTCTTATCACAGCTCTTTCAGAGTTAAACGAGCCTAGATATATGACACCGGGCGGAATCTTCGATGCATTTGACAAAGAGGTAACTGTCTGGGGCAGAGCTGACCTTAAGGATGTTGACGATTCAGATCTTGGACTTAAGGGATCACCTACAAAGATTGCTAAGGCATCTGACAAGGTACCTAAGGGAGCTGGAGAAAAGGTTAACCTTGATCCAACAGAGTCAGTAAACTATCTCATGGAGAAATTCAAAGAGAAACATATCATCTAGTATGGAGGAACCAAAAATGGGTTTAGAAGAATATAAGGGCGTATTTATCTACGCACAGCAGGTAGACAATAAGCTTAGCGACATCGCCTTTGAGTTAGTCGGTAAAGCTAAAGAGTTAGCAGCAGATTTAAATACAGAGGTTACTGCAGTACTTCTTGGATCTAACGTAAAGGCTCTTGCAACAGAGCTCGGTGAGTACGGCGCAGACAAGGTAATCGTTGTAGACAATCCTGCACTTGAGACATACAGAACAGAGCCATACGCACAGGCTCTTGTATCAGTAATCAACGAGTACAAGCCGGAGATCATGTTAGTTGGTGCAACAGCTATCGGACGTGACCTCGGACCAACAGTTTCAGCAAGAGTTAAGACAGGTCTTACAGCTGACTGTACAAAGCTTGAGATTGGTGATTTCCCAATCAATGCTATGCCTGGACAGGAGCAGAAGCACAACCAGCTTCTCATGACACGTCCTGCATTCGGTGGAAACACAATCGCAACAATCGCTTGTCCTGACAACCGTCCACAGATGGCAACAGTTCGTCCTGGTGTTATGCAGAAGCTTCCTAAAGAGGCTGGCAGAGCAGCAGAGGTTATCGAGTTCAATCCTGCACTCGAGGAGAATAACCGTTATGTTGAGATCATGGATATCGTTAAGGCAGTTGGCAACGTAGAGAACATCATGGACGCTAAGGTACTTGTATCAGGCGGACGTGGAGTTGGAAGCGCTGAGAACTTCGAGATGCTTCGTGACCTTGCTTCATGCTTCAAGGGTGGTATGGTATCATGCTCTCGTGCAGCAGTAGAGAACGGCTGGTTAGCACAGGATTATCAGGTAGGACAGACAGGAAAGACTGTACGTCCACAGATTTACTTCGCAATCGGTATCTCAGGAGCCATCCAGCACGTAGCAGGTATGGAGGAGTCTGATCTCATCATCGCCATCAACAAGGACGAGGATGCTCCAATCTTCGACGTAGCTGATTACGGCTTAGTAGGAGATTTAAAGAAGATCGTTCCTCAGCTTACAGCAGCTCTTAAAGAGGCAAATGCTGACGCATAATCGCATAATAATGCAATAAAATTACATTACTAATACATTTAAACACAGTACTGTTTATCGCAGTGCTGTGTTTTTTTGACCATAAATATAGCGTAATCTTTGTTATACTACGACATCTAGTCGCATATTATAAATTTGCCCCCACATTTATGAAAAATTCGGCTAATTTTACAATTGAGGCATTTATCCCAATGTGATAAAATAACAACGTTCAATCAAATGTGGAGGAATTGGATTTCGAAAAGTTAAAAACTTTAGCGCCATGCACCGGCAGGAACGAGAAATTATGTCGGTTAACGAGGTTTCAGGTTATCGAAAATTCGGCGGATGCCTGGACGCATATATGGATGCGTATCTCGAGCCAAATATGATGGAGACATCAAAACAAAGCGAGAGAACCATATAAATCAAGTAGCTGTTCAGTGCAGAACAGTTACAATTTGTACATTTAAAATTATATATCGAAAAGGAGATCTAACAC
>ENA-UERN01003160-UERN01003160.1-human-gut-metagenome-genome-assembly--contig:-NODE-3160-length-11820-cov-3.053308_pt1 | contig 11820 bp, 10 predicted proteins | sample MGYA00242950_ERZ507950 | MGnify/ENA primary metagenome ERZ507950 (study PRJEB26167, sample SAMN06115515) | human gut metagenome | host: Homo sapiens | place: China:Ningxia | collected 2014-11-26...
ATACACCGACAAAAAGCAAAAATCAAGGGCTTTCATAAAAAGTTTAAAAAATGGTTCGTTTTGTGCTATAATGAACCGCAAAGGATGCTGTAAAAGGAGGAAATATCATGCAGCTGAAACAGCTGGAACTGGCCGGCGGTGGGACGCTGACCGTTTATCTGCGTGATTGCTGTGAGCGGATGCCGAATGTGCTTGACCGGCCATTGGTGCTGGTGGTGCCCGGCGGCGGCTATACCCATGTGAGTGCCCGCGAGGGCGACCCGGTGGCGCTGCAGTTTGCGGCGGCGGGGTACCACACCGCTGTGCTGGACTACGCCATCTGCGAAAAGGCAAAGGACTACATGCCGCTGCGCCAGCTGGCCGAGGCTATCGGTCTTGTGCGGCAGCACGCGGCCCAGTGGCATATCCTGCCGGAAAAAATTGCCGTGTGCGGCTTTTCAGCGGGCGGCCACCTGGCCCTTTCCGGTGCTGTGCTGGACATTCCCGGCGGAGCGGCCCAGCCCCGGCCCAATGCGGTCATTCTGGGCTATCCGGTGGTCACGGCAGGGCAGTATGCCCACTGCGGCAGCTTTGTGCAGCTGGCGGGCAGCACTGACCCGGCGGCACAGCAGGTGTTCGGGCTGGAGGATAAGATCACGCCGCAGATGCCGCCGGTGTTCGTATGGACCACCATGGAGGATGCCACCGTTCCGGTGGAGAACACCCTGATGCTGGTGAACGCTCTGCACCGGGCGGGTGTGCCATGCGAGGCGCATCTGTTTGAAAAGGGGGTGCACGGTACCAGCATCAGCACGGCAGAGGTGGACCAGCCCAGCCGCCACCGGCATCACTGGGTGGAACTGGCAGTGGAATGGCTGGGAGACACTTTTGCCTTTTCCGTCTGTTAAGTCTGGATATATTTGAACGAACCTACAAAAAATTCACAATTAAACTGTTGACTTGCATAAGCCTTTGACGTATACTGGTCAGCAGGGACAAACTAAAGGAAGAAGGAAATACCTATGGTTATGGACCCGACCCTGCCGCGCATCTCTGTGCGCGACCTGATGATGCAGGCTTTTCTCACCGGATGGGAGCTTTCGGACAAGACGGTCTCGCAGGACGAATACCTGCAAAGCTCCATTCAGGTGATCGAAATGCTGCAGGTGGAACCGGAAAACCTTTATGCCGAAGAAGGCCTTGGCCTGCCGGACGGCGAAGAGGTGGATCATCTGGACGACTGGCTGCGTGCCGACGGCCAGTGGCTGTACTACGGTGTAGAGGAAGAAAATTTCTTCCTGATCCAGTGGTACCCGGACGAAGCCGCCGCAAAGGCAAAACTGGCCCAGCTGGAAGAACTGGGCGACGGCAAGCAGTATCTGGTAGATTTTTCCCTCAAGCGGGAGAACCCTTCCAGTGCAGAGAACTTCGGTAATTCCAATCCGGTCCAGCTCCGCTCCTGAAAACATCACCTTAAAGCGAAAGGAAATTTTGCAGCATGCAGCTTTCTGAGATCGAGCGCGAACAGCTTTATGCCATCGTTGAAAAATACGATCATCACCCGGATGTGCAGCGAATGCGGGAGTACATCCAGCACGGCTCTGTCACCACCTACCAGCATTGCAAGAATGTGGCGCTGGTGAGCTTCTGGCTCAACCGCCGTCTGCATCTGCACGCTGACGAGACCTCGCTGGCAGTGGGTGCCCTGCTGCATGATTTTTATCTGTACGATTGGCACACCACCGGTACCTTTCACGGCCTGCGCCGCCTGTTTGAGATGCACGGCTTCTCCCATCCGGGTTATGCCTGCGTCAATGCAAAGCGGGTGTTCAGCATTACCACAAAGGAACAGAGCATCATTGCAAGCCACATGTGGCCGCTGACCTTCCGTCATGTGCCCACCTGCCGCGAAGCAGTCATCGTCTGTCTGGCCGATAAGTACTGCGCCGTGGTGGAAAGCATGTTCCAGCGTTCCCGCGCCGGTGCCGTGGTGGACGGCAGCGTGGACATCGACGGCGAAGAGTGGTAAGCCTGTTTTTACCTTTATCATTTTATCAATGGACAAAAAAGAACTCCGCACCTCACAGGGCGCGGAGTTCTTTTGTATCTTACAGCTTTTTATAGCCTTCCGGTTCATTGGCGGCAGCGCGGTATTCCATTAAGAATGTGTCCAGCCAGCGGCCGTGACAGTCGCGGGCAATGCGTTCCCGGCGGCCCACTAAGCGAAAGCCGCATTTTGTGTGCAGGGCGCGGCTGGCAGCGTTGTCCTGCAGCACGGTGGACTGCAGTGTCCAGTAGCCGGCCTTTTCTGCCTGATGGCACAGCTCGGTCAGCAGGTGATAGCCAAGGCCATGGCCCCGGAACTGCTCACCCACGTAAATACTCACCTCGGCAACGCCGCGGTAGCACCAGCGCGGGTCCACCCGGCGCAACGCCGTCCACCCGGCAATCACGCCGTCGGCCAGCAGTATCAGTCGGCATTCTTTTGCGTGGGAGGCATCCCACGCAGAATACGGCGGACAGGTGGTCTGAAAAGTGGCATGTTCTGTAGCAATGCCCTCCAAATAAATTCTGGAAACAGCGCTCCAGTCTTCCGGCTCCATGGGCCGGATCTCGATTTTGCTCATATTTCGATCCCGGCAGAAAGTGCATGGCTTTCCGCGCCCTCAACTCTCAAAAAATATCCGGCTCCAGTATAGCAGAATTTGCGGTGCGGTACAAGCGCCGTACTGCACAGAAATTTCTTTGACAAGCGGAAGGTTTGTGATACAATAAATCATAACAAAGAAAAGCGCGGCAGGATACGCCGCTGCAGAATGGAGGATGTCCCAAAATGAAGTGGATCAGAACGGTGGTGTGCGCGCTGGGAATGCTGGCGTGCGTATCGCTTTCGGCATTTGCTGCAGAGTACGGCGAGCCGAACATCACAACAAAGACGACCATGAAAGAGCTGCGGGAGAACCCCAGCATCAAAGGCTCCGGCTACTATACCTACTGCAACGAATGGATCGAGGGCAGCACGCGGTACGATGATACGCCCATTGAGGGCTATGTAAGCTACGCGGCTGCCGAGGATGCCGCCGAAGGCATGAACCTTGTGATCGAAAACTACAACAGGGGCGTACAGATCACATGGCAGGTGTATACCCCGGAAGAAATTGCGGAAAATTCTTCTCTGGGCATGGTGCAGTTGTATTATTTCCCGGCTAAAACAGCCAACGCAAAGTACGCCATCGTGGTGCCCGGCAACGGCGGCAACACCACCGCAGAACTGAACGAGGGTGCTTCCATTGCCAACCAGCTGCACGAGCTGGGCTATGCGGCCTTTGTGCTGCGGTACCGCTCTTTCCTGAATGCATCCGACAATGCGCCACTGTACGATATTGCCAATGCCGTAAAGTACCTGACCGAAAATGCAGATCAGTTTGGCGTTCAGCGCGAAAACTATGCGCTGATGGGCTTTTCTTCCGGCGGACACATCGTGGGCCTGATCGGCTCAGACAACGAAAAGTTCGGCTATAAGGCATTTGGCCTCCCACAGCCTGCAGCGCTGCTGCTGGGCTACCCCATCAACGATTTCTTTGAGGTGAAGCCGTTGTATCAGCTGGCCATTGACCCGCTGGTGTTTGGCTGGCGCTACTACTGGACCGATATTTCGGATGTGGTGAACGAAAACTTTACCCCTACCTATTTCTTCTACGGCAAAAATGATCTTTACATGCAGCGCATGTGCTACTCCCAGCAGGGGCCGCTGCTGGAGCGCAGGCTCCGGGAGAGCGGGGCTGTTTATGAGTGCCATGTGTACGAGAACGCACCCCACGCCATTGGCCCGGGCCGCCACACCGATGCGGACGGCTGGATCCGGCAGGCAACGGAATTCTGGGAAAAACAGTGCAAATAAAGAGATAAACGGGGGATTGCTGTGAGAAAACGATTGAGCACGGTGATGTTTGGTATTGGCCTGATGATCCTGCTGGCACAGCCGGCGTTTGCGGAGGAGCTTGGTCAGGCCAACATCACACCGCACACCAAAATGGCAGAGATCCGCTCCAACCCCAGCGTTGTGGGTGCGGGCATCTACACCTACTCGCTGGATCAGGACCGTGTGCTGGACCGGATGTACTGGGACGCGCAGCCGCTGAGCTGCCTTTCCAATCACTGGACGGCACAGGATGCAGCGGATGGACTGAACTATCTGATCCGCACCTATAACGCTGGGCAGCGGGTGACCTTCCCGCTTTATACGGCGGAGGAGATCGCGCAGGATACCAGCCGGGACGGTGTGGAACTGTATTATCTGCCGGCAGAAGGGGCGCAGGCAAACCAGAAATATGCGCTGGTGATCGGCGGTAATGCGATCGTGGTCAGTGCGGAGATCCGCGAGGGCATTTCCACTGCATGGAACCTGCACGAAATGGGCTACCCGGTGTTCGTGCTGCGCTACCGCATCGGCATGAAGGCTTCCAACAATGCGCCGCTGCAGGATGTGGTCCGCGCGGTGCAATATATCACGGAACATGCAGGACAGTTTGGCGTGCAGGCGGAGGATTATGCCATTGTAAGTTATTCCTCAGGCGGGCAGATCGCCGGACTGTTCGGCACCGACGCGGTGGGCTACAAAAATTACGGCCTGCCAAAGCCCGGTGCCATGCTGCTGGGCTACCCGGTAAACACCTTTCTGGAGTTCAAACCGGTCTATAATATCCTGCTGGACCCCGGCGTGTGCAAGCAGCGGTATTATAAAATGACATTGTCGGATTACATCACACCGGATTACCCGCCTACCTATCACTGGTACGGCAAAAACGACATGACCCTTATGACCATGTGCTGGTCGGCGCAGGGGCCTGTGCTGGAAAAGGCACTGGCCCGCAACCATGTGACGCATATCTACCATGTGTATGATGATGCTCCCCATGCAGTGGCCGCAGGCAAGGACACCGATGCAGAGGGCTGGCTGAATGAAGCAGTTGCCTTCTGGGAGGAACAGGTCGGCTGAAAAGGAGATGTTGAGTTGAAACACAGGATGTGCACCGCAGCAGCCTGTATCTGTCTGCTGCTGATGATGGCGCTGCCCGCATTTGCAGCAGAGTATGGTGAGCCGGATATCACGCCGCAGACCACCATGGGCGAGATCCGCTCGAACCCCAGCATCCTTGGCGCAGGCGTTTGGACCTATTCCAAGGAGCAGAACCTGCCCGGCACCGAAGACTGGTGCAATGACCAGACGCTGGAAAAATATGTGAGCAGCCATGTGGCACAGGATTGTGCCGATGGTCTGAACCTGCTCATCCGCAATTACAATGCGGGCGTGCAGATCACCTATAAGCTCTACTCGGAGCAGGAGATCGCCGAGGACAGCTCCCGCAACAATGTGGAGTTCTATTACTACCCGGCCAGCACGCCGGATGCAAAGTATGCGCTGGTGCTCTCCGGCAACATCCTCAACCGCACGGCGGAGTTAAAGGAGTGCATCTCCACAGCTTACCAGCTGCACCAGAAAGGCTATGCGGTGTTCGTGATGCGCTACCGCGCCTACCCGGATAACGACAACAACGGCCCCATGGAGGACATTGCACGGGCGGTGAAGTATATCACCGGCCACGCACAGCAGTTCGGCGTGCAGACGGAAAGTTATGCCCTGATCGGCTATTCTTCCGGCGGACATCTGGCGGGCCTGTTTGCATCGGACGCTCTGGGCTATAAAAACTATGGCCTGCCCAAGCCCGGCGCAGTGATCCTGGCGTATCCCATCGTGCAGTTTGCCGAGATCACACCGATCTACCGTGTGGGCACAGACCCCTTTGTGTGCGGCCGGTTCTACTATGAATACAGCCTTGCCGACCTGATCACAGAGGACTATCCGCCGGTGTATTTCTGGTATGGCAGGGATGACCTGACCTTGAACCTGCTGTGCTGGCCGCTGCAGGGGCCAGCCCTCAGCAAGGCACTGGCCGCGCATGGCGTACCTTACAAAGAAGTGGTATATGACCACGCAGCCCATGGCATCAGCCTTGGCCGCGGCACGGCTGCGGATGGATGGCTGGATGAAGCCGCTGCCTTCTGGGAAGAGCAGACAAAATAATATAAAGTACGCAGATCCGGGCTTTGCAGCTGCACAGCCCGGATTTTGCAATAGGAGGCATTATGGATTTTTTAGCGTTTCTTTACACGGTGCTTCTGGTGGCCATCTGCCTGATGATGGCCCTGCTGCTGTACCGCTCGGCAAAGCCTGCCGCAAACCGGGACGATGCAGAACGGAAGGAATGGCTGCGTCAGCAGCTGGAAGCGCAGAACCGCCAGATGGACGCGAAGCTGGCAGAGATGGCACAGCAGAACCTTGCCGCTATGGGCCACATCAGTGAAACACTGCAGGCTTCGGTGCAGAGTATGAGCACCGCCCTTGCCGCAGGGCAGGGCACCCAGCAGCAGACCATGGAACAGCGCCTGCAGGGGCTGGAAGCCTCCAACGCCCGCAAGCTGGAAGAGATGCGCCGCACCCTTGCCGAGGGCATGACTGCCCTGCAGGCCCAGAACGCCCAGAAGCTGGACGAGATCCGCCATACGGTGGACGAACAGCTGCAGGATGCGTTGCAGAAGCGGGTGACCGAAAGCTTCAAGGCGGTGAACGACCAGCTGGAACAGGTGTACAAGGGTCTTGGCGAAATGCAGAACCTTGCCGCTGATGTGGGCGGACTGAAACAGGTGCTTTCCGGTGTGAAGACCCGCGGTATTCTGGGCGAGATCCAGCTTGGAGCCATTCTGGAAGAGATCCTTGCCCCGGAACAGTACGAGACCAACGTGGCCACCATTCCGGGCAGTACCCAGCGGGTAGAGTACGCCATCCGGATGCCCGGCGCGGACGGCGGCACGGTGTGGCTGCCCATCGACTCCAAGTTCCCCGGCGACACCTATGCCCATTTACAGGATGCGCAGGCATCCGGCGACGCGCAGGCTGTGGAGAACGCCCACCACGCACTGGAACTGGTGCTGCGGGCCGAGGCCAAGGACATCCGGGAAAAATATGTGGAGCCGCCCTATACCACGGCCTTCGGCATCCTGTTCCTGCCCTTCGAGGGTTTGTATGCCGAGGTGGTGAACGCGGGGCTGCTGGAGGTGCTGCAGCGGGACTATCAGGTGAACATTGCAGGCCCCAGCACCATGGCAGCGCTGCTCAACAGCCTGCAGATGGGCTTCAAGACCCTTGCCATCCAGAAGCGTTCCGGTGAGGTATGGCAGCTGCTGGGCGCAGTAAAAACAGAGTTCGACAAGTTTGGGCAGGGACTTTCCAAGATGCAGCAGCGTCTGCGCCAGACCGACGAAGAGCTGGATAATCTCATTGGCGTGCGCAGCCGTGCCATCAGCCGCAAGCTGCGCGCGGTGCAGACCATGGACGAAAGCGCTGCTGCCGCTCTGCTGGAACTGGATGCTGAGCCGGGCAGGCCGGTAGCGGCAAAGCTGCCGGAAAATGGAGAAGAATAATATCTCTTGCGAAATTTATAACAATGTGCTATAATAGGAAATATTCTTAGAAATAATTGCTGCGTTCTGCGGCATATCATAAAAAGGAGACGGAAAGCTATGAGCATGAAGAAGATCAGTGAAGCCATTTTGGGTGTGGGCGTGGATGATACCACCATTGACCTGTTCGAGAGCCAGTATCCGGTGCCCACCGGCGTGAGCTATAATTCCTATGTCATTCTGGACGAAAAGACCGCCGTTCTGGATACGGTGGATGCCCGCGCTACCGAGCCGTGGCTGGAAAACCTGTCCGAAGCTCTGGCAGGCCGTAAGCCGGATTATCTGGTAGTCTCCCACATGGAGCCGGACCACGGCGCCAACATTGCAAAGCTGGCGGCACTCTACCCTGAGATGCAGGTGGTGGGCAACGCCAAGACTTTCCTGTATATGGATCAGTTCTTTGGCGCTGATGCTGTGGCAAAGGAGCGCCGTGTGGTGGTGAAGGACGGCGAGAGCCTTTCTCTCGGTGCACATACCCTGACCTTTGTGTTTGCCCCCATGGTGCACTGGCCGGAGGTCATGGTCAGCTATGAATCCACCGAAAAGGTGCTGTTCTCCGCGGATGGCTTCGGCCGCTTTGGCGCTGTGGCAAAGTTTGACGAAAAGGCCGACTGGGCCAGCGAAGCCCGCCGCTACTACCTGAACATCGTGGGGAAATACGGCCCGCAGGTGCAGGCGCTGCTGAAAAAGGCCGCGGCTCTGGACATCCAGACCATTTGCCCGCTGCACGGCCCGGTGCTGACCGGAGATCTGGGCAAGTACCTGAACTACTACGACATCTGGTCCAGCTACAAGCCCGAGGAGCCGGAAAAAATCCTTGTGGCAAGTGCTTCCATCCATGGCCACACCCGTGCAGCAGCCCACCTCATGGCCGAAAAGCTGCGTGCAAAGGGCGCAAAGGTCGTGGAGATGGACCTGACCCGCACGGATGTGTCCTATGCCGTCACCGAAGCCTTCCGCTGCGGAAAGATCGTGCTGGCCTGCGCCACCTACGATGGCTTCCTCTTCCCGCCGATGGAAAATCTGCTGACCCACCTCAAGACCAAGAACTTCCAGAACCGCACGGTGGGTCTGATGGAGAATGGCACATGGGCACCCATGGCCGCAAAGCTCATGCGCGCCGAGCTGGAAGGCATGAAGAACATCACGGTCTGCGAGAATGTGGTCACCATCCGCAGTGCTGCCAATGCTGCTGCCGAAGCGCAGATGGATGCACTGGCTGCAGAAATCGTGGCAAAATAAAGCACTCTGGAAAAATACGCAAGATCCTCTGCCGACTGCCCGGCAGGGGATTTTTTTATTGAACCATGTGGAAGAGTTTGATATACTGAAAAGCAGAAGTTTATGGATGGAGGAATATCATGTCTGTAAAAATAAAAGCGGATATCAGACACTGGCTGCGGGAGTTGGATAAGAAATATTTCTGTGTGATGCTGGGCTTTGCGGTGATGGTCTATTTTCCGCTGATCAGCTTGAAGCTGACGAACACAGTGGATGGTCTGTGGACAACGGCTGAGTACATGGCGGGAGCATGGGAGCTTTCCAATGGGCGATGGTTCTGGCTGGTGACCAGTTTTATGCGTTTCAGTCTGCAGCTGGAACCCATCAATGCGGTGGTGTGCTTGGTGCTGGTTTCTCTTGGAGTCACCAGGCTTCATATGCTCTTCAAACCGGCATGGATGAGAACATCCTGCATTGACTGGCTCGCAGGTTTATGCTATGTTTCCAATGTTGTGGTCGGGTGCTATCTTTCGTTTCACTTCATTGCACCGGAGTACGGATTTTCGTTTTTCTTTGCAATGCTGGCTACAGAGCACGTGATCCGGGGAAAATCAGCCGTAAGCAGCATTGTGCCGGCAGCGGTGCTTTTGGCACTGAGCCTTGGCCTGTACCAGACGAACCTTGCCTGTTTCTGTCTGGTGCTGCTGGCCTATTTTCTCCTGCTGCTTTTCCAGAATGGAGAAAAACAAAAGATTCGGGAATATATTTGCAAAAGCCTGGCAAGTGCTGCATCCGGCGCAGTGCTGTATCTGCTGATCTTAAAGATTACACTGTGGGCGACGGGAACGGCGATGGCCGATTACCAGGGTGGTGCAGATATTTCAGTGTCTGGAATTCTGAAAAATCTTCCTTCCAGCGTTGAAAAGTGCTATGAGCTTTTTTATCGGTATTTCTTTGGCACCCTTGTAAAACACAATATGCTGCAGGAAACTGCAGTTGTATTTGCTTTGATTTTTTGTGTGGTGGGTGCCGCGCTTGCGTGCAGACTGGTTCGGCTCATACGCCGGAAAGATTGGGAAAACACTTTCTATGGCACAGCAGCGCTGCTGGTGCTGCCCATGATGTGCACGGTATTTATGGTGGCAACCTCGCAGGCGTCGTTTTATATTCCCATGTCCGGAGGTCTGGCCTTGTTCCTGCCGGTCTGTTTCTGGCTATTGGACAGCAGCCGGGAGGGAAAAACAGCCTGTGATGCGTTCCGCAAATGCTGGAATAAAGCAGAAAAAGCACTGATCCTGCTTACGGCGGCTGCTGTCGTTTACGGGAGCGTATTCATGTCGGCGGTCGATCAGCAGGCGATGTATGAGGGACGCAAGGCAACAAAACAAATCGCGGACCTTGTGGCCGGTGAGCTGGTGGCAGAGGGCTATTATGATTTGCCGGAAAAACTGCCAGTGATGCTGGTAGGCCGCCCCAGTGCAAGCCCACTGTTCCGGACACACATCATCTATTGGGATGCAAACGACTACGCACAGGTGGGCCTTTTCGAAAAAGAAAATGCCGCCACAATGCGCTACTCATGGAATGCGGTGTTTCGTGACCTCACACCGATGCAGTTGGAGCTGTGCAGTGATGAGGTATATGACGAACTGATCCGGACAGAAGAAATCAAACGAATGCCGACATTCCCTGAGAAAGGCTCCATGCAGGAAATGGACGGCGTATATGTGATCAAAATTTCAGAGGATTATCTGATCGATGAATAACAAATGAGCCTGAGAACATAAAACAGGACAGATGGAGAAAATAACGATGAAAGAAAAAATCGATGTACAGAAACCGAACGACCTTGGGCTGGATATATCGGATCTAAGATGTTTTCTGGTGATGCTGCTGTTTTCGGCGGTAGTGTTTTTCCTGCTGATCAGCCAGCGGCTGACCAATACATTTGACGGAATGTGGAACAATACATGGTTCTTCGGCGGCTATTGGCAGGTAGTCACGGGCCGATGGCTCTGGCCGGTGATCGATGCGCTGCGGTTTGGCATCCAGACGGAACCTTTCAATTCATTGCTGACACTTTCCATGTCGGCGCTGGCTGTTACCCTGCTTCGGAAGTTTTTTACAGAGAAGGATTCTGTCGTGACCTATCTGGCGGGTATGGCTGTTCTGGCCAGCACGGTCACTGGAATACAGCTGTCATATCGGTTTCAGTCGCCGGTGTTTGGCTGCTCTTTTTTGTTTTCTGTTCTGGCGGCAGAGCGTGTGGTTCGTGCCGCAGATTTTAGAAAAGCGGTCGTACAGGGAGCACTGCTTCTGGTCATGAGCCTTGCGTGCTATCAGACGAGCCTTGATAACTTTTGTCTGCTCCTGCTGACATATCTTCTGCTGCTTCTGTTCCGCAATGTGGACAGAGAAAAGGTCCATGCCCACATTGGAAGAAGTCTTTGCAGCGCAGCTGCAGGAATGGTTTTGTATTTCCTGCTCACAAAGCTGATCGTATGGGCATGTGGATGGCAGATGGCAAGTTATAATGGAGGAGCGGATGTTTCGGTACTTTCTATACTGAAAAATCTGCCCAATGCCATTGCAGAGACCTACCAACTGTTTGGAGCTTACTTTTTTCAGAATTACTATCGGCATAACATTCTGCAGCCGGTGGGCTTTTTCGTTTTGGTATTTCTGGCGCTGAGCATCGGACTGCTGAACCGCTTCAGAAAAATGCTTCACCGGAAAAATTGGGAATATATCCTTCTGGGAGTGACAGCGCTGATCGTTTTGCCCATCATGTGCAATGCCATCATGCTGATCACAAGCGAGGCGGTCTGGCTTTTGCAGATGGGCGAAGGATTGAATCTGTTCGTGCCGGTATGTCTGCTGCTGCTTGAAGGGACGCGCACAAATCAGCCTATGGTAAAAAAGTATGTATGTGCTGCCCGGACAGGGGCTGTAGTACTTGCGGTTTTGGTCGTCTATGGCAATGTCTGCTCTGCCGTGATCGATCAGGAAGCTATGTATGAGGGAAGGAAAACACTTAAGAGCATGTCGGATCACATCGCGGACGACCTGATGAGCAGCGGATATTTTGACGATAACGAG
>ENA-UERN01003163-UERN01003163.1-human-gut-metagenome-genome-assembly--contig:-NODE-3163-length-11780-cov-10.218833_pt1 | contig 11780 bp, 12 predicted proteins | sample MGYA00242950_ERZ507950 | MGnify/ENA primary metagenome ERZ507950 (study PRJEB26167, sample SAMN06115515) | human gut metagenome | host: Homo sapiens | place: China:Ningxia | collected 2014-11-26...
ATGAAAGATGGTCTGAGATAGAGCTGTTGCTGATAGTGAGGGTTCGCAGAGAACCGGGAAATGTATGTATATAAAAGATTCGATAGGAACGTCTTCCGCGGGATTTCGGGAGAATAAAGCGGATTTGCCGTAGGATTTCCTCACCCGCAGGTGCGCTTTGTTCCACTGTTTCCGCCCCGTTTTTTCTGCTCGTGGGTCACGGCGTGGGTCAAAATGCGATCCTCGTTTCCTGTTTGCATCGGATAAGGCACTCCCATACAACAAAGCCGGTTTCTTGACAGAATATGCCGAACTTGGTAAAATGCGATCAGGCGCTGCACGAACGGCAGGCGGTCAGCACTTCCCGGAAGGGAGGTGATGCCAATAGTTACATATTCAGAGCTGTTTCAGCTTTGTTTGGTACTGATTGGTTTTGCTGGTCTGATTATTCAGATTTGCAAGAGAAAATGACCGCCCCTTGCCCGAGCGGTCATTTCGCAAGAAATAGAACGTAAAGGCTGACCGCTTGTCGCAGCGCACTTTTCCTATCCTCATTATAGCAAGTTACAGGAGAATGTCAAGGAAAACCACACCCTTGCGCCGTAAGGCGCAGGGGTGTTCTTTATCTCAACTCAGATGAGCTTTTGATGACCTTGTCAAAATTAGGCGAACTGGATGGTCTCGTTGCCAGTAATTAGATTGCTCTGCAAAAGCCGCTTTACGCGAGGGCGGGGACGGACCGCATTCTGATGGAAGAATTCAACAGCGACAACGAGAAGATCGAGGCGGCGCTGAAAGAGCGGAACTGCCAATTTTACACCACCAGCTACATCGGCACAGGGGAGATGAAATTCACTCTGACCTTCCCCAAAAAGCCGGCGATTTTCTTCATCTCCCGCGTCAACGCCGCGAACCTTTCTGTGGGTGTTCAGGGCTCGACCCATACAAAACGCCTCATATCTGCAAGAAAGTGTTCGGCGATGGCAGAGTCCTTTCCACAGCCTACAAGCGCCCGCAGACCATGAAGAATGGACACGAGTGGCGGAAGTATGTCTATGATGAATTCTACGACTGCGTGATATGTCCCGAATACCAGCCCTTGAAATATAGCACGACGAACCGTGATGGATATAGGGAATACAAGAGCGATCCGAATATCTGCGCCGCCTGTCCAACCAGAGAACGGTGTACGCATTCCAGGGACTGTATCAAAACGGTGCAGCGGCATATCTGGAAGGACTATGAGGAATTGGCGGACGATGCCAGATATACGCCTGCGTACGCGCAGCTCTACAAGTGCCGAAAGGAAACCATTGAACGGGTCTTCGCGGACGCCAAGGAAAAACACGCGATGCGTTATACGCAATACAGAGGCTTGGCTCAGGTGACGAACTGGGTGAAGCTTAAGTTTGTTGCCATGAACTTGAAAAAATTGGCCACATGGAAATGGAGGAATCTGTTGTCCTCGTTTCACTTTGCTGTTTTTTCGCTCATATATGTTCGAGACCCAGTCTGCTCCTGAGTACAGACTGGGTTCCTCGACAGACTGAGAGCTGCGGCCTTGGCCGCAGCTCTGCGTTTTGAGGGGGAGAGGGGAACGCACCTGTAAAATAAAAAGGCCATATCTGACATCTCGCTCTGTAGAGGTGTGGGATGCGTGCTCAGCAAAGCGCCCGTATACGAGACCGCATACGGGCGCTTTGCCGTTGTTCAGGCAAGCGGGAGAGGGATTATTGAAAGCAGGGCGGAAAGAGCCTCTGTCGGAGAATGGATAATATACAGGAAAGCTGGAAAATAATGAAAAAAAGATGTGAAAACGATTAAGCAATGTAACTAACTGAAAAATATTATTCGTTATATTAGACGACAAAAAGAAATTCAAAATTTTGAAATTTGTCGAAAAAGGCAAAAATGGACGATGCATTTCTTGCATTGTACCAATTGAAATGATGTAGTGGTAAATGATATAATTAAAAAACAAAAGTAAACATTTTCATAAGAAAACGTTTTCACAAGAAAACGTTTTCTGGTTAAAATGATTGCAATTGCTGCAGGGATCGGTGCTTTTTTACCCGTTGCGCCACCTATATTGTGCCCCACTATTTGGAGAAATAGTAAAATACTAGTAGAGAAGGAGAAAAGAAAGATGAAAGAGAAGAAGGTTTTAGTGATGCTTCTGGCGTTGGCCATGTCGCTTGCCATGCTGTGCAGTTGTGGCACGAATGGAGCGGCTGATGCCGATGACAAGGGAAACGAGGGCGGCGAAGAGGGAGACAAGCTGCTGATCGGCCTGTCTGTCCGGGGACTGGACAATCCCTATTATGTGGAACTGGTGGAAGGCGTTCAGAAGTTTGTTGACGCACACCCCGGTACGGAGCTTGTATTGATGGAGCACCACGGCGATGACCAGAAGGAAGTGAATGATGTAAAGGCATTTGCATCCCGCGGCGAAAACGCGATCCTCTACATCGATCCGCAGTCTGCGGCCGTGTGCGCCGAGGTGGCGGAGATCTGCGAAGAGAATGAGATCTACTGGGCATCTGCCTATACCATCGCCAAGGATATTTATCCCTGGAATTATCACTACTTTGTCTCTCATCTGGCATTGGATGATGTGACGGCCGGCTATGAAGTGGCCAAGTGTATGTTTGAGGCTTTCGAGGGGAAGGATGCCAAGATTCTGTGCATGGCCGGAGAGCTGTCCAACGATGCTTCCATCAACCGTATCAAGGGTCTGGAACAGGCGTTGGCAGAATATCCCAATGTTACACTGGTCGATACCCAGCCGGCAGACTGGGATTCTCAGAAAGCGCTGAATGTTGCTCAGACCTGGATGACATCTTATTCTGATGTGGATGGTATCTGGGTGGCCAATGATGGTATGGCTGTTGCCGTTGTTGAGGCACTGAAGGCGATGAATCTGAACGGCAAGATCAAGGTCGTGGGTGTTGACTGCATTCCGACGGGTGTGGATGCCATCAAGGCCGGTGATATGACGGCAACGTTCTATCCCTATCCGGCATATATGGGCTGCTCTGGCGTAGCTATGGCGTATGCGGCCTATACCGGTGCAATTGATCCTGACGCACTGACCCATGAGGAGAGCTGCTATCTGACTCCGGGTCTGCTGGTAAATGCCGACAATGTTGAGACATTTAAGGATTCCATGCCTGCGCTGGACTTTGATAATCCTCAGTTCTGGAATGCCGGTCCGCTGAATGTGGAGAAGTAAGTCGGGACAGGTACATTCAAAAACACAGATCAAACGCAGATTTTGAACCGCAATAATAGTGGGCGGGTAAGATATATACCCGCTCACTATTATAAACTTACCGCTTCCCTGTTGGAGGTAGAAAATGGTAGATAAAACCGCAGAAAGGGATATGTCTATATCTCTTGAATTTGCTCAGAAGATCAAAAATCAGAACAGAAGAGATAAAATCACAAAGTACTCTCCTGCCATCGTGCTGCTGGGCTTGATCGCTGTGTTCGCTGTCATAGCACCGGGCTTTTTCAGCCTGACCAATATGATGACGATCCTGACGCAGATCGCTACGCCGCTGGTGCTGGCTTTGGGGCTGACCTTTGTTGTGCTGACAGGGAGCATCGACCTGTCGATCGACGGAACGATGGGATTGGCTGGCACGGTGGTGGGATTTCTGGTGGCTAACAACCAGAATTCCATGGATCTTGGTGTATTCGGGATTCTGATTGCGGTCATGATCGGTATGCTCTCCGGGCTTGCGATCGGCTGCATATATGTGAAAGCGAGAATTCCGTCCTTTATGGTCTCCTACGGTATGTCGAGCATTACCAGCGGCATCGCGCAGTCCATCAACGGCTCGCTGCCTGCTACGATCACATCAGAGGGCTTTCGCGGGCTGGCGCTGCATTCGTTTCTGGGGCTGCCCTATATTACCTGGCTTGCGCTTGCGCTGTTTCTGGTGGCCTACATCATTCAGGAGAAAACAGCGTTCGGAAGATGCCTGTTTGCTGTTGGCGCCAATGAGAAGATTCCCAAAATGTCGGGCGTGAATGTGGAGCGAGTGAAGATCCTGGCGTTTGTATGGGCTGGGCTCTGTATCGGCCTGGCCGGTGTGATCGGCGCGGCGCGGCTGGGACAGGGAACGATCTTGGTGGGGCGAAACAATCTCTTTCCCACGATGACGGCAGTCGTGGTGGGAGGTACGCTGTTTTCCGGCGGAAAGGGCGGCGTTTTGAATACGCTTTTTGGCGTGTTGATCGTTACCGTTCTGAATAATGGCCTTGTTCTTCTGGGTATTCAGGCTGAGCTGCAGAAGGGGATTCAGGGTATGGTGATCGTGATCGCTGTTGTTGCGTCTGTTATGAGAAGCAGAAAGCTGATCAGTAAGTGACCGCGAATGGGGAACCTTATGCACAGACGCAAAGGAGAACTTATCCTATAATCAGGAGAAAGGCGATGAATACCGGCAGGCATTCATCTGTGAGATATTATGGAACAGAAAAAGCTGATGTTTCATTGCGAAAACATCGGGATGCAGTTTCCGGGGACGCTGGCTTTACAGGGTGTGGATCTGGATATTTATGAGGGTGAGATCGTTGGGCTGGTGGGTGAAAACGGTGCCGGCAAATCTACCCTGCTGAAGATCATTCTGGGAATGCAGACGCCGACGTATGGCTCTATGCTGATGCACGGAGAGCGCTATGCACCGCAGAATCCTAAAGAGGCGAACAGGCAAGGAGTCGGCATGGTATTTCAGGAGCAGTCCCTGATCACCAATCTGACCGTGGGACAGAATATCTTCTTCGGTGAGGAAAAACGGTTCGCAGCCGGCCCGCTGATCAACTATCAGGCGATGTACCGGGAGGCGCAGGCGGTTCTGGATACCGTAGGTCTAAAGGACGTAAAGCCGGGTAAAAAGGTATCTGATCTGGATTTTGCGACCCGCCAGATGGTGGAAATCGCAAAGGTGCTGCAGGGTGTGACGAACCATAAAAACGGAAAGTCACTGATCCTGCTGGACGAACCGACTTCCGTGCTGAACGACGAGGAGATCCAGACCCTGTTTTCTGAGATGAAGCGGCTGAAGGCAGAAGGTCACGCCGTTATTTTCGTTTCACATCATTTGGATGAGGTAATCCATATATCCGATCGTGTGTACGTCTTTAAGGATGGACGTGAGGTCGGCGTGCTGGAGAGGGAGGAGATCAACGAGAACGTCCTTTATGAGAAGATGGTGGGACGACTCAGCTCCGAGGAGTACTACAAGGAAGCGCGGCAGAAAACGGCAACGGAGAATGTGATTTTTGAAGTGAAGGATCTGGGGCTGTTCGGGTGCTTTAAGAATGTTTCTTTCAAACTGCATGAAAACGAAGTGTTGGGACTGTGCGGTGTTGTCGGTTCCGGAAAAGAGGAGCTTTGCGAGGTCATTTCCGGGGTGGAAGCGGCCAGTTCCGGAGAGATGTTTCTGCGTGGGAAGCGATTTGACCCGAAGGCGCCCTGCGCGGCAGTGAAGGCAGGCGTTGTGTGTATCCCGCAGGAGCGGAACGAAGAGGGAATGCTGGGAAGCCTCAGTATTTATGAGAATATTACAATCTCGAATTTCGGGAATGTGTCGAACTGCGGTTTAATCTCCAAAAATAAGCAGATAGAAAAAAGTAATGCGTGGATCAAGGATCTGAATATCAAGTGCCCGAGCTGCCGGACGGACATGAACAGTCTCAGCGGCGGTAATGCGCAGAAGGTCGTTTTTGCCAGAGCATTGAACAGCGAGGCGGCAGTGTTGCTGCTCAACCATCCGACGCGCGGCGTTGATGTCGGCGCAAAAGAGGAAATCTACAGCCTGATCCGTGATGCAGTAGACAGCGGAATGGGCGTGATCGTGCTGGGAGACACGCTGGATGAGTGCATCGGTCTTTCCAGCCGCATCATTGTCCTCAAGGACGGTCTTGTATCCAAGGAGTTTGCCTGTGATGTGGGGCATAAGCCGTCGCAGGTGGAGATCGTCAAATATATGATGTGATGGCATCGGCCGAAAGAAAGGGGCAGTATGATGAGCCTTAGGAAAATAAAACCAAAAGAATTACTGCATAATGCAATTTTTATCCGATTGCTGGCCGTTGTGATCATCGCGGTACTGTTCAGCGTATTCAATGGGAATTACATCGGCATAAAAAATGTCAGGAACCTGATGACGGACATGGTTCCCTATTTTGTCATGGGCATGGGTGTGACATTTGTGCTGCTGATCGGTTCCATCGACCTGTCGATCGGGAGCATGGCTTCGGCGGCAACTTGCGTCATGGCGGTGTATCTGCCTAAAATCGGCGCATGGGCTTTTGTCATTACCATCCTGATGGGGATCGCGGGCGGATTTATCAACGGCTATCTGGTGGCCAAATTAAAGCTGCCGTCCTTCATTGCAACATTGGGAATGATGAGTGTCTGGCAGAGTATCGCCTATCTGGTGTCCGGCTCTCAGGCGGTGCAGATCATGAAAGATCAATGGGGCTACATTGCCTGGGCAAAGACCTATGTGGGGATCATCCCGGTGGGCTTTATTGCCAGTCTCGTGCTGTGGGCGATCTTGGCGAAGATCCACACATCGACTGCATTTGGCAAAGGATGTGTGGCAGTTGGCGTAAATGAACGGGCGGCGCAGATCGCGGGTGTGAACGCGACAAAGATCAAGATCACGGCATTTGTGATCTGTGAATGCATGGCGGCCTTGTCCGGCATTGTGGTTGCGGCGAAGCTCAAGGGCGGACTGCCGACGGCGGGAGACGCCATGACCATGCTGGCAATTGCGGCAGTCGTGCTTGGCGGCACCAGCTTGAACGGCGGAAAGGGCGGCTTGCTTTCAACGCTGCTGGGAACTACGATGGTGGTCATGATCCAGAACGGTTTGAATATGGTGGGCATCACCTCGTTCTATCAGGATATTGTTTTTGGCATTTTGATCATTATCGCGGTGTACTTTGCGGCCGACAGAAGTGACAGGCATGAGCTTGTCAAATAACGCCGGCCTTTTGTGAGCAACAGGAACGTGAGTGTACACAAACTTGGAATAGGGAGAAGACTATGATCATTGACGCGCATATGCATTTGATGGAGCACCTTGCGCCTTTCTGTGCAAAAGGGGAAGGCCGTCCGGTGGGAAACGGCGTGGTTCGCTTTGCGACAGGTGAGGAGGTGCAGATGATCCCGGTGGGGATGGGCGACTGCAGCTATACGGCGGAAAGCTGTATACAGCTGATGGACGAGAATGGGATCGATATGTCTGTGCTGCTGCAGAGCGGCTTTTACGGCTTCCAAAACGAATATGTGGCGGAGGTGGCCAGTAAATATCCGGGTCGCTTTTATCCCGTGGCGGGACTGGATCCCTATTGCCAGAATAAAGAGAAGATCCTGGACAACTTTATCGAGCATCTCGGCATCAAAGCGCTGAAGTTTGAGATGAGCCAGTTCTGTGGCATTGTCAGTTATCACCCGGATTTCAAGATCGATGGCCCGGAGATGCAGGGTGTATTTGAACGTGCGGATCACGAGCGTATGGCTGTGGCATTTGACATTGGCGGCCCGGGACAAACGAGCTACCAAATCGCGGAATGGCGGCGTGTGATCGAAAAGTATCACAACATCCATTTCATTGCCTGCCATATTCTGGTACCGAAGCAGTTGGAGCAGCCGGGCTGGGCGGAGGAGCTGAAGTCTATTGCCGCAGGCAATACCTGGTTTGATTTTGCGGCGATACCGTATAATAATATGCAGGAATACCCCTACCCGACCGCTGCAAAGCTGGTGGAGCAGGCGGCGGAGATCGTTGGCGTTGACCGCCTTATGTGGGGATCTGATGCGCCTTTTGTCCTCAGTTACGCAACATATGCTCAGCTGCGTGATTACATCCGGGAGAGCGGCGTTTTCGGGGATGCTGATCTGAGAAAGCTCTATGGAGAGAATGCGGTTCAGGCATATAGGATCCGGTAAATCGGAATGAACCGGTGAACAGTCCTGTGTATGGCGACGGCGGGGGAATGCTGTAAGGCGTTCCACCGCTGTTCCGTATACGGAGAACAGACGCTGTATGGGTGGGCGTGTGCATACTGCAGCGCAGACCGGTGTAAACAAAGATGAAAACGGCTGCCTGCGTATTATTTCCCAATGGAGATATTCGCGGCGGGTGGCTTGACACGGACGCAAAAGACTGATACAATAAACATCGCAAGTGAACAGCGCGACGATTGGAAAGAGTATGTCCATCCCACGGGGAAAGAGAGAGGGGGTCACCGGCTGCAAGCCCTCTTACCCGCTGCGGGCAGAAAGTGCGTCCGTGAGCGCGGGGGATGCAGACGCCCTCCGGCGGTAGCCGTAAAGCGCGACTTGAGTGATAAATGAGAGTGGAACCGCGGAGTGATCTTTGCCTCTCATGCCGTAAGGCATGGGAGGCGTTTTGTTGTTCAGAGAACGAAGTACTCACCCCGCTTCATCTCCAGCAGGCGGCGCACTTTCCGCTGCACCGCTTCAAAACGGATTGCTGCGCCGGTCTGCACCCCAAGGGTACTTGCTTCGCGGCGCAGACGGGCGCGCGATGACAGACTTTTTCGACAACCTGACTTATTATAATGTAGATCATAGGAGGCTTATCATGTATCTGTATAATTCCGCCACCCATAAGAAAGCTGAATTTACCACCCACACCTCCGGCCACGTGGAGATGTATACCTGCGGCCCCACGGTGTACCACTTTGCCCACATCGGCAACCTGCGCTCCTACATCATGGAGGACGTGCTGGAGAAGTACCTGCGCTACGCCGGCTACGACGTGAACCGCGTGATGAACATCACGGACGTGGGCCACCTGACCTCCGACGCCGACGAGGGCGAGGACAAGATGCTCAAGGGCGCGAAGCGGGAGCACAAGACCGTGATGGAGATCGCCAAATACTACACCGACGCGTTTTTCTCTGACTGCCAAAAGCTGAACATCAAGCGCCCTGACGTGGTGCAACCCGCCACCGGCCTCATTGATGACTATATCAAGATCATCACCAAGTTGCTGGACACCGACTACGCCTATCTTGCCGGCGGCAACATCTATTTCGACACCAGCAAGCTCCAGCGTTATTATATCTTTAATGACCACAACGAGGAGGATCTGGCTGTCGGTGTCCGTGAGGGCGTAGAGGAGGACACCAACAAGCGGAACAAGAATGACTTCGTCCTTTGGTTCACCAAGTCAAAGTTCGAGGATCAGGCTTTGAAGTGGGATTCTCCGTGGGGTGTGGGCTATCCCGGCTGGCACATTGAATGTTCCGGTATCTCCATGAAGTACAACGGCGAATATCTGGACCTCCACTGCGGTGGCATTGACAACGCCTTCCCCCACCACACCAACGAGATTGCCCAGTCCGAAAGCTATCTGGGCCATCCCTGGTGCCCCCAGTGGTTCCATGTGGCACACCTGAACACGGAGGGCGGTAAGATGTCCAAGTCCAAGGGCGAGTTCCTGACGATCTCTCTGCTGGAGCAAAAGGGCTACGATCCGCTGGCCTATCGTTTCTTCTGCTTGCAGAGCCACTACCGCAAGGGGCTGCTGTTCAGCTGGGAGAATCTGGACAACGCCACCGTGGCCTACAACAAGCTGCTGACCAAGATCGCCGCCCTGAAGGATGAGGGCGACGTGGAGCAGCCGGTGTTTGACGAGTACAAGGCCAAGTTCATGAAGGCCATGGACAACGACCTGAACACCTCCATGGGCGTGACCATGCTGTATGATGTGCTGAAGGCCAAGACCAACGACAGGACCAAGCTGGCGCTGCTGGACAGCTTTGACACCGTGCTGGGGCTGAAGCTGCTGGAGAAGGCCGCTGCCCTCCGCGCCAGGCAGGCCGCCGCTCCCGCCGCCGGTGAGTTTGCGGTGATCAGCGAGTCCGGTGAGACGGATGCTGCGGTGGAGCAGCTGATCCGTGACCGTGCCGCCGCCAAGAAGGCCAAGAACTTCGCCGAGGCAGACCGCATCCGCGACGAGCTGAAGGTACAGGGCATCGAGGTCACCGACATCCCCAACGGCGCCAAGTGGAAGCGCGTGTAAATCGTGAAATAGAAAAGAAGGAGCTGCCTGGCAGCTCCTTCTTCATTTTGCCCAAAAGCCTTGCGGAGTTTTGCCGCCTGCAGGCTGCAAGTGTGGGATTTGTTCGCCTGCGGCGGACAGATTATGCACGCAGCAGCCTGCAGGACTTTTGCCGGAAGCCCCGCAGGTTTTTTCGACAGTTGCAGAGGTACGGCGGGCCGACATGGATTTCCAGTGCGCTCCCGCCATCACGAAGGCGATGCACCGGGTGGCCGATTTCGGCACCTTCGGCTATACCACTGCCGACTCCACGCCGGAGTATAAGCAATCTATCATTTCATGGTATGACCGCCGCTTCGGGATGAAGCTGGAGAAAAACTGGATCATCCATTCTGATGGGGCGTTGGACGGAGTGGAGCAGGTGATCCGGGCTTTCTCCGAACCGGGAGACGGCGTGATTTTGTGCCATCCGGTATACAGCAATTTTACCGGCGTGATTCATAAACTGGGCCGCATAGTGGCCAGTTGCCATTTGCTCCAACCCACGGTAGGGGACTATCAGATGGATTGGGAGCGGTTCGAGCAGGTCTGTGCGCAGGAGAGAAACAAGGTTTTCGTTCTCTGCTCCCCGGAAAATCCGGTAGGCCGGGTATGGACGCCGGATGAGCTGGTCCGCATGGCGGAGATTTGCCGGGAGAACGGCGTGGTCCTGGTGTCTGATGAGATCCATTCCGACTTCGTTCGAGGCGGGGTGAAGCATAGCAGAAAGAGGCCTGTCTGCTATGCAAAGGAAATTATCAAGCCCGAACACTATGTATTTTCCACATCATCCGTCGCGGCCGCTTCTGCTCATCCTTGCGCACACGGATCGCTCTGACCTGTTCCTCCACCTTGTCCGCACCGTAGCCCCGGCACAGAGCGCCATAGTCTGTCGCGACTTGCTTCAAACCCCTGTTTTCCACTGCCAGACGGTCAATAAATTCGTCAAACGAGGCATATTGCCGCCGGAGACAGTCGTAACTGGCGCTCAGCCAGTTGAAGTTCTCCATGAGACACAGAATGTATAGATTACTTGGTGATAGGCAATTTCGGATACACGATTCCGTATGTTAGCGCACTCACTGGATCACGCAGCCCAGCGGGGCCGCGATGCCGACGGAAGCGGACGCACGCCATAGGCGTGCATCCGCTTCCGCCGGCTGTTCTTTCGGTGGCAATTTCGCTGGCAACACAAAGCCACGCTGTGCCCACAGAAGGGAAGGCCCTTGTGTGCGATTTTTCTCCGAAAGGCGAGTGTGTACACACTTTCACTCGTGAAAGCAAACGTGGGCCATTTGTGCAAGAAGTTGAAAAACGCGATGAAAGATGGTCTGAGATAGAGCTGTTGCTGATAGTGAGGGTTCGCAGAGAACCGGGAAATGTATGTATATAAAAGCATGGCGGAATCAAGGGTTACGAATGCGGCGCTCAGAGCAATTTCGCTGGCGGCGCAAAGCCCCGCTGTGTCCGAGGGAGGGAAGGCCACTGTTTTGCCGTGTGTGCCCTTGTGTGCGATCTTTCTCCGAAAGCCGAGTGTGTACCCGCTTTCACCCGCGAAAGCGAACGTGGGCCGTTTGTGCGAGAGGCTGAAAAATGCGATGAAATGCGTTTTGGAACAGCGCTGTGGCGGTAACTTTTTGGCGCTATTTGCGGGAACGGTCTTGAGCTAAAAGTCGAACTTTTTAAGCCAGATTTTTGGACGGTGAAGGC
>ENA-UERN01003171-UERN01003171.1-human-gut-metagenome-genome-assembly--contig:-NODE-3171-length-11747-cov-6.564010_pt1 | contig 11747 bp, 10 predicted proteins | sample MGYA00242950_ERZ507950 | MGnify/ENA primary metagenome ERZ507950 (study PRJEB26167, sample SAMN06115515) | human gut metagenome | host: Homo sapiens | place: China:Ningxia | collected 2014-11-26...
TTTATCACTACTTGTCCAACCAAACCTAATTTATGATTGTAAATAGTCTCCGATTTTAAGAAGTCGAAATAAATTTGATTTTCTGTAGAGTGTATCACCTGGGCTGTTGCCTGAGGATTTTGATAATCGAGGGATATTTCGATATCTTACCGGTTAAAGAGAAAATCCAAAAAGATGGGACCTTTCCCTGGAAATTGAGCATAAGGAGGAAAACCCAGAATAGTTCTCAGTGTCCCGGGAGAAGTAGCCTCCGGTATCTTGAAAGACAAGGTATCTTGTGAGCGTACAGGTAAGGTATCTAAGGCAAATAATGCTCCGTTATAAAACCGTAATAGAATGGGTTGAGAATCGGCCGGTAGATTTTTCACCTCTAATCTGACCCGATAATCTTTGCTCCATCCGGTAAATGGCAAAAGACAAAAAAAGACGATGAATAATTTTAACATACACTTATCGATTTAAAGAACCTGATTTTGTGGGGTATTGTTCAGCCACATTTCGATATTCCTGATTACGATATTCAGCCGGGTTTCAAAAGCTTCCCGGGTGGCGTAGCCCATATGCGGCAACATCAGTAGATTAGGTGCATTAAATAATTCCAGGTTCAGAGGAAGCGGAGGTTCCTGATCGTAGACATCGACGGCTGCTCCGGCTATTTGTCCTTTTTTCAGGGCATTGTAAAGCGCTTCCTGGCTGACGATGGGTCCCCGGGCGGTGTTGATCAGGACAGCATGTGGTTGCATGAGTGCAAATTCGTTTGTCCCGATAAATGCTTTGGTTTCCGGGTTCAAGGGAAGATGTACCGTAATGATATCCGATTGACGCAGAAGGGTATCTTTGTCCACCTGGGTGATATGAGGAAGGGCCTTGGGGCTGCGGTTATAGCCTAAAACCTTGCATCCGAAAGCGTTGGCTAACAGAGCTACCCGTTGGCCGATGGCTCCGAGCCCGACGATACCTACTGTTTTTCCGTGAAGTTCGCTTCCCAGGACTCCCTGCCGGTCTCCGCCGATACGGAGAATGGCATCTCCGCCTACCATTTTTCGGTACACGGCGATCATCATTCCGATCGTTAATTCGGCTACTGCTTCTGTAGAGTAACCGGCGGCATTACAAACCGTGATACCCCGTTTTTTACATGCTTCCAGATCGATATGGTCCACTCCGGTAAAGGCTACAGAGAGCATCCGGAGCTTCGGACAATTTTCAAAGAAATGTTTCCGCAACGGAATATTGCTGACTACGACAACTTCGGCATTTCGGGCTCTTTCGATCAATACCTCTTCATTCTCATTCCGGTCGTGATAAAAAGTGACTGTATGTCCCTGGTTTTTCAGAGTAGCCAGACTTTTGTTTATCGTGCATTCGCACATTCCTAACGATTCGACAAATACGATATTCATACTTACATACTTTTAATGCTGTGTTCTTTCCGGGTAAAACTACAACGTGTTTATCCCAGATGTTTTGGAGCCTCTAAAATAGTGAATATTTTGATAAAGTATACGGATCGTTTTATTTTGAAAACCAGGAAGACCCTGTATTTTTCTGACAGAAAGAGATACTTTTTAATTTATTTTTCGTACAAGGTTATAAATCAGATAAAATAACTATGAAACGAGAAGATTTATTATCCAAAATCTCTGATCCGTCCAAAGTCTGGGATGTTGTCGTTATCGGAGGAGGTGCAACCGGTTTGGGAGTTGCCGTAGATGCAGTTACAAGAGGGTATAGTGTCGCTTTATTCGAATGGGAAGATTTTGCAAAAGCAACTTCCAGTCGTAGTACCAAGTTGGTGCATGGAGGAGTCCGGTATTTGGCTCAGGGAGATGTTTCATTGGTATTGGAGGCTTTGTACGAAAGAGGATTACTCCAACAGAATGCTCCGCATCTGGTAAAAAATCAATCTTTTCTGATTCCGAATTATCGTTATTGGGATAACTTTCTTTATACAGTCGGACTGACGATATACGATATCCTCGCCGGCCGTCTTAGTCTGGGGCGTTCTAAATATGTATCCAAAAAGAAGACTACGTCTTATTTACCGACGGTCCGGGTGGATGGTTTGAAGGGAGGGGTTGTCTATCATGACGGTCAATTCGACGATTCCCGCCTGGCAGTCAATCTGGCTCAGTCCTGTGTCGAAAATGGCGGATGTCCGATCAACCGTATGAAAGTAACGGCGATGTTGCACGGATCCGATGGCCGGGCAAGAGGGGTGAAGGTTCAGGATTTGATGAACGGGCAGGAATATGAAGTGAAAGCCAAAGCGGTGATTAATGCGACCGGCATCTTTGTGGATAGCATTATGGAAATGGATGTGCCGACTCACGAGCATATGGTGAAACCGAGCCAAGGGGTACATTTGGTCCTGGATAAGTCGTTTCTGCAAAGTGATTACGCTATCATGATCCCCAAGACCGACGATGGCCGGGTATTGTTTGCCGTGCCCTGGCATGACAAAGTGGTTGTCGGAACGACCGATACTTTACGGGAACATCCGGAATTGGAGCCACAAGCTCTGGAGTCGGAAATCGAATTTATCCTGAATACGGCCGGACGTTACCTGACTCGTAAACCTCAACGGAGCGATGTCCTTTCGGTATTTGCCGGATTACGTCCATTAGCGGCTCCCAAAAAGGAAGGTAAAAGTACGAAAGAAATTTCCCGGAGTCATAAGATTTTTGTTTCTGAAAATAAGCTGATTACCATCACCGGAGGGAAATGGACCACCTATCGGAGAATGGCTGAAGATACGGTGGATAAGGCGATCGAATTGAATCTGCTGGAAAAGAAAGCATGTGTGACAAAAAAATTCAGGATTCATGGTTATCAATTAAATCCGGATCTCAATAATCATTTGTATATTTATGGCTCGGATATTCAGGCGATCAAAACCTTGATGCAGTCCGATCCGGCTATGGCCGAAAAACTGCATCCCAAATATGATTACACTGTGGCCGAGGTGGTATGGGCGGTTCGGGAAGAGATGGCATTGAATGTTGAGGATATACTGGCCAGGCGTGTCAGGTTATTGTTCCTGGATGCCCGGGTGGCTGCCGAAGTTGCCCCTAAAGTGGCCCGGATCGTTGCCAAAGAATTGGGATACGATCAGGCCTGGATCGATGGGCAGGTAAAAGAGTTTACCGATTTGGCCGGACACTATATTTTAGAGTAAAACGTATATTTGAAAGTTACAGCGGTTTTAAAGGCGGCAAGGGGTTCAGGAGTTAAGTTAACCGCTGTAACCCTTGTAACTGAAAAAGTATATTATAATTATTCAGGAATGTCAGAACAGTATATTTTATCGCTCGATCAGGGAACCAGTAGTTCCCGGGCAATTGTTTTCGACCACGATGGTGAAATCAAAGCTGTGGCTCAGCAAGAATTCCGGCAGATATTTCCTCAGCCGGGATGGGTGGAACATCATCCGCAGGAAATCTGGACCTCCCAGGCTTCTGTGATTGCCGGGGCTATTGCTTCGGCCGGTATTAACGGATTGGACATCGCTGCCATCGGGATTACAAATCAGCGGGAGACGACGATTGTATGGGATCGGGAGACCGGACAACCGGTTTATAATGCTATCGTCTGGCAAGACCGCCGTACGGCTTCATACTGTGATGCTTTGAAGGCTGAGGGGAAAACCGAATTTATCCGGGAGAAGACCGGATTGATCATAGACGCTTATTTCAGTGCCACTAAAGTCAAATGGATTCTGGATCATGTCGAGGGGGCAAGGGAAAAAGCCGAAGCCGGAAAGCTTATTTTTGGAACGGTGGATTCCTGGCTGGTCTGGAAATTGACCCGTGGGGAAGTGCATATTACGGACGTCACCAATGCTTCCCGTACGATGCTTTATAATATCCATCGGCTGGCCTGGGATCCGGAATTATTGGAACTGTTCGGTATTCCTGCCGCGATGTTACCTGAAGTCAAGACTTCCAGCGAAATATATGGACACACGAAAACGACCCTCTTTGCCCATAAAATACCGATTGCAGGCATTGCCGGGGATCAGCAGGCAGCCTTGTTCGGTCAGATGTGTACCGAACCCGGAATGGTAAAGAATACTTATGGAACGGGGTGTTTCCTCTTGATGAATAGTGGTGATAAACCGGTTGTCTCGAAGAATAATCTGCTGGCGACCATTGCCTGGAAAATCGGAGAAGAAGTGACTTATGCCCTCGAAGGAAGCATTTTTGTCGGCGGGGCGATCGTTCAGTGGTTGAGGGATGGTTTAGGGATTATCCGCTCTTCGGGCGAGGTGGAGACTTTGGCACATAGTGTGCCGGATGCCGGTGGGGTTTATTTTGTACCGGCATTGACAGGCTTGGCCGCTCCCTATTGGAATCAGGATGTCCGGGGAGCTATTTCGGGTATTAGCCGTGGAACGACAGCCGCTCATATTGCCAGGGCTGCCTTGGAGGGAATCGCTTTTCAAACCATGGATGTGGTCAATGCCATGATCCGGGATGCCGGTATCGAATTGAAAGAATTGCGGGTGGATGGAGGAGCTGCTGCGAATAATGTGTTGATGCAGTTTCAGGCCGATATTTTGAATGCCACGGTCATACGACCCAAGATCATCGAGACCACAGCCCTGGGGGCTGCTTATCTGGCCGGTTTGGCGGTAGGTTATTGGAGCGATATTCATGAAATCCGTCAACATTGGCATAAAGAAAAGGAATTTATTCCTTCCGGAGAACAACAGAAAATGGAAGAACTGAAAGAGGGATGGAGAGATGCTGTCGATCGGGTGCTTGAACGATAATTGTATATTGGCTTGCTATGACGATTTCTTTATTCACAAAATGTCTGTTCGAATTTATCGGTACTGCTTTGCTGATCCTGCTGGGAGACGGAGTGGTGGCCAGTTCATTACTGAAGCATTCCAAAGGTTTCGGCGGAGGCTGGGTGGTGATTACTTTTGCCTGGGGATTTGCCGTCATGTGCGGGGCATTTGTGGCCGCTCCCTACTCGGGAGCTCACCTGAATCCGGCTTTGTCTATCGGTTTGGCGTTGGCTCATACTTTTCCCTGGGCTTATGTACCTGCCTATATTATAGCGCAATTGGCCGGTGGATTTTTGGGAGCTGTTCTGGTCTATGTTTTCTATAAAGATCATTACGATGCAACAGAAGATCCCGATGTGAAATTAGGTACTTTCTGTACGATGCCTGCAATCAGGAATATCCCCCGTAATCTGATCTGTGAGGTCATCGGTACTTTTGTGTTGGTTTTTGTCATTTTGTGTCTGGCTATCGATGGGAATACGCCTGAGGTCGGATTGGGATCTGTGGGATTGTTTCCGGTGACTTTCCTGATTGTCGCTATCGGTATGTCTTTAGGAGGAGCTACCGGTTATGCTATCAATCCGGCCCGGGATTTGCCTCCCCGTTTCGCTCATTTTGTTTTACCGATCCGGGGTAAAGGGAGTAGTGGATGGGGATATAGTTGGGTCCCGGTTTTGGGTCCTATCCTGGGGGCCTGTCTGGCTGCCGGGTGTTATAAAATAATTTTTCCTTGACTTCCAAATCCTATTCTGAGTAATTATTTTTACCTTTGTTAGCTCATTTGGTGTAATATAAGGTGAAGTGTCTGAATGTTCAGCCCTTTTATACGAATTTAAAAACTGGAATGGAAAAGATCATGTCATTGTCTGAAAGACATCAAAAGATTTTAGAATTATTAAAAGTAAACGGAATCGTTTCAGTAAATAGTCTTAGCCGGCAATTGAATGTTTCTTCGGTGACGATCCGGAAAGACTTGGGATTACTGGAAGAAAAGAAATTACTATATCGTTCACACGGAGGAGCTATTCAGATCGATCCCTATATAGCCAACCGGCATGTGCAGGAAAAAGAAAAACAGTTTCCGGAAGAAAAGAAAAGGATTGGTATGAAGGCTGCCGAAATGCTGACTCCCAATGACGCTATCATTATTGCTTCCGGTACTACGGTATTGGCTTTTGCCCGCTGTATACCTCCGGAGGCTCAGCTGACCGTACTGACTTCTGCGATGAACGTTGCCATGGCTCTCTTGAATTGTCAGCAGGTGGAAGTGATTCAGTTGGGCGGTATTGTCCGGCATACCTCTTCGTCGGTTACCGGGGAATATGCTTTGCGGATGTTGGAGAATTTTTCCGGGACGAAGCTTTTTCTGGGGGTAGATGGAATCGATTTAAAATATGGACTGACTACCACGAATTTTATGGAAGCCAGTGTAAATCGTGCGATGATCGATGCGGCGCAAAAGATTATTGTCCTGACCGACTCTTCTAAATTCGGCCGGCGGGGGTTTGGAAAGATCTGCGAACTGGATGCTGTCGACCAGATTATCACCGATTCCGGCGTATCTCCCAAAGTGGTCCGGGAATTAGAGGAGTTGGGGATTAAGGTGTCGATCGTCTAAGGAGCTTTATTTTTTATGTCGAAGATACAAGTGATTTATTCCAATACAAACGGCAATGCCTCTGCTTTCGCGTGGACGATTTCGGGCCGGTAATTGAATTCTTCGTAGGAAAAAGCAGTTAGTTCTTCTTTAGTCGTCAGGCGATTTTGAAGGATATAGCGGGTCATGGCACCACGACACATTTTGGCATATACGACAATGGTTTTCAATTTGTCTTCTTCACGAATGAAAAATTGAGGTTCCAGGACTTTCACTTCCCGTCTGACCCGTTTCCAGTCGAACAGACGGGTCATTTCCTCTGTGGCAAGATGCACCAGGCGGCCATCGTCCTGCTTTACTGAATCGATCAGCACATCGGTCAAACGTGGTTCCCAAAAATCGAACATGTTCCGGTTGTTGTTGTTCGGTAACTTTACGTTACCCTCTAAACGGTAGTTTTTGATCCGGTCCATAGGCCGGAGCAAGCCATATAAAAAGGAGCAAATCCACAGATGGTTGTTGGCGTAGGCATAATCGGCTTCTGTAAATTCCCAGGCGCGGAGGTGGCGATAGACTATGCCGTTGTATGACAACACGGCAGGCCCGCTGTCGTCGGAATCGAAAAAAGACAGATAACGTAGTTTATTCAGGATAGCCAGGCGTGGATTACATTTCAGGGCTTTCCCCAATTCCGCTTCCGTGAAGGCCGCTAATTGGAGTGCATGGCGTTCGGCTTCTTCCAGAAACTTCGGCTTTGTCAGGATTGACGGTGAAAGCTCAGGCCTTGTCGTCATGTTTTTGGCACAAGCGAGTAATATCTGCATGGTCTTGTTTTTAGAACTTATACAAAAGTAATAAAATAATCAGGAAACAATAGGCTGTTTTTCCGGGTATTTCAACGTGAGGCCATTCGGTAGATGGCTTTTCGTTTCGGGGAGTAATTGGGATATGGTGTTTCATTTGTTTTCGTTTTGATTGAAAATACTTTCGTTTTTCTTTTGAAATGTTTTGAATTGTTTGTTTCTTTGTAGGTGAAAATATAATTTTCTGCACAAATGAAACAAAATGATATGACCAAGCCATTTGATGTGATTGTAATCGGCGGTGGCGCAACCGGTGCTGGAATTGCCAGAGACTGTGCCCGTAGAGGGATTCGTGTGCTTTTGATCGAGCGATTCGATATATCGACGGGAGCGACGGGACGAAATCACGGTTTGTTGCATAGTGGTGCCCGCTATGCAGTGACTGATCAGGAATCGGCAGAGGAATGTATTAAAGAAAACAGGATTCTTCGGCGGATTGCCAGTCATTGTGTGGAAGAGACCGACGGTCTGTTCCTGAGTTTGCCGGAGGATGACATTCAATATCAGGCAAAATTTGTCGATGCTTGTCGACGTGCCGGAATCCGGGCCGATATTATCGATCCGAAAGAAGCGCTGTTGCTGGAGCCATCTGCCAATCCGGCTATTATCGGGGCGGTAAGGGTTCCCGATGGGGCTGTCGATCCTTTCCGTTTGACTACTTCGAATATCATCGATGCCCGTAATCATGGGGCTGAAATTCTCACTTACCACGAGGCGACGGAATTAATCCGTGAACAGGATCGTATCGTCGGAGTGAAAGCCCTGGATCATAGGACGAAAGAGACTAAAAATTATTATGCTAACGTTGTCGTAAATGCCGGAGGAATCTGGGGACACAACATCGCTAAGATGGCGGGAATAACGGTGAATATGCTGCCTGCTAAAGGTGCCCTGCTGATTTTCGGGCATCGGGTGAATAATATTGTTTTGAACCGGTGCCGCAAGCCTGCGGATGCCGATATTCTGGTTCCGGGTGACACGATTTCATTGATCGGAACCACTTCGAGCAAGGTGTCGTTTGATGAAGTCGACCGGATGTATGTGACTCCCGGTGAGGTGGATTTATTGTTACGCGAAGGGGAAAAATTGGCTCCGGTCCTGGCACAAACCCGTATTTTGCGGGCTTATGCGGGTGTACGGCCTTTGGTTGCGGCAGACGACGATCCGAGTGGCCGGAATGTGAGTCGGGGAATTGTGCTGCTGGATCATGCTGTCCGGGATGGACTTGAGGGATTTATTACGATTACCGGCGGGAAGCTGATGACCTACCGGCTGATGGCTGAGTGGGCTACCGATTTAATTTGTAAAAAGTTGAATGTGAACGTCCCGTGTACGACCGCCAGTGAAAAATTGCCCGGTTCGAGGGAGGATCGTGAAGAAGTGGAGAAAAAGATTATCTCGGTACCCTTGGCTCAGCGAAATTCTTCTATTTACCGGCATGGAGATCTGGCGGAAAGATTTTCCGGGAATGATGTGCTGGAAAATAGTTTAGTATGTGAGTGTGAGGAAGTTTCTGTCGGAGAGGTAAAGTATGCTTTGAATGAATTAGAAGTGCACAATCTGGTGGATTTGAGAAGAAGGACGCGTGTCGGAATGGGTACCTGTCAGGGAGAACTTTGTGCATGCCGGGCTGCCGGATTGATGAGCAGTATGCATAAATATTGTACTAAACGGGCGAAAGAAGATCTGGCTTCTTTCTTGAATGAGAGATGGAAGGGGATGGCGCCTATCGCCTGGGGGGATACTTTGCGGGAAAGTGAGTATACAGCCTGGATTTATGAAAGTGTGTGCGGTTTGAAAATGTCTCAAAAACAAGAAGAGTAATATGAAATTCGATACGATTATAATCGGGGGTGGACTGGCAGGATTGGTTGCCGGTATTTGTTTGTCGAAACACGGACAACGTTGTGTCATTATATCTTCAGGACAAAGTGCCCTGCATTTTTCTTCCGGTTCTTTGGATTTGCTGAATGTGTTGCCCGACGGGACAGAGGTGGCTCATCCTTTGAAAGCTATCGGACAGTTGCAGGAACAGGCGCCTGCCCATCCTTATGTAAAAATGGGGATGGAGGTATTTTCAAGACTGACCGGTGAGGCTGAGCGATTTTTTGAGGAAGTCGGAATCCATATGAGTGGAAGCGCCTTGAAGAATCATTATCGGGTGACTCCGATGGGGACGCTGAAGCCTACCTGGCTTACTTTGAAAGATCATCCGGATTGTGATGCTGCCGATCGTTTACCCTGGAAGAAAATAGCAATATTCAATGTCCTGGGATTTTTGGATTTCTATACTCAGTTTATCGCGGATGAGTTCCGGAAAATGGGTACTGAAAGTAGGATTCATTCGTTTAATTTCCCTGCTTTGGAATATTTGCGTAAAAATCCTACTGAGATGAGGTCTGTCAATATTGCCCGGATGTTTGAGAAACAGGAAAATCTGGACGAACTGGCCACTTTGTTGAAAAGGGAAGCTGGTGAGGTTGAGGCGATCGTGTTGCCGGCGGTATTCGGTTTGAATCAGGATACAGCCTTGGATTATTTACAAAAGAGGGTTGGAAAAGAAATTTGTCTCTTGCCTACTCTGCCTCCTTCTGTCCCGGGGATCCGTACACAGCAGCAATTACGCAAATGTTTCCAGCAAGCCGGAGGTGTATATATGCTAGGGGATACCGTTTTGCGGGCAGAACAGGAAGGGAATCGGATTAGCCGGCTCTTTTCTTATAATCACGGAGAGATTCCTTTTGTCGGAAAGCATATCATCCTGGCTAGTGGCAGTTATTTCAGTCAGGGATTGATCGCTACTTCCGAACGGGTGTATGAACCTGTTTTTGATTTGGATGTCACTTATCCGGAAGATCGGAATCAGTGGTATGGCCGGAATGCATTCGACCGGCAACCGTATGAAGGTTTCGGTGTGAAGACGGGAACCGATTTCCGGGGGATGGTGCACGGGCAGGTATTGGAAAATTTGTATGTGGCGGGAGCTGTTCTGGAGGGATTTAATCCGATTAAAGAAGGATGTGGTGGTGGGGTTTCTGTTTTGAGTGCTTTGTATGTAGCTGAACAAATTTTAAGTAAATAAAAGAGGTTATGAATCTTCAACAACATAATATTAGTGACAATAATTTCGAACAGTGCATCAAATGTACGGTTTGTACGGTTTATTGTCCGGTAGCGGCTGTCAATCCGGATTATCCCGGTCCTAAACAGGCAGGTCCTGACGGAGAACGCCTGCGTCTGAAGAAGTTCGGTTTTTATGACGAGACCTTGAAATATTGTATCAATTGCAAGCGGTGTGAAGTGGCCTGTCCTTCTAATGTGAAGATCGGAGATATCATCCAGGCGGCAAGGATTAAATTCAGTAAAAAGAAACCGGGAGTACGGGATTTTATTCTGGCGAATACCGATTTGGTCGGGACTCTCTCCACTCCTGTGGCGCCGGTTGTGAATGCAACGCTGGGATTGAAACCGGTAAAAGCGATTTTGGATGGAGTGTTGAAAATCGATCATCGCCGTACTTTCCCGAAATATGCTTTCGGAACTTTCGAAAGCTGGTATAAGAAACAAGTGAAAGAACAACTTGCTTTTCCGAAACAGGTGAGTTATTTCCATGGATGTTATGTGAATTACAATTACCCGCAGTTGGGGAAAGATCTCGTTAAGGTTATGAATGCCCTCGGGATCGGGGTGAGGTTGTTGGAAAAAGAAAAATGTTGCGGGGTGGCGCTGATTTCGAATGGTTTTATCAAACAAGCTCGGAAACAGGCTGATATCAATATCGGTTCGATTCGGAAATCGGTCGTGGATAAAAATATTCCTGTTATTGCCACCTCTTCTACCTGTACTTTTACGATTCGGGATGAATATCCGCATTTGTTGGGCGTGAAGAATGAAGATGTGAGAGAGCAGGTAGAGCTGGCTACCCGCTATATTTACCGCTTGCTGAGTCAGGAAACCGGACAATTGGAGTTCAGAAAAGATAAGAAACTACGGGTGGCTTATCATACTCCTTGTCATATGGAAAAGCTGGGGTGGGCTTATTATTCGATCGAATTATTGAAGTCGATTCCGAATGTGGAACTGGTATTGCTCGATTCGCAATGTTGCGGAATTGCCGGGACTTACGGTTTCAAAAAGGAAAATTACAAGACTTCGCAGGATATCGGTAATTCCTTGTTTAAACAGATCGAGGAATCCGGTGTGGATTATGTCGTAACTGATTGTGAAACTTGTAAATGGCAGATCGAAATGTCTACTTCTAAATGTTGTAAACATCCAATCTCGGTCTTGGCGGAAATGTTACAGGATTGAAAGAAATAGTTTTCTGGGAGTTGACCGGCCGGAGGCTTGTTTCCCGGTCGGTTAGGTTTGAAAACCATGGAGTGTGTTCAAAAATCGGGGATTTGTTTGTTATAAAACATCTTGTGCGTGATGAACTTTGAGTTCGAAAGGGTGTTTTTCGAAGCGAAATATTCGCACCGGATATTTTTAA
>ENA-UERN01003172-UERN01003172.1-human-gut-metagenome-genome-assembly--contig:-NODE-3172-length-11747-cov-3.428963_pt1 | contig 11747 bp, 7 predicted proteins | sample MGYA00242950_ERZ507950 | MGnify/ENA primary metagenome ERZ507950 (study PRJEB26167, sample SAMN06115515) | human gut metagenome | host: Homo sapiens | place: China:Ningxia | collected 2014-11-26...
TAAAAAAGGAGTGAATTATTCAACCAAAGGTAAGCGGCAGATAAATTTCCCTTCCTTTATCTCATATTCCGGCTGAACGTCAGCATAATAACGATAAATTTCCTGAATACTCTCCATGCCGACACCGAAAGATGCCTCCGGCATATCGGTCCGGGGATGATAGGAATTTTCTACAATCACCGCTCCAACTTCCGCATAAATATCGATATCCAAAGGATATCTATGAGTAATTTCATTGTACTTAAGTGCATTTTCGAAAATCAATTGCAGACTCATCGCCGGAATCCTCCCGTTTACCGTTGTCAAATTATCGGCCAGGTGCAGATTCAATTGTTCCCCGAAACGTATTTTTTGGAGAAAATAATAGTGGCGGATAAATTCAACCTCTTCTTCTAATTTACTCAGGTTTTCTTTCCGTTTTTCCAGCACATAACGATACACTTTCGACATTTCCAATATAAATTTCCGGGCTACTCCGGGGTCGGTAGTGATCAAGGCACTCAAAGAATTCAAAGCATTGAATAAAAAATGAGGATTGAGTTGATTTTTCAATTGTTGCAAATTCAGCCGGATGGCTTCCTGTTCGGCCTTTTGCCGTAAATCGTATTCTTTCCGCCACCGCCGTTGGGAATAAGCAAGCAAAACAATAAAAATCACGACTGTAAACACGACTATCCACAAAGCATACCGATGGAAATCGGCCATAGCTTCCTGATTATCCAATTGCACCACGTTAATGACGACCGTACATTTCTCTGTCCCCACCGTGAGCGGATAATAAATCTTATCGACAGGCAAGAGTAAAAACTGCGAAAAACCGGTAACATGGATCCGTTTATTCTCCCCGACGACCTGTTTTACCCTTCTTCTTTCAAGCGAATCGAGGAGCCGCATCCCCAGCCATTTTTCTTCGGGATGGGCGACAATTACCCCGGAGTCGTTCAGGATATAAGCATAGTTCTTCCCCGCAGGTAATAAGTTTGAAAAATAAGCATGTAAATGATCCAAAGCGATATCGATCCCCAATGCCACCTCCCCCTGCCGCCCGTATAACGTCCAGTAATAAGTGGAATCTTCGGCATACAACCCTCCATTTCTTTCCTTTGAAGGTCCGGCTTCACTCTCCCGTATACCGGAATCGGTACAAATCGTTCTTTTCCCTTCCGTTTCGAACCAAATTCGGCTCACCTTATTATCCTGTCGGATCAATAAGGCAATCAACTCTTCGAATTGTTCCTTCTGATAGCCCCGTGTCGCCAAATAATCCTGCATACTTTCAACCAGCTCTGCCGTCTTTTGGAAATCCTGCCGGATCAGTTCCGTCCGGTACTCCCCCATCTCTTCCACCACTGAATAATGCATCCGATTCACCGTCTTGTCCATCTGTACACTGACTAAGCCGATAGCTCCGGCAAATAAGATCAACAACAATATTCCGGCAACAATTCCGTTTTGCTTATAAAACATGTCTCCGCTTTTTTATTTATTCTCTAAACAAAAATAGGTATTTTCTACGGGAGATATCCTATAAAAGAAAAGGGTTATCGAAATTTTCCGGCTTTAACAGAAAAACCTAGAATTATTCTGTCGTTACTTATTCGTCTTCGGTGTTCGTGTTCGGGGACCATTGGAGCGGGAACGAGGGTCCGGTTAGGTTTTCCGAACGGCCGAGCGGTGGTGTTTGACGAACGAAGTGAGGAGTTCCGCCGGTCAGTGAAGGAAAGCCTTAACGGACCGGTCCAGGCGAACCGGTCCGATGGCACAAAACCTGGAATCGGAATAGAAAGAAAAAATAAACCTACTATAAATATGAAAAAACGGAGCATTGGAAAAAGGGGGAATTATAAACTCCTATCTGTTCACTTTATAAAATTAGCCGGCACGTCGGTCAATTCTTCATGCCGCATTTCCTTTGCCAGTATTTTCCCGTCCGGCCCCACTAAAATAATGTGAGGGATTCCCTTGATGCAATAAGTCGTAAAAATATCCGTTTTTGGAGGCAATAACAAATGATCCCAGTTACTATGATCTTCTTTGATAGCTGCCAGCCACAACTCTTTCTTCCGGTCATCCGATACGCCTAAAATGGTAAAATTTTTTCCCTTAAAAGCTTCCAATGCTTTTCTCAGCCACGGTGTTTCTTCGCGACACCAATGACAATAAGAATCCCAAAAATCCACAATAACATATTTACCTCTGAAATCACTTAATTTGATCGGATTACCCAGCGTATCCCGGCCGGTAATCTCCGGGGCGACAGCACCGATAGCACATCCCGCATAACGGTCGAGCTGAGCGTTCATCAAAGCGATATAAGGAGTCTGCTGAGCTTCCGGTCCAAAATTTTTCTGGTATTCCCTTTCCGCACCGATATTTTCTTTAGTAGAGAAATCTTTCCGTCCGAATAATTTACTGTAGTACAAATAAATTCCGAACGGATTCTCCATATTTCCGTCAACCGTTTGTCTTACCAACTGATCTTCGGCCATCTGTGCCTGCTCATAATAAGGCATAGACTCCTCTTTGATCCGGGCCATTTCCTCCCGGTCCTCCCGGTCGCGGGCAGTAAAAAACAAGGCATCCAACGAATCCAGCAACCGATCGTTTCTGACAACGGCACAGGCTTTCAGAAAATCCCGATACTTATTATTTAAGACAGACCCGGAAACTTCCCATACCACTCCTCCCTTCTTAACAGTTGCAGGTTTTACCTTCAGATTACCGGCCTCGGCAAATACCATTCCTCCTTGTCCGGGCCTGAATCCCAGAAAGAGCATTTGTTTTTTCGCACAATCTACCGTAAAAGTAAATTTACCCTCTTCAATTTCAGCCGAATCGATCGGATCGAACAACCCATAATAGGTATTCGTTATTTCCCCGAGATAGATCTTATTTTCCTTTATATCTCCGATTTCTCCTTCAATCCGCATGCGATTGGAATGGCATGCCCCTAACAGGCATGCTATTCCAATGATTAAGTTTATTATTTTCATCACTTTCATATATTAATCTTGTTTTTCCACCGTCGCTACCACCTCATCACAAAATCCTGCTTTGGTATAAAGTTTTTGTGCTGCAAGTCCACCGATATTATTCAATTTATAAACAGCAATTCCCCCATTCGGAGCCGGAATATTCCCGTCTTTAATGGCTATAGTCAACTGTATCATGGTAGCATTCGGATTCTCTGTCGTCGGAGCAGCTACTTCTGTACAATCTACCCCATCGATCGCATAATGCTCTTTCGTACCGTCGATAATCACTCCCTCAGAAGCCGTTTTCACATTAAAAGCATAAACTTTATCATCGCTGACATAGAAAAAGATATCCGAAATTCCTTTCGAATCCATATGCCAAGGCATGTAATTGTCTACCTCGGCCTTGTTTCCGGGTATCATCGCCGTAGCGTTGTATAATCCGGGATAGGCTGCTCCGGTTAATACCTGCTTTGACAGAGAGATAAAATCATACGTCCAGTCGTCATTAAAAATAAATTTATAGGTAATCAAAAAATATTCATTCTTATTTTTATCTCTCATCAACGCCCATACTTCATTCAGAGTCGAATTCATACTTCCTGAAAGTACTAATTCTACCCCTTCTCCCATTGCTTTGGGATCAAATTTCGAAAAATCGGAATTCGCCCCACCGATAAAACTAAAATACCCACCGCTTTGGTTGATCATAAAACGTCCGTGCAGGTTATCATAAAATAAGGGAGCGGCATAAAACGGATAGCCTGTCGGCTGTGCAACATAAAGTGCTGCCGAATAATCCTGAGGAGCCGACAAAAATACAATTTCCGGATTCCATACGGCTGTTTCCTCAAAACCATAGGCCCGCCCGTGTACTTTCCCATTCACCACCAGATAATCACTCCCCTGGTCCGTACAATAACCGTCGATCCCGATGTCTCCGGTCAGGTCTTCACCCGAAAAGAATTTCTCTTTCATATAAGCCTTCCGCACAAATAAATCGGGATCGAGATATACGCCTCCCGTATTATTTTTTGCAGTAACGACGACTGCCTTATAAGGTCTCGGGTTACGGGCATAAGGTTTGATCAGGATGATTTTTCGAGACTGCTCACTGAGTTTCTCTCCCTCATTGATTTGAGTATAGATCTTTTCGTATAGGGTGGTACCATCTTTCTTTAACATCGTCAGGTCGTACTCTCCACCGGTTTTACATAACATCAGGGTGCCTCCTGAATATTTACCGATAGTGGTAAAACTGGATTCTTCGATCACATAAAGACCGGTTTTATTGTCGGTCACTTTAAATTTTAAAGTAGTTTTCACCCCCGGTAAAACATCCGAGATCACCACATCCAGATTTTTTTCAAAAGACAAGGTATCGGCGACCGACTGTTCTTCATTGTATTTATACCACACATAGGAAAGATCCGATTTTTCGCCGAACTTTGTCGTCACTACCGGAGTGATGGTCAATTTCCCTCCCACTTCGATCTCCTGATAATCTTTGATCCCCTCAATTTTAATCTCATCGATATCGATATCTCCGTATCTGGATTCATCATCCACACAAGAGAACAGGATCAACAAAAATAATATTCCTATATATTTCAATTTTTTCATAGCTATCTTCTTTTTTAATTAACAACCCATAGACTAAGGTACATTCCATCCTTGCATCACTTTACCGGTTTCATCCCTGATTTCACTCCCGGTAATGATCTTATACAGTTTTCTGGCATAGGGAGTGTAATAATCTTCCTCGTAATAAATGCCATAATTACCGTTTCCACTACCATAGGTATCTTCCCAAAAATCATGTCCGGTCATTTCGATGATCATCATATGCTTTTTTTGGGAATATTCGCCGAATAATTTCTTAAACGCAGTCATATCTCCATAATAGCCTTCTCCCTCAGGCTTTTTCAACATATCGGCAATGAGCAGACGAATCTCGGACTTATCGGCATAGGCCACACCCAGATCACCGGTAGCAACCAGCCTCAACGTAAGAGTCACCGGTTTCTGTTTAATAGCCGCATCCCCCTTAATCAACCGCACAGGCATTTTATAAATAAATTCTCCGGCCGGGAACTCATAGAATTCAGGAAGTTTTTCATAATGTATACCTTCTTTGGCATCCGTTCTCTCCCCGACCACCTCGACTTTAAATTTCTGCGGCTTGGTCAATACATTTCCCAACATCTTCACATCTACGGTCGTCTCCAGAATCTGATCGGCCATCAGCAAGGAAACATACAGACTATCCCGGGTATCTGTCACAATGGAATAATAGATATCGTGCATATGCTCATCGTATACCATCCGTTCATTCTCACTACATGCTAACAGGATCACTGAAGCAAGAAGAAAAAATATCTTTTTCATAACGCTTAATTTTTAATATTCCCAAAATCGATTTCTACTGTCGGAATAGGCAAATTATACACCGCATTCACATCTTGATGAGCGATATTATTTTCAGCCCCGATAGTTTCCATTGCTTTCCGTTTATAATAGAAGAACATTTGTCCCTCACCTATAAATTCCCGGCGATATTCCTGAAAGATATAACCGGCTAAATCATCGGTCGGCGCAATACTGCTTAATCCCCGGTGATTTCTCAATTTATTGAGATAATCATAGGCAGCCTTCCCTTGAGCACATTCGGCAGCTATCAGATACAATTCGGAAATTTTAAACATCGGAATATAATTTACTCCGGTATATTTCTTCAATACGAACGAACTACCGTCGGAATACGGGGTGATCCAATAATTTCTGAACTCATTATCCAGTCCGGAACTATTAAAAATAGTCGCTTTTCCTTTTGAAGACATCGTCAATATATTAGAAGTAGAAGAAAAACTCTCGGTAAAATAAATATCGCTATTGTCTTTCAATTTCTGCACATCCAATGTGAAAATCAACTCTTTATTGAACATCGGATCGGAAGTAGTAGCAGCACTATTGGCCAATTCATAAGAAGCAGGACTTTCTCCGTCGGCTTCACCGATAATTTCCTTTGCTTCTTTCAAAGCCGCCTCTTTATCGTTTCCCCAAAGATATACCCGGGCTAAAAGTGCTGTCACCGCATAGTAATTCATTCTTTGTTTCCGGTTATACAGCGGATCGGAAGTATCGGAAAATTTAAATTCTTCTTTCCCTTTCATCAACTGTTTTGCAGCCAACAAATCCGTTTCTATTTTTTTCAAAACCTCTTTCACCGTCAACTGGGACTGGGCGATATTCGTAAAAACATCTACATAAGGAATAGCCAATGCGTCCAATCCTTTATTATTATTCATCGCAGCCGAAGGAGCGAATAAACGGAGTATATCGAAATGCAGAAAAGCCCGCAAAGCCAGAAATTCTCCTTTATACACATCATGTACCTCGGGTGAAGTAAAAACCCCTTTATTTTCGTCGATGAACAACATGGCCTGATTGATATTGGCTACAGCAGAAAAATGATTACTCCAAATAGAGCTAATGCGACTTTCCTCTGTTTTCTCGGTATACTTATATTCTGCTGCATTTTTGAAATTATGCTCATAACCGGAAGAAGTTGTTTTCAACGGACTGTTGTAATATTGAGCCAATACATCCAGGTAGCCGTATGTCAGATCTCTGCCGTAACTATTCGTACCGCACATCAATGCATAAACACCTACCAAAGCATCTCTGAATCCGGCTTCAGTACCGAACAGATCCTCTGCTTTCATATCCGCTTTCGGAGAAACGTCCAGCCAGTCGTTACAGCCGGTCAATGCCACAAAGAGCGAAAGAATGATCGTTTTATTTATTAATTTTTTCATAGTATTGTCCGATTAAAAAGTGATTTGAGCAGCCAGTGAAAAAGTCCTTGCAAAAGGATAGGAAGTACCTCTTTCCATCCGCACCGTGGAAGAAGTGAAAATATCGTTTCCGATAGCGGAGATTTTCAAGCGCTGAATCCCCCACTCTTTCAATTTCGCACTCCGGAAATCATAACTCACAGATAAAGCCTGAAGCTGAATATAGTTTTCTTTTTCCACAAAGCGGGAAGTCGGATTAGTGACCGAAACATCGCTTACCTTTTTGAATTTTGCCACGTCTCCCGGTTCATTCCAACGGTCGTACAGAATGCGCCGGTCTCCGTTCTCGTTGGGATTTACATTCTCCACTTTGTCGACTAAGGTCTGATTGTAAATATAACCACCGTATTTATAATATAAATACGCATTCAACTCCCAGCCTTTATACATAAACATCGTTCCGACCGTTCCATAAATTTTAGGATCGGAAGATCCCCAGGGTTTGTAATTTTTACTATCCCATTTATTCACTTTATTCCCGTTCATATCCAGGAATATTTCATCACCGGTAGCCGGATCGATTCCCAAAGATTCATTCACCCAGATGGTATTCTGCGACAACCCTTCTTTGTAACGGATCATCGGTTTGTTTTCCACTTTGGAATCCTGGTCGGCATTAAAAGCTGTCAAAGCTTTGTTGATTTTCTTCACTTTATTTTTATTGTGTGCCAGATTGAAGAAAATATCCCAGTTCAATTCCCGTTTGACATCCCGGAGTACCGTACCTTTTAAGGATAGTTCGACCCCACTGTTTTCTACTTCTCCCAAATTTTCTTTATAAGAAGAAAAACCCAAAGACGGAGCAATAGATACGTCGATCAGCACATCTTTCGATAAATCCCGGTATACATTGAAAGATCCGGTCAGACGACTATGGAAGATTTCGAAATCCAACCCTACGTTTTGTTTTTCTACCTTCTGCCATTTCAGGTTTTTATTTCCGAAAGCCTTCATAATGGCTCCCAGATAGCCGCTGTAAGAAATGGTATTGATCCGGCTATCGTTATAGGAATACATGGCCATAGCCTGGTAAGGACTAAAATTCTGGCCACCGGTTGTCCCGATAGATCCCCTGATCTTCAACAGGTTGATCACGCCCCAGTTTTTCATGAATTTTTCGTTATGGATATTATATCCGACACCGACCGACCAGAAAGTACCCCAGCGGTTGTTCGAACCGTAAATAGACGAACCGTCGCTTCGAACAGAAGCATCCAACAAGAAACGATTGTCATACGTATATCCCAGGTTACCCACAAAACCGACCAGGCGGGTCACATCGAAACTACCTCCGGGTTTCGCCCCTTCCTGATACCCCGAACCGATCGACACATGATCCATGTTCGCATTGGGAAAACCGACAACGTAGATACTGGTATTGTCATACTGTTTTTCCTGAAGGTTATACACAAACCCCAGGTTGATAAAATGTTTTTTCAGGCTCTTAAAATATGATAAGATGACGTTAATATCATAACTGAAATCATTGGAAGTCGACTGGGCATAACTCCCTTTTTTCTCTTTGTCCAAAAATTCGGTATTTTCATAGGATTTATAAACATCAGTCTTTCCATTATCCACGCTTAACGAAAGATTGGCCTTCAATTTCAATCCCTGAATAATATCGTATTCTATCGAGAAATTATTCAGAAAATTATGAGAAGTCTGCTGATTTTTAGAAGGCAATACCGCATTGTACAATTCATTATACATGGTCTTCGAGGTAATTCCCCGGTCATAATATTCATAAGAATAGAGGACCTTTTTCACATTCCCGTTTTCATCATAAGGATTATAATAGGGATTATAATAGAGGTAAGAACTAAAACTTCCGTAAGGGGAATTGACCGACTTCAAATGATCGAAGGAAGCATAATTGGAGAATTTCAGGTTTTTCAGGTTATATTGAAGCCGGATCCCTCCACCGTAATTATCCCGTTTCGAGCCTTTCATCACTCCGACTTTATTCGAATAGAAAAGATCGAAAGCATAACGGAACGATTCGTTTCCACCTTCTGCCATTACGGTATGTTTATGGCCGACCCCCAATTCCCGTACCGGAATGGACAACCAATCCACATCATTTCCTTCCTTCACCAATTTCAGAATCCGGTTATATGCATCCAACTTATCATCCGTCCATCCGGGTTTGGAAGATTTTTCATACAATCCGGAACGCACTTCGTATTCCAGTTTTTCTTCTGCATTCATCAGATTATAATCCGAAAGATCGGCTATTTCGAAGTTGGCACTACCGTTATAAGACAACTGCAATTTCCCGGCTTTGGGAAGTACCGTCTCGATCACCACAACGCCGTTAGCAGCACGTGAACCGTAAATCGCAGTAGCCGCCGCATCTTTCAGAATGGTGATATAACGTACCCGGTTGGGGTCGAGGTCGAACACCTTCTGAGCGGTTACTTCGAAACCATCCATAATAAAAGTCGGCATATTCGGATTGTTTTCATACTCGGCCTTCAAACTACTGGACCCCCGGATTTCAAAATCAGGAATGGTATTCGGGTCGCTACCCATTTCATTATTCACCACTTTAGTAAAAGAAGGATCGAGCACAGACAAGGTATTCAGGATATTTCCCGTAGAAATAGTCTTCAGTTCATCTCCGGAGAAGGTCTTGGATACACCGGTAAAGCTCTCCTTCTTCCGGGTAAAGTAACCATTGACCACCACCTCTTCCATTTCCGCCACTTCCTCGGTCAATATCACATTCAACGTTTCTTGCCCGGCATATCTGACCTCCTGTGGCTTCATGCCGACAAATGTAAACATCAATACCGTTTCTTTCCCATCCTCCGGAATGGTGATCGAATATTTTCCATCGATGTCGGTCGATACGCCTAAGGTCGTCCCTTTAATTACGACGGTCACTCCCGGTAAGACCGCCCCGCTTTTATCTTTCACCACCCCTTTCAGTACTTTCGGCCCGGCCGGTACTTCTCCTTTTGCACGAATCAGAATGATATCATTGTACAGCTCATACTCCAAATTCACTTTTTTCAATACCATATCCAACACTTCGCTCAATTCTTTGTCTTTAACCTGAACGGAAACCTGACCAGCTTCCCGCACCACACCGGAATTATACATCATTTTCATACCGGTTTGTTGTTTCACGGCATCGACAAATTTCTCCACAGAAACCTCTTTCAAGTCTAAAGTCACCAGCTTGCTTTGAGAAAAAACATGAGCCGATAAATTCAGGCTAAAAACAAAAATGAAAACAATACAACATTTGATAAACATCAAATTTTTCCTAAACCTCTTTAAAAGGCCCGGAAATCGGATCAGACGATTTTTTTTCATACCATTGTAATTTAGTTAAGTAATTAAGAAGACTTTCGAGATAACAGGATTTTATTATTATCTATTTCATAATGAATATCCTGGAGTCTTTCCAACACTTGCAGGAAAGTATTGATCGAATCATACCGTTCGAGACTACCGGTATATTTCAGCTGTTTCATTTCCTCATTCCGGAAAACCACTTCAGATCCGTACCAACGGGACAGTGTTTCCATAATTTCCTCCAGGGGCTTATCCCTGAAAACAAAAACCCCGTCTTTCCAGCCTACATATTCTTCAACTTCGACTTTACGACTGATTAATTCACCGGACCTTTCCAGGATAGCCTGTTCACCTGGCGATAAGATTACGCTTTTCTTTGTATGGGAAGTATAACGTACACAGCCTCTCACTAAGGTGGTATATTCTGCTTTATCCATGTATGAACTTATTCCGAAAGCCGTCCCCAATACGGTCACCTCTCCCTGAGAAGTAATTACCTGAAAAGGACGTCCGTCTTCGGCCACGTCGAAATAGGCTTCTCCTTCCAAATACACTTTACGTTCCCCAGCAGTGAACTGCACCGGATACTTTATTTTCGATTCTGCATTTATCCATACTTTCGTATGATCTTCCAACGTGATGTAACACTCTCCGGCTGTGGGCACAATCAATTCATTATAAGCCAATTCCTGTATTTGAGGCGTAGATCGGTAAGTAATCTTTCCCTCTGCATAACTAATCTGAGTCCCATTTTTTTCCAGTACCTGCATGGAATCCCGCTCGAGATTCACCGTCTCGCCATTTGTCAGTCGTAATATAGCTTTGTAACTCCCGGGGCGAATCGTCTCTTGCTGTGCCGGTGGAACAACTTCTACCTCCGGTAATCCAAGATTCAGTAACCAACTCATTCCTAAAAGTAAAACCACCACTGCTGCTGCAGTAAGAATCCGGATAATCCTCTTTTTATGACGAAGCGATTTTTGTTGCCTGCTGAATTTGCCGAAAGCTTTCCGGGCATCGTATTGTTTATATTCCTCCAGCTTTTCAGCCAAAATATCTCCCTGACTCAACTGCCGAAACACATTTTCCAAATTCCGATCGTTCAACATTTCCCGAAATTCCTGCTTTTCCCTTTTCTCCAATGTCCCGGAATAATATTTTCTCAAAAGAGTAACCTGTCGGTCAAATTTATCTTTTTGCATCTTAAAAAACGTTCGATTAAATTAGTTGAAAGTTCATAAAGTTCGTAAAGTTTAAAAAGCTATTGGATCCTGCGGGCACTTAGTTAATTGACAATTGTCGCGTGACAATTGACCACATATTTTCCAATCTGTGGTTTCTTCTTTATTTGTTTGATAATCAATGATTCTATTCTTCGTTCTCTTTTTCATTTTTCTTTTCTTATTATTTTCTAATGGAAGCAAAGCTTCCAGACAATTGTCAATTGTCATTGGTCAGCTGGCAATTATTCTTTTTGCGGATTCCCGCAAAAAGAATCGAACGTTTTTTCGGTTCATTCAATGATAAAATGCATGAAGCAGGATTTGGTATGACAGAAATTTCATTTTTTTTAAAAAAAATTTACCTCGTCTGTAAAAAAAACGGAAAT
>ENA-UERN01003178-UERN01003178.1-human-gut-metagenome-genome-assembly--contig:-NODE-3178-length-11730-cov-4.598730_pt1 | contig 11730 bp, 9 predicted proteins | sample MGYA00242950_ERZ507950 | MGnify/ENA primary metagenome ERZ507950 (study PRJEB26167, sample SAMN06115515) | human gut metagenome | host: Homo sapiens | place: China:Ningxia | collected 2014-11-26...
AGAACAGTTTTTGCCGCAAAAAACAAAACGGCACAGAAGAACGCTTCTGTGCCGTTTTGCTTTGTTTTGTTGCGTGGTGAGGATAAAATGAAAAAGGATTGCTTGCTTCTGGGTATAAAAATACCGGGGCAATATTACAGAAGCAAGGCAAAAAGTATTTCCAATTCATTAAGTTTTCGCTCAGTCGAGATAAAGCCCCCAGAGCACATCCGGTTCCGCACACGAAAACGGGCGATAGGCAGCCAGCGCCTGTGCGCCGTCAGGCCGCTGAACGCACAGCTGCGCATCCTGCACGTCGAAGGCTGTCAGCAGCGCCTGAACGGCAGGCAAAGTGTCCGCGCCCAGCAGTTCCTTGATGACAAGCCGTTCATTATCTCGCTCCACAACGGCACAGCCGTCGGCGATGTGCACCAGCGCACCGCCGCACAGATCGCAGAGGTCTGCCTGAAATGCCAGCAGCGCCGCTGACAGCTCCACATGCGCGCTGCCATGCAGCACGTGCTCGCGCAGAGCGGCGTATTCCTGCGCGCTGACGGGTTCAACGTCCGGCAGGCACTGCATATCCGGTTCGCGCTTGATGTGCAGCCACTCGCCGCGAGCGGTCTGCGTGGCGCCCATAACGGACCGATACCAGGCGTACAGAGATGCTTCCGCGGGGAGCGTATAGAGCACGCAGCCGCTCACGTCCGCATCGGCGGCAAAGCGCTGCATCAGCGCCGACGCATAGCCATGTCCCTGCTGCGCCGGATCGGTGGAGACCGCATAGACATAGGCGCAGGGGAGAACGGCCCCGCCGGCCGTATGCAGCCGGCCGTCGAGCAGATGTGCGGCCGTGGCAACATTTCCGTCCGCTTCGACCACCCAGGCGGCCGCTTCCGGCGGAAAGCGGTTATAAAATGCGCCGATCAGCTCCGGCGGGTCGCCAAAGGCCGTCTGCCAGAGCCGGGTCAGCGCCGGAAGGTCCGCCGCGGCTGCGCGGCGGATGCGCACATCAGGCATCGGGATACACCTCCGGGCAGCGCGCATAGATCTCCCGCTGAAGCGTCTTGAGATCGACGAACGTCTCCGGCCGCTTGCTCGGGTCGCGCAGCAGGGCGGAGGGGTGATAGATCGCCATATAGCGCCGGCCGTCCACGTCAAACCATTGCCCATGCTCGCGCGTGATGCGAAACGGGTCTTTGATGAGCGCAGTCGCAGCGATACGGCCGAGGCAGACAATGATCGCCGGATCGACGAGCGCGATCTGCCGCTGCAGCCATTCGCTGCAGCATTTCTGCTCTACGAACTGCGGGTCGCGGTTGCGCGGCGGGCGGCATTTGACAATGTTGGCGATGTAGACCTTTGTCCGGTCGAGATAAATCATCTCGAGCATATCGTCGAGCAGCTTGCCGGCCGGGCCGACGAACGGCAGGCCCTGCAGGTCTTCCTGCTCGCCGGGGCCTTCACCGATGAGCATGATGCGTGCGTCCTCGGCGCCGTCGCCGAATACGAGATGGTGCCGCGTCTCGCCGAGGCCGCAGCGCCGGCACTGCGAGCACGCCTGCTTGAGTTCTGTCCAGGCTTCGTTCATGCGCTCTGGCTCCTTTTCCTTAGATAAACCGGCTTTTTGCAGCCGGTTCTCCAAAAATCTATTGTAATGTAGCGACAAACGTATTATAATACCCCGGTATGAAAATAACAACTGTAACCTGTCTGTAACCGGTTCGCGCGGCGCGGAACGATCCCGCCGTGCCGGACATTACAATATTTTGAATGAAATTTGGTGCTTTGAATGGATTTTCAGGATTATCTGGTTCCCGGGAAAACCGGGCTGCTGATCGGTATCGGCGGCGTGTCCATGTCGCCGCTGGCGGAGGTGCTGCACGGCGCCGGGCTGGACATCCGCGGCTCGGACATGTGCGAGAGCGACAATACGCTCACGCTGCGTGAGCGCGGTATTCCGATCCACATCGGTCACAGTGCCGCCAACGTCACGGATGATATTGAGTTCGTGATCCGCACGGCCGCCGTACACGACGACAACCCGGAGGTGCACGAGGCGCACCGCCGCGGCATCCCGGTCTTTGAGCGGACGCAGGCGTGGGGCGCGCTGATGCGCGGCTACCCGAACGCACTGTGCATTTCCGGCACGCACGGCAAGACGACGACGACGTCCATGTGCACGCACATCATGATGGCGGCGGAGAAGGACCCGACCGTCATGATCGGCGGCACGCTTCCGCTGCTGCATGCCTGTCACCGTGTCGGCAAGGGCAGCACGATCATCATGGAGTCGTGCGAGTATTATAACTCGTTCCTTTCCCTCAATCCGACGATCGCCGTGATCCTGAACATCGAGGCGGATCATCTGGACTTTTTCAAGGATATCGAGGACATCAAGCACTCGTTCCACCAGTTTGCCGAGCGCGTTCCAGCCGAGACGGGCACCGTGATCGCAAACTGCGACGATGCCAACACCATGGACGCCCTGCGCGGGATTGCGCGCAAGGTCATCACCTTCGGCCTGAGCCCGAAGGCGGACGTGTACGCTGAAAATATCATGCACCGCGGCTCCTCGTCCGAGTTTGATATTTATCACCGGGGAAATCTGTTTGCCCATGTGACGATCCACGTTCCGGGTATCCACAATGTGCGCAATGCGCTCGCAGCCACGGCTGCGGCCATCGTGCTCGGTGTCAGTCCGAACGCCGTCAAGTACGGTCTCGCCGGTTTTGAAGGCGCCGGCCGCCGGTTTGATTATAAGGGCAAGTTCCAGGGCGCGGATCTGTATGATGATTATGCGCACCACCCGAGCGAGCTGCGCGCGCTGCTCGACGCGGTCGATACGCTCGATTATCAGCGCACGATCGTCGTGTTCCAGCCGCACACCTACAGCCGCACGGCGAAGCTCTTCAACGATTTTGTGGAGCAGCTCCGCCGCCCGACGATCGTCTATCTGGCGGAGATCTATGCCGCGCGCGAGAAAAACACCATCGGCATTTCTTCTGCCGATCTGGCCGCGCAGATCCCGGGTGCGAAGTTCTACCCGACATTCGCGGAGATCGAGGCTGAGCTGCGCCGCATTGCCCGCCCGGGCGACATTATCCTGACCGTGGGCGCCGGCGATGTGTTCCGCATCGGCGAGCACCTCCTGCATCCGGTGGACAACAAGGATTGAGTCCGCGCGGTTGAAAGCAAATTGCATCCAAAGCTGTCGGTTTTCGGCCGGCAGCTTTTTTGCGCCCAAAAGCAAACGATTCCTGCGCAAAGACATTTTCTGCGACAGCGGGGAATGACAGTTTTCATAACGATAAAAATCTATAATTTATGTAAACTGTTTTGCGTCAGGAGGAACCGTTATGCATGTCAAAATCGCGGGGCACGACCAGCCGGTGCGCGCACCCGGCGCCTTGCCGAGCCCGATCGGGCTGCTGCCGGCAAGCGAAAATGCCAAATGGGTCGGTATGCTCGTCAGCTTTGCGCTCGGGCTGATCCTGTCAACGGCGCATATTGCCGGGTCGCCGGCGCCGTTCGGGCTGGCATTTCTGGCGGCCATGGGGTATGGTTCCGGCGGCGCACTGTGCCTCGTCGGCTGTGCGCTGGGCTACTTTGCGGCGTTCGGCGTAGCGACCGGCACACAGCTCGCCGCCGGCTGCTGCCTGACGTTTCTGACGGCGTATTTTCTGCGCAGCCATCCGTTTGTACAGACGCGCTGGTATCCGCCGGCCGTTTCTGCGGCGGCCTACATACTGACGCGGCTGGTGCTGTACCTGCTCACGGGCGGCCTGTCGCTGCTGCTGGTGTCCAGAATGGCGCTGTTTTTGCTGCTGTGCGCAGCGTCGGCCTACGGATTCGACGATCTGCTGCGCGCGCAGGAGCCGCGCACGGTCAATGCGGAGATCTGCCGCAACGTTTCGACCGTGTTTTTGCTGGCGTGCCTGCTCATGGGTGTGAACAACCTGCTGCTGTTTGACACGCTGTCAGTCGGTCGGGCGCTCTCGGTGCTCATTTTGCTCGTCCTCAGCGGGACGGGCGGCGCGCTGTGCGGGGCATCGGCCGGGCTGATTCTCGGCATCGCCATGGATGTGGCTGCCGGGGCGGGCGCTCTGTTCTCGGTCGTCTATGCCGCTGCCGGGCTGCTGTCCGGGCAGTTTTGCAAGCATCGGCGTGGGTTTTATCTGCTCATTTTCGCGGCCGCGTACCTGTTGGCGCTGTTTTGCATCCCGATTTCGGAGCTGCGCATTGGCGCAGGTGTGGAGCTGGCGCTCGCCGTCGGTGCGTATCTGGTGATACCAAAAAAGTTTGTGGTAGCGGTCGGCGCATTTTTGCAGCCGCTGCGCGGCGGGAGCGGGGAGTCCGGTCTGCGCCGCTATGTCGCCGCGCGCGTCGGCAGCGTGGCGCATGCGTATCAGCAGCTGCATGACACGGCAAGTCAGGCGGCGGCTACGGCAGAAAACGACGCAGATGTGGCAAAAGTATTTGACCGCGCGGCCGACCGCGTCTGCTGCCGGTGCAAATTGCAGCAGGAGTGCTGGACGCGCCGGGCGCTCGACACGCTCAATATTATGAACGATGTCACGCGGCACATTCAGGCGCGCGGCCGGCTGCTGCCGGAGGATTTCCCACCGTATTTCCGTGACCGCTGTGTCCATCTGCACGAGTACACCGAGGTCGTCAACGGCGAACTGCGTCTGCGCGCCTACCGCCAGCGGATGCAGGAAACGCTGCAGGAAAGCCGCACCGTGCTCTGGGAGCAGTATGCGGACTTTGCACAGGTGCTCACGAACGTCTCCCGCGAGCTCGACAGCAGCTACGGCGCAGACCCGCTTGCGGAGCAGCGCCTGATCCGCTATCTTCGCACCGTCGGCGTGGAAGCGGATGCGGCCGTGTTCCGCGAGAGCACGGGCCGCCTGCGCGTGACGATCGACAGCCGCTATCTGTGCCCGCTGCTGGAGCTGCCGGACTATCTGGACAAACTCTCGGCAACATTAGGCGTGCGTCTGTGCATGCCGGAAAACGCTGCGCGGGATGACAGCCTGCTCCTGCTGGAGGCGGAGCCGCTGGCGGTTTCCGTCGGCATTGCGTCCATGCGCAAGAAGGGGGAAACGGTCTCCGGCGACCGCGGTACGTATTTTAAGACGGACGCGGGGCAGCTGTGCGTGATCCTGTCCGACGGCATGGGCTGCGGCGAGACGGCGGCTGACGGCAGCATCAGCACCGTCGGCATGCTGGAGGAGTTTTTGCGCTCCGGCGTCAGCCCGGCGCTGGCGATGAAGCTGCTCAACTCCGCCATGCTCCTGCGTGATGGGGAGAACTGGGGCTATGCCACTGTGGATCTCATGTGCATGAATCTATTTACCGGTGAGGCGGATTTTTATAAATACGGCGCCGCACCGACGTATGTCAAGTCCGGCGGCGCGCTCAAAAAGCTGCGCTGCACGTCCTTTGCGCCCGGGCTTGAGCAGGGGAGCGGAAAAGCGCCGGATGAGCTGCACATGCATCTCAAGCCCGGCAGCGTGGCCGTGATCGCAAGCGACGGTGTTGTCTCCGACGGGCGAGACGATTGGCTGCGCAGACTGCTGAACGATTCGGACGACCGTGATATGAAAACGCTGGCGGGCAGCGTCGTGCGCGCGGCGATCCGCGAATACGGGCGCAGCGACGACATGACCGCCCTGGCGGTGAAAGTGGAGGTGCGCAACTGATGAAACGAAAAAACAAGTCCATCCGCCGGACGGACGCCGTGCAGCCGCTCCCGCTGCCGGCGGACGCGGGCGAGATCGCCTTCGCCCACGGTGTTTCGCGCCGTGTCGTTGTGGTCGATGCAGCCGAAAGCCCGCTGTTCGAGCAGATCATTTATATTGTGCGCGATGATGCTGCCAGCGGCGGCGTCACGGCGGCGGATCTGGTGCAGCAGGCGCGGGATGCCGTCGGCTGTGTACCGGCACCCGCGCCACGGCCGCGGCAAAAATCCTATACCGGCCTGCTGGTCTGGCTGTGCTTTGTCGCCGGTGCGCTGGCCGCCGGCATCGGATACTGCCTGTACTGCGGCTGGTGAGCGGACGAATTTTCAACGACCCGGAGGGCTGTGTGTCCTCCGGGTCGTTTTCTGCGGAAAAACCGGTTGTCAACGCTTGACGAAAGTGTTAGAATAAAGCGCCTGAAACGATTTTTACAGCGGGAGGTTATCCTTATGAGCACGATCAAAGACCTGAACCTGGCACCGTCCGGCGAGCGGAAGATCCGCTGGGTGGAAGCACATATGCCTGTTTTGCGCGACATCGGCAGCGATTTTGCGCGGGAAAAGCCGTTTGTCGGCCTGAAGATCGCGCTCTCCGTGCATCTGGAGGCCAAGACGGCCTACCTGTGCCGCGTGCTCGAGATGGGCGGCGCGGAGATGCACGTCACCGGTTCCAACCCGCTGTCCACGCAGGACGACGTTGCCGCAGCACTGGCGGCAAAGGGCATGGACGTGCACGCGGTCTATGGCTGCACGGACGAGGCGTATCAGGCGCATCTGCGCAGCGTGCTCTCCGTTGGGCCGAACATCATCATTGACGACGGCGGCGATCTTGTGCACCTGATGCACACGGAGTTCACGGATCTCATCCCGCAGGTCATCGGCGGCTGCGAGGAGACGACGACGGGCATCCACCGCCTGCGCATCATGGACCGCGCCGGGACGCTGCGCTTCCCGATGATTATGGTCAATGACGCCGACTGCAAGCACCTGTTCGATAACCGCTACGGCACGGGCCAGTCCGTGTGGGACGGCATCATGCGCACGACGAATCTCGTCGTCGCCGGTAAGTACGTGGTCGTGAGCGGCTATGGCTGGTGCGGCAAGGGCGTGGCCCTGCGTGCAAAGGGGCTCGGTGCAAAAGTCATCGTGACCGAAGTTGACCCCATCCGGGCGCTCGAGGCCGTCATGGACGGCTATGAGGTCATGCCGATGATGGACGCTGCCGCCATCGGTGACATTTTCGTGTCCGTCACGGGCTGCAAAGACGTCATCACGCTCGAGCATTGCGAGCGGATGAAAGACGGCGCGATCGTCTCCAACGCCGGACACTTCAATGTCGAGATCGACATGGAGGCGCTCAATCGCTGCGCGGATGAAATCTATGAGGCGCGGCACAATATTGATGCTTACCGTCTGCCGAACGGCAAGACGATCTATGTCATCGCGCAGGGCCGGCTGGTCAACCTGGCGGCCGGCGACGGGCACCCGGCGGAGATCATGGATATGAGCTTTGCCGTGCAGGCCATGAGCGCGGAGTATCTGGTGCGCACGCGCGGGCAGCTGAAGCCGGGCGTCGTGTCGGTCCCCACGGAAATTGATGATAACATTGCGCGCCGCAAGCTCAAGGCCATGGGCGTTTCCATAGACAGCCTGAGCTGCAGCCAGAAAGAATACCTCAACGGTTGATCCTTTGAGACCGGACGGAAAGGAGGGGCAGGGAGATGGACGATCAGAACCGGGAATACGAGGATTACGAGGCGCTGCACGACGAACTCTTTGCACTTCTGGATCAGCACCGGATGAAGGCGCTGAGCCAAAAGCTCGGCGAGATGAACGAGTTTGATATTTCCGAGTTCCTCGGCGAGCTGTGGGAGGACAATCCGCAGCGGATGGCCATGGTGTTCCGCATCCTGTCCAAGGAGATCGCGGCGGCCGTGTTTGCCAACCTCGAGGTCGAGGAGCAGGAGACGATCATCAACTCCATCACCGATACGGAGCTTGCCGGCATCATCGAAGAGCTGTATGTTGACGATGCCGTCGACATGATGGAGGAGCTGCCGGCCAACGTCGTCAAGCGTGTCATGCGCACGGCGACGCCCGCTACGCGCAACCTCATCAATCAGTACCTGAAATACCCCGAAAACTCTGCCGGCAGCATCATGACGGCCGAGTTTGTGGACCTGAAAAAATACATGAGCGTGCGCGAAGCGTTTGCCCGCATCCGCAAGATCGGCGAGGATAAGGAGACGATCTATGTCTGCTATGTCACGTCGGCCAAGCGCAAGCTCGAGGGCGTTGTCACGGTCAAGGATCTGCTGCTGTCGGATGATGATGTGATCCTTGAGGACATCATGGACACGAATGTCATCTATGCCTCCACGACCGACGACCAGGAAGAGGTCTCGGATATGATCTCCAACTACGACCTCATCGCGATCCCGGTCGTGGATAAGGAAGGCTGCCTCGTCGGTATCGTCACGGTCGACGATATCATCGACGTCATGGAGCAGGAGGCCACGGAGGACATTGAAAAGATGGCCGGTATCACGCCGTCCGATAAGCCCTACTCCCGCACGAGCGTCGTGGACATCTGGAAAAACCGCATCCCGTGGCTGATGTTCCTCATGCTCTCGGCAACGTTCACCGGCATGATCGTCACGCATTTTGAGGATGCGCTGGCGACGCAGGTCGCGCTCGCGTCGTTCATGCCCATGCTCATGGGCACGGGCGGCAACTCCGGCAGCCAGTCATCCACGGCGATCATCCGCAGCCTGTCGCTGGGCGATACCTCTCCGTCGGATGCGCTGCGCGTGATCTGGAAGGAGCTGCGCGTTGCGTTTTTGTGCGGCGTTTCGCTGGCGGCGGCCAACTTTATCAAGATGCTACTCGTTGACCGGCTGCTGCTGGGCAACACTGCCGTCACGATGTCGGTCGCGGCGACTGTCTGCTGCACGATCGTGTTCGTGGTCATGTTCGCAAAGGTCGTGGGCAGTTTGCTGCCGATGATCGCGGAAAAGATCGGCGTCGATCCGGCCGTCATGGCAAGCCCGCTCATTTCGACGATCACGGACGCCGTGTCGCTGCTGATCTATTTCTCCATTGCGAAAATGTTCCTGCATTTTTAATCGATTTGTGTACTGCAACGCCTCCGGCTTTTCCGGGGGCGTTTTGCCATGGAAAAGCACTTGCATAATGCGCGGAAAATCATTATAATAAAGTGTCACATTTTGCGTATGACCACACTCACGAAACAGCGAGGTGCGCTATGAGATCAAGCCTGAAAAGAGTGATAACGGCGCTGCTTGCCGCCGTCCTGCTGGCCGCGGCGCCCTGTGTGCCGGCCTTCGGCGCGCAGACGTATTACGTCAATGACGGTGACAACACACTGGCACTGGCGGATGCGTATGCCATCGGTGCGGACGGCAGCACGGCGAAGCTGACGGAGCGCGGCGTTTATGCCGCCACGGCGAGCGGCACGCAGCTGCTCGGCGGCAGTGAATATGAAAATGAGCAGCCGAATATTCCGAACGGCATCGTTCGCGTCGGCCTGGCGTTCGGCTCGACGGCGCTGGATGCGGTCCATCTGCAGATCCAGACCGGCTCCGGTTTTGCATTCGGATATTATGATTCCGACCGCGTGTTCCGGTCCGTCGGCTCCACAGCGGAGAGTGCTGTTACCGTTGTCGCGGATACGAATGTCACGATTGGGGACAGCACCTTCGGTGCTTATCACGTCCAGCTTGCCGATACCTATCCGAGCTTTGACGCGGCGCAGGCAGCGGCCAACAGCTGCGGCGGCTATCCGGTGTACTATAACGGGACTTACCGTGTGCGCATTGGCAGCTACCAGAGTGCAGACGGCGCACCGGCGTCGCAGGGCCCGGTCGTCTCCGGCGGTGCACGCAGTGTGCTGGTCGTGAAGGCCGGCACGGATCAGATCCTCTTCGGTTTCGACTGCGGCTCGACCTATTCGCTCTCCCTTGCACCGCAGAGCGGCAGCGGCGCTGCCATCACGCAGGTAGCCGAGTGCAAGGACCGCAGCGGTACCCGCTCATGCACATATTACGGCGATTTTCAGTTTACCCGCCTCAGCACACAGGACCCGCAAAAGCTCACGCTGGTGAATTTCGTCGGTCTGGAGCCCTATGTCAAGGGCGTCACGCCGTATGAAATGAGCAGCAGCTGGCCGCTCGAGGCACTCAAGGCGCAGGCGGTCTGCGCGCGCACCTATATTGCCTCGCACATGAACGGCTCGCCGGCCTACGGTTTTGACGTCACGGGAACGACGACCAGCCAGGTCTATTACGGCACGCTAGATGCTTCGGCCAACAGCGACCGCGCCGTGGACGAGACAGCGGGGAAGTTCGTCCGCTATGAGGGCAAGCTCTGCGAAACGTTCTATTTCGCGGCGGACGGCGGCGCGACCGAGGACTCTGAAAACGTCTGGGTGACGGCGGTGCCGTACCTGCGCGGCGTTGTCGACCCGTATGAGACTGCCTCGACAGATCCCGGCTTCTACTGCAAGAGCTGGAGCACGTCCATCTCCCGCGCAGCTGTCGGGGATGTCTCCATCACCTATACGCCTATCGGCAACGCCATGACCGTGACAGTCGGCGGCAAGACCTACAGTAAAGACGCCGTGCGCACGTTCCTGACGAGCGTCTGCGGTCTGCGCTATAACAGCCGCCACTTTACCGTGGAGTATGACGCCGCTGCGGATGCCTATTCTGTCGTCGGCGGTGGCTATGGCCACAACTGCGGCATGAGTCAGTGGGGCGCCAAGGCCATGGCACAGGAACACGGCAAGACCTATGAGGAGATCATCAGCTTTTACTATACCGGAGCGTATGTAGCATGAAAAAATCGGATTTTTATTTTGACCTGCCGGAGGAGCTCATCGCGCAGACACCGCTCGAGCGCCGCGATGCTTCCCGGCTGCTGACGCTGGATAAAACGACCGGCGCCGTTGCCCACCACCACTTTTATGACCTGCCACAGTTCCTGCGCCCGAACGACTGCCTTGTGCTCAACGATTCGCGCGTGCTCCCGGCGCGCCTGCTCGGCCACCGCAGCACCGGCGGTGCGGTCGAAGTGCTGCTGCTGCGCGACCTTGGCGACGGCAAGTGGGAGTGCCTGACCCGACCGGGCCGAAAGACACAGCCCGGCACTGCGCTCTCGTTTGGTGACGGGGAGCTGACCGCCACGGTCGTCGACGCGGTCGCCGACGGCAACAAGATCGTGCAGTTTCACTATGACGGCATCTTTCTGGAGGTGCTCGAGCGGCTGGGCAAAATGCCGCTGCCGCCGTATATCAAGGCGGAGCTGCAAGACCAGGAACGCTATCAGACGGTGTATTCCCGTGAGCTCGGCAGCGCCGCTGCGCCGACGGCGGGCCTGCACTTTACGAAGGAACTGCTGCAGCAGATCGCGGACATGGGCGTGAAGATCGGCTACGTCACACTGCACGTCGGCCTCGGTACGTTCCGGCCCGTCAAGGAGGACGAAATCGAGGATCATCCGATGCACTCGGAATTTTGCATCATCCCGGAGGAAACGGCGCGCATGGTCAACGAGACGAAGGCCAACGGCGGCCGCGTTATCTGCATCGGCACGACGTCCTGCCGCACAGTCGAGAGCTTTGCGGATGTGGACGGGACGCTCCGCGCGCAGTCCGGCTGGACGGACATCTTCATCTATCCCGGCTACAAATTTAAGTGCATGGATGCGCTCGTCACGAATTTTCACCTGCCGGAGAGCACGCTCATCATGCTCGTGTCGGCGTTGGCCGGGCGGGAGCATATCCTCAACGCATACAAAATTGCCGTTGAAAACCGCTACCGGTTCTTCTCGTTCGGCGATGCCATGTTCATCGCCGATGGCCTCGATGCCGGCAGCGCTGAGTGAAGAAACGAAAAACAGGCCCGCGATCGCGGGCCTGTTTTTTGCTGCCTCTGTTCAGCTTTGCGCAGCTTCAAATGCCTGCTGCAGATCGGCGATGATGTCGTCGG
>ENA-UERN01003194-UERN01003194.1-human-gut-metagenome-genome-assembly--contig:-NODE-3194-length-11691-cov-34.906234_pt1 | contig 11691 bp, 9 predicted proteins | sample MGYA00242950_ERZ507950 | MGnify/ENA primary metagenome ERZ507950 (study PRJEB26167, sample SAMN06115515) | human gut metagenome | host: Homo sapiens | place: China:Ningxia | collected 2014-11-26...
CGTGTTTTTCCAACACGAAAATAGGTTCCGTTACAAGTTCTTTCGATATTGTTCAATTTTCAAGGTCCTGTGCGCCTTAGCCTTGCGGCTGACAACTTGATTATTATACCACAGAAGCGGTTTTTTTGTCAAGCACTTTTTTGAGAAGCTTTTGAAGTTTTGTGAACTTGGAACGCTTTGGGTTTCTCGGTATCAGCTGGAACTTTTCAGCGTCTATTGGTTCTTTTCAAAGGCTTCCTGCTGAGCTTTCAGAAGTCATTCTTTTGTCTCAGCGCTTGGCGCTCAAGTATAATACCACACCCCCGGATGATTGTCAACACTTTTTGACATCTTTTTCAATTTTTCTTTTTGGAAAACCCGATCTTTCCTTTGTGTTATGCGCCGGGAGTTCTTTTTCCTATCATAAAAGGCTCTATCCAGTGTAATGATACACCAGACAGAGCCTTTTAACTTGATCTTTATTTCAATTTGGATAGCTGTCTTTCCTGGTTATGCCTACATAGGTGCGACTATATTCATTGGTCGTCCCATTATAATAGACATCGTATCGCTCATATCCCTCTGGGATACGCAACAGTTCCGGGTCAAACACCCCTTTCACTTCCCGAATCTCGATAATTTCAGAAGTGCCACCCCCATATTCCTTTACAATATATTTCAGATTCAAACCTTCTACGTCTGCTTTATCAAAGCAATAATAGGTCATATATGCCGTTTCGTCTTTCTCGCAATAGTATTCCACCCCGTCAATTTTCATAGGTTCTGCTGCAACAGCCGAAAAGAGTGACAGCTGATACGGAAGAAACGAGACATTACTTACAGCATACTCCGAAATCTGTTCATTTTTCGCATCTAACACCTTGTTTTCATCTCCAGCAACATACTCATATAACAACTGCTGGTCTACATCAAGTATTTGTATTAGAACGATATTCCGATCTTCGCTGTCCCGCGCAGGACCACAGAAATATCTTCTCCGCCCATCACAGGCTTCTACTTGCTCTATTCCATCAATTTTACTGCAGTAACGGATATAGCGTGTTTTCCCGTTTGCTCCCTGCCGTGCAAAATACTTTGCCGCACGGCTGGTCAGCTTGCTGACATCTGTGGTCGTATCATCTTTTCCTGTTCCCGGCTTTGTCTCCGTATTTGTTTCACCGTTTGAGCCGCTGTTTGCTTCTGAATTGGAGCCTGTGTTTCCGCCTGTAGACGAACTTCCGCTTCCATTACCATTTCCGTTGCCGTTGCCGCCGCAAGCCGTCAACATGGAAGCCGCCAGCAACGCCGTTAATGCGCATACCGCAATCCGCTTTGTTAGTCTCATTTCGTTTCCTCCTTGTTCTCCTTGCCGAAGGCGTTTTTTTCATTGTACACTTTCCATACATTTTGTCAATCATCTGATGTAAAAAGGCCGTCCATGCACTGCACAGACGGCCTTAGGTCTATATATAATTACTTATATAATATGCGTTTAGCGGATCTCGATGCCCAGCTTGAACTTCAGGTTGCCAAGGATCTTCTTGACCACGCGCTCCACTTCCTCAGCAGAGACTTCCTTCTTGGGATCGGACAAGGACAGGCTGAAGGCCATGCTCTTTTTGCCCTCGCCGAGGTTTGCGCCGCGATAGATATCGAACAGCTTGACCTCGCTGACCAGCGGGCTGGCCTTGCGGATGGTCTCCTCGATCTCGCCGCAGGACACAGCTTCGCCGCAGACCAAAGCCAGATCGCGCTTGACGGGTGCATAGGGGCTGAGGGGCTTATAGCGCAGCTCGCTCTCTACGCAGGACATCAGAGCCTCATAGTCCAGCTCGCCCAGATAGATGTTCTGGCTGTCCTTCTGCTCCTTGGCGATCTCCAGCTCGGCGTTGATCTCGTTGGCCAGCTTGCCGAACACGCCCAGCCGCTTGCCGTTGCAATACACAGCGGCACTGATGCCGGGGTGCAGCCATGCGGCGGTCTCGCGCTGATAATCAAAGGTCAGGCCAAAACCGGCTGCCAGTGCTTCCAGCGCGCCCTTGACGGTGAAGAAGTCCTCCTCGGGGCCAAAGGCACCGATGCAGAGGGTCTGGCGCTCGTGGGGGTGCTCATTGATGGGCAGCTCCTTAGCCAGATAGACCGGTGCCATCTCGAACAGACGGCCCTCGGCGTTGCCCTTTTTCAGGTTATCTACGATAACGTTCAGCATGGAGGGGGTCAGCAGGGTGCGCATGATGGACAGGTTCTCGCTGATGGGGTTCAGGATACGGATGGCCTTGCGGGCTTCGTCCTCAGCAGGGATATGCAGCATATCCAGCTCGGCGTTGGAGTAGAAAGCCAGCGTGGAGGCCTCGTAGAAGCCCTGTGCAGCCAGCAGACGCTTGGTCTTGAGCTGCTGCTTCTGGTCGTAGTTCAGGCCGCCGTTGGTAACAGAGGCAGTGTTCAGGAAGGTGGGCACGATATGGTCGTAACCGTACTCACGGATGACCTCCTCGGCCAGATCCGGGAAGCTTTCCACGTCATCACGGTACAGGGGTGCGGACACATCCCAGCTGCCATCGGGCTGCACGTCCACAGTGAACTCCAGACGCTGCAGGATGTCGATCATGGTCTGGTCGGGCACGGTGATGCCCAGCACGCCGCAGATCTTAGCCGGGGTGGTGACGATGTGCTTGCGCTCCAGCGGGCGGCCATCGGTCAGATCGTATTCCAGCGTAGTGATATCACCGCAATCCAGCTGCTGGATCAGGTGCAGAGCGCGTGCCAGACCCAGCTGCGGAGAGTAGCGGTCCACGCCCTTTTCGTAGCGGGCAGAGGAATCGCTGTTCTGACCCAGTGCACGGCTGGTTTTACGCACGCTGTCGCGGGCAAAGGTGGCGCACTCAAACAGCAGGCTGGTGGTGTTATCGTCCATGCCGGAGTTTGCGCCGCCCATGATACCGGCCAGTGCTACCGGCTTTTCGGCATCGCAGATGACCAGATTATTGGGGTTCAGAGTGAACTCCTTCTCGTCCAGCGTGACGATCTTTTCGCCCTCGTGGGCGCGGCGCACATCAATGGTGCGGCCGGCGACCTTGTTCAGGTCAAAGGCGTGCATGGGCTGACCCATCTCCAGCAGGGTGTGGTTGGTGATATCCACCACGTTGCTGATGGAGCGCAGGCCGCACAGTGCCAGATGGCGCTTCATCCAACGGGGAGACTCGCCCATGCGGATGTTGCGGACATAGTGTGCCATATAGCGGGGGCACAACTCCGGTGCTTCCACCTTGACGGTGATGGGAGCGTCCGGCTCGCAGACTGCCTTGTAGTCCATGGCGGGCATGTGCAGGGGCTTGCCCAGAACAGCCGCTACCTCGCGGGCAATGCCCAGAACGGACTGGCAGTCCGGGCGGTTGGCGGTGATGGAGATATCAAAGATGTAGTCATCCAGACCCACCACCGGAGCAATATCGGTGCCGGGGACAGAGTCCTCGGGCAGGATGAGCAGGCCGTAGACCTCAGAACCCGGGAACAGGTCATCGTTCAGGCCCAGTTCTGCGCCGGAGCACAGCATACCGTTGGACTCCACGCCCTGCATCTTGCGGGCCTTGATGGTGATGCCGCCGGGCAGAGTGGAGCCATCCAGTGCGGTAGGCACACAATCGCCCAGCTTCATGTTGGCGGCACCGGTGCTGATGCGGATCTCGTGGCCGTAGGCACCGCAGTCCACCACACACTTGGTCAGGTGGGTGCCCTCCTGCTTTTCCATCTCCACGATCTTGCCGACGACCACCTTGCTGATGCCGGCATCCAGCGGGATGAGCTCTTCCACCTCGAAGCCGCAGGAGAACAGCTTCTCCTCCAATTCCTGTGCGGTGACATCGATATCAACGAATTCTTTTAACCAACTGAAAGGTACTTTCATTGTTTGTTCTCTCCCCTCTTATTCGTGGAACTGCTTGAGGAACTGCAGATTATTCTCGAACATCAGACCAATGTTGTTGATGCCGTACTTCAGCATGGCGATACGCTCGATGCCGATGCCGAAGGCGAAGCCGGAGTACTCGTCCGGGTCGATGTTGCAGTTTTCCAGCACCTTGCGGTTCACAACGCCGCCGCCCAGCACTTCGATCCAGCCGGTATGCTTGCACAGGGGGCAGCCCTTGCCGTGGCACTCGAAGCAGCTCACGTCCACCTCCACGCTGGGCTCGGTGAACGGGAAGTAGGAGGGACGCAGGCGGGTGCGGGTGTCGGCACCAAACAGCTTCTGCACAAAGGTGTTCAGCGCACCCTGCAGGTCGCCCAGCGTGATGCCCTTATCCACGACCAGACCTTCCATCTGGTGGAACATGGGGCTGTGGGTAGCGTCCGAGTCGGAGCGGAACACGCGGCCGGGCATCAGGATCTTGATGGGCGGCTTCTGAACGTCCATGGTGCGGATCTGGCCGCCGGAAGTCTGGGTACGCAGCAGGAATTCATCGGACAGATAGAAGGTATCCTGCATATCGCGGGCGGGGTGATCCTTGGGCACGTTCAGGCGGGTAAAGTTGTGGTCATCGTCCTCGATCTCCGGGAAGGTGCCCACCGAAAAGCCCATGCCGGAGAACACGTCGATGATCTGGTTGGTGATCAAGGTCAGCGGGTGCAGGCCGCCCATGGGGCGGGTCTTGGCGGGCAGAGTGATATCCACCGTCTCGGCGGCGTTGCGGGCAGCAAGTTCTGCCTGCTTCACGGTCTCGGCAGCGGCATCGTAGTCTGCCTGCACCTTCTGCTTGAGTTCGTTGATGATCTTGCCCATGGCGGGGCGCTCTTCCGGCGCAACGGTGCGCAGATTCTTCATCAGGGCAGGGATCTTGCCGTTTTTGCTGAGGTATTCCTGCCAGAAGGAAGCCAGCGTCTCCTTGCTGGACACCTGACCAAGGCTTTCAGCGGCCTGCTTGGCCAGCTCATCGATCATTGCTTGCATGGATTTTCTCTCCTTTATTCTTTGTGTTCATGGAGCGGAGTATAACAAAAAAGCTCCGTCCCCTGCCCGACTGCTCAGGCAAAAGGGACGAAGCTGTAACCATTTCTGCTCCGCGGTACCACCCGGTTTCCGTCCGCACAAAGGCAGACGGCGCTCAAACGCCGTAACGGGGCGCAACCGTCCTGTGCTAATAGATGCGCTGTGCATCGTTCGCGCAGGCCGCTCGGGAGCGAACTTCAGCCCCTGCCGCACATGGAAGCCCTTTCAGCCGGTGAAGCTTCTCTCTTTGCCGTGCAGACAGCGCCTACTCTCTCCGTCGCTGCGTTTGGTACTATGATAACCAAGAATTATGTTACCACATTTTGCGGCGGTTTGCAAGCCGCAGAGCGGTTTTTATTTGCCGGAGCTGCATTTTGTGCCCTCTTTCTGGTCAGGCGGCAGGCCTCGCAGGCGGTCATACAGCAAACTGCAAACACCAGCAGGGCGCAGTCTGTAGGCACCCGCTGCATGGGCACTACCCGGGCACACAGGGTATTGAAGCTTTCCACGGCACTCTGCGGCAAGCCCAGATAAAACAGTGCCAGCGAAAGCGGCAGGTGCAGCGCCCTGCCACATAATAAGGGTTTGAACGAGACCTCCGGCGGGCAGAGGGTGCGCACTTGCAGCAGCACCGAAGCGCCCTGCACGCTGAGTGCGGCGCAGCACAGCCCGCTTGCCCACAGACCGGTGCGTGCGGCGTAGTCGCAGCCGGAGCACACCTCCAGCAGCATGGCTGGAAAGGGCGCAAGCGCTGTCGGCAGCAGCAGCCCGCAGCCTGCCGCCAACAGCCGGAAATACAGCACAAAGCCGCATAATTTCAGGTAGGTCACCGCCGCCTGTGCAAGGATGGCATCCAGCGCGGGCGGCGGTTCTGTTTGCGCGGCAGCAGGCGGTGCGGTCAAAGGCTCCGGTATGCCGCGGACACGGCAGAGCAGCGCCGCCGTCAGCCAGCCCGCCAGCACCTGTGCGGCAAACAGGCACACCCCCGCTGTGCGGCTGCCCAGCAGCTGCTCCCCTACCGTCAGGATGACAAAGGACGGCCCGGAGCAGATGCAGGCGGGCAGCAGAGCCGAAGCCTCCTGCGGGGTCAGCTCTCTGCTGCGGACTGCCTCGGCAGCAGCGGCAGCGGCAGGGGCAAAGCCGCCCACAAGACCGATGAGCAGCACACTGCCCACGCTGCGGCTGCGCAGACCGATGCAGCGCACCACCGGCCAGAGCAGCACGCCCAGAACCTCGCCCGCGCCGCTGCGCATGATGAGCGCCGACACCACCAGAAACGGAAACAGTGACACCAGCAGCGGCCCGCCGCAGAGCGAAAGACCCTGCCGCAAGGCTTCCGCACAGGTCTGCGGCGCGGCAAATACCAGCGCCGCCGTGGCTGCACCCAGCAAAAAAAGCCCCGGATGCAGCGGTTTGCAGCTTTTACTCATAAGCACGCCCTCCCCCTCCATATATATGGAAGCATGGGCTGTGCAATGTACAAAGCGCGGGACGGGAGGGACAACGATGGCCAGAGCACATCACGACCGGCGCACCCCGGGCGACTGGCTGCGCGGGCTGTTCCGACAGCCGCCGCCCGGGTTTTACAGCCGCCCTGCCGTATACCTGAGTGGTGACCGGATGGAGATAGAGCATTTTTGCACGGTGTTGTTTTTTGACGAAAGCAAACTGTGTCTGCGACTGGCGAAGGGGCGGTTCACGGTATACGGCAGCGGACTGCGCATCTGCACCCTGACCGCCACCCGGCTGACGGTGCAGGGGCAGTTTTTGCGCACCGATTTTTCCGATGAATAGGAGGCCGTCATGGAAGCTGCAAGCCTTTGGGCCGGGGTGCGCTTTACCGCCCGGAACGGCAGCCCTGAGGCGCTTTTGACCGACGCCGCCGGACAAGGGCTGCATTTATATGGTATTTCGTCCCTGCCCGGCGGCTTTTGCGGCCATTGCGCAGCATGGCAATACCAACGGCTGGCTGCACTTGCCCGACACAGGCGGGTGCGGCTGCGGGTGGAAAAACGGAAAGGGCTGTATTTTTTGCTGCGCCCGCTGCTGCGGCGCAAGGGGCTTTGGGTAGGGCTGGCAGCATGGGGGCTGGTGCTGGTCTGGCTGCAAGGGTTTATATGGGCAGTGGACGACAGCAGCCTGACCACTGGGCAACGGGCGCGGGCAGGTGCAGTGCTGCGCAGCTGCGGCTTGCAGCCCGGCACTGCCGTAACTGAGGCGCTGCTGCGCACCGGAGAGTATGCCCTGCTGGAAAGCGGCGAGTTCTCGTGGGCAAGCCTGAATTTTGAAAAAGGACGGCTTGCGGTGGAGGCTGCCCCTGCACGCGCACGGCCTGAGATCGCCGCAGGCACCCTGCACGGACTACGGGCAAGGTGCAATGGAACGGTGCTGCGTACAAATCTTATCAGCGGCACCATGCTGGTAGCCCCCGGACAAACTGTGGAGGCCGGGCAGGGGCTGATCGGTACGGCGCGCAGCGAGCGGGACGGCACACTGATCTTTGCCCCGGCAGCGGGCACGGTGGTGGCACAGCTGGAATGGGAGACAAACCAGAGCGTCCCGCTGGCAGAGACCCTACCGCAGCTGACCGGCGAAAACAAAACAAATTACCGACTATTTTTCGCCGGGCATTCTGCCGTGCTCCCGTCCTCCATACCCGATGGGGACGGGCTGTGCCGCACCCGGCATCTGCAATTAGAAGTTTTCGGTCTGCCCCTGCCCTGCGCGGTGGAGGAGACCACCTATTACGGGCAGCAGCAAGAGACGATGTACCGCACCGAGGCGCAGGCGCTTACATTGGCGCGGCTGCAAGGACTGCGGGCGCTGCACGATGTTTTCCCGGATGCTGAGATCTTCGCCCGCCGGGAGGAATGCACCGTGCAGGAGGATACGTTGCATTATAATGCGGTGTATACCGTGGCGGCAGATATCTGCACATAGCAAAAGGCGGCTGCGCAGTTATGTGCAGCCGCCTTTTGAAAAGCGGAATTTTTTATTGTACGGGCTGAGCGGCTTCAGCGGCCTGTGCATCGTACTCGGCAAGCAGAGCGTTCAGGTCGTACTGATACTTACTGTGGCAGAAATGGCACACCACCTCACAGGTGGGATCCTCGTCCCGCATCCGCTCAAGCTCGGCACGGCCAAGGCTGAGCAGCATCTCCTTGGTGCGTTCGGCGCTGCAATCGCACTGGTACTGCACCGTGCGCTCGTCCAGCACGTTGGGGGTAAAGCCGGCCAGTGCCATCTGCATCATGTCCTCGGGGGTCTTGCCCGCATGGAGCAGTTCGGTGACAGAGGGCATGGCGTTGATGTTCTTTTCCAGCTGGTCGATTTCGGCATCAGTAGCGCCGGGCAGCAGCTGTACCATAAAGCCACCTGCGCAGAGGATGGACAGATCCTTGTCCACCAGCACGCCCAGCGCCATCACGGTAGGCACCTGCTCACTGTACGCATAGTAGCTGGTCAGATCTTCGGCAATTTCGCCAGACACCAGCGGCACCTGCCCGACTGTGGGCTCCTTTTGCAGGCGGTTATCCCGGATGACAGTCAGCACGCCATTTTTACCCACGGCAGTGCCTACGTCCAGATGGCCGTTGGCTTTGGCGGGCAGCTCCACCAGCGGGTTATCAATGCAGCCCTTCACGTTACCGGTGCCATCGGTGCAGGCAATGAGCACGCCCGCAGGGCCGCCGCCCGCCACACGCAGAGTGATGCGGTCGCGGTCATCCTTGAGCATGGAGCCCATCAGGGTCGCGCCGGTGAGCAGGCGGCCCAGTGCCGCGCTGCAAGTGGCGCTTGTGGTGTGAAGCTTTTCTGCTTTACGGACGATATCGGTGGAATCCACACCGCAGAACACGACACCGCCGTTCTCGGACAGGCCGCGGATCAGGTTTGCCATAGGTTATTCCTCCAGTTGTGTATACTGTTTTGTTGCGCAGAAGAAGTAGCGCTGGCTTTCCTCGGTCAGCGGGCCAAAGGTTTCACCATCGCAGACTGTTTCCAGCGCAAAGCCGTGCTTTTCCAGCGATGCACGAATAGTATCCAGATCATAGGTATACTCGCAGAATTCCTCGTGGAAATGCTCGCCGGTCTCGTGATAATCAATGTCCACCGTGATCTCCACCTTGCGGTCGGCGGCGTTATAGTGGTTGCGCCACACGCAGGAGGCATCCTCTTCCTCAAAGGTGAATTCGTTATCGCCCAGAACCTTCTGATGCTTATAGGGGGTGTTCATATCAAACAGGAACACGCCGCCTTTTTCCATAAAAAAGCCCGCGTTGGCAATGGCGGTATCCAGATCCGGGATGTGGTTGAAGGTATCAAAGGTGGATACCGCCGCCCGGATAGTACCGTAGAGATCCAGCTTGAGCAGGTCCTGCCGCAGCAGCAGCAATCGACCGGAAAGCCCCAGCTGCTCGGCTTTATCCCGTATCACGCAGAGCATCTCTTCCGACTGGTCGATGCCGATCATATCATAACCCGCCTGTGTCAGCATCAGGGTCAGTTCCCCGGTACCGCAGCCAAGGTCGGCCACAATACCGTCGTGGATGCCGTGGGCTTCCAGCTTTGCATGGATCTGGCTGTACAGGGCGTCATAGTCCGCTTCGCCGTTGAATTCATCGTAGAAATAGGCAAATTCGTTGTAAGCCATAGCGTTACTCCGCTTCCTCGTTTTCCGCAGCCACTGCGGCGTTGAGCACCGCTTGCAGCTCCGGGATGCCGTAGCCGTTTTCGCCGCTGGTCAGCACCACCTTCTGGCAGCCGTAGGGGCGGCAGATGTTTTCAAAGTCCTCCTGCGTTTTGGCAAGCTGGCTCTTTTTCAGCTTATCCGCCTTGGTCAGCGCCACCACATAGGGGACGCGGTGGTAGTGCAGGTAGCGCAGCATCTGCAAGTCATCTGCGCTGGGGGCGTGGCGGCAGTCCAGCAGCTGCACCAGCAGGGTGTGGTGGCGGGGTGCCTCGAAATAGCTGTTGATGAGGTCGTCCCAGCGCTCGCGGTCGGCGTTGCTCACCTTGGCGTAGCCGTAGCCCGGCAGATCCACAAAGTAGCAGTCATCCACCGAATAGAAGTTGATGGTAGCCGTTTTGCCCGGCGTACTGGACACGCGCGCCAGATTTTTGCGGCTGCACAGCTTGTTGATCAGGCTGGATTTGCCCACGTTGGAGCGCCCCGAAAAGCTCAGCTCCGGGCGGTCACTTTCGGGCAGCTGGCTGGAAATGCCATAGCTGGCAATAAAATCAGCTTTATTGAAGATCATGGCGTGTTCCTTTCTGTTATTTCAGCAGACAGCGCCCGGCTGGTTCTTCTCAGGCGCGGCGGGGATGCGGCTCTCCCCTGCCTTGGACTTTTTGGTGCGGGGACGGCCTGCGGTGCTCTTGGCAGCCTTCGGCTTGAGCAGAGCGGCAGCCAGCACCTGCGAGAGGTTCTGCATGGGCAGGAAAGTCAGGTTCTTCTTGACCTCCTCGTCCACATCGTACAGGTCAGGCTCGTTGTCCTTGGGGATGAGCACGGTCTTCATACCCTCGCGGTAGGCAGCCATGCTCTTTTCCCGCAGACCGCCGATGGGCAGCACATTGCCGTGCAGGGTGATCTCGCCGGTCATGGCAACATCGCCGCGCACCGGAACGCCGGACAGGCAGGACACCAGTGCCGTGGTCAGGGTGACACCGGCAGAAGGGCCGTCCTTGGGCACAGCACCCTCGGGGGCATGGATGTGCAGATCGCACTTTTTCAGCCGCTCGGGGTCGATGCCATATTCCTCGGCGTGGACACGCACCCAGGTGACTGCCAGCTGTGCGCTCTCCTTCATCACATCGCCCAGCGAACCGGTAACCGTGATCTTGCCGGTGCCGTTGTCCATGACCTGCACCTCGATGGGCAGGGTCTCGCCGCCTACGCTGGTCCATGCCAGACCGTTGGCGATGCCCACGGCGTTGGTGCGGTTGAGGAAGTCCGGCTTAACGATGCGGGGACCCAGCAGTTCCTCCAGCATGGTAGCGGTAACAGCTACGCTCTCCACCTCGCCGGAAGCGATCTTGCGGGCGCACTTGCGCAGCACGCTGGTGATGGTACGCTCCAGATTACGCACACCGGCCTCGCGGGTGTAGCCATCGATGATGCCGTAGAGTGCGCTCTGGTTCATGGTGACCTTGCCGGTCAGGCCGCAGGCTTTGAGCTGCTTGGGCAGCAAGTGCTTGCGGGCAATGTTATACTTTTCCACGCGGGTATAGCTGGGTAGCTCGATGACGTCCATGCGGTCCCGCAGCGGGCCGGGGATGCTGCCCAAGTCGTTCGCGGTGGTGATAAAGAGCACATGGCTCAGATCAAACGGGATATCAATGAAATGATCGTTGAAGGTGCTGTTCTGCTCCGGGTCCAGTGCCTCCAGCAGAGCTGCCGCCGGGTCGCCCCGGAAGTCCCCTGCCAGCTTGTCGATCTCGTCCAGCAGCATCAGGGGGTTGGAGGACTTGGCGGTGATCATGGCGCTGATGATCTTGCCGGGCATGGCACCGATGTAGGTGCGGCGATGACCGCGGACCTCGGCTTCGTCCCGCACGCCGCCCAGACTGATGCGCACATACTTGCGGCCAAGGCTTTCTGCGATGGAGCGCGCAATACTGGTTTTGCCAACGCCCGGAGGGCCTACCAGACAGATGATCTGTGCCTTCACATCCGGTGCAAGCTTGCGCACGGCCAGCGTTTCCAGAATGCGGTCCTTGACCTTTTT
>ENA-UERN01003198-UERN01003198.1-human-gut-metagenome-genome-assembly--contig:-NODE-3198-length-11682-cov-8.947264_pt1 | contig 11682 bp, 9 predicted proteins | sample MGYA00242950_ERZ507950 | MGnify/ENA primary metagenome ERZ507950 (study PRJEB26167, sample SAMN06115515) | human gut metagenome | host: Homo sapiens | place: China:Ningxia | collected 2014-11-26...
AGAAATGAAGAAGTACGGACGCCGTAACATTGCGTGTCTGACTATCGCTCCTACCGGTACAACCAGTTTGATGACGCTATTTCTTCTAACTTCCTATGTAATCGGAACCCTCGGTATTTTTGGAACACAAGGGCGGCGTAGTTAGGAATCTGCCTTTCTTGCCCGAATTCCGGATCTCAATCAAAAGTCCCAATTCTATAGCTCGCTCTCGTGCCTTTTGAGTCCGTGAGATCCCCCATCCGAAAGCCTCTTGCCCCCCCTTGGTTGCACTCAGAGGCTTTTCTCCCGTGCGTTGCCGCCGCTCCACCTCTTCCGCAAGATGGTGGGCATCCCAAACCACGTCGCCCTCTTCCTGCCGGGCATCAGGATCAACTCGGTAGAGCAACCCGTGCTCGTCGCGCCCAAGGTAGTAGCGAGGTTCCGGGCCGCCGCTGTTCTTCTTGCCCACACGCACAGCGAGAAACGCCCCGTCATATTTCCCGGTGGCAGGCTCGCCGATGCGTTTTTGGGCAAGGGCCGCTCCCAAAGGCGCAACCAACATTCCCCACCGGATGCACCCGGCAAGGGCGGAAGCCCCGCGCATCGCCGTCTGGGTCAACGCCTTGGCGAGTTCCTTGGGGTCTTCGATGAGATCGCCGCTGGTTTTGTTGGAGTGGTGCAGCAAAATGATGTTGCACCCGTAGGCGTCGATCAGCCCTTCAAGCAGCCCACAAAAAGCGGTCATGGCTGGGTTGTCGTTCTCGTCAACGCCGGAAAAACGGGCCAGCGTGTCCAGAACCAGCAAACGGGGACGGATCGCGTCCAGAATATCCCGCAGGTCTTCATAATTTGCCGTAGCTTCAACAACCCCGCCTACGGCGCGGCACAGGTTCACCCCGCCGTGTACGGGGATCCCGTAGAAGTTGGCGGCCGCCTGTTCCCTCAAGTCTTCCGGCAGTTGTTCCAGCGCGTGATGCACCCGTCTGTGGATGGTCAGCGCGTCGTCTTCCGCGCTCAGGTAGACCACGGGCTCAGGGGCGGCGGTATGCCATGCGTCCACAAGGGAAGTCCCGCTTGCCACGGCAACGCAAAGCTGAATCGCAAGGCTCCCCTTGCCCGCGCCGGGAGGTCCGACAATGGCCCCTAGGCTGTTCAGCCGAAAGCTCTTATCCAGCAGCCAGTCAAAGGCGGGCGGATATTCCCGCAGGTAACGGATCCCAGAAAATTGCGAGAGGTCGACTTGCAAAGGGCGTCGGGGTTGCGGCGTGGCTTCCTCTTCTGCCGGGCCTTGGATTTCAATGGCGCGGGCTTGCACTGCTGCGCGGATTTCCTCGGGGGTCTGGGGAATGGCACTCATGCAGCCACCTCCCGGACAACTCGATATTGAGGGCAATAGAACGGCTTGGAATCAGCCTTAACCACCTCATGCCAAAAACGACAAAAAACGAGTTCTGAGGCGGGAAAGGCACCGCGGATAGAGGAGTGTATGCAGCGGCAGCACAAGCGCCCCTGACAGGCAAACGGAAGAGGTTTACGCACAATCCACCCTCTCACGTCGCACAGGACATTCAATCACGCCGCAAGATTCCAGCCATAGGCCGGAGTAGCCACACTGGTGGCGAATTTTGCGACTGTTAAACCGTACAAGACGGAAGTGCGGGCAATTGGCGCAGGGGACGCAGGACGAAAAACCTTGCAGGGCAGAGGCGGGGATGTTATCGTTTTCCTGTCCTGCTAAGACAAATACCTTTTTCTGGAGAGCCGGGGATTCCACCCCCCGGCTTTTCGTGTTTCTGAGCATCAGGCGCACCCTCCCAGCCGCTTATTGCCGGAAGGCGTGTTGATCCGTCCCTCCAGCCATGACAGGAAGGATTCGCGCTCATAAGCCACACAACGCCCAAGCCGCACCCCGCCCGGCCCCTTCCCCATGGAGTCGAGAGTACACAACCGCCCGGCAGAGTAGATGCCCTTGAGGGCTTCCGCCGCAACCTGTCGGGAAAAGGTGGGAGGCAGTTCCTTCCTCAGAGCTTCAAGAAAAGTCGTATCCATGCTTAAAAATCTCCTGTAATCGTTTTTGATAACAGGAGAATCGCACGGGCAGGGGGGAGGAACGTAAGAGGAAAGAGGCGGAAAGACATAAAAAAATAGCCTGTCATTTCAACAGGCTATCTATACTTAAAGAGGAAGATGGCGGAAGAAGGGGGGAAAATAGTGCTGTTTCAGGAAATCATCCTGTTCAGCATTGCGCGAGCCATCCCCCTCTGCTCGGCGAAATCTAAGAATTTCCCCCACTGGAAGCGAACACTTCGTCCAAAGGCTTCTGGAATATTTTCCCCGTAGCATTTCCATGCAATACGATATGTCTCCTCGTTATTCTTCCTTTGAAGTTTCAATAGCCCAACATGAATAAAGCGTACTTCCGGCTTTTCCACATGCCATTTGAACACCTTCGCCAACACATCCTCCCCGTCAACAGGCGCGGCGTCCTCCATCATTGCCGGGGTATCCGCTTGTTCCGCAGAATTCGGCTTGTGATGCGGTGTTGCTTCATCAGCGGGGGATTTCTCCTCTTGGGGGACAGATGAACCTTTGCGCCGTAGGATGGAGTCTACCACAGCATAGGTGAGCCCTTTCACCTCTTTCTTCAAAGGAACCCCTTCCTGAAACAGAACCTTAATGACTTGCTCTTTGTCTACTTGGTAATCGGTGACGTACTGGAGCAGCACAAGAGGATAGAGACATACCCTTGCATCCTCCAATTTTTGGGATTTGATAACCCGTAGGATATTGCTAAAAATGTTTCTAAGCTCATCCTGTGTGTTTTTCTCCCTCCATGCAACCCAGCCCGTGAGACACATCAAGAAAAAGGCGGGGGATGATACTTGACCATCACTAAGCACCTTATCGGTAACTCGGCTTGCCGTAGCCTCTACATCGCTTGGTGGGACATTGAACGTATGAGAAACGACATTGACACGGCCTATGAGCTCCAAGCACTCTTCCATGCTTAGTCCATACGCTTCACTAAGTAAGCCCAATGGTATCTTATTAGAAAACATAAAATCCCCCCTTATGGGATGCCCTTTATGAGTACCCCGGCAGGACGGTAAGGGTTCCATCTTTTCGGCGCGGTTCATGACGCCGCACCTAGCCGGGGAAATATCGTGATGATCAGGGTATCACTCGCTACCTTCCGCGCTCCTCTTGCGGAATGGAATAACCTTGACGGGCTTTTTATCCAGTATGCCGGATAACCCCATTGCGGCGGCGCGCATGGTGTCCGGGGCAAGGTGGCTGTACCGTTTGGTCATTTCCAATGTTGTATGCCCCATGAGTTCCGCCACTGTGTAGAGGGGAACACCGCGTTGCACCAGCCATGAGGCGAAAGTGTGCCGCAGGGAGTGAAACACGACTTTATCCCGCGCATCCTCAATTCCCTCATTAAAGCCTAGCTCTTTGACAACCCGCTCGAAAGTAGAGGATACCTGTGCCCTCTGTTGCCCTTTGGTAGGCGGAAAGACAAAATTCCCCCGCTTCATCCCATCCATCCCACGCCGCACCAGCATGGCCCGTATCTCCGGCGTAATAAAGGCATGGCGGCTAACCTTGTTCTTGGGGTCGCGGATGTAGAGGGTGCCCGCGTCAAGATTCACGTCCCCCCATGTCAGGGCATGAATCTCCCCGGCCCGTAGCCCGGCAAAGAGGGAAAGAACGGCACTGTCATGGGTATCCATGCTCCGATCTGCCAATACCTCCAGCAACAGCCGCGCCTCCTCTTCCGTCAAGAACCTCATCCGGCGGTTATCCTGTTTCGGAAGCCTCACGCGCTTGGTAGGGGACTCTCCGGCAACAACGCCACGGGATGCGGCGAGGTTCCATACTTGCCGGATGAGGGCGACAATATGCCGTACCGTTGCGGCGGCCTTCCCCGCGCCCTGAGCGTCATGGGCAAGGCGTTCCACCATGAAAGGGCTTATGTCCCGAACGGGGAGAGAACCCAACGGCTTTTCTAATTCACGCCGATAAAGCCCCTCCTCTTCCCTCACAGTCCGTTCTTTTTTCGTTGCGGCGGCGAAAGGCAGGTATTCCGCTTCCCAGAACTCAGCAAAGGTGACGGATGCACGGGCGGCGAGTCTGGCGGCTTTTTCTTCCGCCTGCCGTGCCTCTTCCGCCATTCCCCGCATTTCCGCCAATGATTGAGGCCGCAAGCCCGAACGTATGTTACTTTTGAGCATGGAAAGGAGTTCGGCAGCTTTGGATGCAGTCATCCCCTCAGACGCCCACCCCGCCCCTTCTTCCTTTGTTTTTCCCTCCAGCCTGTACCGGATGAAGAAATAGCGATCCGCTCGGATACCATGTTTCCGCGTCTTGTGCTCCCGGTATCGGACTCCGGGGAAGGTTGTCTTGATCATGCCCGCCATATTCCAGCCCCACGCCAGCCCCAACATAGCCCCACATTTCTAGACTATGGAAGGTGATTTTAGACAATTTTTGATAAAGTAAGAATTGATCGTAACCATGTGACAAGTCAAGGATAAATACGCATAAAAAGGGTTATTGATGATTATTAAATAACCCCTTGAAATGACGCTGATAAACAAACTACGAACCTGTAGGCCGGGAGTTCGAATCTCTCCAGCCGCACCAGAATTTTGAAGGACTTATGATGAATAATCATGAGTCCTTTTTTTCGTACCCGAAAAAGCGTTCCCAATCTGTCCGCTGCAAATCGAAACCGCTTGATGGCACTCCTCAATGCGCCTTCACCGTTTTTGCCTCGCCGCAACCCGCCTGCCGCATTCCCCCCCAAGAAGGCATCTTCTTATAGGGGGTCTGTGGGGCCTCAAAAACCGGATCCCCTTCAAGGGAAAGCCGTTCGCCCACCCCATCCGCTATGGCTGTTTCCTGCATGGGGCGATCTCGCTCGATATAGCGACAGGCATCCTGTCCATCCTCCCGCCCATCCTTACGGGTTCGCCCGCTTCGCTTATCCCCGCGCGGTCCGTCCTCCCCGCCATGTCCCCCGGCAGCGCATGGGAGGAGGCACAGCCGGGATGTTTTGCCCCAGGCGGGCTGGGAGGAAATGACGGAAGGGAAGGCGGCCCCTCCCTCTCCTTTGCGCAGGCCTGCTGAAGGCGTCCAAGGCCTGGAACAGGCAATGGCCCGCCATGCAGGGGATTGCGACAGGGCGGGCGGTTGCCGCCGTATCCATGCGAAAAGGCGAGCCCGCAGTCATCTCGCGTGCTTTCTCGCCGTGATGCCCAGCTGCCCCATCCTGCGGTAAAGCGTGGCAAGGCTGATCCCCAGTTCGGAGGCCGTCCGTTTTTTCCCTTCCGTGTGCTGCCCGTAGCGCCCGAGGAGCTGCATGATCCTGTCGTATTCCGCCGTATCGCGGGCAGGCCCCGGCGGTGGGGACGGCATACCTTTTTCCGTTTTGACGGGAGGGGAGCTTGCCGTCTTGAAGCGGGAATCCATGAGATCCAGCGTCAGGACGCCGTGCTCGCAAAACCCGACCCCGTATTCCACAAAGTTCTTCAGTTCGCGCACGTTGCCGGGCCACGGGTAGGCCTCGAAAGCGTGCATGAGTTCGGTGGCGACCCGGTAGGTGCAGCCCCGTTCGCGGCTGAACGACTGGAGGAAATGGGCCACCAGCAGCCGGATGTCGCCTTGCCGCTCCCGGAGCGGGGGCACGAACAGGGGGATCACGTCCAGCCGGAAGAAGAGGTCTTCACGGAACGCCCCCTGCGCCACCAGTTCACGGAGGTTCCTGTTGCTGGCGGCGATGATGCGGATGTCCACGCTGTGGTTGACCTTCCCGCCGACGCGCCGGACAACGCGCTCCTGCAAGACACGCAGCAGCTTGACCTGAAGCGACACGGGCATTTCGGATACCTCGTCGAGGAAGAAGGTACCCGTGTGCGCCTGTTCCAGAAGCCCCTTTTGGCCCCCGCTGTTCGCGCCGGAAAACGCGCCGGGCTCATAGCCGAACAGCTCGCTTTCCATGAGCGATTCCGGGATGGCCCCGCAGTTGATGGCGACGAACGGCCCCGTATGGCGGGGGCTGTTGTCATGGACCGCCTGCGCGATCAACTCTTTGCCCGTCCCCGACTCCCCTTGGATAAGGACGGTGGCGTTCGTGCCGGCGGCCTTCAGGATAGCCGCCTTGAGCCGCAAGATGGCCTTGCTCTCGCCGATGATGCTGGGAAAACGATCATCGCGCGGTTGTTCGGGGAGCGATTCCACGTCGCGTCCGCGGGCCCATGCGAAACCGATGATCTGGCTGATGAGCTCGAACGCCTTTTCCGACTTCATCAGCAGCTCGGCGCGCTGATTGTCGGTGAAGGCCACGATCTGCACGACCGCGACGATTTCGTTTTCTATCACCACCGGCCCCGTGAAATTGGCCACATCCGCGCAGGCCCCCTTGCCGGAGCAGGTACGGCAGACTTCTTCTTTGCCGGGCGTCAGCACCATGGAGCTCTGGCCGGAACGCAGGCTGTAGGTCAGCGCATTGTCCGCGGGCATCCGGAACCCGACACCGCGGAGGTAGGGGCCGGTTCCCCCCACGCAGTAGCCTTCCGCGTTCATGATCACGATTTCCACGTCCAGCAGCTCCGCCAACGGGGGAAGATGCTTCTGCACAAGGCGCCAACGCTCGGTGACGGGGGAACCCGATGGGAGGGGAGGTTCGAGAGGGGTGTTGATCCACAGGGGGACAGCGGCATGGATTTCCGATCTCATAGGTGTCTCCAAATAGGCAAATCTATATGTTTTATCAATGTATCTTACTTTTATAGTTACTCTTTTGAGTTTCTCACCTGCATGAGAAAAAGACAAGCGAAAAGGAGGAAAAAAGGAGAAGCCGTATTTTTTTGTTGTTCCCGAAGCGGGTGGCGGAAACCGATTCTGAGAGGCTGCCTTTGGACGGCGGGGGCTGCCGGGACCTTCTCATGCAACAGCACCGCTGCGCCGGGGGGAGGCCCTTCGCATGTCTTCAAGAGCGGAACCGAGCCTCCATCGCCTGCTCTTGAAGGGGCTCCGCCGTTTCCGCCCTCCCCCTGCAAAAGGGCCGCATCGGGTTGCGGGCGATACCCATCCCCAGATGCGCCCGTGGCTGTCCGCGGGAAAAACGGCTGCCGGGCGTTTCGGCATACGGACGCCTCCCGCGCCCCGGCGAAAACCGCCAAGCGGAAGGGAGGCCCCCCTTGACGCCGCCCGTGCTGGCCCCAAACAAAAAAGCCGCCCCTGAGGACGGCTTCCTGACGAAGGGCTTGCCTTTACTTCTTTTCGGCTTCCTTAGCCTTGCGGATAGGCTCCTCAAAGAGCTTGTAGTACCCTTCGATGACCTTGCCGAATTCGTCGGCGGGGAGGTAGTTGGTGGTCATGTTGACCTTGGCGAACTTGGCCTGCACGTCGGGATCGCTGAGGGCTTCCTTGATCAGGCTCTGGAGGCGTTCGATGCGATCCTTGGGAGTCTTGAGCGGGGCCACAATGCCGTACACGGAGTCGAACACGAAACCGTCGCCGAACATTTCCTTGAACGTGGGCGCGTCGGGATAGTTGGGATCGCGCTGGGCGCCGCACACGGCGATGACGCGGATGTCCTTGTGTGGCTTGAAGTTCACCACGGGCGTGAACCCTGCGGAGATGTGGTTGCCGAGGAGCGCCGTCACGATTTCCGCGCCGCCGTTGTAGGCCACATAGGGGAGGTCGGATTCGGGGAACAGCTTCATCACGTTGGCGTGGTAGAAGCGCTGGGCCGTAAACGCGCCGGGGCTGGCGAGGCTGTACTTGCCGCGTTCGGCCTTGGCCTTGTCCATGAGATCCTGCACGCTGGCGATACCGGAATCGGCGCGGACGCCCCAGCCCATCGTGAAGACGTTGACCTGCGCCACCGGGGCCAGATCCTTATAGGTGAAGCCGCACTTCTTGTATTGCGGGACGACGGTCAGCACGTTGGCAGAGGTGAGGCTGATGGTATAGCCGTCGGGACGGGCGCGGACGGTTTCGAGCGTGGCGGGGATGCCGCTGCCGCCGGGCTTGCTGGTGATGAGCAGCGTGATGTTGTGCTTGCGCTGCAGGTAGTCGCCGATAATACGGGCGGCGGTGTCGGGGGCGTTGCCCGCGCCGAAAGGCATGATCAGGGTGATCGGGCGGCTCGGGTAGTCTTCTGCCGCAGCTTGGAACGGCATGGCGCAGAGCAGGGCTGCGGCTGCGGCAACGCCGGTGCGGAACATCCGGGACAGATTCCTCTTCATGAAGGCTCCTCCTGAAAAAAGTGTGGATGAATCAGACCGCCTCGCGCTTGCATCCCCTGTATTCGTCCCAAATGGTTTTGAGGACGACGCAGGCGCTGACGGCCAATATGGCGCAGGATATGGGGCTGGTGAAAAAGGTGCTGAAGTCGTCGCGGGAGAGGGACAGCGCCCGGCGGAAGTTGGATTCCGCGAGCGGGCCGAGGATCATGGCGAGCAGCATGGGCGGCTGGGGGAACCCCGCCTTGAGCATCAGGTAGCCAAGCAGCCCGAAGGCGGCCATTACGCCGATGTCGAACGTGGAGTTGTTGGCCGCAAAACTGCCTATGGCGCACAGCGTGAGCACGACGGACATGAGGATCGCCGTAGGCACGAGGACGACCTTGCCGAGGATGCGCACGGCGATGAGCCCGACCACAAGGATGAGGATGTTGGAGACGAAGAAGCTCGCGAAGATGCCGTTGACCGTGGCGCCGTGCTCCTGAAAAAGCAGCGGGCCGGGCGTCAGGCCTTGGATCATCAGCGCGCCGAGCAGGATGGCGGTGAGCACGTCTCCGGGGACGCCCAGCGTCATCAGGGGGATGAGCGCCCCGCCGGTCACGCCGTTGTTGGAACTTTCCGTCGCGACCACGCCTTCCAGCGTCCCCTTGCCGAACGCTTCGGGATGCTTCGAGAAGCGCTTGGCTTCGCCGTAGGCGATGAAAGTCGCGGCGCTGGCCCCCGTAGCCGGGATGATGCCGATGAGCGTGCCGAGGAGCGAGGAACGCAGCAGGTTGAACTTGTTCGTCCAGATTTCCCTGAGCGTCAGCCCCTGGTTGGACAGCTTGCCCTCCTTGACGATCCCGCTTTTGCCGAGGAAGACATCCTCAAGGGACAGGAGCACCTGCGATACCGCGAAAAGCCCGACGAGCGCGGGCACCAGCGAGATGCCGTTGAACAGTTCCGGCACATCGAACGTGTTGCGGAAATCGCCGGAAACCGGATCGATCCCCACCGTGGAAAGGAAAAGGCCCACGAATGCGGCGGCAAGCCCCTTGCACATGGCCCCTGAAGACAGGGTCGCCACCACCGTGAGCGCGAAAACGGCCAGTGCGAAATATTCGGCCGGGCCGAACGACATGGCGGCGGTCGCCAGCAGCGGCGCGCAGGTCACCAGAGCGACCGCGCTGAAGATGCCCCCGAAAAACGAGGCGAACGTGGCCATTTCCAGCGCCTTGCGCGATTGCCCCTTGGCGGTCAGCTTCGGGCCCTCGAGCAGGGTCGCGGCGGCGGCCACCGTGCCCGGCGTGCCGACGAGGATGGCCGTGATCGATCCCCCGTAAATGGCCCCGGCGTACATGCCGAGCAGCATGGAAAAAGCCTCCACGGGCGGCATCCCGAAGGAAAGCGGGATGAGCAGGGCTACGCCCATCGCCGCCGTCAGGCCCGGCATGGCCCCGAACAGGATGCCCAAAGAAACCCCGGTGACGTTGGCTATCAGCGAACCGAAACTCAAGGCCGCTTCTATCCCAGCAAAAACCTCGGACATCGTGTCCTCCTACGGCAACATGATCTGAAAGAAGTATCCGAAGGCATACAGCAGCGCTCCCGTGGTCAGCGCCGCCACTCCCATGATTTCAACGGGATTCCGGCGTCCCAGAAGGGACAGGGAGAACAGCAGGAACAGGAACGTGGAGATCGTAAACCCGCCGTTGTGCGGCCACGGGAACCAGCTCTGCTCCACGAGCCGGTCGCCGAGCCAGATCATGCCGGACAGGTACATGACGAAGAAACCGAAAAAGAGAAGAGTCTTGATGACGGCGGATCGGTTTCCCCAACTACGGCCGGGCCGGTTCCTCAGCAGCCCTTGGAGGATGAGGAAAACCCCGCACAGCGCCATGCCGCCGAGGGCCAGCGTGGGCAGCGCGTCCGCCCCGACAACCTCCCCATCGGACGGGGCGATGGAGGCCGACACTTCGTAAGCCCCCACCGCGCAAAGGCATAGAAGAACCGCGCCGGAAAAAATATCGTTGAGGTTTTTCATGGAATTCCTTTGTGTTGTTGAGGCCCCGCCCCCCGGAAAGCGGGAGCGTATGCCCTCCGTTTTCCGGGGAGTCGGGCGATCAGGCGAAAAAGCCCGCCGTCCCGGTCAATCCTTCTTCTTTTTCCACAGCACGACGCGGCAGAAGGGGTCGCCCTTGCCGAGGCGTTCCACGATATCGCACGGGATGCCGTGCTCCTTGGCGCGGTTGCGATCCAGTTCCATAGCCACGTCACAGAAAAGATCCTGATCTTCAGGAGAAAGCCCCATCTTTTTCCATTCTTCGAGGAGGGGGCAGTAGTGCATCTTCATTTCGCAGTATTCTTCGGTGTCGGAAATTTCCGTCTCGAATACGCCGCCCATCATGGTGTAGTGTTCGTTCATCCAGTCTTCGGGAGCCAGCTTGCGCCCGTCGCGCTCGGCACGGATGCGGCCGTATTCGGCAATCCCCTCACGGGCGAGGGCTTCGGCCTGTTCGCGGGTCATTACTGAGGAAAACGCCTTGAACAGACAGGCCTGAGAGCGGGCCCTGTCCTGCATGGCCCCACGAACACGGCGTACAACTTCGGGATTCCATTCCATGAAACTTCTCCTGTTATCATAAAAGGTTTCACATCTTCTCCGTGTAACCGGACATTTTTTCTAATGCGATTTTTGTGCCATACGGCGCATACTCCGCATCTCACTATTGTTACAGATTTTTTATCATTGCAGACACATTATTCTCATCCTGAAATTCTCTTTTCGCATCTCATTGAGAAAAAATTCTCACCACATGAAAAATACAGTGCCCTTTATGCCGTTCTCTTTATTTTCAGTCAGGTATGCCGCACAGTTACGGCAGCGCAGTTTCCGGACTCCTTTGCCGACAGGCATTCAGGGCACGAAAACACACCGCCAGGATCCCAAGATGGGACCGCAACCTGCCCGCACAAGGAAACGGATGCGGAACGGAAAAAGGAAGATTGACAGGATGGCGCGCTGTGAAAGGCGAAAGAAAAAGCCGGAAAAAATGCCGAGGGGGAAGGACAACGGAAGTCTCTGCTCACCCGCCTGTTTCTCCGGCGAAACAGGAGAGGGGGACAAGCGCCTCCGTGTGGGATAGCACGCCGCCCCTTCGAGCGCGGAAAAGACTGGGGGGCGCGAATGCTATTCCAACAGATGCGGTAGATTACGGACGGAAAAGATGGGCAACCGTGTGACGCATTCCGAACGGATACGGCGGAGAGGAAATACCCCAACGGGCGGAGCGCCGACGGGTTCCAGACCGTATCCCTGAAAAGTATCTAGCGGGGATGATGGGATAGCCAGAAAAAAAAGAACCCACCGGCCTAGCCGGTGGTTCTTCATCTGCGCCTGTAAGGCTCTGTTACCAGCAGCGCCCTAACAGGCGCATAGCGAATCTGGCATCGGCATTTCTGTTACTTG
>ENA-UERN01003218-UERN01003218.1-human-gut-metagenome-genome-assembly--contig:-NODE-3218-length-11597-cov-42.112847_pt1 | contig 11597 bp, 8 predicted proteins | sample MGYA00242950_ERZ507950 | MGnify/ENA primary metagenome ERZ507950 (study PRJEB26167, sample SAMN06115515) | human gut metagenome | host: Homo sapiens | place: China:Ningxia | collected 2014-11-26...
GGGTCGATCATGTTCACATCGTTCAGGTCGGCGGTGGCGGCCTCGTAGGCCAGATTGACCGGGTGCTTCAGGGGAATGTTCCAGATGGGGAAGGTCTCGAACTTGGCGTAACCGGCCTTGACGCCGCGCTTGTATTCATGGTACAGCTGAGACAGGCAGACGGCCATTTTTCCGCTGCCGGGGCCGGGCGCAGTGATGACCACCAGCGGGCGCTCGGTCTCAATGTACTCGTTGCGTCCGTAGCCCTCGTCGCTGACAATGCGGGCCACATCGTTGGGGTAGCCGGGGATCTTGTAGTGGCGGAAGGTGCGGATGCCCAGACTGTTCAGCCGCTTTTCAAAGGCTTCCACCTCGGCGGCGGCGGTGTACTTGGTCACGCACACACTGCCCACATACAGCCCCATCCCCTGAAAAGCGTCGATGAGGCGCAGCACGTCCAGATCGTAGGTGATGCCGTAGTCGCCGCGCACCTTGCTGCTGATGATGTCCTCGGCGCTGATGACGATGACGATCTCGGCCTGCTCCTTGAGCTGCAAAAGCATCTGCAGCTTGGAGTCCGGCTGAAAGCCGGGCAGCACGCGGGAAGCGTGGTAATCGTCGAACAGCTTGCCGCCGAATTCCAGATACAGCTTATTGTCAAACTTCTTGATGCGCTCGCGGATATGCTCAGACTGCATCGCAAGATATTTGTCGTTGTCAAATCCTATTTTCATCGTTCGTTTCCTCTCTGGTGGCCGGGCACACCATACCCGGACTAAAAAATCACAAATATAAGTATACCACAGCCCGGGGTGGGGCGCAATGCAAAACAAAGCACGAAATACAATTCCGGCAGGATAGGCCGTTTTGGGCGGTACAAAGTTCTGTTTTTTGTTGCAGATGCCGTTTTGGGTCAGGTCTTTTGCCGGGCGGCAAGGTCTTTTTCCACCTTCCAGAAGGCCAGCAGCAAAAGCCCCGCCGCCACATAGCTGAGCGTTTCCACCCAGATATACCCGCCTGCGATCACATGGCGTACGGCGGCGTTCTGGGCGGCAGTGCCCAGCGCCGTACTGGCGCACTGGTCATAGCCGGTGTGCGCCAGCACCCCGTTGAACAGTGCGCTCATCACCGATCCTCCCGCCACGGACAGGGAGCTGTACACCGACATGGTAAGTCCGTCGGTGCGGATGCCGCTGCGCCCCTCCACATGGTCTACCACATCGGTCACCATGGCAAGGAGCAGACAGCAGGTAGGCGCAGAGCCGAAGCACTTGAGCGCAACGCCGATGGCAACAGGGACCAGTCTGCCCTGCCCCAGCCCCGCGAGGACGCCGCCCGCAGCGCCCAGCAGCAGAAACCAGCCGCACACCTTGCGCTTGCCGAACCGGTCGGTCAGCGGCACCAGCAGCACCGAGGCCAGCGCCATGGGCAGCGCCCCCATCATGGTCAGCAACGATTGAGACGCACCCCATGCACCGGCACTGCCCAAAAAGGTGTTGTCCACCACCCACTTACAATAGTAAGTCATGGTGCTGTTTTTTAAAGATCCGCTCCACTGGAACAGCACGCATACGCCCAGTATGAGCCACCACATGGGGTCGGCAGCCACCGCCCGCAGCTGGCGGCGCAGTGAGACCCGCTGCACCGGTGCAGGCTCCTGCGAGGGTGCTTCTGCCTGCCGGGCGGCTTCAAATTCATCCTCCGGCCCGTACAGGCCTTCCAGAATGCGGCGCTCCTCGGTGACACGCTCGCGGGTAAAGGCGAACTGCAAGTAGATGGTAAGCCCGGTGAACACCGCCACCCCCAGCATGGTGAAGAACCAGCGGTGGATATTTTCCCGGAGGAAAAAGGACACCAGCATGGGGAACACCATGCTGCAAGTGCCCATCACGCCCAGACCCACCATACTGTTGATGGAGGCCAGCAGCCCGCGCTGACGGCTGTCCCGGGTGGACACCGAGAGCATAATGCTGCTGGCTGTGCTGTAAATGGGGGACGCAAACGAGTAGTACAGGTTGTACGCCACGGCGATCCACACCATGCGCGCAATGCCCTGAAATGGCACGATGAACATGAGCACGCTGGCAGAGGAAAAGGTAAACACCGAAAGCAGCAGCCACGGCCTTGCCTTGCCCGCTGTGGCGCGGGTGCGCTCGATCAGCTGGCCTACCAGAAGATTTGCCACCACGATGAGCACCGTGGACACCAGCTGCAGCCGACTGAGGAACCGCAGATCCAGCCGGAGCACATCGGTAAAGTAGCTTTGCAGGATGCTGCCGAAAATACTGCCTGAGATGGAAGCACCCATGGGACCCAGAATATAGCCGAAGAGCATTTCCGGCAGCTGGACCTTCTCGCTTTTGATCCGGGTGCGGGTGAACCGGTGGTTCCAGAAGCTTTGTCTGCGCATGGAACGGATCGTTTCCTTTCTCCCCGCAAGTGCGGGGTCTTACACATTCTTATCGTTCCTATGATAACACATTTTCCACTGCCGGGGAACTGTCCGGTGTAAAAAACATCTTTTTATCGCAGACGGTCGGAAAACGCAAAAAGGACCGCCGCAGTGTGCGGCAGTCCCCTTTGCTCTTATGAAGAACTATCCGTATGGAGAAGAGAATGGCTTGTTACTTTGCCTCAGCAGGCTGGGTCTTTTTGACAAGGCTCAGGATCACTGCGCCCAGTGCACTGCCCACAGCCAGCGCCACGCAGTACAGCACGGCGTGATCCACCACCGGGAACACGAAGATGCCGCCGTGGGGTGCGCGCAGTGCGCAGCCGAAGGTCATGGAAAGAGCACCTGCGACGGCAGAGCCGATCACGCAGCTGGGCAGAACGCGCAGCGGGTCGGCTGCTGCATAGGGGATAGCGCCCTCAGACACGAAGCACAGACCCATGACGTAGTTCACGATGCCGTTGCGGCGCTCGTCCGGCGTCCACTTGCGGGGGCAGAAGGTGGTGGACAGGGCGATGGCGATGGGAGGAACCATGCCGCCCACCATGACGGCGGCCATTACCTCGTAGTTGCCGGAGGCAAGGGCTGCGGTGCCAAAGACGTAGGCTGCCTTGTTGACCGGGCCACCCATATCCACGCTCATCATACCGGCCACGATAGCGCCCAGCAGCACCTTGGAGCTGCCGCCCAGTGCGTTCAGCCAGTCAGTCATGGCGGTGTTGATCATGCCCATCACCGGGTTCACGGCGCACATCATCGCACCTACGATGAGGATGCCGCCCAGCGGGTAGATGAGCATGGGGCGGATACCGTTCAGGCTGGCGGGCAGCTTTTCGGTGATCTTTTTAAGGAACTGCACAATGTAGCCCGCTGCAAAACCGGCCAGCAGCGCTGCAAGGAAGCCGCCGGAGATGCCGGTGGTGCTGCCTGCGGCAAGGTCGGTGAAGTTGGTGCCGTTCATGGCCAGCACGCCGCCGGCAAAGCCTACGGCCAGACCCGGACGGTCGGCAATGGACATGGCGATGAAGCCTGCCAGAATGGGCAGCATATAGCCAAAGGCTGCGCCGCCCACCGTCTTGAAGAAGGCGGCAATGGGGGTGTTCATGCCAAAGTTTGCGGGATCGATGCTGTAATCATCCAGCAGGAAGGCCAGCGCGATCATGATGCCGCCGCCCACCACGAAGGGCAGCATATGGGAAACGCCGTTCATCAGGTTCTTGTACAGGCTGCGGCCGAAGCTGTCCTTGCCGGAAGCGTCATCCTCGGCTGCTGCGCCGCCCTCGGCGTGGAACACAGGCACCTCGCCGTGGGCGATCTTCTTGATGAGCTCTTCCGGCTTGTGGATGCCGTCATCCACGCGGGTGAACAGCACCGGCTTGCCGTCGAAGCGGGCGGTATCCACCTTTTTCTCCGCTGCCACGATGATGCCGTCACAAGCGGCGATCTCGGCGCGGGTCAGAATGTTCTTTGCGCCGTCCGAGCCGTTGGTCTCCACCTTGGTGGGCAGACCCAGCTTGTCACCGGCCTTGGTCAGCGCTTCTGCGGCCATATAGGTGTGGGCGATGCCGTTGACGCAGGCGGTCACAGCCAGAATGCGGTAGCCGTCCTGCGGGATGGCCTGCTGGGTAAAGCTCTCTGCGCCGAACTGTGCTTCCTCCTGCGCATCGATGCACTCCAAGAACTCCTTGGGGGTCTTTGCGGCTTTAAGCTTTTCCACAAAGTCCTCGTTCATCAGCATCTGCATCATGCGGGCCAGCATATCCACATGCAGACTGCCGTTTTCCGGTGCAGCAATGGCAAACAGCAGGTCGGTGGTGCCGTCATCCTCAGCGTTGTACTGCACCGGGGTGCTCAGCCGCAGAGCGGCCAGACTGGGGCGGGTGACTACATTGGTCTTGGCGTGGGGCACGGTAATACCGTTGTCCACATAGGTAGAGCCCTCGGCCTCGCGGGCGTAGAGTGCCTTTTTGTAGGCCTCCTTGTCGGTGATGTTGCCATGGGTAGCCTGCAATTCCACCAGACGGCTCAGGATCTGCTCCTGCGTCTGCAGCGCCTCGTCCAGCGCAATGGACTGTGCGGTAAATAACTCGGTGATGCGCATAAACGTTCCTCCTTTGTTCCTTTTATCCTATCAAAGCTGCGCCAGCAGCTCGTCGATCTTTTCCTTTGTGGCAAGCCCAAGGCTGAAGGCCGTAGCACTGCCGCAGGCCGTGCCCAGACGCAGCGCCTGCGCGTAGCTGCGGCTTTGCAGATACCCGGCCACAAAACCGGCCACCATGCTGTCGCCTGCACCCACGCTGTTGACCACCTTGCCCTTGGGGCAGCCGATGCGGTGCACCTGTCCCTGCTCGTCCAGCAGCAGCGCACCGTCCCCTGCCATACTCACCAGCACATTGCGTGCGCCCTTTTCCTGCAAAGTGCGGGCAGCGGCCACGATCGCGGCGTCACTGGTCAGCACCCTGCCCACGATCTCGCCCAGTTCGTGGTTGTTGGGTTTGATAAGGAAGGGGTGGTAGGGCAGCACGTTCACCAACAGGTCGCGGGTGGCATCCACCACCGCACGCACGCCCCTGCCCTGCAGCCGCGCCAGCAGCCGCTCGTAGACGCTCTGTGGCAGGCTTGCCGGGATGCTGCCCGCCAGAATGAGGATGTCACCCTCGGTCAGCTTGTCCAGCTGGGCTTCCAGCTGCTGCAAAGCACTTTCCGGGATGGCAGGGCCTGCGCCGTTCAGCTCGGTCTCCTGCCCTGCCTTGATTTTGACGTTGATGCGGGTCATGCCGTTTTCCAGATGCACAAAGTCGGTCTTGAGCCCCTGTGCCGCCAGACCGCGCTCCAGCCATGCGCCGGTCTCTCCGGCCACAAAGCCCAGCGCCACGCTCTCGCAGCCCAGCTGCGCCAGCACGCCGGACACGTTGATGCCCTTGCCGCCCAGCACGCAGTCCTCGCCTTGGGCGCGGTTCACTGCGCCCACCTCCAGCGGTGCGTCCAGACGCACAACATAGTCGATGGCAGGGTTAAAAGTAACAGTATAAATCATGCTTCTGCCTCCTTTACGAACGTATACTGCTTATATTTCGGGTTCGGGCAGCGGTTGGTCAGGATCGCACCGCCGTGCAGGTCCGTGATGACCGCCGGGTAAATTTTAGCAAACTTTGCATCGTCCACAAGGAACCAGCTTTCCCTTGCGCGGTGGACGGCTGCGGCCTTTACGGCTGCTTCCTCGGGGTCCGGGGTGGTAAAGCCCGCTTCCAGCGCCACGCCGTTGGCACCCATAAACGCTTTGGTGAAGTTATACTGCTGGATGCTGCTGACCGCCGGGGCGCCCACAATGGCTTCGGTCTGGGGGCGCAGCAGCCCGCCGGGCAGATACACCCGGCAGCCCTTCTGCGCCAGCAGCCGGGCGTGCGCCACACCGTTGGTCACATAAGTCGCTTTGAGCGCCGCACCTGTCAGCGCCCGTACCAGCTCCAGCGTGGTGGTGCCTGCATCAATGAACACAAAATCCTCGGCGGTGATGAGCGCTGCAGCGGCTGCGGCAATGCTGCGCTTTTCGGTTACCGCCAGCGTCTCCTTGGCTTCCATGGTGGGCTCGTCTGCCAGAAAGCGGCTGTCCGGCAGGGTAGCCCCTCCGTGCACCTTGGTCAGCCTGCCTTGCCGGTCCAGTTCGGTCAAATCGCGCCGGATGGTGGATTCGCTGGTGTGCAGCGCCTCGCACAGTTGCTGCACCGTCACAGTGCGCTTCTCGTTCAGCTGTTCTAGAATCAGTGCAAAACGTTCCTCTGCCAGCATGGTGTCTTTCTCCTTCTTTCCTTCTCACGCCTGACCGTTTCTGCGTGGTATTGGCGTGTTTTGGTTGTCTGTAGCTTTATTATAGCAAAAGTTCCGTCAGAATCAATCATTTTCAGCCATTTTCATTCACCAAAAAATCGTTCTGATTTTTGTGCACAGTTGCCAATATGTGGGATACAAGAGTGTTTTTCCACCAAAAAAGACCACCGCACTTGCGTATGCGGTGGTCTTTTCTGCGTTTATGTGACCGATCGTGACCGGTTTTGGTGCTCAGGCTGGTTTACATCAGGCATCCGAGCGGGAGTAGGCGTTCTTCATCTGGCTGCTCAGCTCAAACAAGACCTTGTCCAGCGTGTCAGCAGCCTTCTCCTGCAGCATGGCGGCGATGGCAGTGTTGGCTTCCTCCCGCAGGGCGGCGCGGCGGGCAGCGTCCGGCTCGGCAGCAAGCTTTGCGTCGTACTGGTTCACCAGTGCGCGGCCGGCAGAGAGCACAGCCTCCTCGTAGCGCTCAAGATGGAACAGGGACTTGTTATAGGAAGCATCTGCCATGGCGGCGATGAGGCGGCTGGTCCAGTAGAAGTTATCGGTGGACACGGTGCCGGTGGTGTTTGCCAGATACTCCGGGGTGCGCTCCACGTTGGCGTAGAAGGGCACCATGGTGTTGAAGGCATTGGAGGCATAGGCCACCCACTCCACTGCGCGGGACTCCTCCGGCTGGTCGGGACGCATCTGCAACAGCGCCATAAAGTCGTTGCGATTGATACCGATGGAGCGGTACGCACCCTTTGCGGACTTGTCGCCGTAGCTCAGGTAGGGGTCGTAGGGGGTGCCCTGATAGTGGCTGGACAGCATATACTTGATGTCCTCCGGGGTCACCTTGCGCTCCGGCACCATGCACCACGGCAGGTCGTCGGACGTGGGGGTGTAGTCGGCGTCGGTGCCCTCCCACACCCATGTGCGGGGGTTGAGGTAGCGCAGCATATACCATGCGCGGGGGGTGTTGTAAACGTGGTCGGCGTCATCGTGGCTGCCAAAGGCATCCCGGGGGTTCAGTGCGCCGTCCAAAGAGAGGTCGAGGTGATTCTTGGCGATGAACTCCCGCAGGTCGGCAGAACAGAGGTAATTTTCCTGTGCGCCGAAAGCATCTTCCAGATCAAAGGTATCGATGCCCAGCTGGTTGGGCATGACCACATACACATCGTCCGGCACGCGGCGGGCGATCCAGTGGTGACCGCCGATGGTCTCCAGCCACCAGATCTCGTTTACGTCCTGAAAAGCGATGCCGTTCATCTCGTAAGTACCGTACTGCTCCAGCAGGCTGCCCAGACGCAGCACGCCCTCGCGGGCAGAGTGGATGTAGGGCAGCACCAGATAGACGATATCTTCCTCGCCGATGCCGCCGGGCACCTCGGGCTTTTCGCCCTTGGCGGGCTGGTACTCCACCAGCGGGTCTGCGCCCAGTACACGGGGGTTGGAGGTGATAGTCTCGGTAGCGGTCATGCCCACGTTAGCGGCGTTGACGCCAGAAGCTGCCCAGATACCCTTGCCCTCTACGGCGTTGGGCATGGCGGTAAACCGCAGAGCGCCCTCCGGCAGAGGGATCTCCACATGGGAGAGGACGCTGCGGTAGGTCTTGGGCAGATCCTCCGGGTGGATCACGGTGAATTTTTTAGCGGTGAAATGGCCGGAGCCGGAGTCATCGTTGCGGGCAATCATGGTAGAGCCATCGTACGATGCTGCCTTGCCGACCAGAATGGTAGTGCAAGCCATAGGTTTTCCCTCCATATTCTATAATGTGTCTCTATTGTAGAACTTTTGCAGCGGAATTGCAACCGGGAAACAAAAACCGCCGCGCTGCGTACCACGGCAGAGCGGCGGGAGATGGAATGCTATTTCAGACTGTTACTGGGCTGCCCAGTAGAAGTCCTCGCCGGGCAGCGTGCCGCCCACGGCGGCGGGGTCGGCATCGTAGAGCACCTGCAAATAACCGGAGACATCTGCCTTCAGCTCCTCGCCGGTCAGGCAGACGATGTTGCAGTTGGGCAGCGCCTTTTTGGCGATGGCGGCTTTTGCCACCACGCCCTGCTCCTCGCACAGGGCGGCGGTGCCGTCCAGATCGGTGTTGGCGGCGTTCACGCTCTGGGCGTAGTCTGCCAGAAAGGCAGCTACCACGTCCGGGTGCTCCTCGGCGTAGGCCTTGCGCACCACGGTCACACCGGTGATCAGCTGGGTGTCTGCCACCTTGTCCCACTCGGCGGTCAGGTCAAGAGCTACCCGCAGGGTGTCGTCCTTCAGCCCGGCGGCAGTCACATAGGGCTGGGGCAGCACGGCAATGGCGTCCTGCGTAGCGGCCATCTGGGCGGTCACCTCGGTGGCCTCGCTGTAATACTGGATGTCCACATCCTTGTCCGGGTCAATGCCGTTGGCGGTAAGCAGATAGCGCAGCACATACTCCGGGGTCGTGCCCTTGCCGGTGGACAGGATGGTGCGGCCCTTGAGGTCAGCCATGCTGTGGACGGTATCGCCCTGCTCCACCACATACAAAACGCCCAAGGTGTTCACTGCCACGGCCTGAATGCCGCCATTTGTTTTCTGGTACAGGGTCGCCGCCAGATTAGCCGGGATGGCGGCCATGTCCAGCTCGCCCTTGATGAGCAGCGGCACGATCTCATCCGCAGCGCCGTAAAGCTGCAAATCGTAGTCCATGGCGGCGGTGTCGGCCTGCTCCATCGAGAGCAGGTTGACAAGCCCCATGGTGGTGGGGCCCTTCAGGCCCGCGATGCGCAGCGGCTCGGTAGCGGACAGCGGCGCTGCGGACTCTTCCTCAGAAGCAGCCGCAGAGGAAGCAGTCTCGGACACCGCCGCGCTGGAAGCGGCAGAGCTTGCGCTGCCGCCGCAGGCTGCAAGGCTCAGTGCAAGGCTGAACGCCAGCAGTAAGGACAGGATCTTTTTCATGAAATACTCCTTTTCACACCCGGCACGCCCCGGTGCGGGGACGGAAACCGGTCTTTTTTGAAAAATTTTGCAAAATCATTTGCTTTGCGCGTTCCAGTTTACTATAATAGGGGTAAAAATACCGTTGCGTGTGCAACGCAATTGCAGGAGGCTGCGGAGAACGCTATTTTCTCTGCGGAGTTGCGATGAATAATTATCTGCCGCTGTTACAAACCACCACGCTGTTCGCGGGGCTTTCCGCTGTGGAGCTCAGCACGCTGCTGTCCCGGCTGGGGGCCAGTGTGCGCAGCTACGGCAAGGGCGAAGCCCTTGTGCTGGCGGGGGAGCCCAGCCGCCGGGTAGGCATCGTGCTGTCCGGCGAGCTGGAGGCCTACCGTCCGGCACCGGGCGGGGCACGCATTCCCATTGCCCGGGTAGAGCCGGGCGGTGTGTTCGGGGACGTGCTGGGAGGTTCCAGCCTGTCCAGCCCGGTCACCGTGCTGGCTGCCGCCCCCTGCGAGGTGCTGCTGCTGCCCTACGAGCGGCTGCTGCTCTCGGACGGCAGCCCCGCCCACCAGCGGGTGGTGCAGAACCTTGTGCGCACCATCAGCGATAAATATTTTTCCCTCTCCCGCCGCATCGACCTGCTGGTGATGAAAAGCCTGCGCGCCAAGGTAGCGGCCTATCTGCTCAGCGAAGCCGCCCGCGCCCACAGCCTGACCTTCAGCATCCCCTTCTCCCGCATCCAGCTGTCGGATTACCTCAACTGCGACCGCAGCGCCCTTTCCCGGGAGCTGAGCACCATGCAGAAGGAAGGGCTCATCGACACCTACCGCAGCAGTTTCAAACTGTTGGAGCCGGACGCCTTGCAGCAGATGGTTCAGTAGCCTTTTACCAACTATTTTATAATTAAGGAGCAATCAAGCAATGTCCAAGCCTGTTCTTTGGATCGTGATTCCCTGCTACAACGAGGAACAGGTGCTGCCCATTACAGCACCCATGTTTCTGGAAAAGATCCACAGTCTGACCGCACAGGGGCTGGTCAGCGATAAAAGCCGGGTGCTCTTTGTCAACGATGGCTCCCGCGACAAAACGTGGGAGCTGATCCAAGGCTTTGCCGCACAGGACGAGCACTATATCGGCATTTCCCAAAGCCGCAACCGCGGCCACCAGAACGCCGTGCTGGCGGGGCTGATGGAGGCGCTGCACAGCGACAGCTGCGATATCACCATCTCCATCGACTGCGATGGTCAGGACGACATCAACGCCATGGATGAGATGGTGAAAAAGTATCTGGACGGTGCCGAGGTGGTGTACGGCGTGCGCAGCCGCCGGGACACCGACACCTTCTTCAAGCGGTTCACCGCCGAGGGCTTTTATCATGTGATGAATGCTCTGGGCGCGGATATCGTGTTCAACCACGCAGACTACCGCCTGATCAGCACCCGCGTGCTGGAAAGCTTTGCGGATTACAAGGAGGTCAACATCTTTTTGCGGGGCATGGTGCCGCTGGTGGGCTTTGCCCACGATGTGGTCACCTACGAGCGCCACGAGCGTCTGGCCGGCGAGAGCCACTACCCCCTGAGCAAGATGCTGGCGCTAGCTTTTGACGGCATTACCAGCCTTTCCAACAAGCCCATCCGCATCATTACCGGGGCGGGCATCGCGGTAAGCCTTGTCAGCTTTATCGGGGTCATCTGGGCCATCATCTGCGCCGCCATGGGCAGCAGCGTGGCAGGCTGGGCCTCCACCGTGTGCATCGTCTGCTTTATGGGCGGCGTGCAGCTGGTGTGTCTGGGCGTGATCGGCGAGTATATCGGCAAGATCTATATGGAAACGAAAGCCCGCCCGCGCTATATCATCTCGGAGCGCACATGGGCTCCCTACGAAAGGAAATATCACGGATGAGCAAGCAAAGCTGGAAGGGCAGCACCCTTTTGAACCCGGAACCGCCGGTACTGGTATCCTGCGGCGGGCTGGAAAAGCCCAACCTTATCACCATCGGCTGGACAGGCACCATCTGCACCCAGCCCAGCATGGTATCCATCAGCGTGCGCCCGGAGCGGTACAGCCATCAGCTGCTGTGCGAGAGCGGGCAGTTCGCTATCAATCTGCCCACCGAAAAGCTGGTGCGCGCCATCGACTGGTGCGGCGTGAAGAGCGGCCGCGACGTGGACAAATTTGCCGCCTGCGGCCTGCACGCCGCCCCCGGCAGCGTGCTGACCGACTGCCCGGTGCTGGAGGAAAGCCCGGTCAACTTGGAGTGCCGCATCACCCAGCGCATCCCGCTGGGCAGCCACGACCTGTTTTTAGCCGAGGTGGTGGCCTGCGATGTGGACGAGAGCCTGCTGGACGAAAAAGGCAAGCTGTGTCTGGACAAGGCAAACCTCATCGTGTACAGCCACGGGGAGTATCTGGCCCTTGGCAAAAAGCTGGGCACCTT
>ENA-UERN01003227-UERN01003227.1-human-gut-metagenome-genome-assembly--contig:-NODE-3227-length-11551-cov-3.498344_pt1 | contig 11551 bp, 8 predicted proteins | sample MGYA00242950_ERZ507950 | MGnify/ENA primary metagenome ERZ507950 (study PRJEB26167, sample SAMN06115515) | human gut metagenome | host: Homo sapiens | place: China:Ningxia | collected 2014-11-26...
GGATCAGATATCGAACTGTTATAGATATAATACTAAATATTAGCACACTTTATCAAAGAATTAAAGGGGAAATTTTACAGGATTTACATCATCGACTGTGTTATCTTTCCTTTTCACCGGCAGGAATCTTCCAAACCGAAATTTCTGCCAATGAAAAAGGGTGAAAATTATTGACTGAAAATGCAGAAAATCCTTTGACGAATCTGTATTCAGGGATTATACTGTCCATATAGCCTGCTAAATTTTTCACAAAATATATATAATCCGGAGGAAATGATATGGACAAGAATTCTTTCGATCTGATAACATTTGGTGAGATCATGCTGCGCCTTTCCCCGCCGCGCCATGCCCGCATCGTCGATGGCGATATCTTCGAAAAGCGTGCCGGCGGAGCGGAACTCAATGTTGCTTCCGGCGTTGCCCTTTTAGGACTCCGTACCGGTATCGTTTCCAAGCTGCCACAGAATGAACTCGGAACCTTTATCAAGAACCGGATCCGTTTTGTCGGAGTGTCCGATGACTATCTGGTCTATGATGATACACCGGACGCGAGACTTGGACTCTACTATTATGAGATGGGCGCCGCTCCAAGAAAACCTACGATCGTCTATGACCGCCATCAGGCTTCCGTCACGAGGATCAAAATGAGCGAGATCCCGGATGACATCTACCACTCCGCGAGAATGTTCCACACGAGCGGAATTTCGTTAGCGCTCTGTCAGAACATGCAGAATGTTGCCGTGGAGCTGATCCGCCGATTCAAGGCCGCTGGAGCTACGATCTCCTTCGATGTCAACTACCGCGCGAACCTCTGGAGTGAGGAAGATGCCAGAAAGACGATCGAGGAGATCCTTCCGCTCGTCGATGTGCTCTTTGTCTCCGAGGAGACAAGCCGCCGGATGTTCAAAAAGACCGGTGACCTGAAGGAGATCATGAAGAGCTATGCCACTGATTATGGCGTAAAGATCGTTGCCACCACCCAGCGCACGGTCATCAGCCCGAGAAAGCACAACTTCACTTCGATCGTCTACGACGCCCGCTCTGATAAATTCTACACAGAGGCGCCTTACAACGACATCGATGTCATCGACCGGATCGGTTCCGGTGACGCCTATGTGGCCGGTGTCCTCTTTGGACTCTTAAAATACGGCGACCCTGAAAAGGCCATGCAGTTCGGAAATGCCACATCGAGCGTCAAGAACACGGTACCTGGCGATCTTCCGTCCTCCGATTTCAAAGAGATCGACCGGATCATCCGCGAACATCATTCCACAGGTCCGGTAAGTGAGATGAACCGGTAAGAAACAGCTGATTTTTATCACATAAAAACTTTTTGCCCAAAAAGGTCTGAGTCTTTAATGCTGCTCAGACCTTTTTTTCTATCATTCTCCATATACACAACGTTTAAGGCGATCAGGCAAGTGAAAACACGCTTCGCGAGTTTCCCCTTGTTATCGCGACAGTCGCCAAGGTCTCGCGCAAGCGTGGACTTTGGCTCGTTGTTCGCGTAAATGAAATATGCCATGAAAGAACTTTCTGCTGCAGCACATGTACACTTCTGTCCATGCGCTGCAATCAGTTTCTTTCATGGCATATTCGTTTTTTTACATTTCTTTACAGATCCAGATCGATGAACTCGAAGTCATCATCATTCTCTGTCTTCTTATCAGGAGCTGCTTTCGCGGCTTCCGCTTCCTTCGCAAGATTTCTCGACAGATCTTTTTCCACATCTGCGACATTCTTTCTGGCAGGTCTTGCCGGTCTCTCCGGTGCTGCTGTTCCGGTTTCTGCGGAAGGTCTTTCCGTTCTTACCGTTTCACGGGTTTGTACCGCCGGACGGCGTGTCTGTGCAGCCGGCTGTCTTCTGCGCGGCGCTTCTTCCACTTCCTCATACGGAAGTGTTTCTGTGCGGGCAGCCGGTCTTGCGGCCGGTCTTCTCTCCGGTGCTTTCGCTGTCATTCCGGACTTTTTCGCTGTCTGCTTCCCGGACTTTCTGTTTTTCCGTCCGTCTTCGTAGTCATCATATTCGTCATCGTATCTGTCGCGGCCCGGGTTCTTCGGTGCCTTCGGCTTTCTGAGCAGAAGAACGACCACAATGATCACTAAAATAATGCAGAGTGCAAAGAGTCCGATCACAAAGAATCCGCGGATCTCGTAGTCCTTTAACAGACTGTTGTAATCCTCCGCAACCTTTAAGTACTTGCTGCGCGCATCTGCCGCATCCGGATCCTGGAAATAACGCTGGAGCGTCATCTCTTTCTGATCATAGCGGTAGAAGCCTTCATCGCCATTTTCGTTCCGGCCGTAGACTACACAGTATTCCGGAGCAGAATCTCCGCTGTCCTTCCAGATCCAGCCGTGAACCGTATGATCTCCGATATCGATGGTGCACTCGGCAAATCCGTCCGGAAGAGCTGTTCCCTCAGGGATGCACTCAGGAGGAAGAACGACAACCGTCTTCTCCGCCATCTTGACGATCACATATGCGGATAATGTTCCGGTCTCACTGTTGTATACAAAGAAATCTCCCTTGCCGGTATCATCGGTCATGTAAAGCAGGGTCATTCCGGAATCATCTGTCGCTGCCTTTACGGTTCTTCCCTCATACTCGATCTCCGTTGCAGTAAAGCCGGACGGGAGTTCCGAATCATCAAAGGTATCCGCAACCGTCCAGTTGCCTTCCTCGCCGACAACACCTCCGCTTGTCTCAGTGGAATCCGCAGTTGTCTCCTCATCGGAAGATGCCGCCTCGTCAGACTTTGTCACAACGATCGTGTATGTCTTTGTTGTCTCCCCGTCTTCCGCCGTAACGGTACAGGTGATCGTGTTCTCCCCGTCCTGAAGATCATCATTTCCGCTGATGGCAACCTTTGCAGCTCCATCTTTTGCAGGTGCACTGACCGTTATGGAAGTCACATCGCTGGAAACCGCAGCCGTGTACTCCGTAACATCGGCGGAGAACGCCGGTTTCAGCGTACCAGGTGAGATTTCAAGGGATGACAGGGACGCATCTTTGGAGGAAGACGCCGCCGCATTGATCTTCACGGAAGCACTTCCGACATGGTCAAGTGTCACCGCCTTGGAATCTGCATCATAAACCTCCTGGGATGTCACCGTGATGGAGGAAGTTCCCGCCTTTAAGGCATTAAATTTCAGTGTAAAACTGAATACCTTCTGGTCTGCGGCTTCCGCAGAACCGGTCACACGGACCGAACCGGCGCCGCCGTTTGCATTTGTTCCGCTGACAAATTCAAGGGCATCCGCATCATACTGGAGCATCACGTCCGAGGAACCGAGAGCTCCGTCCGAAGTGATTTTCATCGTGACAGATACCTGATCTCCCACCGAAGCGGTCGGGTCGGAAAATGAGAGTTTCCCGGAGGCCGCAAAAGAGACCATGGATCCTGCCGGCAGCAGCATGACCATCAGCGCGAACGCCAGCAGTCCTGCCGCCAGTTTTTTCATACATTGTTTCATATTCTTCTCCTATTCCAGCTCATTCAGACAAATACCGGATCTCCTGCCCGCAAAGGCAATGGGTAAATCACGGTCCCTGTCAGAATAAGCTCCTATATCATCTTGATCCAGGCATAGTCTTTCCAGAAACAGACCTGTAATACGTTTTGTTCTATCTTGACGCTGTCACAAGTTTTCCGCTGCCGGAGGCGCCCTCCGGGTACGAACCTGTACTTCCCGGATTCGTACTTCCGGAGGTACCGGTCGTGCCCGAAGATGTCGTCACGAGCTTTCCGGAGCCGGAAGCACCTTCCGGATAGGAACTCTGCGTCCCGGAAGTGCTGCTTCCCGGACCGGAAGTTCCGGAACTACTGCCGGAAGTGCTTCCGGAGCTTGATGTACCTGTCGAACCGCCAGGTCCCACCGTTGATCCGGACTGACTTCCCGTCGAGCTGCCCGTTGACGGGGAGACAATAGTTGTACTGCCGTTCCCGTTTCCTTTTGCAATGGAAACCTGGTATGTTCTCGTATCACCGTTTTCTGCCTTCACTACGATCTTAACGATCGTCGTTCCGCTGCCGAGACTGATCGTACCGGCTCCGCTGACAGTTGCCTTGGAGTCGATCGCCGTCACGCGGATATTGACGGAGGAAACGGAAGAATCAACAACAAGATCATATTTCTCCGTATCCTTGCTGAAAGTCGGCGTCAGGGAATATCCGTCAATCGTGATTCCGGACAGCTTATTGTTCGGGCTTCCGTTCACGGTCGGTTTCGCGCACGCTGTTTCCGGCATGTTATTGAACACCGGGATCTTAAAGACAAGTGCCTGTTTCTTCATCGCATCCGTATATGCTCTCGCGAGCTTCGCGCCCTCTCCGGCCGCTCCCTCCACGTTGGTCATATACTGGTGCTTGTACAGGTTGCTGCCCTGTACATTAAACTTCTTTAAGTAGAAGGTATCCTGTCCGTTTTTCAGGAAATTCTCGCTGTAGTAGGTCGCTCCGCCAATGATGGACTTCTCAATGGAATTCCATGGTCTGCCGTAACTTCCCGACTGGGATGCATACCAGAGTCCTCTTGTAATTGCAGACATGGATCCCGACGCAAAAGCGCCGACATTAAAGAAGTTATAATATCCTTCATAGCCTGCGGTCTTTCCTGAAATGCTTCCCGACTTTCCGGTTCCCTGCTCCTGAAGGATCATCGCTCCGAGAACGTAAGGATTGACACCGGTCTGCGCAGCCGCCTTCATGATGATATCCACATAAGTCTGCCCGGTCGGTACCGGAGATGTGTTTGACGCACCGGTATTGTCATCGGTAATCGAGGATGCATCCATTCCCGGGCCGTACTCGACCTCCGGGAGTGCCGTCGTGATCACTTTTCTCTGGCTGATCGTGGAGCTCACTGTGGAACCAGGGCCCTCAAGACTCACGCCCTGACTGCCGGAGCTGCTTCCCGAAGAAGTTCCTCCGGATGTTCCCGTGCTCATTCCCGGTCCATAGCTCTCTCCCTGCTGGAGCGAGCCGGAAGTCCCTGTGCTTCCGCTGTTATTGACGACCGGAGAGCTTCCGGAACCGATGGTCTCCTGCACGCTCTGGGTCGCTGCGGTTGTCGACTCCGGTATTTTTTCCAGGAATGTTCCGGTGATCAGGCTTGTAAGTCCCTCTCTCGTCTGCGCATTGCTGTCGTAAGCATGATGCAGGAACTGGAACACGTAAGTATCATTCAAAAAGTTTCTCGGATCCATATAATAGGCGACAATATCTTTTGATGCCGCCACCCAGGACGATCCGTCAAAGCCTGTCCAGGTTCCGGTATTCCAGTCATAGGCACCGTACTCTGTGGATTTCCAGGAAGAAATGCTGGATTTTGATACCAGATTCGCTCCGACAGCTCCCTCCGCCGCCATCACGTCGCTCCAGTTCAGCCCCGTCTTCTGAGCCTGAAAGACCCAGGTCGGATGCTCCGTGTGAAGTGTCCGCAGAGACACCTTATAGCTTTCCGGAAATCCCTGGCTGTTCAGATAATTCTCAAACGTGGAGTCATAGCTATAGGACACCGGGAATTTAATATAATCTGACCGGACGTAGCCTTCCTGCGTCCCGGATCCGGAAGAAAACTGGATCTTATACCAGGTTTTTCCATCCGATCCGGCTGTCTCGGAGACCACCGTGACGGCCGCCCCGTAGGCCAGCTTTTTTACGACGGATCCCGTCGTCCCCGGTGTGCTTCTCACATTCAGGGTAGTCGCATTTACCGTCGCCGAACCTGTCGCTGCATACGCCAGAGACAGTCCGGATATCATCGTTCCGGTCCGAGCCGCGCAGTCCCCCAAAAGGACCGCTCCCAGCATCAGCGCCAGAATTCTTTTTTGTTTTTTTGTCATGTTTTTCTTCTCTCCCACTGCCGGTTTCGTGATTTTTTGCATAAAACCGACATCATACCCATTATAATGACAAAGGCACTTTTCTGTCAACCGCGCAGGGAAAACTTCACACAAATTCCAAATATTGCCGCATTTTCTTAAGGGTTTTGTAAAAGTTTGGTTAAATAGAATGTGCCTCGGCACATTCGTGCGCCTCGCGCGGTCGCTTGCGACAATCTTCATCTTCGCGCGAGTGTGCATCTTAGGCACGCAGTGTCTTTTTTTAACAGGAAGTTCCATCGGAATTTCCTGTTAAAAAAATCCGGCACCTCCTCTCGGAAATGCCGGACTCTCTTTTTTCGTCAATTGATATTCAGATTTACTGCAAAATTATACCGGATAAGCTTTATTCGCTTTGTCAGCAGTCTTCTGGTCAACCTTCGTCTGCTGTGCTTCGCGGTACTCGAAGAAGTCTTTCGCTACAGCCGGGAACAGAGCGTAGGATAAAACATCCTCATCCTGCTGCTTCCACTGTGCGCACTCCTTCTCGAATTTCGGTAACTGCGGCGGGATCAGATCTGCTGGACGACAGGTGATCGGAGTCGCGTCACCGATGATCTTCTTCTGGACTTCTTTGTTGAACGGTTTCACCGTCTTACCAAATTCGCCCATCATGATCTTCTTGGATTCCTTCGGAACCATTTTGTATCTCTCGCCGGACAGAACGTTCATAACAGCCTGTGTACCAACGATCTGGGAGGACGGAGTTACAAGCGGCGGTTCGCCGAAATCTTTTCTTACTCTCGGGATTTCCTCAAGCACTGCGCGGTACTTATCTTCCTGTCCTGCTTCCTTTAACTGAGAAACAAGGTTGGAAAGCATTCCGCCCGGTACCTGATACTGGAGCGTCTTGATGTTTACACCGAGAACCTTCGGGTTCAGAAGGCCGCTCTTTAAAGCTTCCTCACGGATCGGTGTGAAGTAATCGGTGATCTCTGCAAGCAGATTCTGGTCATAGCCAGTATCATACTTGGTGCCGCGGAATGTCTCAACCATAACTTCAGTTGCCGGCTGGGATGTACCGAGAGCCAGCGGAGACATTGCGCAGTCAATGATATCGCAGCCTGCTTCCACAGCCTTTAAATATGTCATGGAAGCAACACCGGAGGTATAGTGCGTGTGCAGGTCGATCGGCAGCTTTGTACCCTGTTTTAATGCCGTAACAAGCTCAGTAGCCGCATACGGAGTTAACAGACCTGCCATATCCTTGATGCAGAGGGAATCAGCGCCCATGCTCTCGATCTCGGAAGCGATATTCTTCCAGTAATCAAGTGTATACGCATCGCCTAATGTATAGCAAAGGGCGATCTGGGCATGTCCGCCTTCCTTTTTTGTTGCCTTAACGGCAGTCTCAAGGTTTCTGATATCATTCAGGCAGTCAAAAATACGGATAATATCAATACCATTTGCGATGGATTTCTGTACGAAGTACTCAACCACATCGTCCGCGTAATGATTGTATCCAAGGATGTTCTGACCACGGAACAGCATCTGGAGCTTTGTGTTCTTAAAACCGGCTCTCAGCTTTCTGAGTCTCTCCCACGGATCTTCCTTCAGGAAACGCAGGCAGGCATCAAAAGTAGCGCCGCCCCAGCATTCTACTGCGTGGTAGCCAACTTTATCCATTTTGTCAACGATCGGAAGCATCTGCTCAGTCGACATTCTTGTTGCAAGAAGGGACTGCGGTGCATCACGAAGAACGGTCTCAACGATCTTAACCGGCTTTTTCTGAACTTCTGCCATTTTATTATCCTCCTACCGGGAGATCTGCCCGGGCAGACCTCCCTATATTAAAAGTTTCGGTTCCAATTAAACTCCGAAGATAGCCATGAAGGTACCTGCAGCAACTGCTGTACCGATAACGCCGGCTACGTTCGGTCCCATTGCGTGCATAAGAAGGAAGTTTGTCGGATCTGCCTCAGAACCAACCTTCTGGGATACACGGGCTGCCATCGGAACTGCGGATACTCCGGCAGAACCGATTAACGGATTAACCTTACCACCAGTTACCTTGCACATGAGCTTACCAAAGATAACGCCGGCTGCTGTACCGAACGCGAACGCGATAAGTCCAAGGATAACGATCTTGATAGTTGTAACTTTTAAGAATCTCTCAGCACTTGTTGTAGCGCCAACGGAAAGACCGAGAACGATTACAACGATGTACATAAGAGCGTTGGAAGCTGTCTCCTGTAACTGTTTAACAACGCCGGACTCACGGAAGAGGTTACCAACCATAAGCATACCAACGAGCGGAGCTGTTGTCGGAAGGATCATACAAACTACGATCGTAACGATAACCGGGAAGAGGATCTTCTCAAGTTTGGATACCGGACGAAGCTGTTCCATCTTGATCTTTCTCTCTTCTTCCGTTGTTAAGAGTTTCATGATCGGCGGCTGAATGATCGGAACGAGAGCCATGTAGGAGTAAGCTGCTACGGCGATCGGTCCCATGAACTCAGTCTGTCCAAGCTTACCTGCAAGGAAGATGGATGTTGGGCCATCAGCACCACCGATGATGGAGATCGCAGCTGCTGCCTTGTCGTTGAAGCCCATGAAAATAGCCATAAAGTAAGCGGCGTAGATACCGAACTGAGCGGCAGCGCCTAAAAGGAAGCTCTTCGGGTTAGCGATGAGCGGACCGAAGTCTGTCATAGCGCCGACACCCATGAAGATCAGGGACGGGAGAATACTCCACTCGTCCAGTAAGTAGAAATAGTGAAGAAGTCCTCCAACACCGTTGGAAGAATCTTCAATGCTCAGCATAATATCCGGATAGATATTTACGAGCAGCATACCAAAGGAAATCGGCACAAGAAGAAGCGGCTCGAACCCTTTACCGATTGCAAGGTAAAGGAAGATACACGCAACTAAGATCATGATCAGGTTTCCTACGCTTAAGTTCAGGAATGCTGTCTGCTGAAGAAGATTCAAAAGTGTATTTTGAATGTATTCCATGTTAATCCCTCCATGTGGAATCTGCAGTCAGCAGAAAATTAGTTTAATGTAGCGAGTGTAGCACCCGGCTCTACGGAATCACCAACAGCAACGTTGATTGTTGCAACAGTGCCGTCCTGCGGAGCAACGATCTCGTTCTCCATCTTCATAGCTTCAAGGATCAGGAGGACCTGACCTCTCTTAACAGCCTGACCTGCAGATGCCTTAACGCCAAGGATCTTACCCGGCATCGGAGCTGTAACTGCTACTGCGCCTGCTGCGCCAGCCTGAGCTGCCGGAGCTGCTGCCGGTGCCGGAGCTGCCTTCGGTGCTGCTGCCGGTGCTGCCTTCGGTGCTGCTGCCTTCGGTGCGGAAGCTGCGCCTGTGAAGCCCTCTTCTACTGTTACTTCATATACATTACCGTTTACTGTGATTGTATAATTTTTCATTGTGATTTCCTCCTGATAATATTAATTCCAGTTTCTGTTAGAAACACGTTTGATGGAGCGGACTACAAGTCCGTTGTCAACAGTCTCTTTTCCCTCATAAGCTGCGATTGCTGCTGTGATCACGGAAACGAGTTCTGTATCATCGGTAAGGTTCTCCTCCTCAGCCGGAGCTGCTGTCGGAGCCGGTGCTGCTGCAGGGGCCGGAGCTGCCGGTGCTGCCACAGGTGCTGCCGCTGCCGCATTTTTCTTTGCTTTCATCTTCGCCTCAAATACGCTGATGTATTTGAACATGCTGATCAGCCAGCTGATGAAGATCAGGACTACGAATACAACGCCCATACCCATTAAGGTATTCATTCCGGCTTTCGCCATCTTCTCGCCTGTTGTGTAAACCGGAGAGAAGGAAATTGTCTCAACCTTGTTGAGGTCCTCGTCTGCGATCAGAGTGAACTCCATGTTTCTCTTCTCGTAAACGGTATTCATTCTTGCGACATAGCCGTCATCACTTTTTGTTACAACAGCTGTCTCGCTGGAAACGAACGCGCCGAGGTCATCCTTTACGGAATCCCAGGATTTTAACGCATTCTCCATAACAGTATCTTTGTTCTTTACGCTTGTCGCAAGGGCCTGCTCGATGGAAGCGTCATCCATCTGATTGAACAGATCCAGGTACTGCTGGGAGCCGGACTGCATCGCCATCTCGATCTGCGGATCGATTGTTTCAGCGGTGTCAACGGCTGCAGAGCATCCTGCAAGCGTGAAGAGGCAAACTGCCATGCAGAGTGCAAGCCAGATTTTTCTAATTCTCTGTTTCATATTTCAGCCACCTCATATTAGATCGTTCCGTGCTTTTTGGACGGACGATCCTCTCTTTTTGTGAACAGCATCTCAAATGCAGCAGCTACACGCTGTCTTGTCTCGGAAGCCTCGATGATATCGTCTACATATCCTCTCTTTGCTGCCGCGAGAGCGCTTGCCTGCATCTCATTATACTGTGCTGTCTTCTCATTGATCAGGGCTGCCGCATTGTCAGCCTTCGCGATCTCGTCAGCATACATGATCTTCACAGCCGGTGCTGCTTCCATAACTCCGATCTTCGCGTTCTTCCATGCGTATACAATGTCAGAACCGATGGACTTGCTGTTCATGGTAAGACCTGCTGTTCCGTTTGCCTTGCCGACAACGACAGTTACCTTCGGAACGTCAGCGTTTGCGAATGCGTAGGTCAGGCGTGCTGCCGCCTTCGCGATCTTCTTCTCGTTGCATTTGCAGTTCTTGTAACCATCTACATTGACGAGTGTAAGTACCGGGATCTCGAAAGCGTTGCAGAAGTTTACAAATGCTGCTGCTTTCTCACATCCTGCTGCGGTAAGGGCTGCGTCATAAGTAGCAGTCTTCTCGCCGTCTGTATAAACTTCGCTGCGATTTGCAACACAGCCAACGGTAGCTCCGTTTAAGCGGATAAATGCCGTTACCATCTCCGGTGCGTAGTCCTTCTTCATTTCCATGTAGAAGCTGTCATCAGAGATCATGGACAGTGCGATGGATGTATCGCCTGCGCAGTTCTCGATATCTGTGCAGATTCTGTTTAAGTCATCCTCACATTCGCTGTAAGACATGTCATCCTCGTTGTTAGCCGGAAGGATGGAAACAAGGTTTCTGATCTCTGTGAAAATTTCTTTCTCGGAGCCAGTCGCGCATACGTTTCCTGTCTCTTTTGCCTGGTACTCGGCACCGGAATTGTCCGCATCATTCTCAGCGATCACGAACGGAGCATTCACAAATAATCTTGCGTCCTGTTCCATAAATGTGAAATCAGCCATTTCAGATGCTACAGCCATTCCGCCGCCGCAGTTTCCAAACACAGCCTGGATCTGCGGGATCACACCGGATGCCATTGCCTGGCAGACATAAAGTTTGCCGAAACCGTCCAGAGCATCCATGCTCTCCTGGAGTCTTAAACCTGCACAGTCAACAAGCCCGATAATGGGAGCACCCATTTTCATGGCCATATGATAGAGCTGCTCGATCTTTTTTGCGTGCATTTCACCGATGGATCCGCCCATAACAGACGCGTCCTGGCTGTACACATAAACGAGAGCGCTATTGATCGTGCCATAACCGGTAACAACACCATCTGCAGGGGTTTCCTGAGACTGCATGTTGTAATCAGTGCTTCTGGCAGTAATATAAGCACCAACTTCAACAAAGCTGTTGTCATCAAGCAAATCATGAATTCTGTTGATTGCCGACGTTTTTGTCATTTTGCTTTCCTCCA
>ENA-UERN01003242-UERN01003242.1-human-gut-metagenome-genome-assembly--contig:-NODE-3242-length-11497-cov-11.159632_pt1 | contig 11497 bp, 8 predicted proteins | sample MGYA00242950_ERZ507950 | MGnify/ENA primary metagenome ERZ507950 (study PRJEB26167, sample SAMN06115515) | human gut metagenome | host: Homo sapiens | place: China:Ningxia | collected 2014-11-26...
AAAGCGGACCGCAATACAGCGGAGACTTAGGAAAACATTACATTTTGACCCACGCCGTGACCCACGAACAGAAAAACTGGGACGGAAGCAATGGAAGAAAGTGTATAGCCGAGTGATGAAATCCTGTGATAAACCGGTATGCTTCCGCTGAAATTCCATAAAAAGCAGCACCATTGAATATTCACACGCATGAGGCCACTGGTTCGAGTCCAGTAGTCTCCACCAAAAATCACCGGAATCACCTGATTCCGGTGATTTTCTTCTATAATCTGCAACTTTTTGTGGCACTTAATTTTCGGCGTTTCATCAAGACTCACACGTTGACCCACACGGGGAAAGGCGCGGAAAGTACCGGACAGGGCCAGACAGGAATTTTTCTGTCTGGCCCTGTTTTTTTACCGCATCTGCTGGCTGATGACCCCACCGATGGTGTCTGCGGCGTCTTGCTTCATCTGGGCCGTGGCGTGGGTATAGGTGTTCAGGGTGAACCCAGCCGAGTAGTGACCCAAGGCACCGGACAGCGTTTTCACGTCCACCCCGCTTTTCAGCGACAGCGTGGCGAAGGTGTGGCGAAGATCGTGAAACCGGATGTGCTCCGCGCCGATGGCCTTCAGAATTTTATCGTGGGTTCGGCGGAAAGCGTCCGGGTCATACATAGTCCCGGTCTTGGGCGATGGAAACAGATACGGATTGCGAGAGTGCTTTTTGTGTTCGGCAATTAGCAGGTCAACCGCTTGCTGCGGGAGGGCCAGCGTTCGCACGGAGTTGCGAGTTTTCGGTGGACTGACCACCAGTTCGCCGTTGATGCGGTTCACCTGCTTGGTGACGGCGAGTGTCCGGTTTTCAACGTCCAAGTCCGTCCATTGGAGGGCCAGCAGCTCTCCCCTCCGCAGGCCGGTGGTCAGTTCCAGATAGAAAGCGGCGAGAAGGCCCCGGCGCTCCGCTTCCGCAAGGTACATCCCGATTTTCTCATGCGGCAGGATTTTCATTTCTTTCTTTTCCAACTGCGGCAGCTTGCAGCCCTGGGCGGGGTTGGTGAGGATCAGCCGCTCCGCCACCGCCTGCTCCAAGCAGTTGTGCAGCAGCGTGTGGACGCCCCGCACCACTCTGGGGCTGAGGCTTTTATCCCTGAGTTCGGGAAAATTTTTGCGCTGAACCCGTCCGCTCTTTTGGAGGTTGTTGTAAAACCGCTGGATCTGAATGGTGGTCAGTTTGTCCAACGGGATGCTGCCGATTCCGGGGATGATGTGGTTCTCAATGTAGTTGGTGTAGTAGGCTTTCGTGTTGGGCCGGATGCGAGGTTCAGCATAGACCTCATACCACATTTTCATCCACGAACTGACTGTGTAAGTGCCAGCCTTGGATACGTCTAACTTTCGGCTTTCGCTGATCGCGGTCTTGAGTTTCTCCTTGACCTCGGCCTGCGTCTTGCCCAACACGTTCTTGATGATCCGTTTTCCTGTCTCCGAGTCATAGCCCGCAGTGTACCGGCCCTCCCATCGGCCGTCTTTCCTCTTGCGAATGTTCCCTTCCCCGTTTGCTCGTCTTTTCGGCATGGTATCAGCCCCTTTCGCAACGAACAATACCGTAACCAAGGGAACAAAGCTATCGGAAAACCGGACTGTTATCAAAAAGTTATCATTTGCCCCTCGGAGCCGTGCCGCCTATCTTTGCCTATTGCGGCGCAATTTTTGCGCTGCCAGAAAGCCTTTTTATTGACTACAGCGGCGCAAAATATACACGTTTTCCTCCAAAAATCGCCGCTATGCAGAAGTCACTTTTTTGAGTAGTTGAAAACGGCGAATTTCTCAACCGCCTGCGGAAGGGTCACCTTGAAAAGTCTGTTGCCACAGGCATTTGCCGTGTCCAACGTTCACCCAAGACCGCGAAAACGCCTCGCAAGGTGCACCTTAGACTGCGGTTTCAAAACCTCGGAAAGCCCCGCACTGCGGGGCTTTGTGGCTGAGAGGGCCCCAATTAGGGGCACCTCTCTTTATCTTGTGCTAAAATCGAACGGCTTTCCCCATCCAAAAATCCGGCTTAAAAAGTTTGGCTTTTCGCCCAAAACCGTTCCCGCAAATATCGCCAAAAAGTTACCGCCACAACGCTGTTTCAAACCGCTTCTCATCGCGATTTTCAACTTCCCTCACAAACGGCCCACGTTCGCTTTCACAGGTAAAAATGGGTACACACTCGGCTTTCGGCGAAAGATCGCACACAAGGGCTTACACGCCGAAACAGGGGGCTTCCCTTCTGTGACCGCAGCGCGGCTTTGCGCTGCCAGCGAAATTCCTTTTGTTCCGCCACACTTTTATATACATACATTTCCCGGTTCCCTGTGAACCCTCACCATCGGTAGAGGGAGAAAATCCGGCAAAGCTGCTGCCATAAATTTTATCCACCAACCGTTTCTCATCCCGATTTTTAACTTCTCTCACAAACGGCTCACGTTCGCTTTCACGGGTGAAAGCGAGTACACACTCAGCTTTGCTCAAAGGATCGCACACAGCGGCTCACACGCCGAAACAGGGGGTATTTCGGACGGGGGTGGTATCACTACCCTCGGAGCGTTCCGCACGTTCACAAACATCCCCCGGCCCGGGTGTCAGAACGGCAAACTTTGCCGCTTTGGGATCTTGGCCGGGAGGTGCTCTCGAAGAACGCAGAAAGCCTTCGGAACAGCGATGCGCCCATGCGTGTCGCTGTTCCGAGGCGTCGCGGCCCCGCTGGGCTGCGTGATCCAGTGAGTGCACTATTGATTATGTGGTGAGCATTTGTAACCCTGATTTCGCCATGCTTTTATATACATACATTTCCCGGTTCTCTGTGAACCCCCACTATCAGCAACAGTTCTATCTCAGACCATCGTTCATCGCGTTTTTCAACTTCTCTCACAAACGGCCCACGTTTGCTTTCACAGGTGAAAGTGGGTACACACCCGGCTTTCGGAGAAGGATCGCGCACAGCGGCACACACGGCGAAACAGGGGCCTTTCCCTCCGCGAACACAGAGCGGCTTTGTGCTGCCTGCGAAATCGCCACCGAAAGAACAGCCGGAGAAAGTGGATGCACGTCTTGTGGCGTGCGTCCGCTTTTCTCCGGCGTCGCGGCCCCGCTGGGCTGCGTAAATTTCTTTTTTTGATTGCAGGCCTACTCAAAAATGTTTTGAGCTGCAATTAGGTCAATCTCCAATGGCCTTCCGTTCAGCGATGTCTCCCTCGTGGGCTACCAGACCGGAGTTCTTTTCATCTGCGCATTGCTTGCACACTTTGAATGTGCCCACCAGTGCAAAAAGGCCGGGAATCGTCATGATCACGCCCACGAAGGTGAACAGGCCCTTGATGGAGTTGATGCCGCCGGTGGCAATGCCGATATAGGCAACCGCACAGATCACAAGGCCAATTACCAGCTTGGCTTTCTTCGGGGGCTCAGCATCCACCTCCTGTCCGTCGACACAGACGGAGGCCAGCACAGAGGACATTGGGTCTGCCAGCGTGCTGAAGGATACGGCGATGGTCACCAGGAAGATGACGCACAGGATCTTGCCCATGGGCAGAGAACTGAGGATGTGGAAAACGGTAGTCTGCATGCCCAGGGTATTCACGGATTCCCAGATATCCATGGTGCCGCTGGTCTGGAGATACATGGCCTGACCGCCGAACACGCCGATCCAGACAATGCAGAAGAAAGAGGGAACCAGGATGTTCAGCGTGACGAACTGGCGGATCGTGCGGCCCTTAGACATACGGCAGAAGAACATGCCGAACACGGGCATGTAAACCACGAAGGACGCGAAATACTGCACGATCCAATCCGCACACCAGGTATCATCGCTCATGGCATTCATAATGGTGGTCTTGCTGGCGAAATTGTCGATCATATTGCCGATGGACTCTGATGCGATCTTTCCGATGAAGGAGCTGTTGCCGGTAATCAGTGTGTAGACCAGCAGGGCCAGGAAGCAGTACACACAGATGGCGGACAGCTTTTTCAGGCCCTTGCCGATACCGGACAGGCAGGAGAGAATAAAGAGCGCGCCGATAGCCACTGCAACGATCAGCCAGATGATATTATTTTGCTCCAGCCCGAAAACAACATTCAGGCCGCCGCCAATTTGCAAAAGTCCTGCGCCCATGGAGTTGCTGACGCAGCCGCAGATGCAGAATACGGTAAAGATCCGGAAAATATTGGCCAGCCAAGGAATGTCACGCTTGAAGAGGTATTTGACTAAAGAGTTATAGGACAGGGGCATCTTCTTGTTGTAAACAAGCAGTGCCCACACGATTCCGGGAATCGTATATGCCGCATACTGCACAAAGGACCAGTCCCACATAGCCTGGGAAACTGCAAAAATTGCGGACTCCCGGGAGAAGGCCTCCACTCCGGCGCCGGCAGGCGGCATCGCGTAATGGTAAATAGGTTCCCCCATGGCCCAGAACAGCAGGCCGGTTCCGATGCCGCCGCAGATGGTCATGGAGATCCACTGGAACATGGTATATTCTGGCTTTGCGTCCTTACCACCGATCTTGACATCGCCATAGCGGCCAATGATGAATAGCAGTGACAAAAATACAAGTCCCAAGGACAGCAGATTGATGTACCAGCCAAAATGATCGGTCATGAAGAACAGCAGATTCGTCATAAACGTTCCGAGCGCATCCGGCCAGATCGTTCCCGCAACAACCATTAACCCCAGGAGAATGATAGGCGGCAGGAAAATACTCAGGTTCACTTTTTTCTCAGCTAAGGTGCCTTTCATATTTGATCCTCGCATTCATTTGTTTTTACACGGTTTTCTCCCTTGAACGCTTACATGCCAGCCCGCACACAGCGCCCTTGCTATTATGCCTGTTCACTGCACACAGCAGATCTGCCGCACAAAACACATTGCAAACTTGTTATAACCCAAATATTTCACCAAATCCAGACCTTTTTTTCACAAAAACACCGGTGTATTTTGCGCGGTTCCCACAGTGGTTTCCTTTGGGGCGTTGGAATTTTATTTTTGGTATTTTAAATCATCATACCAATTTGAACGTCGTACATAAAATTTTAAAAGAAAAAGAGCCAGGCAGCCTTGAGAAGGTGCCTGGCTTTTGCTTTTAACGAAGCGTTTTAGCAGTATCCGTCATGCTCCTGTGTGAAATGAAAACGGATGAAGTCTGTGCGGTAGTAAGTTCTGAAATATTCCAGAGGGATATACTGGCCGTCCTTGACGCCGCTGGAAACGGACTCGAACAAAATGATCGGCGTGGTTGGGGATACCTGTAAATTTTCCGCAACGTCCTCTGGAGGAAGAATCGCTTCGATCGTATGCTCTGTTTTTTTCACGTATGCACTATATTTCGCCCGCATCAGCTCCAATATCGGAATATCCCGAAAGCTTTCGTTCTCAATGCCTGAAAAGCGCTGGATCGGCACATAGGATATGGTTTCATTGAAGATCTGCCGGTCACCGCGAAACAGCTTTGCAAAAGACAGCACCTGCTCCCCTTCCGGAATTTGCAGCCGCTTTGCCACAAAACTGCTGGCAGGGATGACCTTCTGAAAAAGAATATCTGTTTGCGGACATAATCCCATTTCCATATACTGCTGGGCACATCTTGTAATGGACTCCAGAGGCTGAGTCCGCTGGAGCCCCTTGACATAGGTTCCTCTGCCGTGGAACTGGACCAGAAGGCCCTGCTTGCATAAAGAGTCGATCGCTTTCCGGGTCGTGGTTCGGCTGACGCCGAATTTCTGAGAGATTTCCCTTTCTCCGAGAAACTGCCCATCCAATGTGATGCCCTCGCCGGCGGCGATCATTTCATATAAGGCCTTTTCCAGTGCTTCATATTTCAGCATGATTCATTCGCCCTCCGTTTTTATTGGTTGCTTTCGCCCTATTCTGCAGCTATGCAGCATATTTATTATAATGGCGGTGTTTTTCTTATGCAACCCTTCCGAAATATTTCTGAGGTTTACCGGCGGACCACCCTTGAAAAGTGGTCTCTTTTATGAAGAACCTCTTTGCACGGCGGGTATCTTACAAGAGATTCCTGTGTAGGCCTGCCCAATTTTCGCCCTGCAAAATTGGATAAATAGCATCTTGTATTGCCGCTGTTTCCTGCGTATTTTATGTTTGCAGACACGGACTGTTCAGTTCTCTTACCAATGGCATTGACCGCCGAAACACAACTGCAAAATAGGACCGCAGCATCAGCCACGCTGCGGCAAGGTAAGGAAACACGGAAAGGAGTCCACATGAAACTTACAGAATACGAAAAAGAACTGCTGGACGGCAAGCACGGCGAAGCGGTTCAAATGGCAATGCGGGTTCTGTGTGATCTGGGCGAATATTATGGAGCCGAAGAATTCATCGAGATCGTAGCCTGCCATGATGACAGCACCGTATACTTTGGAGAAGCCCAGGTTGCGTTTGCGGAGCATTTGGCGAATCTTGGGGCCAAGTTTGCCGTTCCCACCTCCACCAATGCCTGCGCACTGGATATGCAGCGTTGGGACGTGCAGAAGCATCAGGCGTCCTGGATGGCGGCGACCCGTCGGATCGAGGCTTCTCATATCAAGATGGGGGCGATCCCCACCTGGACCTGCGCTCCGTATCAAACGGGATATTCTCCGGCATTTGGCGCACAGGTGGCCTTTGCTGAGTCCAATGTGATCGCCTTTATGAATTCCATCGTCGGTGCAAGGACCAACCGCTATGCGGGCCCCCTGGAGCTGCTGTGCGGCATTGCGGGGAGAGTTCCTTATTTCGGCCTGCATAAAACGGAGAACCGGTATGCGGAGGGCTTGGTAGTCCTGGGAGATGACATCACCGAGGAGATGTTCGACGATCCCAGCATGTTTAACTATGTGGCCTATGCTTACGGCAAGATTGTGGGCAACCGGGTGTGGGCCCTTCAGGGGATGCCCAAGCGGAACCTGACCATGGACAACCTCAAGCAGTTCAGCGCCACCGCTGCCTCTTCCGGCGGTATTGCGCTGTTCCATATCATCGGCATCACCCCGGAGGCGCAGACGCTGGAAATGGCTTTCGGCGGCAAGGAGCCAAAGGAAGTGGTCACCATCGGCCTCAAGGAGATCCGGGAGGCGGAGGATCAGCTCTGCAACTATGAAGAGACCGGGCCCATTGACCTGGTGTCTCTGGGCTGCCCCCATTTCTCCTGCGCGGAATTCCAGGAACTGGAGGATCTGTTGCAGGGGCGGCATATTCACAAGGATACCGCTATGTGGGTCTTTACCAGCCGTGCCAATTACAACAATATGGAGTCCAGCGGACTGCTGGACCGCATCAAGCGCCTGGGCGTCCAGGTCTATGTGGACGGCTGCCTGATGGAGTACCCCACAGCCACCTGGGGAACAAAGTCCATTATGACCAACTCCGGTAAATTCGGCACCTACTGCTTCAATAAGGTGGGTATCCATCCGGTGTTCGGAAATCTGAAGGATTGTGTGGAAACCGCTGTTACCGGAAAGGTCGTTAGGGGGGAACATGTATGGAACAGCTGACTTTAAAATGTAAAAATGTGATCGCTGCTTCTGCCAGACTGAAGCTGGTTTCTTCCCATGATTCCTTCAGCTTTGTAGGCGGTGTCAATATTCAAAACGGCGATATCTCCGATTACCGCCATGCCAATTATCAGGAGAATATCACCGGCAAGGCCTTTGCGTTTCCGTTTGGCAGGGGTAGCAGCGGCGCCGGTCTGGTCCTGATGGAGATGCTGCGTATCGGAACTGCTCCTGCGGCGATCATCAATGTCTATACAGATCCTGTGATCCTGACGGGGCCGCTGATCTGCAAGCACTTTTACAACCAGATTCTTCCTGTTATCAATGTCAGTGAGGAGGACTACGAAAAACTGGTAAACGCAAAGGAAATTGAAATTTTCGAGAATCGGGACGAGATGATCGTCTATCGATAAGACCAAAACGTAAGGAGAATCACTATGGAAAAAATTTACGGAATGTATGCGGCAATTCCTACCCCCTTTGCCGCTGATGGCTCCATCTGCCGGGCCTCTTTTGAAAAGATCTGCGAGCGGATCATTGCCGCCGGGATGCAGGGCATTCTGGTGTGCGGTTCCACCGGCGAGTACTCCGCCCTGACCACGGAGGAGCGGAAGGAAGCCATGAAGATGGTGGCGGACATCGTGAAGGGCCGCTGCAAGCTCATGTCCAGCTGCGCGGGCCACAATCAGGAGGAGACTCTGGAGATGGTTCGCTACGCGGAGTCCATCGGCATTGACTACGCACTGGTGGTGCCCCCCTATTACCTTACCACCACGGAGGAGGGCATCTACAAGTACTACAAGGCCATCAGCGACACCATTCAGGGTGACATGGGCCTTCTGCTCTACAACTATCCCGAGGTCACCACCGTGGCCCTGTCCGTGGAGTTCATCCAGAAGCTGGCAGAGCTGCCCCATGTGGCAGGCATCAAGGACTCCGACGGTCTGGATCACACCAGCAAGCTGGCCGGTGCCATGAAGGGCAAGGACGGCTTCGGCATCGTCAACGGCTATGAGCATCTGGCCATCGGCACGCTGGTCAGCGGCGGCACCGGCACCGTGGGCATCATCGACGCCATCTGCCCCGAGCAGATGATGGCGATTTACAACGCCGTGCAGGCCAACGACATCAAGGCCGCCATGGAAATGAACAACAAGATGCGGTATTTCTACACCCTGATGGAGCGTGAGCCGGTTCCCGCGCCTGTAAAGGCCGCCTTCAACATCATGGGCATCGAGTGCGGCGCGCCCCGCCTGCCTCTGCTGCCCGCCTCTGCGGAGCTGGAAGCGGAACTGAAGGCAGAGCTGGAAAAGCTGCATATCATCTGAGGAGGTCGAGCCTGATGTTCACGATCAACAGTTATCTGCCTACCCGCATTGTATTCGGCTATGGCCGGCTTGCGGAGCTGGGCCACATGGAGCTGCCCGGCAAGAAGGCCATGGTCTGCGTCACGGAGGACGGCCTGATGGCCCAGCTGGGCATCCAGCAGCGGGTGGAAGCCCTTCTGCATGAAAACGGCACGGAATACGCCGTCTTTGACAAGGTCTGCACCAATCCCACCAAGTCCACCGTGGAGGCCGCCGTGGCCTTCGCCCAGGAAAACGGCTGCGACTTCATGATCGGCTTGGGCGGCGGCGCCAGCATCGACGTGGCCAAGGCCGCCGCGGCCATGATGGTCACCGAGGGCGATCTGTGGGATTACGGCTACACCGGCACCGGCGGCCGCAAGGAGCTGAAAAAGGCCCTGCCCATTGTCACCATCTCCACCACCTGCGGCACCGGCACGGAAACGGATCAGTACTGCGTCATCACCCACGATGAAACCCGGGAAAAGCTGGACTTTACTGCAGAAGCCATCTTCCCCACTCTCTCTATCATCGACCCGGAGCTGATGATGACCCTGCCCCGTTCCCTGACCATCATGCAGGGCTTCGACGCCCTGTTCCACAACGCGGAGTGCTATGTCACCAACGGCCACCGCAACCGCCTGCTGGATCTCTATTCCGCCGACGGTGTCAAGACCGTTGCGGAGAATCTGGCGAAAGTTGTCACCGATCCCACCGATGCCGAGGCCCGCACCAATCTGGCCTATGCGGCGGACATCCTGGGCGGCTACAGCATGGCTCTGGACAGTGTCACCTCCCACCACATTCTGGCCCAGACCATGGGCGGCTTCTATCAGGGCTTCCCCCACGGCGCCACCCTCATCACCGTGGCCGAGGCCTATTACAAGAAGGTCTGCTCCCTGCTGCCGGATGAATTTGACGAGCTGGGCGAGCTGATGGGGGAGACCCGTGATCCCGCCCATCCCGGCTATGCCTATGTAAAGGCCCTGATCCGTCTGCTGGACGAGACCGGCGCCCGGGATATGGCCATGTCCACGTACGGCGTCAAGCCCGAGGACTTCCAGAAGATCGTGGATATGACGGTGGATCAGGTGGGCGTTTCTCTGGATCGCTACACCCTCACCAAGCAGGACTTCATGGAGATCATGGAGCAGTCCTACCGCTGAGCAAACCCATTCCACTGGGAGAAAGCCGGAAACGCCGCAGCGTTTCCGGCCTTTTCCGTTCCTGACTGAATCCATGAAAGGAGCTGCTGCGCATGCAAATGATCGGTACCATCGTCATCCGCACCGTGATGGTCTGTCTGGTGCTGGGGGTCATCGGCGCTATCCGGGACCCTGATAAGGGGATCGGCTTTGAATTCTGCGAGGGTGTCCGCCAACTGGGCACCATTTTCATCCCCATCGCCGGGGTCATGGCATCGCTGCCCTATATGCAGTCGATAATCACCGCCGCCTTCAGCGGGCTGTCCCGGCTGATGGGCCACGACCTTGCCATGTGGGCCGGGATCATTCTGCCGCCGGATATGGGCGGCAATCTGCTGGCAAATACATTGGCGTCCACGCCGGAGGCGTGGATCATCGCCCTGTTTACGGCCTTTATTCTGGGCTCCGGGGTTACCTTCGGCATCCCCCTGTCCATCTCCATGGTGCCGAAGAGGGATCACCGGGAGCTGGCCATGGGAATCCTCTGCGGGCTGATTGCCTGCCCGGTGGGTATCACCGTCAGCTGCGCATTATGTATGTATACCGATCCCGCCATCCGCGCTGAAGTCTCCACCGTGCTGCCCGCCGCGGAGCACCTGCATCTGACATGGCCGGTGATTCTATTGAACCTGCTGCCGGTTTATATCCTCTGCGCCTTGATTGCCGTTATCATCTGCCTGTTTCCGGAAAAGGCCGTCAAGGGCTTTCTTGTGTTCGGAAGAGTGCTCACCGGGCTGCTCTACGTCATCTTTGCGCTGGCGGCGGTGGAGTATTTCACCGGCCTTTTCAGCGCCCTTGTGCCGGGCTGGCGATTTGATCCCATCATTGCGGACGCGCAGGACTACAACCGGGCACTGGAAACGGCGGGCTATTGCGCCCTGATGCTGGGTGGCGCCTATCCCATGATGTACCTGCTGCAAAAATACGGCGGCAAGGGAATCGCAAAAATCGGGGAAAAGCTGGGTCTTTCGGCGGAGGGGTGCCTTGGCATTTTGGCGTCCTCCGTGACGCTGGTGGCGTTGTTCCGAGCCTTTGAGAAGATGCCGCCCATTGATAAGGCACGCAGCGCCGCGTGGGCCATCAGTAGCGGATATCTTCTGGCGGATCATCTGGTTTACTGCTACAATTTCCAGCCACAGCTCTACGGCTGCCTTCTGATCGGCAAGCTGACCGGCGGGATTCTTTCCGTGCTCCTTGTTTCCCCCCTGATGAAGCGGCATTCGTTTGCCGAATCAGAAACTGCATGACCCACGCTGTGACCCACGAACAGAAAAACCGGGGCGAAAACAACGGAACAAAGCGTATCTGCGGGTGAGGAAATCCTACGGCAAACCCGCTTTATTCTTCCGAAAGTCCGCGGAAGACGTCCCTATCGAATCTTCACACGCATGAGGCCACTGGTTCGAGTCCAGTAGTCTCCACCAAAAATCACCGG
>ENA-UERN01003244-UERN01003244.1-human-gut-metagenome-genome-assembly--contig:-NODE-3244-length-11496-cov-2.968474_pt1 | contig 11496 bp, 9 predicted proteins | sample MGYA00242950_ERZ507950 | MGnify/ENA primary metagenome ERZ507950 (study PRJEB26167, sample SAMN06115515) | human gut metagenome | host: Homo sapiens | place: China:Ningxia | collected 2014-11-26...
CAGCACGATGGCGGCCAGGGCGCGCATGCACAGCTCCATGACGCCCGCGAAGGTGGGCACGATGCTCTGGCCCAGCCCTTGCAGCGTGTAGCGGAAGACAAAGAGAAGCGCCAGCACCCAGTACATGGAGACCGCACTGGAACGGCGGGACATCACCAACACCTTCAGCGGTTCCGGAACCATTTCCGCAGCTAACACCTATACGGTCAAGTCGCTGGTGAAGGGCACTGTGCTCACCGCAGATTTTGAGGTGGGCGATACCATCAAGAAAGGTACCGTGCTGTACACCATCGACAGTTCAGACGTTGCCACCAGTGTGGAAAAGGCCCAGCTTGCGCTGGAGCAGGCACAGCGCAGCTACGACGATACAGCCGATGCCCAGTACATCCGCAGCGTCATTGGCGGCACAGTGGCTTCCATCAAAGTCAAGGCCGGTGACTACGTGACCGCCGGGCAGGAGATCGCCACCGTGCGGGACGATTCCAGCCTGCTGCTCACGCTGGAATTCCCGGCAGCGGATGCTTCGGGGTTTGCCGTGGGTCAGGCTGCGGAGGTCATACTCAACGGTACCTTTGAGACCCTTTCCGGCACGGTGCAGGCCGTGGCCGGCACCGATACCATCAGCAGCGGCAATCTGCTGGTGCGCACCGTGACCATTGCCGTGAAGAATAATGGCAGCCTGACCACCGCACAGGCCGCATCCGCCACCATCAACGGTGTCAGCGCGCTGGCTTCGGCCCGGTTCGATTATCAGCACCAGCAGACCGTCACAGCCACCACCAGCGGCACGGTGGCTGCTGTGTGCGTCAAGGAAGGCACTGCCATTGAGGCCAACACGGCCATCGTGCAGCTTTCCGGCACCGAGCTGAGCAGGCAGGTACAGTCCGCTGCCGATAGCCTGCTCAACGCGCAGCTTTCCATGAGCGATACCCAAAAGCAGATGGAAAACTACACCATTACCTCGCCCATCAGCGGCACCGTGATCCAGAAGAATGTCAAGGCTGGTGACACTGTGGGCACCGATACTACAGCCAGCGAGACGCTGTGCACCATCTACGACCTGAGCTATCTGGAAATGACGCTGAATGTGGACGAACTGGAGATCCTCTCCATCAAGGAGGGTCAGACCGTCACCATTACGGCAGATGCCATTTCTGACCGTACCTTTACCGGCGTGGTCACCAGTGTTTCAGCTGCAGGAACCACCACCGGCGGCACCACTACCTACCCGGTGACCATCCGCATCGATGACACCGGCGACCTGCTGCCCGGCATGAACGCCACGGCCGAGATCGAGGTGAGCAGTGCGTCCAACGCCCTTGCCGTTCCCAACGGTTCCGTGGTGCGCGGCAATTATGTGCTGGTCACCAAGGATTCGCCCAGTGCTGCCAATGCCGTGCAGGATATGACCGCACCGGACGGCTATGTGTACGTCAAGATCACCACCGGCACCAGCGACAACGATTCGATCGAAGTGACCGGCGGCCTGCAGGAGGGCGACACCATCGCCTACGATGCCAATGCTGCTGAAAAGCAGAACGCCAGCGACAGCATGGAATTCATGGTGGGCCCGGGCGGCAGCGGCGGGCCCGGCAGAGGAGACGGAGGCCCCGGCGGCGGAGGCCCGGGAGGTGGCTTCTGATGAGTGCCCTCATTGAATTTGACAATGTGTGCAAGTATTACCAGATGGGCGATACCCTTGTAAAGGCTGCGGACCACATCTCCATGCAGATCAACAAGGGCGAGTTCGTGGCCATCGTGGGCCAGTCCGGTTCCGGCAAGTCTACCTGTATGAACATCATCGGCTGTCTGGATGTGCCTACGGCGGGTACCTATAAACTCAATGGCCGTGACGTGGGCAGGATGAGCCGCGACGAACTGGCCGAGATCCGCAACGAGCTGCTGGGCTTCATCTTTCAGCAGTACAACCTGCTGCCCAAGCTCAGCCTGATCGAAAACGTGGGGGTCCCGCTGGTGTATGCCGGAGTGCCGCGCGGAGAGCGCCGCCGCCGTGCCGCCGCCGCACTGGAGCGGGTGGGCCTTGGCGATAAGCTCCGGAATAAGCCCAACCAGCTTTCCGGCGGTCAGCAGCAGCGTGTTTCCATCGCGCGGGCACTGGCAGGCCGTCCGGCTGTCATTCTGGCCGACGAGCCTACCGGCGCACTGGACAGCCACACCGGCCGTGAAGTGCTGGGCATGCTGCAGGACCTGCACCGGCAGGGCAACACCGTGGTGCTTATCACCCACGACAACTCCATTGCCGTGCAGGCCCAGCGCATCATCCGGCTGGAGGACGGCCATGTGGTGTACGACGGCGATGCCCACGCACCCGAAGCCGTGGTGCAGCCCAATTATGCACCCAAGGCAGAACAGGAGGGGAGTGCGTCATGATCTATGAGACCTTCCGTGAAGCCATCCAGAACATCTGGAGCAATAAGTTCCGCACCTTCCTCACCATGCTGGGCATTATCATCGGCGTGACGGCGGTCATCGTTATCGTGGGCCTTGGCAACGGCATGACCCAGAGCATCCAGTCCAGCTTTTCAGATCTCGGCACCAACATCATCAGCGTGCAGGTCATGGGTTACGGTTCCCGCTCTGTGAAAGTGGAGGATGTTTACAGCCTCGTGGATGCCCACCCGGATCTGTTCGAGGCGGTGTCACCTACGGCCAGCATCAACGGGACCGTGAAGGTGGGTACCACCAGCTACAGCAATACCAGCGTCAAGGGCGTGAGCGAGAGCTATCTTGGAATGAGCGGCTGCACCGTCCGCGTCGGGCGCGGCATCAACTACGTGGATCTGACTGACAACAAGAAGATCTGCGTAGTGGGCGATTACATCAGCCGTGTGGCCTATGGCGGCAATGCCGTGGGCCAGACCATCAAAATCGGAGCGGAGAAATATACCATTGTGGGTGTACTGGAAGCCAAGGTGACAGACACCTCGGATCAGGAGGGCAGCAGCGATGATATCGTTCTGCTGCCCTACACCACGGCGCTGCGTGTTTCCCAAACCAGCACCGCCAGCTCCTACGCCGTCACTGTGACCAGTGAGGACAACATTTCCGAAGCGAAGAGCGCACTGGAAGACGGCCTGCAGGAGCTGCTCAGCTCCGATAAGGGCTACATGGTCACCAGCATGAGCGAAATGCTGGATATGATGACCTCCATGGTGAACATGGTCGTCACTATCCTCACAGCCATTGCGGCCATCTCGCTGTTGGTGGGCGGCATCGGCATCATGAACATCATGATGGTGTCCGTCACCGAGCGCAGCCGCGAGATCGGCATTCGCAAGGCGCTGGGTGCCAAGGAACGGGTCATTCTGGGCCTGTTCGTCACCGAAGCTGCCACCACCTCGGCGCTGGGCGGCATACTGGGCATCGGTCTGGGCTATCTGCTCTCGGCACTGGCAAACAAGATCCTGCCGCTGGTCATGTCCGATATGGAAATGACCGTGGCACCGTCTCTCAGCTCGGTGGCCGTGGCCTTTGGCATCTCGGTGGGCATCGGCGTGCTGTTCGGCTACCTGCCCGCAAAGCGCGCGGCACGGCTCAACCCCATCGAAGCGCTGCGTTACGATTAAGGAGGCAACTATGAAAAAACGATTCCTCGCACTGATGCTGTCGGTGTGCATCGGCGTGTCCATGCTGGTGCTGCCCGCATCGGCAGCTGGCTCCAACACGGCGGTGCAGACGGCGGTAACGCTGGGCGCTTTCTCCACCGAGGAAGCTGCCGGGCTGAGCACGCCGCTCACCCGTGGGCAGCTGGCAAAGCTGCTGGTGGCCTTTTCTGCCTACCACGATAACGCCAATACGCAGGGCAGCATCGGCACTCTGTATACTGATGTGAACGGCAGCAGCGCTTATGCGCCCTATATCCGCATTGCAGTGCAGCAGGGCTGGATGAGCGGCTATACCGATGGCTCCTTCCGCCCGGATCAGACCGTGACGCTGGAAGAAGCCTGCACCGCCGCTCTGACCCTGCTGGGCTATGATGTGACGACCCTGACCGGCGGCTTCCCCGCAGCACAGCTGAACAAGGCAAACGCCATCGGACTGCGTGCAAATCTGAGCCGCACCCAGGGTCAGGCCATGACCATGGAAGACGGAGCCATCCTGCTGTACAACGCCCTCACCGCAAACACGGCCAGCGGCAGTGTGTACGGTACCACCCTTGGCTTTACGGTGACAAATGGTCAGGTGGATGTTTCGTCCATCCTGCTCAGCAATCTGGAAGGCCCCTTTGTGGCATCGGAAGGCGAAAGCCTGCCCTTTGAGCCGGAGGCCGTTTACTGCAACGACAGCGTGAGCACCAACGCCCAGCTGTCCGCTTATGATGTGTACTATTATAATGCCAGTGCAAAGACCGTGTGGGTCTACACCCGCAAGGCGGCAGGCCGCATCACGGCGGTGTCGCCCAGCGCCAGCGCACCCACATCTGTTACCGTGGCTGGCACCAGCTACACCATTGCAAGCTCCTCGGCAGCAGCCCAGCTGTCCAGCCTGAACGGCGGCGGCGTGGGTCAGGTAGTCACCCTGCTGCTGGGCATGAACAACGAAGCCGTTGCCGTGCTGACCGGTGATGCCGCAGACGAAGTGTTCTACGGCGTAGTGCAGACGGCCACCCGCAGCCTTGTGGAAGAAAACGGCGCGGACGTGCAGCAGAAGGTGGAAGTGAAGTGCACCGACGGCATCACCCGCACAGTGAGCGTGGCCAAGGACCTGAACTACCCGGCCGGCTGGATGGTGAAAATCACCGTGAACGCCGACGGCGAGCAGGTGGATGCCATTGGTAAAAAGGGCACTTCCGGTACGATCAATGCAGACGGTACCGCTCTGGGCGAAACAGCCCTTGCGGACGGCGTGGAAATTCTGGATACGACTTCGGAGGGTGTGGCTGGGACGGTAAGTCCCAGCCGCCTATCGGGGGTAACACTTTCGGATGCCGATGTGCGCTACTATACCACCAATGAGAACGGTCAGATCGATCGCCTGATCCTGAACGATGTCACGGGTGATCTGTGGACTTACGGCGTGCTGGACGACGTGAAAAACCTCATCAACAATGTCACCTCTTCCAGCAGCACCACATCCACCGGCACGACGACCGGTACCACCACAAGCACCTCTTCCAGCACCGATGCAGCTTCCATCGCAGGCGATGTGGCCGAGATCGTGCTGCCCAGCACCGGCGACCTTTTGTGGGGCCTTGTGGACGGAAGCATCGGCAGCAGTGTGTGGGAAAGCGTGACCGGCAGCACCGACAAGCTGGCAAGCTATCTGCTCAAGTTGGGCGCAGCTAACACCAGCGGCGGTCTGAGCACTGTGCTCAACTATCTGGGAAGCGGTGCAGATTACGTGTGCTACGTGAACGGCAAGCAGACGACCTACAAGACCAGCACCAAGTACCCGGTGCTGGCGGGCGGCATTGCTGTGGGCATCAGCACTTCCGGCAAGGTCAAGTCCATGCGGCAGCTGATGCCTGCCGTGATCGACAAGGTGGGCGCGGCCTCGGTGATGAGCGGCGGCAAGAAGTACGAGACTGCCGACGATATGCAGGTGTATCTGTGGTATAAGGGTACCTACTATCCCACCACCCTTTCGCAGGTGAACGGCGAGGACTACACCCTCATTGGCTGGTTTGATAACGACGGCCGCGCAGCAGGCAGCAAGATCCGCGTGCTGATCGCGGTCAGGAAAAACTGAATCCGGCCCGGCCCTCCCCCGACGGGAGGGCTTTTTGCTGTCCGCACGACGCATACGGTCAAGTTGAAAAATGAATAAAAATTGAACATGGAATGATATGTTTTTAGGCTGAATGAGCAAAGAATCGAAAGAAGCCCCATAATCATATTGACATAATGGGTAATGGGGTGTAAACTACGTGCATCGGGTCGAGCAAATCCGAAAATTGAGATCATTCAGGGAGGAAACGGCTATGATGTGTTGTTGCGCAATGTGTTGTTGTACCGCAAACGCTTCCCGGACCGGCCGCCCTGCAGTATGGTATGCCGTGTGAGCATATCTGCATATTCTGTGTGGGAACACGCAGAAGGATCTGTCGCTGATCGCCTGGGAGCTTACTTGAAGAGGGAGCTTCCGGGCGTTTTGTTTTGACCCGCAAATCAGGATACAAGGGAGGAATCCGGCAATGGACTGGAATGCGATCCAGCAATATTTGCCGCTCTACCAGAAGGCCGCTGTACTTACCGTGCGGCTGGGCGTTGCAGGCATCATTTTTGCCATCATCATTGGCCTTGCCTGCGCAGTGATCCAGTATGATAAGGTGCCCGTTCTGCGGCAGATCGTGGGTGTTTACATCCAGCTGTCCCGCAACACACCGCTGCTGGTGCAGCTGTTCTTCATTTATTATGGCCTGCCCAAGGTGGGCATCCGCACCAATGCCGAGATCTGCGGCATTGCCGGTCTGGCGTTTCTGGGCGGCAGCTACATGGCCGAAGCGTTCCGCAGCGGTCTGGAAGCCATTGAGCCCATCCAGACTGAGAGTGCCTACAGCCTTGGCATGGATCGCTGGCAGACCATGCGCTACATCATTCTGCCGCAGGCCATGTCCACCAGTATGCCGGCTTTCATGGCAAATGTGATCTTCCTGCTCAAGGAGACCAGCGTGTTCAGCGCCATCAGCCTGATGGACCTGATGTTCACGGCAAAGGACCTGATCGGCATGTACTCCAAGACCATCGAATGTCTGTTCCTGCTGGTGGTGTTTTACCTTATCATTCTGCTGCCGGTGTCCATTGTGGGCAGCCTGATCGAAAGGAGGCTGCGCTATGCTGGATTTGGGTCTTGATGTCCTGTTCAAGGGCAAAAACATGGCCCGCCTGCTGGGCGGCCTTGGCGTTGCACTCAAGATCAGTGCCGTCTCGGTGATCATCAGCCTGCCGCTGGGCATCCTGCTGGGCGTGCTCATGACCTCCCGCAACCCCGTTATCAAGGCGATCCTGCGGCTGTATCTGGAGTTCGTCCGCATCATGCCGCAGATGGTGCTGCTGTTCCTCGTTTACTTCGGCACCACCCGTGCCTTTGGGTGGAACCTTTCCGGCGAGACGGCATCCATCATCGTGTTTGTGCTGTGGGGCACCGCAGAAATGAGCGACCTTGTGCGCGGTGCGCTGATCGCCATTCCGAAGCACCAGTATGAGAGCGCCGAGGCCCTTGGCATGAGCCGTGCGCAGACCTACTGGTACATCATCATTCCGCAGACGGTGCGCCGCCTGATCCCGCTGTCCATCAACCTGATTACCCGCATGATCAAGACCACCAGCCTTGTGCTGATGATCGGTGTGGTGGAAGTGATCAAGGTAGCACAGCAGATCATCGAGGCCAACCGCACCGCCAGCCCCAACGCAGCGTTTGGCATTTATCTCACGGTTTTCGTGTTATATTTCTTCGTATGCTGGCCCATCAGTCTGCTGGCATCCTATCTCGAAAAGAAATGGAAGTGACCGTACATGGCAGAACCTATTTTGACTGTTGAACATCTGATCAAGGCCTATGGCGAGACCCCCGTGCTGGATGATATCAGCCTTGCCGTCAAGCCCGGCGAGGTCATCGTGGTAGTCGGCCCTTCGGGCTGCGGAAAAAGCACGCTGCTGCGCTGCCTGAACGGTCTGGAACCCACCCAGAGCGGCCGGGTGCGGCTGGGCAATGAGACCGTTGCCTACGGCGGTAAAAATCTGACCCAGCTGCGCCAACGCATCGGCATGGTGTTCCAGAGCTACGAGCTGTTCCCGCACATGACGGTGCTGGACAATGTGCTTCTGGCACCCACCAAGGTGCAGAAGCGCCCCAAAGCGGAAGTGCAGCAGGAGGCCGAAGCTCTGCTGGACCGCGTGGGACTGCTTGCCAAGAAAAACAGCTACCCGCGTGAGCTTTCCGGCGGACAGAAGCAGCGCGTTGCCATCGTGCGCGCACTGTGTATGCACCCGGAGATCCTTCTGTTTGACGAAGTGACTGCTGCCCTTGATCCGGAAATGGTGCGCGAGGTGCTGGACGTTATGCTGGACCTTGCCAAGCAGGGCAAGACCATGATCATCGTCACCCACGAAATGCAGTTTGCCCGCGCCATTGCCAACCGCGTCATCTTTCTGGATGGCGGCAAGATCGTGGAAGAAGCTGCACCGGCCGAGTTCTTTGACCGGCCCAAGACCGAGCGCGCGCAGCGCTTCCTGCGCACCTTCACGTTTGATGCTGTGAAATGAGTCACAGATCAAGATAAAGACTGCGGGGGTTCCGCAGCCAATGGGAAAGATTTTGTAAAGGAGAATCCATTATGAAACGGTCTAAAATTTCTCGTCGTTCCTTCCTGCTGGGTCTGGGCGCAGCATCCGCTGCTGCCGTTCTGACCGCATGCGGCGGCTCTTCTTCTGCTTCCACCGCAACTGCAGCATCTGGCAGCGCAGCATCCGGCAGCAGCGTGGTCTACCGCACGCTGGATCAGATCAAGGAGTCCGGCACCATCAACATCGGTGTCTTCTCCGACAAGAACCCGTTCGGCTACGTGGATGAGAACGGCGAGTATCAGGGCTATGATGTCTACTTTGCCCGCCGTCTGGGCGAGGATCTGGGCGTAGAGATCAACTTTGTTTCTACCGAGGCTGCCAACCGTATCGAGTATCTGCAGACCGGCAAGGTGGATGTGATCCTGGCAAACTTCACCGTGACCCCGGAGCGCGCAGAGGAAGTGGATTTCGCTCTGCCGTACATGAACGTTGCACTGGGTGTCATTTCTCCGGACAGCAACGTTATCACCACTCTGGACAACTGGAACGCTGACGATCAGATGATCGTCATTTCCGGCACCACCGCCGAGACCTACCTGACCAAGGAGTACCCCGACATTCCGCTGCAGAAGTACGATTCCTATGCAACGGCCAAGAATGCACTGGAGAACGGCAACGGCGTGGCATGGGCCAACGATAACACCGAGGTCATTGCATTTGCAAAGCAGAACACCGGCTACACGGTCGGCATTCCCTCTCTGGGCAGTCAGGACACCATTGCTCCCGCTGTGAGCCAGGGCAACACCACCGTTCTGGATTGGCTGAACGAGGAGATCAAGGCTCTGGGCGAGGAGAACTTCTTCCACAAGGACTATGAGGAGACTCTGGTGGATACCTACGGCCTTGACTATGAGGATGAGCTGGTCGTTGAGGGCGGCGTGACCGGCGGCGCAGATGCCGCATCCAGCGAAGCTGCTTCTTCGGAAGCCGCATCTTCTGAGGCTGCTGCTTCCGAAGTAGCTTCCAGCGCAGCCGCACAGTAAATAAAAACACCGAGCGGGCAGGAGAGGGCTGAACCTTTCCTGCCCGTTTTTGCATTGCACCATCTGCCGGAACGTGCTATACTGAAATAAAACAACTTCTGTCCGAAAAAACCTGAAAAAGAGAGGATGTTCCCAATGAAACGTGCCTATACGAACGGGATCCTGCTGGATGGCACCGAGCAGATGCAGCCGGAAGCGCACAAGATCCTGCTGACCGAGGATGATAAGATCATTGCCATTGTCGATGAGGGCGTGGATCTGGACGGTTATGAGGTGATCGATCTGCACGGAGGCTATCTGTGCCCGGGCCTGATCAACCTGCATGTGCATCTGGCAGGCAACGGCAAGCCCAGCGCAAAGCCGCGGGATAATGCTGCGCTGGTGCGCAAAATTCTGAGCAATGGCCTGACCCGTGCGGTGGCCTACAGGCTGGTATGCAGCTACGCGAAGCTGGAACTGCTGGGTGGCGTGACTACCATCCGCACCGTGGGCGGCATTGCAGATTTTGACACCCGCTGCCGTGATGATGCTGCAGCTGGCAAGCTGCTGGCACCGCGCATCCTTGCTGCCAACGAAGGCATTTCGGTGCCGGGCGGACATATGGCAGGCTCGGTGGCAGTTGCGGCCCATAACAATGCCGAAGCATTGGCTCAGCTCAAAAAGGCCAGCGGACAGAAGGTGGATCTTGTCAAGCTGATGATCACCGGCGGTGTGCTGGATGCCACCGAAAAGGGAACGCCCGGAGAGCTGAAAATGAAGCCGGAGATGATCAAAGCCGTCTGCGACGAAGCCCACAGGCTGGGCTATACCGTGGCGGCACACACCGAATCGCCGGAGGGCGTAAAGGTGGCGCTGGAAAACGGGGTGGATTCCATTGAGCACGGCGCAAAGATGGACGATGAGACCATCCGGCTTTACAAGGAGCGGGGAGCCTTTGTGTGCACCACCATCTCCCCGGCGCTGCCCTACGCACTGTTTGATACGGCGGTTTCCGGTGCTTCGGAAAGGGACCAGTATAACGGCAAGATCGTGTTTGACGGCGTGGTGGAAAGCGCAAAGACCGCCCTTGCCAACGGCATCCCGGTGGGATTAGGGAATGATGTGGGCTGCCCCTACATCACCCAGTATGATTTCTGGAGGGAGCTGTGCTATTTTCATAAGTATTGCGGTGTGAGCAACCAGTTCGCCCTGTACACGGCCACCCTGCGCAATGCTCAGCTGGCCGGAGTAGGAGACGTGACCGGTTCCATTGAGCCGGGCAAGAGCGCAGATTTTATTGTGACAAAGCACAACCCGCTGGAAGATCTGCGTGCGCTGCAGCATCTGGAACTGGTGGTCTGCCGCGGCCATGTGATCAAAAAGCCGAACCCCAAGCGGAACAAAACGGTGGATGCCCTGCTGGACCCGTACCTCGAATAATACTGAAAAAGCAAGGAGAGACGATCGGTCTTTCCTTGCTTTTTTCGTTCACATGCCTGCCATCACGGCCATGATGCTTTGCCAGCTCTTGTTGCGGGCAGCGGGCACAGTGGTGCGGCGGCGTGCGGGCGCAGAGCCGGAAGAGACCGTATTCATGGCGGTCATCGGCACCGACGGATGAAAGAACACGGCTGTATCACCGGCCAGCCACTGGGCGGCAAGGCGGGCTGCCTGCGGGTCGGCCTGCAGGGTGCGGCGCTCGGCACCGGCCAGATGATCCGCCAGCCAGTAGAGGATGGCACCCAGCGGCAGGCTGGGCAGAACATCCTGACTCCAGTAAGTCCAGCGGGCACCGGCCCCTACAAAACTCTCCACGGTAATAACGGCACCAGTGCGGGCGTTCTGCGGGATGCTGCCCTGATAATTGATACCGGCGCACTGGTAAAGCTCGGCAGTGATGCGTTGGGTGCGGGCCATATCCAGCCTGTCCTCACGGCAGTAGGCGCGGAAATCGGTCTCGTCGATCAGGCCGTCGGCGCTGGAAGGAAAGCGGCCCACCAGCTGGCCATCGGCGTTGTGGCACAGCTGCCAGCCCTTGCGGAACAGCTGGAAGTTCAGGCAGCGGCGACCCATGGTGGAGTAGCACAGAATGGAGGTGCTCTCACCGGGCAGCTGCTTCAGCTCCAGGCAGGCATCGTTGCCGCAGGTGTCCTGCAGCTTTACCGTTAACAGCAGCTGCGCACCGGGGTGCTGAGCTGACATAGCGTTGTGCATGGCATCAAAATAAC
>ENA-UERN01003247-UERN01003247.1-human-gut-metagenome-genome-assembly--contig:-NODE-3247-length-11489-cov-4.003417_pt1 | contig 11489 bp, 6 predicted proteins | sample MGYA00242950_ERZ507950 | MGnify/ENA primary metagenome ERZ507950 (study PRJEB26167, sample SAMN06115515) | human gut metagenome | host: Homo sapiens | place: China:Ningxia | collected 2014-11-26...
GGAACAATTCGCACATTTTATGCAATGTAACAGATTGCTTGTCTGTACGATATCTCGCAAAAAAGACAACTTATTTTTTATTAAATGCCGTCTTCCCCGGATACTGTGCACCGGTTCCCAGCTCTTCCTCAATCCGCAGAAGCTGGTTGTATTTTGCCACGCGCTCACTCCGGCTCGGTGCGCCCGTCTTGATCTGGCAGGTATTTAATGCAACCGCCAGGTCTGCGATCGTTGTATCCTCGGTCTCGCCGGAGCGGTGGGATGCAATCGCCGTGTAACCTGCCTTATGTGCCATCTTGATTGCCTCCAGCGTCTCGGAAACGGAGCCAATCTGGTTCAGCTTAATCAGGATCGAATTGCCGCAGCCGAGACGAATGCCTTTTTTCAGGCGTTCGGTGTTTGTTACAAACAGGTCATCGCCGACCAGCTGCACCTGTCCGCCGAGTTCTGCGGTCATCTTCTGCCAGCCTTCCCAGTCCTCCTCGTCCAGACCATCCTCGATCGAGGCGATCGGGTATTTCCCGCAGAGCTGTTTCCAGTGTGCAATCAGCTCTTCGGAGGTAAAGTGTTTGCCGCTCTTCGGAAGCAGATATTCGCCCTTCCTGCCGCTCTTCCACTCGCTGGATGCCGCATCCATCGCCAGGACAAAATCCTCGCCCGGCTTATATCCGGCTCTCTCCACTGCCTCTAAGATGCACTGGATTGCTTCTTCGTCACTTCCCAGATCCGGCGCAAAACCACCCTCATCGCCGACAGAGGTTGCCAGTCCGCGCTCTTTAAGCAATGCTGCCAGGGCATGAAACACCTCGGTACACCAGCGGAGTCCCTCGCAAAAGCTCTCTGCGCCAACCGGCATAATCATGAACTCCTGTACATCAATGGTGTTTGCCGCATGCGCACCGCCGTTTAAAATGTTCATCATCGGGACCGGAAGACGGTTTCCAGACACACCGCCAAGGAAACGGTACAGCGGGAGACCATACGCATTGGCTGCTGCCCGTGCGTTCGCGATCGAAACCGCCAGGATCGCATTCGCGCCCAGCTTGGATTTATCCTTGGTTCCGTCCGCCTCGATCATCGCTTTATCAACCGCATAGACGTCCGCCGGATCCATGCCCCTTAACACCTCTGCAATCACGGTATTCACATTCTGGACTGCTTTCTGTACGCCCTTTCCGCCGAAACGCGACTTGTCGCCGTCTCGCAGCTCCAGAGCCTCAAATTCACCTGTCGATGCACCGCTCGGTGCCGCGCCGCGTCCTATGCTTCCGTCTGATAGATAAACTTCCGCCTCCACTGTTGGATTTCCTCTCGAATCAACAATCTCCCGTCCAATCACCTTTTCAATTTCCAGATGTTTCATAGCCTGTCCCTTTCCGCCGCGTGGGCTTATGTGATTTCTATTTTTGTCTAACCCGAAATCAGGAAACTTTCTGCTTTTTATTATCGGCGTTTTTCTGTTTTCTATTCATAGTCTCCACGGGGCTTCTCTGCCCCACGTCCGGCAGGGCAACCGTGTCCACGCTTCTTTCTTTCACATTCATAATCAGCATCTGCAGGCGGTTTTCCAGATTGGCAAAGCTCACATCCGGATCGTAGTCAAGCGGCAGGATCTGGGCGTCCGGGTACATTTCCCGCATTTTTTTTACGATGCCGCGTCCTACCACATGGTTTGGCAGACAGCCAAATGGCTGTAAAATCACAAATGCCCGGCAGCCATGCGCCGCATGGTGCAGGATCTCGCCCGGAATCAGCACGCCCTCGCCCGCATCAAAGGTGTGCGGGATGATCGGGTCACTTTCCTTTACCAGTTCCGGCAGGCGGCAGACAGGCGTATAGAGCGGATGCTGTTTCGCTATCCGATCCGCTGCCGCGTGCGCAGCGTCAAATACCCGGTTCGCCACATGGTACCAGTTTTTCTTGACAAACGGCTTTTTCAGATGATACGTCCGAATCTGCTCATCCTGGCAGAAATACGTTTTCCGGATAACATCCGTCATCCGCGCCTCGATAATCTCAAATCCATTTTTCTCCAGGTAGCGCTCAATCTCATGATTCGCGCCCGGATGGAAATTGAGGAGATACTCGCCGATGATCAGGACGCGCGGGCGCGGCTGGCTCCGGTCATATTCGATCGCATTCATCCGCTGGATCGCCTTTTTAAAGCCTCGCAGAGCGCCTGAAAGCCCATGCTGCTCCAGACCATCCACGACGAAATCCATCGCCTCGTCAAATGCCTGATCGCTGCTTCCGGAAACCTTCTCATACGGGCGGATCTTGCGAAGCAGCTCTTCCAGAATATCGATCATCGGAAGCGATCCCGCCAGACGGATCGCCGACATAAGGTTCATCCGGAAGCCCGGATGCAGATCATGATAATCGACATCATCGTTCGTCAGAATCGCCACCTCCGGGTAGCCGGCGTCGTCAAGCGCCTTGCGAAGCAGCGCACTGTAATGGGTCAGGCGGCAGTCACCGATGTATTTTCCCATACCGATCGCCGTCTCAGATGGCACATACTGACCACTCCGAAGTGCTGCCAGCGCCTCGCCGATGACAATCTGCGCCGGGAAACAGATATCGTTGTGGACATACTGCTTTCCGAGGCGGATCGCCTCTTCCCTGCCGACCGCCAGCGGAACTGCCCGGATTCCCTGTGTCTTCAACGCCGCCGACATAATCCGGCAGAACGCGTGAGAGGTGTTCGGGACCAGAACCGTGCGCTTCTTGCGGTCTTCCACCTCAAATTTAACCGGATATGGATCCGAAAGTTCGTGAACCTGCCAGGATTTTTGAATGTCTGGTCCCAGCGCAGCCGTCCCGCATTCATTTCCGCCGCCCGCATTCTCCTGTCGGCTTGTTCCAGGCTGGTTTTGCAGCCTCTCCGCCATCTCCCGCTTCTTCCGCCGCATGTTGATCGTCTCCAGGAAGGAACGCACCCGGATCCGCAGCGGTCCCTGTACCTCGCTCTCGTCAAGTTTCAGGATCAGCGGTGATTTTCCGGAGATTTCCCGCATCATACGCTGGATCTCATCCGACAAATATGCGTCATGCCCGCATCCAAAGCTTACAAACTGGACATATTCCAGATTCTGGCTCTGTGCCGCCAGAACCGCGGACGCCAGCATCCGCGCGTGGTAATTGTTTACGACATCCAGACGGCTGTGGCTTAAATCCACATTTTCAATGCCCGGAACAGAATCTGCCGTCAGAACCGGAACGCCGAACTCGGTCAAAAGCTCCGGCAGGCTGTGGTTGACAAGCGCATCATTCTGATACGGTCTTGACGCCAGCACCACCGCATAGCGCCCCTCTTTTTCCACCTCTTCCAGAACCTTCGCTCCCGCCTCTTTCAGGCGGCTCCCAAACTGCCGCATCGCATCATTTCCTGCAAGAACCGCCTTTTTCGTTTCCGACGGCTGGATGGAAAATGTCTGTTCCATATATGTAATAAGCTGACGTTCTTTATCTTCCTCCCTGTACCAGTAAAATAACGGTGCATCAAACGGAATGCCCCACTGTTTCTCCGGAGAATCCGAGTTGCGGATCACAAGCGGATATCCCTTCACGACTGCACACATGGACTCGCTCGTTGATTCCGTATTTTCCGATCCGATCGCCGCAATCGACGGCATAAAAATACGATCCACTTTCTTCTTTACCAGATCGCGGATATGCCCGTGCACCAGTTTTGCCGGAAAGCAGACGGTATCTGAAGTTACCGCGCTTAAGCCTTCCTCAAACATCTTGTGCGTGCTCGGGGATGAAATCTGAATCTCAAAGCCCAGCGAACGCCAGAACGTCGTCCAGAACGGCATCGTATCCCAGAAAGCAAGGACGCGCGGCAGACCGATGGTTATATTTCGCCGCACAGTATCAGACACAGCATTCGGCACAAGACCAGTCTTAGCGGCTGCCCGCTCTGAATGACTTTTTGCAGACGATGCATCCCCTTCTTCCGCTTGATCCAGATAATCTGCAAACAGGAGTTCTTCCCGCAATTTATAGAGATTTGGCACTTTATTCCGGGTTTCTGACGCTATTTTCAGTCGCTCGCGCACCTTCACATCCTTCGGATCGCCAAGAATCTCGCCCCGCTCACAACGGTTGTTCGTGATCCATGAGGTTCCATTCGAAAACCGCACCACCGCACGCTGACAATGGTTCATACAGAACGGACACGGCACATTCGCCTCCTGCTGCCAGGTCAGGGACTCCATTTGATCCAAACTGGTAAAATGCGGCTGTTTCCGGCTCTGTGCTTCTTCCTTCGCTAAAAGCGCCGCACCGATCGCCCCCATAATGCCCGGATACGGCGCCCGGATCACCGGGCGGCCGACATACTGTTCCAGCGCACAGAGAACCGCATCATTTTCAAACGTTCCGCCCTGTACGACAATCCTCTTTCCCAGAGAATCCAGGTTCGACACACGGATAACCTTTGTAAATACATTTTCAATGATCGAACGGCACAGCCCCGCCATGATGTCCTCCGGCAGCTTTCCATTTCTCTGCTCCGTCACGATACTGCTCGTCATAAAGACGGTACAGCGGCTTCCGAGCGCAGCCGGATGCTGCGAAGAAAATGCCTTTTCAGCAATCTCCCGCGCCGGAATATGCAGGGAGGATGCAAAATTTTCCAAAAAAGACCCACAGCCGGATGAGCAGGCTTCATTCACGACAATATTTGTGATAACGCCATTGTCCAGCCAGATTGCCTTCATATCCTGACCACCGATGTCCAGAAGAAACGTCGCATCCGGCGTGTATTTTGCCGCCGCACGTGCATGTGCCACCGTCTCAACCGCGTGTGTCTCGGCCGAAAATGCACGTGAAAACAGCATTTCTCCATAACCGGTCGTCCCGGCTGCCAAAATCTCCAGCCGCACGCCGTGGGACGCATACTTTTCCCGCATCGCAATCAATGCTTTCTTTGCCACCGTCAGCGGATCGCCTTGATTCGGCGCATAAAAGGAATCCAGAAGTTCCTCATTCTCATCTAACAGGACAAATTTTGTCGTCGTACTGCCCGAATCAATACCCAGATATGCCCGCAGCGTACTGCCCGACTGCGGATATACCGTTTTTCGTTCCAGGCGTCTGTGTCTCTCCTGAAATTCTGCCTGCGCCGCTTGATCGGCAAAAAATGGACGAGAACGGAACGAGCCTTCCGCCGTCTCATCGCCATTTCCGGCTTCACTTTGTTTCTTTGCTTCCTCGCGCGCCGCACGCACCCTCTCGATCCGATCTAGCAGTTCGTCTGCCGTGGCGAGCGCCTCTTCCTCCGAAAAGAGCTTCACCGCCGCACGCGCCGCACCGCAGGCAATCAGGAGTTCCGGTCGGTCCGGACTTATAATTTCCTCCGGCCGAAGGTCCAGACGTTCAGCAAACACGCGCACCAGCGTCCGGTTAAAGGTCAGCGGACCGCCCTCAAAGACGACCGGCTTCTCGATCGAAAGTCCCTGTGCCAGACCACCGATCGTCTGTTTGGCAATCGCATGGAAGGAGGAAAGCGCCAAATCTGATTTTTTAACCCCCTGATTTAAAAGAGGCTGGATGTCGGTCTTGGCGTACACGCCGCACCGTCCGGATATATCATATACGGTTGTTCCCTGTGCCGCCAGCGCGTCAAATTCCTCAACCGGTGTCTTAAGAAGAGAAGCAATCTCATCCACAAACGCACCTGTACCGCCAGCACAGCTTCCGTTCATCCGCATATCTGCGACCTGCAGCTCGCCCGTCCGTTTATCCCTCTGGAAAAAGATAATCTTCGCATCCTGTCCACCCAGCTCGATCGCCGTTCCGATTTCCCCGTACATGGCTTTCAAGGCGATCGAGTTCGCCACTACCTCCTGTACATAAGGGATCCCCAGCTCTTCCGAGAGGTGCTTTGCGCCCGAACCGGTCATCGCCGTCAGAAATGACCGCCCCGCAAGCGTCTCTTTCACCAATTTTACAGCTCTCGACACACTCTGAAGCTGATCCGAGTGATGGCGTGTATAGTCCGAAAACAGGACTTTCCCCGTTGCCGCCTCCATCACTGCCACCTTCGTCGTCGTTGAGCCAACGTCAATTCCGACGAGAATCTGTTCCTGTCCGTTTTGTCCCTTCTGTTCCATTCTGTATCTTCTAACTCCTTTATCCCAGATGTCTGCAAACTTGTGCGGTCATTCTATCCGACACAAGCAGCCTGCGCCCTGTCATCTCTTTTCTCTTCATCTTAACAACTTCTTAGCATCCGCCAAAACATGAAGAAGAGGCATACGGTTTTTCCCCGCACACCTCTTTACCGTATGGATCTGTACGCATCTGCCTTCCAGCATTCTGTACAGCCATAAATATGCTACATTCTAACAAATTTAAAATAAAAAGTCAATTCCCGGGAATTTCAAAGGTGCCGTAAGAAAACGTGGTGGCAGCAGGAATTTGCCGTATTGAAATGCGAAGCCACGGCAAATTCCGTTACTGGGCACGTATACGTGAACCGTAACACGGTAACCTATCATCTGCCTGTTAGCGCATCAGCCCTGCGTAGAGCTCCGTCGGCACATACGCCTCCACGTAAATGCCATCCTCCCGGTACTCTTCTTTTAAAAGCTGACCGTATTTGCGGATCGTCTGGATGCGTCCAGCCTCCTGGTAGGAAAATACCTTTTCCAGATAAATCTTTCGGTTTCGCAGAATCATTTCCAGAATATCCTTCAGCTCGTCCAGCCCCGCGCCCGTCTTCGCGGAAATCTGCACCTGATAATCAGAATGCAGATCTTTCAGCGTCTCCGGCTGTTCCACCTGATCCATCTTGTTAAAGACTGTTACCACCGTCTTATCGCCGATCTTCAGCTGACGCAATGTATCATATACGACATACATCTGCGTGTCCATCTGCGGATTCGACGCATCGACCACATGGAGGACAATATCGCTATAACGTGCCTCCTCCAGCGTACTCTTGAACGCCTCGATCAGATGGTGCGGCAGTTTGCGGATGAATCCGACCGTATCTGTCAGCAGGATCTCCTGTCCGCTCGCCAGCTTTAATCCACGCGTCGTCGGATCCAGCGTCGCAAACAGTTTATCCTGTGCCAGGATTCCTGCACCCGTCAGAGTGTTTAAAAGCGTTGACTTACCGGCATTCGTGTAGCCGACGATCGCCGCCGACAGCGTATATTTCCGGTCGCGCTGTTTTCTCGTCACCTCGCGGTGGCGTTTGACATCTTCCAGTTCCGACTTTAGCTGCCCGATCCGCTCATGAATCAGACGGCGGTCCATCTCCAGCTTCTTTTCACCCGGTCCTCTCGTACCGATACCGCCGCCCAGACGGGACAGGGAACTGCGCAGTCCGACCAGGCGCGCTGCGCGGTAACGCAGCTGTGCCAGCTCAACCTGGATTTTTCCCTCGCTCGTCGTCGCATGCGCCGCGAAAATATCGAGAATGACCATCGTCCGGTCCATTACCTTCGTATCCAGCGCCGATTCCAGATTGCGAAGCTGTGCCGGGGACAGTTCATCGTCGCAGATCACACCGGTTGCGCCCATTTCCCAGACCATCTCCCGCAGTTCCCCGATCTTTCCACTGCCCAGATAGGTGCCTGGATGAATCTTCTCCCGGTTCTGCACCAGACGTCCGATCGCCGTCGCCCCGGCGGTATCCGCCAATTCCTCCAGCTCATCCAAGGACGCCTCCGTATCATCTTCATCTGAAGTGCTGACCGCCACCAGAATGACGCGCTCCTCCAATTCTTTCATATCGAACAATTCTGCCATATTACCTCCAATATTTACCGGCTTTCCAGAAAACGGATTTCCTTCTGTACCTCCGGTGTGTCCGCACCGGCTGCCTGGCACTCCTTAAACTGTTCCAGCGCCTTCGCAAAATCGCCCTCTTTCTCATAGAGAACCGCAATATTCTGCCGGATTACCAGCGCCGTCTCACTGTCCGCCAGCGAAAGCGCCTCCTCATAATGGGACATCGCGCTCTCATAATCGCCAGCCTCCATTTCACTGATCGCAAGCTGATTATAAATCTCCGGTCCCGACACGCCGCGCTCGATCGCCTGATTGCAGTACTGGGCTGCGAGTTCACTATCCCCGGCATCCCGCGCCGCCGACGCAAGCGCCGTAAACGCCAGACTCACCCCCGGAGCCGCGGCGCTGCTCTTTTTGCTGTTCTTCGCCTTTTCCTCCGCTGCCGCAAAATCCTTTTCGGCATCCTCCGCCTGTCCGGCTGCTGCCTCCGAAGCCGCTTTATAATAGAGGTATTCCGCTTTTCCTCCATCCACCTCCGCCAGAATTCCATAGGTCTGCGCTGCCGCCTTATAATCCGCCAGTTTGTATTCTGCCTCGCCGCGGTATTTTAAAACATCCAGCTCAAAAGAATTGACGATCCCATCGCTCTCATCCAGCGCTTTTCCAAACGAATCGATCGCATCCTGATAATTACCTGCATTTAACTGCTCGATTCCGGTCATACGCGCCTCTTTCGCTTCCTTCGATTCACCGCCGCAGCCGGAAAGGATGCCCAGTGAAAGCACCGCTGCCGCCAGAAAAAGACTTACTTTTTCTCGTTTTAACCTCTTTATCTGCTTCATTTTTTACCAAACCTTTTTATTAATTCTTTCCCGTACTTCCGATCCCGCCGCGATCTTTATTGTCAAGCTTCTCCGTCTCCTCAAATACGATCTTCGGCTGATGCTCCATGATGCGGAACTGACAGATGCGGTCATTGACATGGATCACTGTATCACGCAGCGCATATGCCGGAAAATGCCACTGATCGTTGTCTCCACAGTAACTCTCATCGATCACACCCATATGATTGGTCTGGATGATGCCGAAATTTTTAAAGGTACTGCTGCGCGGAACTACATGCGCCTCATAGCCCTTCGGCAGCTCCATCGCCACGCCAAGCGGAATCAGGGCAAAATCACCCTTTTTCAGCACCACCTCACGCGCCGCACGCAGGTCGATCCAGTCAGATTTGCCGTCAATGTAGGCGAGGCGGTCAATGGCGTCTGTGAAATATTTGATCTTTATGTTCATGCTGTTCATATCTGTATGAAATCCTTTCTTATGTCACATTTTATCCGGTAATGGCTGCCTTGCAGGTTTGTTTTTCACAAAGCACCTCCCCGAAAAATATTTTTCAACTTTCCAGTTTCTCTATAATACCACACGCGCGCGTTTTCCGAAAGTATTAATTCGTGCAGGCACGGACTTTCGCTCGTTGCACGCGAAAAATCCCGGCGGCCTGGAAATCCAGAACCGCCGGGAAGGAAATAGGTTGGAGCTACTTCAATATCAGAATATTTTAAATGGATACTTTGCTGAACCAGCCGTCAAATTATAAGAGGTTCATGAAAGTAGTCAGTACCATGGAGTTAAAGAAGTCTACGAATAAGCTTCCTACTAACGGTACGATGAAGAATGCACGCGGAGCCGGACCATAGCGCTCTACCAGTGCTCTCATGTTTGCCATTGCGTTCGGGGTTGCGCCCATACCGAAACCACAGAATGCGGTGGTCATTGCAGCTGCCTCGTAATCACGGCCCATGATGTTGAATACAAGGAAGTTTGCATACAGGAACATAACAACCGTCTGAACTAACAGGATAACAATCATCGGAAGCGCCAGAGCTGCTAACTGCCACAGCTTCAGGCTCATCATTGCCATCGCTAAGAACAGGTTCAAGGACAGACCGCCCAGTGCGTCAACTTCTTCCATCGGAAGATCTTTGTGCTGTACATCCCAGATGTTACGGATAGCGGCTGCTGCCAGCATCGCACCGATGTAAGTCGGGAATGTAAGACCAATGCTCTTAAAGAACGCGAAAATGAAGGTACCAACACCGATTGCAACTGCAAGGAATACAGCCGCGGTGGTGAATTTCTGACCGTCGATCGGCGATGCTACTTCGTCAACTGCATTGCCTTCCTCGGCTGCGGTTGATTTCAGATGGTGTTTCTCAACACGGGCACGGGCGATAGGACCACCCATCATACTGCCGGATACCAGACCATATGTAGCGGATGCCAAGGCAACTGTAGTTGCGCCTACAACTGCGTATTCCTGCTCCAGAAGCGGTCCGAAGGAACCACTCGTTCCGTGACCTCCAACTAACGGCATAGAACCCATACATAAGCCGAGAAGCGGATTCAGACCAAACGCTGCTGCCAGACCGCTGCCGACTGCATCCTGCACGATACAGATACCAACTGCCAGCGCCAGGAACATAAATACCTGAACGCCGCCCTTCTTTAACAGACGGAAGCAGGCGGTAAAACCGACGCTGCAGAAGAAGATCGTCATAAATACGCTCTGTAAGGTTGTATCAAAGGAAAGCTCCAGAACTCCTGTTGCATACAACGCCAGATGAGCGAATGCAAATACGACACCGCCCGCAACCGGAGCCGGTATACAATACTTGCTCAGGAAGGGCAGCTTTTGTACAAGCAATCTTCCCAGACAGTAGACCAGTGCGCCAAGAGCACACGCCTGATACATATCAAGCTCAAGTGTCAACATAAACAATTCCCCCTTTTGTTTTGCTGGCTTCTTTCATTTATGTAGCGATTTGAAAGAGCTGCTTGTTTGTTTGTGTTGACCTCATTTTCCACGTTGGCTACAAAAAGTTACAAGAAAATACAGAAATATGATGTTAAGAATCTGTTAATGTCAGAATTGAATGAATATTGTTAAGAAAACGTTAATATTTCATTTCCTTCTCTGCCTCTTCCGGCAGTTTCCCCTCAAACTTCAGCTCTTCCTCCGCCTCCATGCGGAACTCGTCGATTCGTCCCGGTGCCGGTTCCGGCAGTTCTTTCGTCGATCCGACTCCAAACCGGCGCAAAAATTCCTCCGTCGTCGCAAACAATGCCGGACGTCCCGGCACATCCAAACGCCCTACCTCGTAAACGAGATTGTACTCAATCAGTTTATTGACCGCGTGATCCGATTTAACCCCGCGGATCTTTTCAATCTCAAGCTTCGTGATCGGCTGTTTATAAGCAATGATCGAGAGTGTCTCAAGCACAACATCCGTTAAAATCTGCTTCTTCGGCGTCGCTGCCACCCGGATCAGATTCTCATAATATTCCGCGCGGGTCGCCATCTGCCAACTGTCCTCCAGCTGCGTGATCTGCATGCCCCGCTTTTCTGCCTCATAACGGCTCTGTAATCGTCTGACCGCCGCTTCCGCGCGCTCTGTATCCGTCCCGAGCGCCGCCGCAAGCTGGCGCAGCTCAACCGATTTTCCCATTGTAAAGAGAACCGATTCCACGATGGCTTCCTCGCGTTTTTCATCTAATTCTGGCATACTCTTCTCCTTCCTCCGTCGAAAGTTCCAGCTCTGCCTCGCCTTCCGTTTCATCCACATCCACCGTATCGAGCTGCATCTCATCAAACAATTTTTCCTGCACCAGATGAATCCGTCCCATCTTCATCAGCTCCAGCACTGCCAGAAACGCCACGACTATCTCCAGGCGATCGGATT
>ENA-UERN01003256-UERN01003256.1-human-gut-metagenome-genome-assembly--contig:-NODE-3256-length-11460-cov-3.072740_pt1 | contig 11460 bp, 10 predicted proteins | sample MGYA00242950_ERZ507950 | MGnify/ENA primary metagenome ERZ507950 (study PRJEB26167, sample SAMN06115515) | human gut metagenome | host: Homo sapiens | place: China:Ningxia | collected 2014-11-26...
ACTCCGGATTTTTCCGGAATTTCGGGAAAATTTCATCTGTTTTTAGATCGCAGCCGCGTTAAAGTTTACCGGAAGGATCAGATAAATATAATTTTCTTCCTCATCTTTGATGAAACACGGAGATTTTGCGTTCATCATATAGAGAGTTACTTCCTCATCATCGATGATGCGGAGTGCATCACTTAAGAATTTCGGGTTGAATCCGATCATCAGATCTTGGCCTGTCTTATGGATCAGGATCTCCGCATTCATCGTACCGAAACTGGAATTTAATTTCAGGCTCATTTTTGAATCTTCGATGTTCAAAATGATCGGTTTTTTATCATTTTCGCGGATTAGAATGATGGCTCTCTCGATGCTGTCGAGAAAATCTTTCTTATTCAGAGTCACTTTTGTGGCATAATCACTGGAAAGCATCTGATCTACTTTGAAATATTCGCCCTCGATCAGGCGGGAAACAACGATCGTATCATCAAATTCGAAGAGAATATGGTTCGCTCCGAAGAAGATCTGGACCTCTTTTTCGTTGTCACCGGTGAGAATTTTACTGATTTCGTTCAGAGTTTTTCCCGGAACGATGACTTTTGTGCTTTCATATTCATCTTTTAATACAATTTTGCGAATTGCCATACGATGACCGTCGAGAGAAACGACTCGGAGTGTATCACCGTTTACCTCAAAAAGTTCGCCTGTCATCATCTTGTTGCTGTCGTTGACAGAGATGGAGAAGATCGTCTGGCGGATCACCTCTTTTAAGGAAAACTGGGAGAGTGTGATGTTTTTATTTCTCTCAATATACGGAAGATAGGAGAATTCCTCACCATCTTTTCCCTGAATTTTGAATACAGAGTTTTCACAGGCGATCACAGTATTGAATTTTTCGTCAGATTCGATCGTTACAAGGGAATCTGAATCAGATAATTTTCTTGCAATTTCAGAAAAAAGCTTTGCATCCAGTGCAATTTTACCTTTTTCAAGGATATCACCTTCAAGACGGATTTCAAGGGACAGGCTATCCAATTTAGTACCTCTTTTGATCTGTCTAAGGTTCTTGTAACTCAAGAAGTCAAGGATGGAAAAAAAGGTAATGTCTTTGATCTCATCTGTAGATGCATCAATCAGGATGCACTCTAAGATCGGCATCGTTGTTTTTGACGGAACTGCCTTGAGAACAATATTGATACCGTTTAAAAGAGCGGTCTTCTGGAATGTCAGTTTCATAGTTGTTGATAACTTCCTTTCTTAAGAAACGTTCACAAATAAAGAAATATATAAAAGATATTAGTCTTAACAGTAGTAGGGAGTGTGAATTTGTTTATAAGGGGGAAAACCCTAATGAAACCATGAAAAAACCTCTGTGAAAACCATTGTGGGTAACTCTGCAAATCCAAAAGGACAACCCGGGAGTTTTCCACAGGCAAAAATCCGGGAAAATTATCCGATTTTTATCCACAAATTTTCAACGGGATTTCCACGAAAAAATCCACAAAGCTGTTTTGCGCATTCAAAGTTACAGTACACACGCCTACTGCGGGTTGATCTTTTTCTTTAAAATATCGATCGTATTCTTTAAATTCTCATCAGTCTTTAATTCACTGGCGATCTTTTTCGTTCCATGAATGATCGTCGTGTGATCACGACCGCCGAGAGCTTTTCCGATATTCTGGAGAGACTCATTTGTCATATCACCGCACAGATACATGACGATCTGGCGAGGAAATACGAGTTCCTTGCTTCGTTTCTGACCGATGAGATCGAGAGGAGTGATGCCGAAATGCTCAGAAACTACATTAATAATGAGCTGCGGCGTCACTTCACGGGCTGCATTCGGAGAGATCAGATCTTTCAATGCTTCCTCGGCAAGTTCAAGATTGATCTCCTTATTATTTAATTTGCTGGAAGCGACGATCTTTGTGAGAGCACCTTCCAGTTCACGGATGTTGGATTTTACATTGGTAGCGATATATTTGATGATCTCGTTGTCAATGTTGTATCCTTCCAGTTCTTCTTTTTTCCGAAGGATCGCCATCCGGGTCTCATAGTCCGGCGGCTGGATATCTACGGTAAGTCCCCATTCGAAACGGGAACGAAGACGGTCTTCGAGTGTTTCGATTTCTCTCGGAGGACGGTCGGAAGAAATAATGATCTGCTTTTTTGCTTCATAGAGGGCATTGAATGTATGGAAAAATTCTTCCTGGGTACTTTCTTTGCCGATGATGAACTGGATATCATCGATCAGAAGAACATCATTATTTCTGTATTTTTCACGGAATTCCGTGGTGGAAACATTGTTTTTGTTACGGATCGCGTCGATCAGTTCGTTCGTAAATTTTTCGGAAGTCACGTACAGGATCTTTGCGCTCGGGTTATTTTTTAAGATGAAATGGGCAACGGAATGCATTAAGTGTGTTTTTCCGAGTCCCACGCCTCCATAAATAAATAACGGGTTATAGATCTCGCCCGGAGATTCCGCAACAGCCAGGGATGCAGCATGGGCAAGATTGTTGTTTTTTCCGACTACGAAGGTATCAAATGTGTAGCGCGGATTTAAGTTTGCGTTCTGAAGAGCAAGCTGACTGACCGTATTATTGTTCACGTTGATCAGACGATTCTCTTTTTCCGGTTCCTTCACGTCAGATTTCAGTTTGAAATCCAGTTTACACTGAAAACCTGTGATCTCCTCGATCGTAATTGTCAACAGGAATTCATATTTCTTTTTCACATAGCTGATGAAGGCAGAATCCGGCACCAGGATCGTGAGGATATCTTTATCCACAGAATCCGGGATCAGCGGCAGCAGCCATGTGCGGTAGGACACCTCTGAAATATCGTGTTCTTCTTTGATATTTAAAAGGATTTCGTCCCATTTAGCTTTGATTTCTTCCAGCATATTCATACTCCTAAACATGTGTATAACGATGTGCATAGTTGTGGAAAAGGCGGAAACCTGTCCACAAAAGCATATAAACCCACTCTGAATTTATTCTAGCGTAAAACGGAATAATTTTCAATGTCAAATGTGAAAATCCACAACTTTTCCAATAAGTTATCCACAACTTATCCACGATTTGGGGATAAGTTGATAATTGCGGGTGGAAAACATGTGAATACCCACATAACAAGATGTACGCCAGGAACGGACACGAAAAATACAACAGGTTGTGTCCGCGAAGGATGGACAGGTCGGGCAGAGAGGCTGAAATCAGGCGGGCAGCAGGAGAGATGCTGAGAAAAATTTCTTTTGTGTATAGGAAGAAAAAATGCAGGGGACGGAATAACGGGAGAAGTAATCTGTAAAAAGGAAAAATTGGACAATGCAGGAAAACAGTTTGACTCTGGCACGCTGACACGGTATAATGCAAGTCGTGACTATATTGCATTGTATCTCGCAAGAGAACAGTAGCAGGAGGAATTGAAAAATGAAAATTGAAAAGAAAGTTCTGGACATGTCCCTCGCCGGGATCTTTACCGCGATCATCATCGCCATGTCGGTCGTACCGTTTCTCGGTTACATTCCGTTAGGCTTTATGAACGCAACGATCATCCACGTCCCGGTCATCATCGGAGCGATCATCCTTGGACCGAAGTACGGCGCTTACTTAGGACTGGTATTTGGTGTGACCAGCCTTGTAAAAGCGACCATTGCCCCGGGAGTGACCTCCTTCGTATTCAGCCCGTTCGTTACGATCGGCGGATACAGCGGAAACATGTGGAGCGCCGTGATCGCCATCGTGCCGCGTGTATGCATCGGCATCGTTGCTTATTTTGTTTATAAGCTGATCATGAAAGCAGCTCACGGAATCAAAGGCAGCCAGACCGTTGCCCTCTGGGTGGCTGGTATCGCAGGAGCTATGACAAACACACTGCTTGTCATGAACGGAATTTATATCTTCTTCGGACAGAGCTACGCGGCTGCGTCCAACAAGGCAGTGGAGCACATCTACGATGTGATCCTGGGAATCATCCTGGGATTTGGTATCCCGGAGGCGATCGTCGCAGGTATCCTTACGACGGCCATCACGAAGGTTCTGTTTAAAATCATGAAAGATAACGGCTGATCGGAAAGAGCCGGTTATATATGAATACCTTTCAGAAGCGTGGTGTGGCAGCTTCTATAATATAATGAAGAGATACTAAATATAGTGACATAAAATCGAAACATACATTTTATGGGGGATGGCGAAAAGCTGTCCCCCTTTTTGGATGACGGAGAGAGAAAGGCGGGCGTTTGTCTGAGGACTCTCCGGAAAGCCGGAATGTGGATAACAGGCGGAAAAATTACAAAGATATGAGTCGGAAATCCCCATGATTTAAGGATTTTTTTGAAATTTGGTCTTGACGAAGGACGGCAATTTTTATATAATCGATACGATGCTTCAATATGTCTTAGTTTATATGTACATGAGAAGGTACTTGAATTTAGAGTAAGAGGAGGTGCCGGGTTTATGAAGATGACATTTCAGCCGAAGAACACTCAGAGAAAAAGAGTTCATGGTTTCAGAGCGAGAATGGCAACAGCAGGTGGCAGAAAAGTTTTAGCTGCCAGAAGAGCAAAAGGTAGAGCTAGATTATCTGCTTAATGAACCAAGAGAGTATCCGGAAGTTTAGGAAAACTTTTGGATGCTCTTTTTTGTTATGCGGGATTTTTATGGCTTTATCGACTTAGTTTTGCAGAGGTATTGAATGAAAAGGTTCAATTCGTTAAAGAAAAATCAGGACTTCCAGACGGTTTACCGCGGTGGAAAGTCCTACGCAAACAAATATCTGGTCATGTACGTGATGGATTCGGGACGGGAGGACACGAGAATCGGAATTTCCGCCAGCAAAAAGGTCGGAAACAGCGTTGTAAGGCATCGGTTCGCGAGACTTGTCCGCGAAAGCTTCCGGTTAAATAAGGACATATTAGAAGAAGGAAAAGACATCATTGTTGTCGCACGTGCTGCGGCAAAAGACAAAAATTTCGACAAGATTGAGAGTGCATTTCTGCACTTATGCGGGCTTCATAACATTTTAAAAGAATCGAAGTGAGTGGTTTATGAAATGGGTACTGATTGGTCTGATCAAGATTTACAGGAAGTTTATCTCTCCCTGTATCGGCCCTCACTGTATTTATACGCCTACCTGCTCCCAGTACGCCATGGAAGCAATCAGAAAATACGGCGCTATAAAAGGTACTTATCTTGCTTGCAGGCGGATTCTGCGATGTCACCCGTTTGCAAAAGGCGGTTATGATCCAGTCCCGTAGAAAACCCCAGGAGGTAAGATATGGTTTTGACGAAGGCTGGTTCCATTCTGGGACCGATCGCGACTGTCCTTGGCTATGTCATGGACATCCTCTTCAGATTTACGAGCAGCTTCGGCGTGTTCAACGTAGGTCTGTGCATTATTCTGTTTACGATCGTAATGAAAACACTGATGATACCGCTCACGATCAAACAGCAGAAAACCACAAAACTCATGTCTGTCATGAATCCGGAGATCCAGGCGATCCAGAAGAAGTATAAAGGAAAGTCGGATCAGGAATCCATGCAGCGTCAGAATGTGGAGATTCAGGCTGTTTACGAGAAGTACGGCACAAGCATGACAGGCGGATGCCTTCCGCTCCTGATCCAGATGCCGATCCTTCTTGCATTGTACCGTGTCATCTACAATATTCCGGCATACGTTCCGTCTGTCCGCGTTTATTTCGACAACGTTGTCACTCCGTTGATGGGACAGGCTGACTATGCTCAGAAGTTACAGGAAATCACAAATATCGCAACCGCTTGCGGCGGAAAATTAGATAAGTTTGATTTCACAAATGCAAACCGTCTTGTAGACATGCTCTATAAATTCTCCACATCCCAGTGGGGAGAGCTTCAGTCACTGTTCCCGGCAATCTCTGATGTGATCGGACAGAACGCTGCCGTTGTCGAGAGAATGAACACCTTCCTCGGCTTAAATATGGCAGAGGCACCGGGCTGGGTACCGTCCTTCGCATGGATCATCCCGGTTCTTGCGGCAGTGTCCCAGTGGTTCAGCACAAAGCTCATGAGCGGAAATCAGCCGTCCACATCTGCAGATGCAGAGAATCCGATGGCCCAGTCCATGAAGACTATGACAACGACAATGCCGTTATTCTCCGCGTTCATCTGTATCACGATGCCGGCAGGTCTTGGTATCTACTGGATCGCGACCAGCGTTGTTACAATTATCCAGCAGCTCATCGTTAACGCGTACATGGATAAGGTAAACATCGACGATATGATCGCAAAGAACCTGGAAAAGGTAAATAAGAAACGTGCAAAACAGGGACTTCCGCCGGCTAAGGTAACTCAGAACGCTACCGCATCCTTAAAGGCGATCAAGGCTGAGGAGGAGAAGGAAAAAGCTGCTGAGGAAGTTAAGAAGGAAAAGATCGCGAAACAGATCGAGGAGTCCAGCAAGTACTACAACACCAACGCGAAACCGGGAAGTCTCGCTTCCAAAGCAGCGATGGTCCAGAAGTACAATGAGGCACATGACAAGCGAAAATAATAAGGGGGTTCTGTTATGGAAATGATTACAGTGACTGCGAAAACTGTGGAAGATGCAATCACACAGGCATCCCTGCAGCTCGGTGTGAGCAGTGATCGGATTCAGTACGAGGTCGTGGAAAAAGGAAGTGCCGGAGTTCTCGGCGGACTTTTTGGTTCCAAGCCGGCAGTGATCCGCGCGAAGAAGATCGAGACCGTTGACGATAAGGCCGTATATTTCCTGAATTCCGTTTTCGATGCAATGGGCCTTGCTGTTGACGTGGAAGTGAAAATGAATGAAGAGGAAAAGGAGATGGATGTCAACCTGACCGGCGAGGAGATGGGACTTCTCATCGGCAAGAGAGGACAGACACTCGATTCCCTTCAGTATCTTGTAAGCCTTGTTGTAAATAAGGAATCTGAGGACTACTTAAGAGTCAAGCTGGATACCGAAAATTACAGAGAGAGAAGAAAAGAAACACTGGAGACTCTCGCAAAGAATATCGCTTACAAGGTAAAGCGGACAAGACGTCCGGTTTCCTTAGAGCCGATGAATCCGTATGAGAGACGGATCATCCACTCCGCACTCCAGAACGATAAATACGTATTCACAAAGAGCGAAGGTGAGGAGCCGTTCCGCCATGTTGTGATCGCATTAAAGAAGGAAGAGCGCAGGGAGAGAAGACCGAGATACGAGAGACGTGAGAGAACATCCGCTTACGAAAATACTCGTCGTGAGCAGGAATAAAACAAGCATATCGGAATGAAAGAGGGGTTGCCTATGGCAGCCCCTTTGTGCTATGATAGGGTGACAAATTGTGTGAATTCCCGTGCATTTTGGAAACCGAATTGCGGCAGGATCAGATGACAGAAGTTCTGCTTCCAAAATGTGCGGAACAGGAAAAATTGCGATGCTGTCTGTCTGGAATATGAAACAGGCAGCAGGGATATCAGGATGGAGATTATGGAATATACAGATACGATTGCAGCGATCGCGACGGCGATGGGAAATTCCGGGATCGGGATCGTGCGGATCAGCGGTGAGAACGCGGTGGAAATTGCGGAAAAAGTGTTCCGCGCCCCGGGAAAGAAGAGACTCTCGGAAGCTGCGAGTCACACGATCCATTACGGATATGTTTATGATGGAGATGAGACGATCGATGAGGTCCTTCTGATGCTCATGAGAGGACCGAGAAGCTATACGGCGGAAGATACCGTTGAGATCGACTGCCATGGCGGAATGCTCGTCACAAGGCGGATCCTGGAGACAGTCTTAAAGGCCGGAGCGAGACTCGCCGAGCCGGGAGAATTTACAAAACGCGCCTTCTTGAACGGCAGGATCGATCTCTCACAGGCGGAGGCCGTCATCGACGTGATCAACGCGAAAAATGAATATGCGCTGCAGTCGTCTGTCAGCCAGCTTCGCGGAAGCGTGTCGAAGGAGATCCATGAGATCCGGGATCAGATCATCTACGAGATCGCCTTTATCGAATCGGCGCTCGATGACCCGGAGCATATTTCCCTGGACGGATACGGGGAGAAGCTCCTCGGCGTGGTCCTTTCCGTGAAGAAAAAACTGGAAAAACTGATCCGCTCCTCCTCAAACGGACGTGTGGTCTCAGAGGGCGTGAAGACGGTTATCCTGGGGAAGCCGAATGCCGGAAAATCGTCGCTGATGAACGTTTTAGTCGGTGAGGACCGCGCGATCGTGACGGATGTGGCAGGAACCACGAGAGATATCCTGGAGGAACATATCTACCTTCAGGGGATCAGCTTAAATGTTGTGGATACGGCCGGGATCCGGGACACGGAGGATGTGGTCGAAAAGATCGGTGTCTCCCGCGCGATGGAAGAGGCAAAGAAGGCCGATCTGATCATCTACGTTGTGGATGGATCGAGAGAGCTGGATGAGAATGATCATCAGATCATGGACTTCATAAAAGACCGGAAAGCCGTTGTCCTCTTGAATAAGAGCGACCTGGAACCGGTCGTGTCTGCGAAAGAAGTGGAAGAGCGGTCGGGACATAAGGTGATCGGGATCTCCGCAAAGGAGGAGACCGGAATTGACCTCCTGGAAGAGGAGATAAAGGCTTTATTCTATGAAGGCGAGATCGACTTCAACGACCAGGTCATGATCACGAATGTGCGCCATGTGAGGGCTCTAAAGGATGCTTTTGAGAGCATGTCCATGGTTGAAAAAAGTATTGAGAACGGCATGCCGGAGGACTTCTACTCGATCGATCTGATGGATGCGTATGAGAAGCTGGGACTCATCGTCGGGGAATCCGTGGAGGATGATCTGGTGAACGAGATCTTCAGCAAATTCTGTATGGGAAAATAGAAAAGAGGAAATAAAATGCCGGTAGTAGAGGAGACATATGATATTGTAGTTGTCGGTGCGGGCCATGCGGGATGCGAGGCGGCGCTTGCGGCAGCGAGACTTGGGTTTGAGACGATCATGTTTACGGTCAGCGTGGACAGCATTGCCCTGATGCCATGCAACCCGAACGTCGGAGGAAGTTCCAAGGGACATCTTGTCCGTGAGCTGGATGCCCTCGGCGGTGAGATGGGCAAAAATATTGATAAAACGTTTATCCAGTCGAAGATGTTGAATGAATCCAAGGGACCGGCGGTCCACTCCCTGCGTGCTCAGGCGGACAAGCAGGAGTACACGAGATCCATGCGCCGCGTCCTGGAGAACACGGATCATCTGACGATCCGACAGGCGGAGATTGCTGAGATCCTCACGGAGGAAATCCCGGGCGAGTACGGAACCTTTAAGAGGGAGCATGAGGGGCAGCAGGAGAGCAGTTATCCGGTGAAAAAGCGGATCGTGGGTGTAAAAACCTACTCCGGCGCGGTCTATAGGTGCCGTGAGGTGGTTCTTGCTACAGGTGTTTATCTCCGTGCAAGATGTATTTACGGCGATGTGAGCAACCCGACGGGACCGAATGGTCTGCAGGCGGCGAACCATCTGACAGATTCCTTAAAGGCGAACGGAATCGAAATGTACCGTTTTAAGACGGGAACACCGGCGAGAGCGGATAAGAGAAGTATCGATTTCTCCAAAATGGAAGAGCAGTTTGGAGATAAGCGGGTCGTTCCGTTCTCATTTTCTACGGATCCGGAGTCGATACAGAAGGAACAGATCTCCTGCTGGCTGACGTATACGAATGAGAAGACCCATGAGATCATCCGGAACAACCTGGAACGTTCCCCATTATTCTCCGGTGCCATCGAGGGAACCGGTCCGAGATACTGCCCGTCCATCGAGGATAAGGTCGTAAAATTCCCGGATAAGGAGCGTCATCAGGTGTTTGTGGAGCCGGAGGGACTCTACACGAATGAGATGTACCTCGGCGGAATGTCCAGCTCCCTGCCGGAGGATGTTCAGTATGCCATGTACCGGACGGTTCCGGGACTGGAAAATATCAAAATTGTTCGAAATGCATATGCAATTGAGTATGATTGCATCAATCCGAGACAGTTAAAGGCGTCCCTGGAGTTTAAAAATATTGACGGACTGTTCTCCGGCGGCCAGTTTAACGGAAGCTCCGGATATGAGGAGGCAGCCGTTCAGGGCTTTATGGCCGGTGTGAACGCGGCGAGAAAACTGCAGGAGAAGAGCGCGGTGGTTCTTGATCGTTCCCAGGCGTATATCGGGGTCCTTATCGATGATCTTGTGACAAAGGAAAATCATGAGCCGTACCGCATGATGACATCGAGAGCGGAGTACCGTCTGCTCCTGCGTCAGGACAATGCGGATCTCAGACTTCGCGGGATCGGACATGAGATCGGCCTTGTGTCGGATGAGCAGTATGAATACGTGGTCTGGAAAGAAAAAGCCATCGAGGAGGAGATCGCCCGTCTGGAAAAGGCGACGATCGGAGCGAACGAGAAAGTTCAGAAGTTCCTTGAGGCACATGGAAGTACAACATTAAAATCCGGAAGCACACTCGCAGAACTCATTAAGAGACCGGAACTGAATTATGAGATGTTGGCGGAACTCGACGAGAAGAGACCGGAACTTCCGGCTGATGTGCGGGAACAAGTTGACATAAATCTGAAATATGACGGATATATCCGCAGACAGAAGCAGCAGGTAGCTCAGTTCAAGAAGCTGGAAGGAAGAAAGATCCCGGCGGATCTCGACTATACGACGGTGAACAGCCTTCGAAGAGAGGCAGTCCAGAAACTGAATCTCTATAAACCTGAAAATATCGGCCAGGCGTCCAGAATTTCCGGTGTGTCTCCGGCTGATATTTCCGTGCTGATGGTACATCTGGAGCAGATGGGGAGAAAGTAATAACATGACAGATGAATTTGTAAAATTATTGGATCAGGGCTGCGCGGATCTTGGAATCGAGCTTTCGGATCAGCAGAAAGAGCAGTTTTTTAAATATTATGAGATGCTGATCGAGAAGAATAAGGTGATGAACCTCACGGCGATCACAGAGCTTTCCGATGTGATCACGAAGCATTTTGTGGACAGCCTTCTGCTTGTTCTGGCTGCGCCGGAGCTTGGGTTAAAGCTGGACGGATCCGCAGAATACAGCTGTATCGATGTGGGTACGGGTGCAGGATTTCCGGGAATTCCGTTAAAGATTGCGTTTCCGGGACTGAAGGTCACACTGCTTGATTCTTTAAATAAGAGAGTGGGATTCTTAAATGAGGTGATAGAGGCACTGGGACTTACGGATATTACGGCTGTCCATGGACGTGCCGAGGACTACGGACGCGATGCGAAATACCGGGAACAGTACGACATCTGCGTATCCCGGGCGGTGGCAAATATGTCCACCCTTTCCGAGTACTGTATCCCGTTTGTGAAAAAGGGCGGATATTTTATCCCGTATAAATCCGGAAAAGCTGACGAGGAGATCGCCCAGGCGAGATCTGCTGTGAAGCAGCTTGGCGGAGAGATGAAGGATATTATCGTAAAGGTTCTTCCGGAGACGGACGTAGA
>ENA-UERN01003266-UERN01003266.1-human-gut-metagenome-genome-assembly--contig:-NODE-3266-length-11429-cov-3.331748_pt1 | contig 11429 bp, 9 predicted proteins | sample MGYA00242950_ERZ507950 | MGnify/ENA primary metagenome ERZ507950 (study PRJEB26167, sample SAMN06115515) | human gut metagenome | host: Homo sapiens | place: China:Ningxia | collected 2014-11-26...
AGGTCTTATCGTAATTCGTGCAATAGAACCCCAACACTTTCAGGTGTATCTCCTCGAAGGGGATATAGCGGAGGACAGGCTGTTCCTTGCGGCAGACGAACGCGGCGTGGGTCTTGGCAGGCAGATGCTGGAATGTGCCGTGCGGCATTACGGCGTCCGGGAGCTGACGGTCAACGCGCAGACGGTCGGCTTTTATGAGCACACGGACCTTTCCGCCTGAAAGCGGACGGAATGGATGAAGCGGGCGAGCGATTCCCGCTGCTGTATATGAGAAGAAACCGGAGTGAAAAAACATGATCGATAAGATGCTGATCCGTGGAGCAAAGGTCCACAACCTGAAAAATATTGACGTCGATATTCCACTTGGAAAAATCGTCGGGATCGCAGGCGTGTCAGGGTCCGGCAAGTCTTCGCTGGCGCTGGGCGTGCTGTATGCCGAAGGCTCGCGCCGCTATCTCGAGGCCCTGTCCACCTATACCCGCCGCCGCATGACGCAGGCATCGCGGGCCAGCGTGGACGAGGTGCTGTATGTACCTGCCGCACTGGCCCTGCACCAGCGCCCCGGCGTGCCGGGCATCCGCAGCACGTTCGGCACGGGAACGGAGCTTCTGAACAGTCTGCGCTTGATGTATTCCCGCCTTGCCAGCCACCGCTGCCCGAATGGCCATTATCTGGCCCCTTCGCTGCTCGTCGCGGCCGGGAAGGAGCTCGTCTGCCCGGCGTGCGGCGTGCATTTTTATGCTCCGTCTGCCGAGGAGCTGGCATTCAACTCGCAGGGCGCGTGCCAGAAGTGCGGCGGCACGGGCATGGTGCACACCGTTGATATGGCGACGCTTGTGCCGGATGAGTCCCTGACCATCGACGAGGGTGCGGTTGCCCCGTGGAACAGCCTGATGTGGTCCCTGATGACGGATATCTGCCGCGAGATGGGCGTGCGCACGGATGTGCCGTTCCGCGAGCTGACGGAGCGGGAGAAGGACATCGTGTTCCACGGCCCGGCGGAGAAAAAGCACATTTTCTATCACAATAAGAATACCGGGCAGGCCGGTGATCTGGATTTTACCTACTTCAACGCCGTTTACACCGTGGAAAATGCTCTTTCCAAGGTCAAGGACGAAAAGGGCATGAAGCGAGTGGAAAAGTTTTTGAAAGAGGATGTCTGCCCGGATTGTCACGGCACGCGCCTGTCGAGCGCGGCCCGCGCGCCGAGGCTGCGGGGTATTTCTCTGGATGAGGCCTGTACCATGTCGTTGACACAGCTCGTCGAGTGGGTAAAGAGTGTGCCTTCCGGCCTGCCGGAGGAGATGCGCCCAATGGCTGAGAGTATTTGCGAAGCATTCCAAAGCACGGCCAAGCGCCTGATGGATCTCGGACTGGGCTATCTGACGCTGGACCGCTCGGCTTCGACGCTCTCGACCGGTGAGCGCCAGCGGATGCAGCTGGCCCGCGCAGTGCGCAACCGCACGACCGGCGTCCTCTATGTGCTTGACGAGCCGTCCATCGGCCTGCACCCGTCGAATATCGTGGGCCTGACCGGTGTGATGCACGATCTGGTCGCCGACGGCAACTCCGTCATTCTGGTCGACCACGACACGCAGATCCTGAAAGAAGCCGACTGGATCGTCGAGATGGGCCCGGAGGCGGGCGCAAAGGGCGGCTATGTCATCGCACAGGGGGCGATCCCTGCAATCGAGGCCAACTCCGCCTCTCAGATCGGACCTTTTCTTGCCAGAACGGCAGAGACAAAGCTGCGCTGCTGTACTGAAAAAGAGACGCTTTTTGCAAACGGGACGATCCATCTTTCCACCGATTCCATCCATACCGTCAAGCCGCTGGAGGTGGATATCCCCAAGGGGCGCCTCACCGTCGTGACCGGCGTGTCCGGCTCCGGCAAGACGACCATGGTGCTCGAGAGCCTGATCCCCGCGCTGGAGGCAACCATCGCTGGCAGTGCACTGCCAGCGCATATCCGCACCGTTTCGGCCGACGGCATCGCGCATGTCAAGCTCATCGACGCGACGCCGATCGGCATCAACGTCCGCTCGACGGTCGCGACCTATGCTGGCGCGCATGACGAGCTGCGCAAGCTCTATGCCAAATCTCCGGACGCGAAGGCGCGCGGCTATAAGGCAGGCGATTTCTCCTACAATACCGGCTCCCTGCGTTGCCCCGGCTGCGACGGCACCGGCATCGTCAGTCTGGACGTGCAGTTCCTGCCGGATGTGGACATTCCCTGTCCGGACTGCCATGGCTCACGCTATGCCAGAGCGGCCGAAGCAGTCCGCCTGACGAACGGCGCGGGGGAGAGTGCTTCGCTTCCGGAGCTGATGGATATGGACGTGAATTCCGCGCTGGAATTCTGCCGGGACCGGAAGACCGTCAGCCAGCGACTGGCCGTTCTCCGGCAGCTGGGCCTCGGCTACCTGACGCTGGGCGAGGAAACGCCGAGCCTGTCCGGCGGCGAGGCACAGCGGCTCAAGCTCGCCAGCGAGATCGGCAGGACGCAGACGGACTCCGTCTTTGTGTTTGACGAACCGTCCATCGGCCTGCATCCGCTGGATGTTCGCGTACTGCTCGGCGTTTTTCAGGCGCTGCTGGACAACGGTGCGACCGTCATCGTCATCGAGCATGACCTTGACGTGATCCGAAACGCCGACTATGTCATCGATATGGGCCCCGGCGGCGGAGACGCGGGCGGCCGGATCGTCGCCAGCGGCACACCGCAGGAGATCCGGGAAAATCAGGCCAGCATCACGGGGCGGTATCTCTGACGGCGTTTCCCCGTCTTCAGGTGCTCCGGACCGGAAATGCACGGACCAAATTGCCGCGCCGGTTGAAAAAACGGTCGAACTATGCTATACTCTTTTTATCTTTGTCCAAAAGCAGGGTGACTTTTTTGAAGATCAATGTCCTTTCCTATCTGGAGGCTTCCGTTGAGCGTGTCCCCAACCGGGTCTGCTGGGCAGATGCCGCGTCTGCCTTGACCTACCGCGAGGCGTGGACGGCAGTATGCGATATGGGAGCGGCACTCTCCGTGCGGCTTTCGACCGTCAACGCACCTGTCTGCGTGCTGCTTCGCCATGACGTGACGGACCTTCTGGCATTTTTCTCCATCGTATACAGCGGAAATTTCTATGTTCCCATCGATCCGGCGCTCCCGGCCGTCAGGCTCCGGAGCATGCTGGAGACGCTGAAGCCTGCGGCTATCATGACTGCCGGAGCCAGCATCGATGCGGGGCTGACGAAGGACATCCCGGTCATTTCTCAGCAGGAGCTGCGTACGGAATCCTGCGTCGGCTCCGCTGCTCCGCCGTGGAAGCAGCGTAAGGATACCGATCTTTTATACGTTATTTTCACCTCCGGTTCCACGGGCGAGCCGAAGGGCGTTTCCATCTGCCACCGCTCGGTGATCGACATGGTGGAGCAGTTTATGCGTGCCTTCGACTTTGCCGACGGTACCGTTTGGGGCAATCAGGCACCGTTTGACTTTGATGTCTCTGTCAAGGATATCTTCCTCTCGCTTCGTGTCGGCGGGCGGCTTGAGATCCTGGAGAAGAAGCTGTTTTCCTTCCCGAAGCTGCTTCTCGAGCGGCTCAACGAACGCAGCGTAGACACGATCATCTGGGCGGTTCCCGCCCTGAAGATCCTTGCCCGCCTTCATGCCTTCCAGACGCTGCGCCCGCAGTATCTGAAAAATATTATGCTCTCGGGCGAGGTCATGCCGCCGAAGACGCTGCAATACTGGATGCAGGCCGTCCCGCAGGCGCGGTTCGTGAACCTCTATGGCCCGACGGAGATCACCTGCAACTGTACTTACCATATCGTGCAGAGCGCGGACGAGGTGCTGCAGGAGGTCCCGATCGGCAGGCCGTTTGCCAACTGCGATGTATTCCTGCTCGACGGCGGCGAGCCTGTCCGGGAGGAAGGGCGGACCGGTGAGATCTGCGTGACGGGAAGCTGCCTGTCGCTGGGCTACTACAATCGTCCGCAGCTCTCTGCCCAAGTCTTTGTGCAGAATCCGCTGAATTCCCGGTTCCGTGAGCCGATGTACCGCACGGGCGACCTCGGCGTATGGAAAAACGGGTCCCTGCTCTTTGCGGGAAGGAAGGACACGCAGATCAAATTCATGGGACATCGTATCGAGATGTCCGAGATCGAGCTGTGTGCCAACGCCGCCGAGGGCGTGGAGGCATCCGCCTGCGTTTTCAGCGACGAGCGCCTGACACTGTTTTATACGGGCGAGGCAGAGGAAAAGGCCCTGCTTGCCCGCCTGCGGGACAGGCTCCCGAAATATATGCTTCCGAGCGTATGCCGCCGGTTGGAGCGCTTTCCCCAGAATCGCACGGGGAAGATCGACCGGCGGGCGCTGATGAATCTGTCGAAAGAGGGTTGATACCATGAACGAGCTTTATCAAGTGCTGGACGGACTCCATCTGAATGTTGATTTTCACAACGAAAAGCGGCTCATTGACGACGGCCTTTTGGAGTCGTTGGATATCGTGATGCTGGTCGATGAGCTGATGTGTCACTACGACATTGAGATCTCCGTGGAGGATCTGATCCCCGAGAATTTCAACTCCGCCGAGGCGATCTATGCTCTGGTGCAGAGGCTGAAGGACGAGGAGTAAGCCATGCCGATCACGGGTCTGAGCTTTTTGCTCTTTGCGCTCGCGGCGGTCGTGCTGTACTATCTGTTCCCGAAGCGGCTGCGGCAATATGTCCTTCTGGCGGCGAGTATCCTGTTTTATCTGACCTACGGTGTTCGGATGGCGGGCTATCTCGCCGCGACGATCCTGCTTACCTATCTTTTCGGCCTGTGGCTGGACCGGCTTGCAGCGTTTCGGCCCGCTGCCGAGACCAAGGAGGAGCGTAAGCGCCAGAAGCGTGCAAATGACCGGAAAAAGCGCCGCGTTCTGGCGCTGTCGCTCGTGCTGAACTTTGCGTCACTGGCGCTTTTGAAGTACGGCGGTTTTCTGGCTTCCTCCGTCAATGCAGTGCTTGGTACGGAGCTGACACTGCCGCATTTTCTCCTGCCGCTCGGCATTTCCTTCTACATTTTCCAAACCTCCGCTTATCTGATCGATATCAGCCGCGGCAAACATCGGGCAGAGCGGAGCTTCCTGCGCTATGCGCTGTTTGTCTGCTATTTCCCGCAGCTGGTGCAGGGCCCAATCAACCGCTTTGCCGATCTGCAGCCGCAGCTCACGGCGGGAAACGATTTTTCCTGGGATAATATCCAGCACGGGTTTCTGCGCATGCTCTACGGCGTGCTGAAAAAGGCGATGATCGCAGATACGCTTGCACCGATCGTGGCGAAGATCTACGGCGGTTACGCGGCCTACCCCGGCATCATCTGCTTTCTGGGTGCGGCACTCTACTGCATCCAGCTTTACTGCGACTTTTCCGGCGGCATCGACCTGATGATGGGCATCTCCCGCCTGTTTGGCATCTCCATGCAGGAGAATTTCTGCCGTCCCTATTTTTCTGTCAGCCTGTCCGATTTCTGGCGGCGCTGGCATATCTCACTGGGCGAGTGGATGAAGGACTACCTGTTCTATCCGCTGGCACTTTCCAAGCCTTTCGGCAGGCTCGCGCAGTTCTGCCGCCGCCATATGCCGCTGGATGCCGCAAAGTGTATCGCGCCGAGTCTGTGCACGTTCCTCGTGTTTCTCGCAGTCGGCGTCTGGCAGGGGCCCGGCATGGCCAATATTGCCTATGGCCTGTGGAATGGCTTCTGGATGTCCCTTGCCATGTTCCGTGCGCCGATCCGGAAGCATCTCCGGCTTTCTCCGGAGGACCCGAAAAAGGGAGCGCTGCTCTGGGGCGTCGTCCGCACGAATCTGCTGGTCATCATCGGCAGGTACTTCTCAAACGCGTCTTCGCTGCGTTCTGCGCTCGGGATGCTGAAGCAGACGGTGCTGCACTTCGGTGTGACCCGCGTCCATGCTGCCCTGTTTACGGAGCTGGGCTTCTCGCTGTCCGTGCTCTGGAAGGTCGTCCCCATGCTCGGCGTGGTCTTTGCCGTCAGTTTCGCTGCCGAGCGGGGGAACGACGTTGCCCGCTGGCTCTGCGAGCGAAAGTGGCTCGTGCAGTTCCTGATCCTGTTTGCGGCGCTGTTGACGGTCGTGCTGTTTGTCTATGGAAACGCCGGCTATACGCCCATTGCTTATGTCTATGAAAATGTCTGAGGTGATCCTGCTTGCGTGGTAAAAAATGGCTTCTGACTGTCGTCTGCGCGCTGCTGCTGGTCGGCGTCGTCTGTGTCCTGGGCAATTGGCTCATCGATCCCTTCGGCGTTTTTGAGGCCTCTCCGCTGCAGTGGGATTCCTATGCGCAGACGCTCAATCCGCGCGGCAGCAAGGTGCGCTATATTTCCGAGCGGCCCGGCGAATACGATTCGTTTGTAGTCGGATCGTCCTCTGCCGCATCCTATCTGCCGGAAACGTTGGAGCGGTATTACGGCGGCAGCTTCTATAACATGTTCCACTACGGAGCGGACACTGACTATGACCGCGAGCTGGTCCGCTATCTGCTGGAGCACGGCGAGGTCAAGCGGATCGTCCTTGTGCTCGGGCTGAGCGATGCCTATGCTCTGCACAGTAAAACGGAGGGACTGACCGCCGTGCCCGATTACCGGGTGAGCGGGGAAAACGAAGCGGCCTACAAGATCCGCTTCCTGTTTGCAAGCCCGTCCTTTGCGATGGAAAAGCTGTCCTCCCTCCGAAAGGACACAGAAATGCCGCAGACCTTTGACGTCTTTCTGCCGGGAAGCGGGACCTATGACAAACGGCTGCGCGACGTGGAATCCATCGGCAGCCTGCAGGACTATCTTACGCTCCACGGTGAGGACTACCTTTCAGAGACGGCCGATACAACGCTCCCTGACATCGAGCGCTGTGCCGGGAATGTCGCCGCGATCCGCGAAATGTGCGGCGAAGCGGGGACGGAGCTGACCGTCATTCTCACCCCGTTCTGCCGGGAGCAGATCGAGCAGTACGACAATGCCGCCCTGAATGCATTCTATCAGGCGCTCTCGGACGTGACGGACTATTGGAATTTCTCGATCCCACCGCTGACCTATGACGAACGATTCTTCTATGACGTAACACATACGCGAAATGCTGCTGCCAACCTCGTACTGGCGCGGATCGCCGGGGATGAGAGCGTCGGTCTGCCCGATGCCTTCGGCGTCTATTGCAGGCAGGGGGAGCCAACGGATGCAGCGCAGCTGAAGAAAGCCGCCGGGGAAAGCGCTTATCTTCAAAACGGCAGCGCGACCGTCCCGATCCTGCTGTATCACCATCTCGACCCGGATCAGCCGGAAAGCGAGACCACCTTGCACCCCGAGACGTTTGAGCGGCAGATGCACCTTCTGAAGGAGCAGGGCTATACGCCGATCTCATTTGATGAGCTGATCGCGTTTGTGGAGCAGGGAACGCCGCTTCCGGAAAAGCCGGTCATGATCACGTTTGACGACGGCTATACCAGCAACGCAGTCTATGCCTATCCCGTTCTGCGGGAGCTTGGCTTCCATGCGTCGATCTTTGCCATTGGCTGCTCGATCGGGCATGACCGCTATTACAAGGATACGCAGTACAGCCTGACGCCCCACTTCGGGCAGGACGAGATCACAGAAATGCTGCGCTCCGGCCTTATTTCCATCGGCTCTCATACCTACGACATGCACCAGTGGCCGCCCTATGAGACCGTCAAGCCCGCGCGGGAGAATATGCTGCCGCTGCCCGGCGAATCCGAGACGGAGTATATCGACGCCGTGCGAGCCGACGCGGCGCGTGAAGCGGAAACGTTTGCGGCGTTCGGCATTCCCGCGCCCGATGTGATCGCCTTTCCCGAGGGCGCACATGCGGACCTGACCGATGTCGTGCTGCGCGAATGCGGCTACAAGGTCACTCTGACGACGGACGAAAGCCGCGTGAACACCGTTGTGGTCGGCCTGCCGCAGACGCTGATCGATCTCGGCCGCATGACCGTTCTGCCGGGCATGACGGACGAGCAGCTCCTGCAGTATCTGAACGAGCGGGCAAACTAGAGAACAAAGCCTTTTCCCGGGCCCGCCGTGCATGCGCACGGCGGGTTTTGCTGCATTTTTGGGAAGAAAACCCGTATTCTGTGGTTGAAAAGTCCGGTTCCCGGTGGTACAATAAGAAAAAGAGGGCTGCTGTGAGGCGGCTTTTTGAAGCAGGGGAGGGTAGGCAATACTAACTTGCTCCCACAGCATAGAAAGGGGAATGCCCATGCAAACAAAGGAAACGATCACGCTCTCCGGCGTGCCGGAGACGATGTTGCAGACGGTCTATGCCCGCGCCAAGGAGAGCAGCGGGTGCGGTGCGATCCGCGACCGCAAGGCCGAGGAGACCATCGGCGGCCTGCAATATGATTTCTCCCTGGCGGACCGGGACAAAGCCATGCACAGCGGCGTCATTGCCCGCACCATCGTGCTGGACCGGCTGACCGGCGCGTGGCTGCAGGAGCATCCGGGCGGTACGGTCGTCAACGTCGCCTGCGGGCTGGACACGCGGTGCTACCGGATGGAGTGCTATGGCCGCTGGTATAACCTTGACCTGCCGGAGACCATTGCCGTCCGGCAGAGGCTTTTGCCGGAAAATGGTGCGATCTCGCAGATCGCCATGTCCGCCATGGACGACTGGGGCGGGTGCATCGCTGAGCAGGATCCCCCGGCACTGGTCATCATCGAGGGCCTGACGATGTATCTGACGGAGACAGACGTGCAGCGCATATTTTCCGTGATCGCCGGGCGCTTCCAAAGCGCGACCGTACTGGTCGAGACGATGAATCCCATGGTCGTCAAGCGCTTCCGGGAAAAGTCGATCGAGGGCAGCCATGCAAAATTCACCTGGGGCGTGAAGAACGGCGCGGCGTTGGCCGCGCTGCTGCCGGAGTTCCGCCTGCGGGAGGAGCACAGCCTGACGGAGGGCATGGCGGAGTTTGTGCCCGTTTATAAGCTGCTGGGCAAAATACCGGCCATCCGCAATATTTCCAACAAGATCATCGTTCTGGAGAGGAAGTGAGGTAGCATGTCTTTCTTTGATAATACCCGCAAGCCGGACGGCCTGGGCGGAAAGCTCATGGTCTCCCTGATGAATGTTGGCCATCGTTCCCTGGCGCACTGGGGCATGCGGTTCCTGCCGCTTTCGCCGGATGCCCGTGTGCTGGACTGCGGCTGCGGCGGCGGAGCGAATCTGAAAAAGCTCCTGAAGCGGTGCCCGCAGGGTATCGTCAAGGGCATAGACTATTCTGCCGTCAGCGTCGAAAAGTCGCGCAAGCTCAATGATGCCGCCATCCGTGAGGGACGCTGCGTGGTCTGGCAGGGCAGTGTGGCTGAGATGATCTTTGCGGCCTCGTGGTTCGACGCTGTCACGGCGTTTGAGACCGTTTATTTCTGGCCTGATCTGCCGCAGTGCTTCCGCGAGGTCTTCCGTGTGCTGAAGCCGGGCGGGGTATTTTTCCTCTGCAACGAATCCAGCGGCGACACGGACAAGGACGAGAAATGGACCGAGCGGATCGCGGGCATGACGATCTACCGCGATGTGCAGCTGCAGGCTGCGCTGGAGCAGGCGGGCTTCCATGACATCGAGATCCATAAGAACGAAAAGGACTGGCTGTGCATGCTGGCCCGGAAATAGTTGTGCGCCGTCCCCCAAATGGAGCATGCGGAGCCTGTGATGCCGGAATTATACCGGCGAGGCGTTTTTCACGGACGAGAAACCAGACTGAGGGAGGGACGGATATGTCCAAAAAGGCAACGGAATTCCAGAAAAAAGAAATGAGCAAAATGTACCGCGGCAAGGAGATCTTCAAGCCGCTGAACACCGGCTGGGTCGACGAGCACGTCGCCTGTGTGCGCGAGTGGGTGGCAAATATCTTCTTCTACCGCAAGGGCGACACGACCATCATGATCGACGCCGGGTATAACTACGGCCGGCTCGAGGAAAAGATGGGCTGGCTCGGCATAGACCCGAGTTCTATCCGGCATATCCTCATCACGCATCAGGACACGGATCACGTCGGCGCGGTCGAAGCGGACAGCCTCGGCCTGTTCCGGAAGGCGAAGCTGTATGTCGGCGAGACCGAGAACCGCTATCTGACGGGCGAGGTGCGCCGCAAGGTGATCTATCATCTCTACAAGCTGCCGCAGGTCACCATCCGCAATGAGAAGGTCCTGCTGCACGACGGCGAGGCCTTTGAGATCGACGGCATCCGCATCGAGTGCTTCCTCGTTCCCGGCCATACCTGGGGCCACATGGTCTATCTCATCGACGGGAAGTATCTGTTCACGGGCGATACGATCTGGCTCGGAGCGGACGGCGGCTACAGCTTCATCTCCGCGTTGGCGGAGGATAACCGGCTGGCGGTGCGTTCGCTGGCAGAGCTGGAGGCAAAGCTCGAAGCGCGGAAGCTGCACCCGATGTTCCTCACCGGCCACACCGGCTGGACGGACAACTTCACCTTTGCCTTTGCGCATAAGGACAAGCTCTGCTCACCGTTCAAAAAGAGAGTGCACGACCCTTCCGCGCCCTATGATGCCTACGATGAGTCGGACGACACGGAGGAGCGGTCAAAGAGCGGCTATCTGAAGGGGGTCGGGCGATGAAGGACAACGAGCTGCAATTTGAGCGGAGCTGCCATGTGCTGTACTCCGGTCCCTGCAAAAAAGAAATTCGCGCACGGATCGCGCAGCACTATCCGGAGGCGGAGCGCGAGGCGGTCTGGGAGCGGGTCCAGCGGCAATATGTTGATTTTCTCTCCGACTGGCGCACCGACCTCGGCGGGAAGAAGAACTTCCACAACGGCAGCGGCGGCACCTATGACTGCATCGCCATCCTGAGCTATTATGTCGCGTGCAGGGATGTCACGTCCTTTCGCGAGATCGAGGAGATGGAGGAGGCTCTGGTCCTGCCTGCTTTCCGCAAGCTGAAATTCGTGGACTGCAACAAGCCGTTTTTCAAAAGACTGATGCATCGCGCCTTCTTAACGGCAAAGGAGCGCTGCGACAAATGGCACGATTACGAAATGACGGTCGCGCCCTACGAGAAGGACAAACCGATCTATTATGAATTTACGGCCTGCCCTGCGGCGGAATTTGCCATCCGCAACGGGCTGACGGATATCATGCCCGCCCTGTGCAACGTGGATTATGCGGCCATGGAGCTGATCGGCGCGAAGCTGGTGCGGACGACGACCTGCGCAAACGGCTGTAAATGCGACTATACCATCTGCGGCAGCCGGGACCCATATCTGAAGGACCATCCCGAATACCGCGACGAGGCGGGCTACCGGCGGAACCGGTAGATGCATTTTGCGTTCGGCAGCGCTGAGGATCATGAAGTGAGGGCAATCTATGAACTACAAAATTGAGAAAAATACCGTACAGGAGACCCTGATCATCC
>ENA-UERN01003268-UERN01003268.1-human-gut-metagenome-genome-assembly--contig:-NODE-3268-length-11419-cov-5.078998_pt1 | contig 11419 bp, 17 predicted proteins | sample MGYA00242950_ERZ507950 | MGnify/ENA primary metagenome ERZ507950 (study PRJEB26167, sample SAMN06115515) | human gut metagenome | host: Homo sapiens | place: China:Ningxia | collected 2014-11-26...
GACTGAAGCTAATACTTTGAATACCGACTATGTACAGCGAACACTTCAGCAAGAGAAAGCAATGAGAGAGTATCAGCTGGAAATTGGTAAAAACAACATAACTATAACTGACGATAAGATTTCGAAATCTTCATACTCGAGTTATATTATCGGCAATGTAACGAATACTTCAGATAAAACCATATATGGTGTAACTGTATGTATCTCGTTTTATAAGAACGGAAATTATGTTGAAAGTTCTACCGACTATTTCAAAGATATTCCTTCCAAATCCACCGTTCCCTTGAATGTCTATGCTCCAGATGATTTTACGACATATTCAATCGACTATACAATGGCTTACTTTTTAGATTGATGTAGAATGCCCTCGACCGATGCCGCCGAGGGCATTCTTTTGTTTATCAGCTTCCGTACACAGCCGTCACGCTGCCAGCCTTAACAGCCTTGCCAGCGGCGTCAGCCTCGACCACCGTTACAGTCGCCGGAGAGCCAGTCAGCGTAATCGCGGTACCCGGGGAAAGCACAGTCCAGCTTGTGACGTCCTGTCCGGCGGTGACTGTCTGAGCAGACGCGCCGCCCTTGTACACATAGTGATTACCGGTGCTCAGTTGCGGAGCTACCAGCAGGATCGTACTCGTTGCGGAGGATCCGGCGGTGGATACGACCGTCAGTTCCTCAATACCGTCATCACTGGTAAAGGTGTTTGCTGCACGATCATATGTGCCGTAAGTGCGGTCGCCCTCCCAGACGATGTCAAACGGAGCAGTCAGACCGTCCGCTGCGGCGCCGCCCCAGCTCTTGAGGTCGACCTTGGCTTCCTGCGTCCATGCTGCGAACTTCTCATCGCCCTTCTGGTCGAAGATGGAAACCTCCATGAAGCGGTACTTGACCTCGTCAAGCTGCTTGTCCTTCCTGTCGATCTCGTACAGCTCCTTGGCAAGAGCGGAATCCTTAGCGATAAGGTACGGGGACACGGAAGTCACCTGGTTGCCCTTGGTGATCTTGGTCTTGGTTCTGCCGAGGACGTTCTTCGTCTGCGTCACCGTGTTGTTGCGTGTGCGCTCCAGGCTCTCGTTGTCCGCGCCGATGGGTTCCCACACGCCGTTGATCTGAATGAATAATATACTCTGTTCGCGCTCTACAGCGCCTGTTCCTGTGATTGCCATAATAATCACCTTATCCTTTCTTTATAAATGAACTGTAACTGTGTGACATAAATTCCCGTGGTTCTGCCCTCGTCCACTTCGTCCAGGCAGCTGGTTTCTATGACCTTCAGGTTCTGCCCGGTCTGGTTCGCCGCAAGGACGGGGAAATTATGCTGCTCGTTCTGCTCGTCTATCCAGCGGCAAAACTTCTCAAGGAATTCAACATTCTTTCCACGCTCCACATCATTGCTGATGGCGGTGCGGTAAGCGAACTGGAAAGTCACCGTGTAGATACGGTTGCCGAGGACGTCCTTGCGGTAGGTCGGATTCGGCTGCGTACCCACGCAGTAGCAGTCCTTGCTGTCCACATAATCGAGGTAGAACGGCAGGCTGGAATCAATGACCGGGCATTCCGCGAGGTATTTGCAAACGCTGTCCATAATGGAATTCACGGCATCAGCCTCCTTGAATAATTCTTCACTTCGCGGATAATGGTATCCTTACGCGCCTCCCACATACGGTGAAACCATCTTGAACCGCGCTTCCCGACAAGCTTCCCGTTCTTGCTGTAATACCGCTTGTGAGCATACGGCGCGATGAATATAAGTTCGCCGCTGCCCATGCGTGAACCGAGGATAACGGACTTCTTCAGCATTCCGGTGCGCATGGGGACGTATGCGTCCATGTGCCGGACTACTGTGTTGTCGATGAATTTCTGCAGCTGGTCGAAATTCTCCTCGGTGGGCGGAGCGTTCTTGTTCCAGCGGAGAATTGATTTGCCGCTGGCGGTAGTGAATAATGTTCCGCGGTCGGTAGTAATTTTCACTTTCCGCTCACCTCCCAGTGCCTCAAGCTTGCAGAACCGAACCGGCAGTCACGAACCGCTGTGATTATCAGTTTTTCGGTGTGCTGCCGTTCGAGTTCCGCTGCACTTGAGATATCGCCACATTCGCCCCGGGCGATGATGTCGCCGGGGGAAAGCGTGAATCTATCTTCGGGGCAGCCGTCCCGGAACCACTCTGCAGCCGGCACAAGCGCAGGCAGATCCGGAATCATGACCGTAATGCTGTCACTGTCGTCCTTCCCGGATTTGCCGAACGCCGCTCCGGAGGTACTGTCCCAGAATACTCCGTGGACTACCGTGCGGCGGAGCTGCTCCGGAGTGCGCCCCTGCTGCGGGATTTTGTTGTAGACTGTGATGGTGTCGCTGAAGATCATTCTCGTGCCACTCCTCTGTAAAGCCAGTCTGCCGGCAGCCACGCCCGGCAGACCGCCCGAACCATGACACCTTCGGAAGTTCCCTCCGAACTGCTCGCCAGTGTGTAGCTCCAGCTCCCCACGCTTTCGGACTGCTTCACCATGCCGCCGCTGCCATCAGTAAGTAGCAGGCTGTCGCAAAGATCACAGCAGCAGTTTTTCAGCCGCTCATCGTCAGCGTTCTCGGCAGCGCGCCCGAAAGTTATGTTGTCAAGGTATGCGGAAGCTTTGGCGGCAAGCCGGGGGAAGTCCTCCTGCTTTATCGCCTTGCCGCCGTAAGTCCCGGTGTAGTAGGCGTAGTCTGCGTAACTCATGTTTCAGGAACCGCGCACACGCGGATAGAGGGCAGGACGTTGTCCTTTATCCAGAGGTCGTGGAACTTGCGGAACTCGACAAGCCATGCGTCTGCGGTCTGGTTTACCTCCGGGTCGAAGATTTTGAAGTTGTCGGTCTTGGAAACGGCTATCGGCGCGGACTTCGGGCAGATTATCCAGTTTATCTGGGTTGCCTTTGCCGTAGGTGTGAAGCCGCCTGCTTCCTGTCCGCCGGACTTGCCGTCATTGAATGTGTAGGCGGTTTTCATTCTTGCGGACGGAACCGGAATGATGGGAATGCCGTTGAACATCTTTATCATAAGGTTAAGTTCGCCCTGCTTGAAGTCGCCGGCATTGATGAGCTTGGAGATCTTGTCGTTATTGCAGAACATGTCGTAGACCGGTCTTGCCATGATTATAACAAGGTCGGCGCTTCCAGCTTCGTCCTGAACAGCGGTGATGTCCTCGGAAAGCGTGGACAGGATCGTGCTTGCCGCCGGAGTGTATGTCTTGCCGTACTTGTCCTTTGCAAGAGCGTAGATCCTGCTGTAGCGGTAAGCGTCCACCTCCGGAATGACCTGCGTGCGCTGGAACTCGCCCATGACTGTGGTGGCACTTGCGACGAAGTCGGTTTCGTCAACGTCCATCTTGTCCAGCAGGAACTTTCTGCCCCTGTCCATGGTCATAGTCTTGGTTTCGTAGCTGAAGGTGACTGCTCCCTGCGTGTAGCCGGAATCACGGTCGTAGTCGCCCAGACCGCTGAGCGAGATCTTCGGGATCTTTACCTCATTACCGCCGGAATACTTGACCTGTCCTGCGTTTTCCTCCATCCAGCCGGAGGTCGCTCCCTCCAGTACCTGCTGATCGAGGGCGGTCTGGAATATCTTTGCTGCTTCAATTGTGTTGATTGCCATTGTGGTTTCCTCCTTACTTCTTTAAGCCGAAGCCAGCGTAGATCTGGCTTTCAAGGTTGGTTGCGTCTGCTGCGACATTGCTCTGGGTGCTGCCCATGAACAGTCCGGGCTTCTCATCGGCGGCGAATACGGACGGTTCGGACTGCTTCAGTCCCTCCAGATACTCCTTGCCGCCGACGAACTCGCCGTTCTCCAGCTTGAAGCCCTTGCCCCTGAACTCGTCCAGGACGGACTTGCGCACACGATCGCTGGCAAACTTATAGCCGCCGAACAGCTTCTCTGCAGCAAAGTCCGCCTGCTGTGCGGTCAGCTTTGCGTTGAGATCGTCGGTGTCCTGCTTGTACTTGGCGTTCAGCTCGTCAAGCTGCTTCTGGAGTTCCTCGGACTTGTTGTCAGCCCTGATCTTCTCCAGATCCTTGTCACGGGCGGCAAGCTGCTTTGTCAGCTCTTCAAGCTTTGTCTTGTCTGCGGCAGCGGCTTCAGCGGAGATAAATTCCTTGCTCATTACCTCGTCGATCTGCTTTGCCTGGTCTGCGGTAAGCTCAATGCCGAGCTTCTGCAGGAGTGCCTTTAACTTATCCATGTGAAAATCCTCCTTAAAATTGAGTATAAAAAAGCGCCCTCATAGAGGGTGCAAGTTATCTGTGGTATTTCGCCGTGAATCATTCTGGGTGCGTCACGGGGCATGCAGCGCTGCCGCTTTCGGTGCGCGTCTGCGACCACCGCTGCACGCCTGGTCTTGCAGTATCTGTCCTGTGGGGTCATGGGTGCTCCTTTCGCAAAATGGGTATAAAATTGCACCCCCATTGCTAGGAGTGCGGAATTACTTGTATTTTTCACAGATGGCTATGTACTTGGCTTTGTACTTTTCACGCAAAGGCAGTAACTCACGTTGAAATGTGTCTTGTCCTTTCGTTTTGCCACCATATTTTAAGCGTATTTCTTTTTCTTCGGCGACTTCTTCCTTGCCAAGCTCTAATAATTCACGACGTTTAGCTTCCTGCTTATCCATCTTTCAACCTCCTTGTGTAGGCTATTCCGAGCTTCTTGCAAGCATTTTCGACGATGATATGCTGTGCATTCTCTACAAAATCTTCTTCCGGTAAGCCGCTCTCATCAAATAAGGCGTACTTCTGATTTTTCATTTCGCTAAAGACATCTTCCATCTCTTCCTGGGAAATAGGCTTGTTAGGGAAAACGGCTTCATATTCATATTTGTAATCGAAAGCTCTCATACGTTTACCGGAGGTTGCACGCGTAAAGTCAAAATCCTCATAGCTGAACGAATACTGTGTATATTCTTTCGGGTGATTATGAGTGGTAAAGCAGCCTTTAAGTTCCTCTTCTCCAAGCAATTCAAAAGTGTTTACGCTCATGCCATCACCACGGGACATATAAACAGTGCCATCGGGCTTAATTACCAGGCAGTGCTCCTTGTCTGCATTGGTGTACTTTTTTTCAAACCTAGAAACGAACTTATCGACTGCGTTCTGGTCGTTCACATCAACGGTTCCGACTTTATGAGCGTAGTGTTTCGTACCATCGGAGTCACGCACAACAGCTCTCTGCCCTTTTATTTTATCACTGCCGGGCAAATCTGTCAAGCGCACCTGCGCCTTTTCAAACTCCCTCTGCCGTCTGGTGACCGCCCCGGTCTTACCTGCAAGCCGACGATTATACCCGGCAACGTAAGTCCGCTCATACTGCGTGTAGCTGTCCGCAGCCTTTGCGAAATCCTCGTAGATGTCTTTCTGCCGCCGGAGCTTAATGCTCGCAGCGGTGAAACTTTCCTCGTCCCCGGCAGCGTCGGCGACAATGCAGCGGTCTTTCTGCTTGCGCATAGCCCGTTCCATCTTCCTCATCTGCTGGGAAGCCTCATAAGCCGTGTACTTCCGCCCCTCGTAGGTGAAAGGCGGCTGGTCTATGTTCTGGAGTTCCTCCTCGGTGTAGACCGGTTCGGATACGCCGAGAATTATCGGGAAAACATCGTGCCGGCAGTTCGGCTCGCTGATGAGCGGCTTTATTATCCTCTCATACTGCTCCTGTGTGTACTGCCGCCCCTGATACACCGCGTGGGACGGTCTGGAGCCGGAATGCGCCGACATCTCCCAGCCGTCCGCGCCCAGCTCCTCGCCGTTCTGCTCGGAAATGCGGTGCGTGACGTGCGCCACGCTTGTAAGCAGCGCCCTCCGTGCCGCTACCTCGATCCGATCGGAGCGACCAGATTCATAGTCTATCGTGCGCACTCCGCTTTCTGCAAGCTTATTGCAAGCCTGCCGGATCGCAGTCATGTAGTCCGTAGTTCCGGTCACGACTTTCATGTGCGCGGAGTCCATTTCCCGGCGGTACATATCCGTCATGGACAGGTAGTACACGCGCCCCAGGAAGTCGTGGTCGGCGAAGCCCATCGTGTTTGTGAGGTTCTCGCACTTCCCGGAGGTTTCCTTGATTTGCGCAGATATCAGCTTTTGCAGCTGCTTATTCTCCTCCAGAGGGACTGCCGCGCCATTGTCAGCGCCGAGCATTTTCCGGTCGAACTCGTCAGACTGCGCCGCAGCCTCCCGAATAATTCGGTTGACCTCTGCAGCGGAACTGCCGTTTATCTCGGCAATTTTCGCGGCGATCTCGTCCGTGGAAAGCCCCAGGGAACGCGCCCGGTACAGCTGATATTCCGCCGTGTCGGTTATCTCCGCGCCCTTTGCAATGCGCCGGGCTATGTCACGCAGGATAAATTCGGAAAGCTGTTCGTACAGATCTGTGAGATCCTGCGGCAGGTTCTGGAGCTGTTCGGGGGTCAGCATTTACTCACCCCCAAAAACGCTCGTCATTTCAGGAAGCATTGCACGGGCGCGCTCCATCGGAACGCCGAAGTACCACGCAAGGAAATCCTCAGCCCTGAGCATACCTGCCTGAACCATCTGGAAGCGGCGATTGAACTCGGTGCCGGTGTCCTCAAACACGCTGTCGCCGAACTCTATTGCGCACTCGCCGTCTTCGCAGTCCACGCCGTAAAATCTCGCCAGTGTGACGATTATCTGACTGAGCGACTGGAGCACCGGGCGGAGCTGTCGCTGGATCTGGCAGACAGTGTTGTAAGTCGTGCGATCCTCGGACAGCACCTGCGTTGCTGTGACAAGACCTTTCTGCGTATCGAACGAGAACGTTCCGGAACTTACTCCTATCTGCGTTTCAAAGAAGCGCAGTTCCTTGTTTATCCGGGCGGCGTGCTCTGTTTCGCGAATCTGCGGAGCGTAAGCCATTATCTGCTGCTCTACCGTGGATTCCCCATCACCCTTGAATCCCACGAAATAATCGTCCGGGATTCCCTCGTTCCCACGAAGCACGGTGCTGTCCGCAAAGACTTTCGCCGACATCTTCTTGAATTCTGCGTGGTACTCGGAATGTGCCACGTCTATTTCGTGGAGCGTGCCGAGGGAATTCGCAAAAATGCTCACCGGAAGTTCGCTGTCGAGATCAATGTTGTTCGCATACGGTGTGCGGAATGTCGCTATCATCGGAATATCCGAGGGAATCTGCCCCTCCGGCAGCAGCATAGCCCACTTCGGGATTTCGGAAAGCTCCACAGTGCGCTTGGTGCCGTAGAGGTACGCCGTGTTCCGGACGGTATGTACGCCGTCCCGGAATATGTGGTGCTCCCGGCGCTCGTAGACCTTGCCCTTGTACCGGATACGCTCGTAGAATATTCCTTCGGTGACGTGCCCGTTTTCGTCCAGAGCCAGCGGCAGGAAGTCCCGGCTGGTGCCAAAATCAAAGAACATCTCCCCGGACTGCACGAAATACGGCTTTATCACTGTGAATCCGCCCACAAGGGTCAGCTGCGTTATCCGGTCGAGGTTCGGCAGGAGGTTCTTCTGGACGTGCCTGTTCAGTTCCTCGTCCGCCACCTCGAACTTTATTTCCCCGGTGACGAGCTGCGCCAGATACGCGGTAGACATGTACGCCGTCGGCAGCGGCTTGAAATTTTTGTGGGTCAGCGCAAACGGGAGCTGCCCCTGAAACGCGTCCCACCAGAGGGAAGTCGCGGAACGCATGGTCGAACTTACCGCCGAATCTGTTATATCAAAGTCGTCCACAGTCGCTCCTCCTTTCCCTTTAAATAAGCCTTTAAGCGTGTTTAAAATACTCATTAATCCCTCCTGATAAGCCGCGGAATGTACCGCTCAAAGCTGTACTCAAATGCGTCCAGCGTATCAATATCCGAGGTGCCATTATCCAGGCGGACGTCCTCGCCGATCACCCTGTCGTCATACACAGCGCCCTGGAACGCTTCCCGGAGCGTTTCGCAGTCCGAAGTCAGCAGGAACCGTTCGCCGCCCATGAGCATGGTCGTTGCACGGATACGGTCGATTATAGGGCGCTTCCGTGCATTTTTTACTGTAAGATCGAGTGGGTCTATGTATTCCCGAAGCCCGGAAATTAACGTCTGTTCGGCGCTGTCGGCGTAGATATCCTCTATTTTGTCGTAGTCCCGGAGGATTCCCTCGCAGAACTCGTATATACGCTTGTAGATCTGCTGCGGAGTAAGCCCGGTCGCAGGTACTCGTTCGCTCCGCAGTGCGATGAGCTTCCCGTAATCTGCGGTCATGCCCGTGGCGACCATTGCATGAGCCGAGCCGTTGCCGCCCCAGTCTATTCCCACGTTGATGATATCCAGAGCCGGAAGCACCTCCGGCGCTGCGAATGCTGGGATATTATCCGAGAACACACGGTAAATAGCGCCGGCAGCGACTACCCACTTGCCGAGAATGAATCTATCATAGAACACGCCGGTGTACTCCTTTTTCAGGCTGGCGACGTATTCCGGCGGCAGCGTGGTATTATCGTCAATGCCGAAGAATATGCTCAGCAGATCGTCCGCCAGCTTCTCATTATCGAGGTACTTTTTCTTGAGCCAGTGCGTGGGGACGTCCGGATTTGTGGTCGCGAACAGCTTTGCGCCCGGCGCTGAAAGTCGTGACAGCAGCATGGTGAAGAAGTCCTCCGGGAACAGCGTAAGCTCGTCGCAGTAAGCGCCGCCGAGCGTGATGCCTCGGATTTTATTCTCGGAACGTGCGTCGTTCGCACCCTCCAGCATTATCTTCCTGCCAAAAAGAATGCCCTCCTTTGCGGAGAGCGAGAATGTGAAGTTTCTTTCGCCGATAAGCTCCTGAAGCGGTAGCAGGCAGTTGCGCTTGAGGGTCTGGAGCGACTTTGCGGACATCATGTACAGATATTCCCGTGGGCGCGAAGCCACCCACAGCGCCCAGAGTATCAGCGAGATCCACGTCTTTCCGGAACGCACCGACCCCTGGAGCACTGTCAGCCGGGGAAGCCGCTGCTGCTTGAACAGCCGCATGAGGTCGTTCTGCTTTTTCGTGAATGTTACCTTACCCATTTTTCAGCGCCTCCAGAATATCCGCCAGAGCGCCGTCCGCATTGCCTGAACCGCCGCCGTTCCGACTGTAATCCTCGCCCTTTTTATTAATAAGGTAGAACTCAATAGCCGTCTGTGACGGAGGAATGTGTCGCTCCCGTGTTTCAGTGGTCTTAACGCCGTTCACATATTTAATAGTGTGCTCGGTAACGGTATATCCCGTAGCCGCCCGGAGGAGCGCCTGCTCCACCTCGGCAGTCAGCAGCTCGCTGTTCTGTGTCAGCAGCTCATCCAGTCCGCCGCACCGGGATTTTATTTCGGCGATCTTCTTTGCGCGTTTGGCTTCGTTATTTGTGGATAAGTAAGCCTCCACAAGCTGCTGCACTGCGGAGGTCTGGTCTGTACTGTTTTTTTCGCGTTCAGCGATGGCAGCACCGAGGGCTGCTATGCTCTTTTTCTTCTTGCTCATGCTGTCACCTTTCTTTCATACGTTTAATCGCGCTTAAATTGCGTTTAAATCCGCGCATTGCTTCGGGGCAGGGAAATTACCCTCTGAAACGCATAAGGCGCTTACAGGCGATTTTTCGGGGTATGCTTCGCCCTGTCCGTCCGGAATCATGTTCCGCAGATCTCAGAGAATATATTTCGCCGTTCCGGAGCTGATCGACGGAACCGCTGGCTGACTTTCGATCTCGCAGCCGAGGGTTATCTCGTAGTGTCTGCCGTAGATCGTGACGTCCGCCGTGGCACGCTTGCCACGTTTGTTGTATCTGATTATCTTGTGTTCAAAGCGCCGCAGGAAGCCGTCCGTAATATGCAGTGCACCTCCGGAGACATAGCCACGGCTTATTCCCAGCGCGTGTCCGTCGTTGCAGAGGAAGCGTATGTATTCCTCCTCGGTCTGGCTGAGCTGTGAGCGGCTAAGTATCCGCAGCGTTCCGTAGCAGTTCTTTATCGCCTGCCAGGTGTCCGGCGTCAGCTCCTCGTCCAGAAACACATAGCCGCTGAACAGGAATATTTCCCGGCGCACCCATCTGCCGAAGTGACGTTCCATCACCAGGCGCCGGGGCGCATACGCCCGGATATTCTTCTCGGCAAGCTGTCGGACTACCGACATCTCCTTGCCGGAGCTGCAATATATAACGTACATTATTCCTCCTGCGATTTGCTGTTGATAAACTGCACCATTGCCTGGTACAGCTCCGGGTTCTCCTTTGCCATGGCGTCGAAGATATCTTCCTTGAAGCTTTCGAATGCCACGTTCTTGAGGTTCGCCGTCTTGATATCGGTAGAGTTTTTCAGACTTACCGCCCTGATCAGCGCCGTTGCCTTCTCAATGAGCTTAAGGGGGTCGGCTTCCTTCAGCGCGATCTCGTCCATCTGCTGGACTGCCTGGAGCACCTTGTGGGATATTAGCCGGGCGATTCCCTCGGTAGTGTCGAGCTGAGGGAATTTCTGCATTTCCTCGGTCAGAGCACGCATATTTTCGCTTGCAAGGCGAATCTCCTGCACGCTGGCGTTCAGCCCCTGGGCGTACCGGCAGACGGCAGCTTCAGAAAGCGTGACGTTTGCCGTGTCCCGGACGAAGTCGCAGACGTCGCGGTAGGTGTAATCACCGAGAATCATCTGCTCAACGGCTTCCTTGATGTCAGCCGGCAGCTTATCTATCTTGCTGTGCTTACGTTTCATGGATTCACCGCCTTATACACGGGTCGGAAATCTTGCCATTGAGGAACGCAATGCCCTTGGCGGTCAGCTTGGCTTCCAGGCTGTGAAGTTCAGCGTCAGCGAGGTCAAGAACCTCGTTGTGGAACTCCACGTCCCGGAGCTTTATGTAGCCGCCCTCGTTCAGATAGTTCACGCAGTCTGCTATCTCGGATTCCGTCATTTCGGCTCCCAGACCGTATTCCAGATCGCGGATATGGACGTATCTAGTCCGCAGGGCGTTTATAGCCCGGAGCACCCGGGCGTTGTTATCGCAGAATTTTTCACGGCGTACTCTTTCCATGTCCATCTATATCACCCCTTTTTCAAGTCGTCGATTTTGTTTTCCAGCCGGCTCATAGTGCGTATAAAATCTGCATTACGAACGGTGTTTTCCTTGAGAAAATCAATGTTGCTTTCGATTTTCTCAATAGATTTTTTAAGTTCGTTAAGCTCCGTTTTGCTGGCGTATTTCTCGTCGGCGCTTTCAAGCTTGTTCTTGAGTTCCTCGACATCGGAGCGGCTTGCACGGCTGCCAAGCTTGTTTTTAAGTTCCTCGACATCCGACAAGCTTGCCCGGCTGTCCAGTTTGTCAAAGCTGCGCTTCAAGAAGAATGTTATCGCACCCATTCCAATGGTAAGTATCATATTATAGATAGCGTCGAAGTCCACGGTATCACCTCTTATCAATGTTAGTTTTTATCTTGTCCT
>ENA-UERN01003292-UERN01003292.1-human-gut-metagenome-genome-assembly--contig:-NODE-3292-length-11344-cov-11.616579_pt1 | contig 11344 bp, 9 predicted proteins | sample MGYA00242950_ERZ507950 | MGnify/ENA primary metagenome ERZ507950 (study PRJEB26167, sample SAMN06115515) | human gut metagenome | host: Homo sapiens | place: China:Ningxia | collected 2014-11-26...
AAAAGCGGCTGAAATGAGGAAGGGGGCGTTCCTGTGACGAAAAATATGTACACCGTTGCCGGGGACGGCCCCTGCAATGAAGAGCTGGCTTTGCGAATACAAGCCGGAGACAAAAACGCCGCGGAGCGGCTTATCTCACAGAACGAGGGGTACCTCACCGGACTGGCGCGGGCGTACACACCATGGTGTGAGTTGGAAGACTTGAAGTAGGAGGCGGCGCTGGCGCTGCTGGACGCAGCGGGGCACTTTGACCCCACCCATGGAACAAAACTGCTGACCTATGCGACGCCCGCGATAGAAGCGGCGCTGTCCGACTACGCTGCACGGTATTCTTCCTCTCTGTCCATTCCCATCAGCCGGTACAATCAACTGCGCAGGGTGGCATACCTCTGTGCCGAGGGATGGGACTCATCTGATGCTGAGTTGGCCAAGGTGGTGTGCGGAGAACTGAATGTATCTGCCAAGGTAGCTGGAGCATTGATAAAAGAATACCGGACGCTGCTGATGCAGCGGATGGAGGAGGTGCTGACGCCCAGAGAGTTGAATCTGGTGCGGAGCTACCTCGGCATCGGCCAACCGGACGAGGTCGGCATGACTTTTCAGGAGCTGGCGATCCGGCTCAACTACAACGGCCCCAGCGGAGCGGAGAAGGCGTACAAGGCCGCGCTGCGGAAACTGAAAAAGGACTTGTACGGCGGCGCCTACGGCCGGTGGCTCTCCGCTCAAAAGGCCATCCGCGCCGCCAAAGCGGAGGCGGAGCAGGACGCGGGGTATGACGCAACGCCGCAGAGAACATGGTGGGAGGATAAGAATCTGACGGAGCGCTTTCTGTGCGAAGTCATTTCTCTGATCCATGTTTATGAGATTTTTAGTGACATATCGAAAAACGAACCGGGATAAGCAAGGGCCGGACATAAAGCGTCTCCTAAACAAACAAAGGCGTGTGCCGACTGGCACACGCCTTTGTTTAATTATTTCGCATTTCTATGGCATATCCCTGTTTATGTACGGGGCGTTCCAAAGAATTCCTTTGTCGCCTTCCGAACCTTCGGCCACAAGAAGATCATGGCGATCAGGTTTGGAATGGTCAGGAGGCCAAGAGCAATGTCCTGAATCGTCCAGACCATATCGCTTTTCAGGGTAGCGCCGAAGATGCAGAAGCACGGGAAGATATACTTGAACTTTTCAGCGACCGTGCGCCCAAACATATAGTTCAATCCCACAAAGCCGAAATACCACTGACTCATCAGGGAGGTCGTAGAGAACAGCAGAAGACTGGCCGCAAGCACATACCGCATCGGAGGCCATACACTCTCAAAAGCATACAGCGGCAGTACGTTTCCGGAGATCCCGGGAGCGATCACTCCGGTGACGCCCAGCCCCAAACCGGTGATCGTGCAAATGACAAATGTATCCAGGAATACCTCTGTTACACCGGCAATTCCCTGCTCGGCAGGGTGCTCCACATCCGCGGCGGAGTGCAGCACGGGTGCGGAACCTTCGCCAGCCTCGTTGGAGTAGAGGCCGCGGGCGATTCCCTTCTGCATAGCGATGATCATGCTTCCCAGCACACCTCCGCTAACCGCTCTCAGGCCAAACGCTCCCGCAAAAATATCCGCAAAGACACCGGGAAGCTGCTTGATGTTAATCAGAATAATCAGCAATCCACTGGCAATGTAGAGCGTTGCCATAAAGGGGACAACCTTACGCGCCACATGCGCGAATCGCTTCAGGCCGCCGGCAGAAACAACAAAAATCAGCACCGTCAGGATGACACCCGTGTAAATGGGGGGAATCTGGAAGGTATCCTCCACCACACCGCCAATGGTGTTGGACTGAATAAAGTTACCGCCGATGATCTGAACCACCATAAAAATGGAACACAAGAAGGCAAGCCACGGGGCGTGGAGACCATCCCGGATATAGTACATGGGGCCGCCCATCCAGATTCCGCGGTCATCCTTCTGCCGATACAGCATACCCAAAATGATCTCGCCATATTTGGTAGCCATACCGACGAATGCCGCGACCCACATCCAGAAGATCGCGCCCAGCCCGCCCGCCAGAACAGCAGTCGCGACTCCAACGATATTTCCGCTTCCAACACACGAGGCGATCGCCATATTCAAGGCCTGGAAGGATGACACGCTTCCTTCCGAATTCGTGTCCTTATCACCGTAGCGAATTGGATGGATCAAGGTCTTTTTGATGATATACTTAAAATGTCTGACCTGGACGCCACCAGAAATAACCGTATAAAGAATGCCAACCGCAAGCAAAACAAACAGCAGCCAATTCCCCCACAACCAATTGTCGATCGTGGTCAGTATTTCCTGAATTCGCTCCATATTGATGATCCTTTCAGTCGATTATTTCCAATCCAGATAGATCGGATTTGTCCAGGCTGTCCGACCGTACTTGTCCGTAACTTCGACACGAATATAAGCTTCGTGACCCTTGACCTCATATTCGCCATAAGTCAGGGAATCCTCACAGGCTTTTCCGAGGACCATTACGCCGTCATTGATGATATTTCCCGCAACGAAGTTGATATGATTGACGGGAGAGCAGGAGATCCACGCCTTGCCGTCCTTAATGCCCCAATCCTTGATCACCGGGCCGGCAGACGAATAGTAGTTGCCGTCCAGGAAGTTCTGGATGATCGCGTCATGCGTCAGCTCGGGAGCCTGCACGCAGATCCAGCCGCCGCAGGAGTCCTCAAACAAGCCTTCGTTATGGTTGTCGTCGCTGGCGAAACCGTTGATCTTCTTTCCCATCCGGAGCATACGGTCCCAATACGTGACATCGTAGCCGGTGTTAGACTCCAGGACCGTGTTGTAGTTGAAAATCTCCAGTGCCTGTACGCCTTCCGTATAAATAAACTCTTCTTCGGTCACGCGGCTCCAGATCGGATGATTGTAGGTTACCACACAGCCGCGGTCACGCAGCATATCCGCGATCTCCTGAGAGATCTCCCGGCCGCGCCAGGTTCCGTAATGCTTCTGCGGGGGAACGTGCTCCATGTGGGTGAACAGCGGAGCCTTGGCGTTTTTCTGCATTTCGCTGGTGCCGAGAATACCATGCAGATGATGGATCTCCAGCCGCTTGCTGCTGCCTTCTTCCTGATACAGGATCGCGCTGGCTTCGATGGCGGGGATCATAATGAAGTTATCCGTATTATACTGCTTGCGATAGTCGGTGTAAATATCATGCTCGGAGAGCGCCAGGAAATTATATCCATGCTCCTTGTAAACCTCTACGGACTGCTCCGGCGTCATCTTACCGTCAGAAACCGTCGTATGGCTGTGGAGGTTTCCCTTGTACCAGTTTCCGTTGTTCTTGAAACCCTGATAATCTTTCATAGTTTTCATTCCCTCCTAATTACGCGTTTTTCTGGTGCTTCTTGATTCTGCGGATCAGGAACGTAGAAACACCGACACCGACAACTGCCCAGCCGATCATCACAGAGAACACGATTCTGAAGCCCGTCATGCCGGGGAAGCGATCCAGGAAATTGCCGTACATCACATAGGCAAAGGTGTTCGGCAGATAAATGATCAGGGACGCCATGCTCATAGCCGCGCCGGTGATCTCACGGGGGACCTTGACCTCATCCATAGGAGCAAAGAACACCGCGCGCATGGTAAATACGATAGCACCAAAGGTCAGGGTGCAGACAGCGCCCAGCATCCACATACCCTTCTGGCCAAGAGCCTCGTGGGGGATCATCAGGAAAACAGCCATTGCCACAATGCACACAACGAAGCCGACCCGAATGTGCTTGGCTGCGGACTTATGAACCTTATCGGACATAAAGCCGCCAACGGGGCCGCCGATCATCTTCAGACCATACTGGTTGACAATTCCGTACATGCCAACTGCGGTGGCAGGCAGCATATAGATCTTGTTGAGGAAGGGGATGAAGTAAGTCAGGCCGCAATAAATGCAATACACAACAAAGCCGTTGAGAGAAACCGCCCAGATATCAACACTCTTCAGCGCCTGCATCATACCGGAGAAAGCGGCCTCTGCCTTGTTGACTTCCTTGCCGTCCTCGCCGACGCACTTTTCATCGTGCGGAACAAAGATCAGGCACAGCACACCGGCCGCCATAGCGACCACGGACAGGAAAATGAATCCACCGCGCAGCGCCGTGGCGCCCTCGCCCATAGCCCGGAATACGGCCAGAGCCGAAGAAGCCACGATCACGTCAACAATACCGCGGCCCATTTCCAGGAAGCCGAACATTCTGCCCTGCGTCTTTTCATCACCCAAAAGGCGAATGGCCTTCAGCAGAACGGGCCAGTAGGTCACCTCGCCCAGAATGGCAAGGACGCCAAAGGCCAGCAGGAAGCCATAATAGCCGGGGAACGTTGCGATGTAAAATCCGACAACGCCGATTCCGATCAGCGAACCGCCGATCATATACTTCTTACTAATAATATCACAGATGTAAATACCTGCAATCAGGCCGATCGTCTGAACGATACCATATACGCTCATGGCCGCGCCGATCTGAGTGTTCGACAGTCCCATGAATTCCTGCATGGGAACATAGAACATATCCTTCATGCTGGAGAGCTTAAACGCAATACCACCAGAAAAAGTGAGGATGCAAAATACTAACCAACGATTAGGCGCTGCTTTTGCGATTTGCTTTTTTGTTTCATTACTCATTCTTCATTCTCCTTTCACCCTGCCATGCTTTCCTCTCAAGGACATTTTAGCTCAGCGGTGTTCGCACGTTTAGTATAATTGCTTTTCGTTGCGTTTGCAAGCAAAACCAACCGTCCACAATAAAAACCATGATAATATCCAATTTTTCGCCAGATAAATTGTTAATAATCATGGTATTTTCTGTGTTTGCTTTTCCAATCGCAGAAAACACCATATTATTTCTTGTGTTTTTTTGCATTTCAAATCTTTTTTTTGTGTTATAATCATTTTAAAATATCCATGCAGATTTTCGACACCAGAGGAGGCGCATCGATGCTACAACAGCAGCGGCACGATATCATACTGTCTATCCTTGCAGAAAACGGGACCGTCCACACCGCGGATCTCGTCAAACGCATGGATGTATCTTCCGAAACGATCCGGAAGGATCTGGACTATTTGGAAAAGGCCGGACAGCTTACGCGGGTACACGGCGGCGCTATGCCCGCAAGCGACAGAGACTCTGCGATCACCCCCGGCTACATCACACTGAGCACCCGCAAGACGCAAAACGTTGAACAGAAGAAAGCGATCGTCCAATACGCGTTATCCATGATCGAGGAAAACCAGGTGATCGCGCTGGATTATGGCAGCACCAGTCAGCTGATGGCGGTAGCCCTGAAAGGACGTTTTCAAAAGCTGAGCATTATCACAAATTCCATTCAAAACGCTTTGCTCCTTTCTGATGTTCCGGGCTTTACCATCATCTTGGTCGGCGGCGTTCTGAACAAGGACGAATATACCATTGTAAATCCCATGTTTTCTCTCGAGGATAGTCTCCATATTGACACCTACTTCATGTCGGCCAGTGGAATTGACCCCGTTATCGGCTGTACGGACCTTGGCTTCAGCGAGGCAAGCGTACAAAATCAGATGCGCCATGCTGCAAGACGCACTGTGGTCTATGCGGACTCAAGTAAATTCGGACGCGCGAGTCTGGTGAGGGTATGCCCCATAGAAGAAGTCGACTGCATTATCACAGACCGGGGGATCTCTGAAGAACAGAAGAACGCGTTTATGGAGCGTGGCGCGAATTTGGTCATCGTATGACCTGATTTATGCACATAGGGATCTTCCGCATACGCTTCAAACGGCATCACCAGCGCGGTGAGAAAAAGGAATATTAAAATAAGAGGCAGTTTGCCTGTATCTGAGAATGCTCAAATACAGGCAAGCTGCCTGAACCTTAAAATTGATGCCACTCTCGCAGCTTTTTGAGAGGCTGCGGAACCAATTCAACCTAAGAGGAACTACACACCATGCAAATCATCTTATCTGTTTCTATTGCCGTCCTTGCCGGCCTCTTAATGACCCGTGTTGTGAAGTCCTTGAAATTGCCCGATGTTACAGCCTATTTGATGGCCGGTATCTTCGTTGGACCGTATTTCTTAGGCTCCCTGGGAATCGCCGGGCTTGGCTTCATCAGCATGGAAGCAGTCGATCTCATGACCTTGGTTTCCCAAGTTGCTCTTGGCTTTATCGCGTTTGCGATCGGTAATGAGTTTCGGCTGGAAGATATCACGCACATCGGGCGTCAAGCGGTCATTGTCGGAGTCTTTCAGGGACTTGCCGCCATGCTGTGCGTCGATACGGCGCTGCTTCTTTTGCACATTCTCATCCCGGACAAACTTTCCGTGGCGCAAGCCATCACGCTTGGCGCCATTTCCACCGCAACCGCGCCGGCCGCCACATTGATGGTCGTGCGTCAATATAAGGCCAGCGGCCCGCTGACGGATCTGCTGCTGCCCGTTGTCGCGTTGGACGATGCGGTCGGCCTTGTGGCCTTCGCCATTTCCTTTGGGATCGCGCGCACGCTGTCCAGCGGAGTGGTCGACTTCGTATCCATTCTGGTAGACCCGCTCATCGAAATCGCGGCCTCCCTGCTGCTGGGAGCGGTCAGCGGCTGGCTGCTGACTCAGTTAGAAAAGCTTTTCCATTCCAATACGAACCGGCTGAATCTGACGATTGCGTTTGTATTCCTCATGGTTGCCCTTTCCATGATCAAGTTCTCCATTGGGCCGGTTCATGTGGGCTTCTCCTCCCTGCTGGTCTGCATGATGCTGGGGACCGTTTTCTGCAACCTCTGCCCCTTATCCGCGGACTTGATGGAAAAGGCGGATCGCTGGACCTCGCCGTTATTCGCACTCTTTTTTGTGGTCAGCGGCGCAGAGCTTGAATTGCACGTTTTTACCGAGGCGGCCATTGTTGGTATTGGCGTTGTATATATCCTGTTTCGCTCTCTTGGCAAATACTACGGTGCCCTCATCAGCACACGCCTGACTCATTGCGCCCCTCCCGTATGCAAGTATCTGGGGATCACCTTGCTCCCGCAAGCCGGTGTCGCGCTTGGTATGTGCATCACCGCGCGGCAGCTCGGCCCCGAGGGTGACCTGATTCGCAATATCACCCTGTTTGCTGTCCTGATCTATGAATTGATCGGCCCCGTCCTCACCAAGCAGGCGCTTACGAAAGCGGGCGATATCAAGCCCATACCTGATGAGGTAAAATATCGGCGTGAACGTAAGCTCGCGGAGTCCGGCTCCGGTTCCAATCAGTGAGGTGCAGCATGATGGAAAAACAAAAGAAAATCGAATTGCTGCAAAAGATCGCGCACCGGCTGAACGAGGCCCATGTGCAGTGGGCCTTGGGCGCGTCGATGCTGCTGTACTTCAAGGGGATCACATCTGAATTTCATGACATTGATCTGCTGGTTTCCGAACATGACGCGGAATGTGTCCGCACGATTTTATCGGAAATGGGCGAGCTCTGTCCACCTGACCCCATGCCGAATCCCATGTACCGGACAAAGGCCTTTATGGAGTTCCTCATAGATTCTATCGAGGTCGATGTCATGGCTGGCTTTGTGATCGTGCACGAGGGAACGGTCTATGATTGTTCTCTGCGTGAAGATCAGATCGTGGAGAAAATGCGGCTATAGTGATAGGTAATCCTTTGAAGTAATCGCTGGATTTTCCCCCACTCCACACCGGACATGCGACTTTCACCGCATCCGGCGTTCCATCGATTGTGTTATCAGGCATTTAATCAATCACCAATAGAAAGCTTTTTTTTTAGATTGCTACCAGTTTTGCAGCAGTACGCAGGCTGTTGATTTTGGTCAGTTGTTTTTTTGTTACAGTCAGTTGCTTGCACATGCTCTTGAGAGCGGCAGTGTCTTGGTCGGTCAGCAAAGGAAGATACCGCCTGTGGAGCAGCACCAGATTGCTGTATCGCTCGTGACCACCTTGCTCCTTTGGAACTTTCATGTGACACACGATGTTGTCCGGATTCAGAAACAACTCGCCGCTGACGGAACACTTGCCTTTTTGAGCTGACAGCAGGGAGAGCCTGCAATCAGCATATTCCAAACTGTGTCCTTGTGGCGGATTCTCTCGCAGATATGCAAACAGGGTCGTATCCATCTCCAGATTATCGTGTATCTTTTTCCGTCCCGTCGGAGAGAAGCAGCAGACGGCGGCGCTGATACCGATTGCGGTTTTATACTTGATGAACGCAATGGGGTAGATTGGTCGGTTGATACCGGACACATACCGCACCATTTGGGAAGCACCGTAGTGCTCCTTTTCGCTGTCCGTCATGGCACCGCCCTCCCGGGCGAGCTGGCAGCCGGATTCCGTGTTCAAACGGTTGGTCAGCACTGTCATGACTCTGCGGTGGATTTTTCGGCAGTCCAGACTGATACAGGTAGCAATCCTGTAGTAGTTTTGGATACCCAGCACCATTTCGTCAAACAGGCCGATTTCGTCCGGTTGTGTTCGCCCATGGGCTGGTTTTGCGATGCGCTTTGCCTGTTCCACCAGCTTGCTTTCTTCCAAGTGTAGCTTTTTGTCACAGATATGGGACTTCACGACATACTTTTCACCCTTGCGGTACACCATGATTTTGAAACCAAGGAACTCAGAATATCGCTTACGGACGTTGACAATGCGTGTTTTCTCGGGAGAGACTTCCAGTTTCAGTCGCTTGGTAATCCACTTTGTAACAGCCTCCATGGTTTTCTCCGCGTCCTCACGATTTCGGCAGAAGATACGGAAGTCATCCGCATAGCGCACGATGAACATTTCCTTGAGGTTTGTCTCCCGCATTTTCTGGTAGCCTTTACTTTTGTCAAAGACCTCCGAAGTACGGATGATTCGATGCGTGCCGTAACGGTTTGCTACGGGATGTTCTACCCATTGGCTATCCACCCAGTGGTCAAGTTCGTTCAGCACCACGTTTGCCAGCAGCGGGGAGATAATCCCACCCTGCGGTGTTCCTTTTGTTGGATATACCGTGCTGCCATCCGGCATACGAATAGGCGCTTTCAAAATCCGCTTGATTACGAATAGAAGCTGCTTATCCTGGATACCCAGCGTCCAAAGCTGTCGGATTAGTTTGCTGTGGTTCACATTGTCAAAGAATCCCTTGATGTCAAACTCCAAAACATAGTGTAAGTGCGCCCGCTGTAACAGGGAGTAAGTACGGGAGATTGCGTGCTCCACTGACCGATTCGGGCGGAACCCATAGCTGTTGTTGCTGAACTTAGCTTCACAGATGGGTTCCAGGATTTGTTTGATGCACTGTTGCACCAATCTGTCCCAGATGCAGGGAATACCCAGCGGCCTGGTTTTTCCGTTTGGCTTTGGGATGTCCTTCCGGCGCACTGGTTTGGGACGGTAGCCGTGTTCGCTGCCTGTGACAATTTTTCTGACCTTACCGATGACCTCAGCCGGTGGAAGCCGTCCAATGTCACCGATATTCTGCTTATCTGTTCCTGCTGTGTAGCTGCCTGTGTTGGTTTTGATATTCCTGTATGCCAGCATGATGTTGTCCGGGCTTAGGACCAGTTCCATCAGGCCGTTGAATACTTCTCCGGCTTTGCTTTTGGCATACAGTTCGTCAAATGTCTGCTGCATACCGTAATACTCGGCGTGCCGCTGGGCATCCATACACAGGACTTTTTTCCTTTCTTTTGGCATAAGGCATCACCTCCCATTTGAGAAAAGTGACCCTTTTGGTCTTACTCGAATCCTTATGATTGGATTGAATAATGCCTGTTTCCACAATTCGACTTGTGACCATTCCTCCATCCCCATTACAGGGACTTCTTCGGTTCGATCACTACTTTTCAGCAGCGGTTCACCTGCTTATTGTTCTTCGTCAGGTTCTTCCTTAAGGAAGCCGCTGCCTTTCCTCGTTCCGGTAATTCTATCTGTGCATTTATACCTTTAGGTTTCCACTATGAGCCTGCCGGCGGGGTTGTGCCTGTAACACAACATGGTCGTTCGTAGGGCCAATTTCTACTAAACCACACCGGCTGCGCTTAAACGCACCCATACATTTCTATATGGTCTTCTTATAGACCCGTACATTCGCGGATTCGTCAGTTCGCCCGCTACGGTGAACATTCTAACCATGGGTATTTTGTAGACCCTTGGCATATAGGCAACACAGTCTGCCTCCAGGCCGCTTTCGGCCGCCGTTGGCGGCGGCTACGGTTGCTCTCAGCCGTTGTCGTGGGGCTTCGTACACTGGCTTTGCTGCCGATGCACGCCCACCGAGGGCAGGCGTTTCAGGGCGTTACCCCGTCATTCCACCTGTCGAATTACCAGTTATCCAAACAACGGTATTTTGTTGTTTGTCCGCTGACTTTTTACCGTCAGCGAACGAGTCGCACTGGAACAGAAGTCATCCCGCTGCAATCGCCGCAGTTATGGTGCAAATACTATCGCCTGATGGGACGGCCTCAAAAAGCAGACATGATCGAGAAGGCTTTGTCATGCGGCATCCCATCTCAGCAGCCCTCGCAAAAGGCATAGTGATATAAAACAGCATTGTGAAGCATACCCCCAATACTGGATACGCAGCATTGGGGGTATGCTTTACTGCTACCGGCTGCTGGACGGTGTGACTGTCATGCGGATGCGGCTGGAAATGGAAGCCTATTGAGTTATTGCCGCTCAAATAAACTGGGATCAAAGCATAAAAATAAGTCGAGGAAATTTCCCTCGACTTATTTTTATCGTGCTCTGTACCGTCCGGTTTGCCCCATAGGTCACATTGTGTACCTATGAACATTAACCGCTTGATTCCGGTGATTTTATTTCGTAATTCGCAACTTTTTATGGCACTTAATTTTTTCCGTTTCTTCAAGACTCACACGCTGACCCACACGGGGAAAGGTGCGGAAAGCACCGGACAGGGCCAGACAGGAAATTTCCTGTCTGGCCCTGTATTTTTTGCCATATTTACCGCATCTGCTGGCTGATGACGCCGCCGATGGTATCGGCAGCGTCCTGCTTCATCTGCGCCGTGGCATGGGTATAGGTGTTCAGGGTGAACCCAGCCGAGTAGTGGCCCAGCGCGCCGGACAGCGTTTTCACGTCTACCCCGCTTTTCAGGGACAGCGTGGCGAAGGTGTGGCGAAGATCGTGAAACCGGATGTGCTCCGCACCGATGGCCTTCAGAATTTTGTCATGCGTCCGGCGGAAGGCGTCCGGGTCATACATGGTTCCGGTCTTGGGCGATGGGAACAGATACGGATTGCGAGAGTGCTTTTTGTGCTCGGCAATTAACAGGTCAACTGCCTGCTGTGGGAGAGCCAGCGTTCGCACGGAGTTGCGAGTTT
>ENA-UERN01003295-UERN01003295.1-human-gut-metagenome-genome-assembly--contig:-NODE-3295-length-11341-cov-3.384322_pt1 | contig 11341 bp, 6 predicted proteins | sample MGYA00242950_ERZ507950 | MGnify/ENA primary metagenome ERZ507950 (study PRJEB26167, sample SAMN06115515) | human gut metagenome | host: Homo sapiens | place: China:Ningxia | collected 2014-11-26...
ACCAGTACGAGGTGGGTCGGAACGATGGTCGTCGCGTTGTATTCCAGTTTGATCGTGAACTCCTGCCAGCCTTCGGTGGATTGCGAGAATACCAGTTCTCCGTAAGCGACTACCGCCGGGCTGTTCGGGTTGAAGAAGGTGTTTTTGTCCCGCGTGTCGATGCAGATCGGTATCTCGTCGGTACCGACCAGCGGATCGCCGTCCTCTTTCTCGCAGACGCCGTATTCCTGGGGAGTCCACGTGCCCAGCGCGAAATAAATGATTCCGTTGTCGGGATCGCCTTTGGCGATGGTCATTCCCGGGGGCTGGGTCGTGCCGACGTCGGTGATGTTTCCGCGGGTGTATTTCACCCATCCGTGCAGTGCGGTGGGCCGCAGCGTGAACGGGCGGCCGAAGCCGACGATGCCGTTCGTGCCCCTGGTGCCTATATACTTGCCTACGAACAGGTTGCCGGCGGCCAGCTTGCCTACTCCGGCGATGCCGACGAGTTTCGATTCGAGCCGGGCGGCGTATTGCCCCGGGCTGCCCGGCCGCGTTTCGGCGACTTTGTCGGTCAGCGTCGTGCCGGCAATGGCGGCGCCCGTATTGCCCGTGCCCCAGTAGGCCCCGTCCCTGGTCGGACCCGGGTAGACGATGTCTTTTTCCGTGCACCATTCTTCGAACCCTCCGCCGGTCAGTACGGCTTCGGGATCGGTCGTCAGCGTCGTTACCGGCGAGAGGTCGTCGTCCGAAACGGCCACCACTTCGTAGGCCGTTTCGGGTTCCAGCCCGGCGATGCGGGTATGGAACGCCCCGCCCGACACATGGATCTTGTCGGAGGGCACTTCGATCCACTGAGCGTCGCCTTGTTTGCGGTAACGGAATCCGAGCGCCGCGCCGCTGCGTCCTTCGGCATAGAGCCAGATGATCCGCGACCAGGCGTCGGTCTGCGTGAACTGCACGGTCACTTCGGTCGGAACGACGTACAACATCCATTGTTCGGTGAAGTCGTGGTATTTGATTTCTACCGACCGGAACGTTTCGAACGAAGTCAGTTCTTCGGCCGCGGGGGTCATGGTCGTGATGTCTTTCGGGCCGAGTTTGAGTCGGGTGATCCGGATGTGCTGCATGTCGGTTCCGGTAGGGACGTACGCGCGGGCGATTCGTTTGTCGGGGTCGAATTCGGCGGCGCCGATCTGCGACTCGACCGTGAAAAAGCGTTCGATCGGTTGGTCGGCCCGCAGTGTCCAGTCGTAGTCCTGGTAGAGCGACAGAACGACGGACAGGTCGGCCCGCAGGTCGAATTCGCCCGACAGCGGAATCGACGAACGTCCTCCCTCGGTAATCGTTATTTCGCTGATCGGAACCCGGCTGATGTCGGTCGTCTCGTCCAGGTGTAGGGTGACGATCCGGTTTTTGGTGTCGATGTCGGAACTTTCGCAGGTGAAGCCCTCGCCCTGTACCGACAGGATGTCGATGGATACGACCGGATACGGGATGTCGTTGCGGATACAGGCCCCCAGCGTCAGCGTCAGTAACAGGATACAGTAGCGTCGAATGTTCATCATGGTATCGTTTACAGGTGTATGTTCAGCCCGATCCGGATGTTGGCCAAGTTCAGGCGGAAAAGCATTTTCGAGGCGTGGCGGGTTCCGACGACGTTTCCTTCGGGGTCTTTCTGCGTCACTTTGTTGAACTGGACTCCTCCGAGTCCGAACGAGAGCGTGCCGCACACGTTGGGAAAAATATAGACGGCCACGCCGGGATTGAACGAAAAGCGGAACTGCAGGTTGTCGCTGTTGGTGTATTTCATCTTTCCGTCGGATTCGTAGGCCAGGCTCGTCGAACCGGTCTTGACCGCGAACTCCAGTTCGGCGAAGAACCCGAAATGGCCTTTGGCATCGATCCCGGCGTACGGACGTAAGGACGACCCGTAGGAAGCGGAGTGGCTCTTGAGGCTGACGTTTGCGAAAGACATGTTCACGTCGTTGACTTCGCCCAGGTCGAGCGTGGCGCTTCCCAGATTGCCTTCCATCTGCGTATAGCCGAAACGGGCGCCGACGCTCAGGTTGTCTTTGATGAAGTAGCCGAACGACGGGTTGACCGTAAAGATGCTGCCGCTGAGGTTGATCCCGTCGAGGATCAGCATGTAGTCGGTGTCGTCGCTGGTGATCGTACCGTACGAGACGGTCAACCCGATGGCCACTTCCCGCTTGAATATGAAACGGATACGGTTGATCTCGCGGTCGATCCGCCTGCGCGTGGGCAGGAAGCGTTTCCGGTCGGCGGGGGTGCCTGCCGAGTCGTCGGGCGCTGTATGGGCGAGGACGAGCGTGTCCGGGAGCTGGCCGGAAAGAAGCGTGCCGCCGCCCGCCAGCAGCGAATCCATGACAGGCGTGTCTATCGCGGCGGCCCGGTGTCCGGTGAAATCGCCCGTAAGGACCGCGGAGTTGGTCGGGGGGGCCTGCGGTGTATCGGTTTGTAATGTCTCTGTCCGTGAAGTGTCGGTTTGCGATGTGTTTGCCGCCGATGTTGCCGCCGATATATCCGGCGACGATATGCCGGTCAGCGGAGTGCCGGCCTGTTGCGGGACGGCTGCCGCCGGAACCGGTTGCTCGTGGCGGCTTTCGTGCTGTCTCCGCGGCGTGGATGCGGCCGCAGACGCAGACGAAAGTGCGGTAACGGTCAGCAGTATAAGGAGTGGGTATATCCGTGTTTTCATCGTGTCTGCCGGGTTAGAGATAGAATGCGACGCCTAAGCCGATGGAGAAGATGTTGACTTTGAAGTTCATCATGCTGGAGCTCCGGGTGCCGACGCTCACCTGGTTGTGCACCTGCCGCACTTTGTTGTAGGTGAAGCCCATCACGCCGACGTTCAGTTCGATGGCCATGTTGTTGGTCGCGAAGGCGACCAGTCCGGGGGTCAGCCCGAGCGAAATGTGCTTCCCGGTTTCGTAGGTGCCCCGTACCGGGGTGTCCGCGGCGAATTTGGCCTGCGAACTGCCCATGCCCAGCTGCATCTCGTTGAACAGCGCGAAGCGTTTGTTCTGCCCCAGCGGGATGTATTGCCGCCAGATCAGCGCCGCCTCGTAGGTGTGCTTGAGCGAGTAGTACGAATCCACTTTCAGGTCGACACCCGTGTCGTCGTCCCCGAGCTGGATGCTGCCGCTGTCGATGCGCAGGTAGGTGCGCGAGTAGGTGAACCGCGCGCCGATGACCATGTTGTTGCGGAAGGCGTAGGCCAGGATCGGCGCGACCTTCAGCGTATGGCCTTCGGAGTTGATCCCTTCGATCACGACGAACGTGTAGTCGTTGTTCGAGTGAGTCGAGAAAGAGGCGTTGATGCCCGCGACCCATTGGCCCTGCGGTACGAAGATGTTGGAGAAACTGGTCAGGCCCCGCTGCTTTTTGAGCGTGCGGACCGAATCGGCCGACAGTTCCGGAAGCGTCTGCTTGTCTTTCTTCTTTTTCTCGCGCAGTTTGGGCGATGTGCCGGAAGAGAGCACTCCGCTCCGGGGCCGGGCGGCCGGTGTTGCCAATGCCGTTGCCGGAGTTGCGGTCGTGGCAGGCGGCATGGTTGTTCCCGTTCCAAGAGCCCCGGCCGTTGCGGTCGTCGCTGCGGCGGGGACGTCGTCGTCGATGTCCGCCGGGACGGGATATTGTCCGGGGACGGAACCCGCCGCCTGCCGCGGCGCGAGGGCTGCGGCAGGCGGGGTATCCTGAGCCCGGGTACCTCCCGGCAGGCATAGGTATAAAAATAGTGCTACAAAGACAATCCCTTTTTTCATCATGCGGGTTTATTCGTAGATGAACTCGATGTCGTCGAGGTAAAGGTTGCTGTCCGTACTGCCTTCGAAGTAGTCGCCCCTGTAGCTGGCCGATGCCGTCAGGATCAGTACGTTGGGCTTTTCTGAGGCATACTTGTCCCGGTAGTGGATCTGGATGTCTACCTGCTTCCACGACGATTGGGACTGCTCGATCAGCAGGTCTCCGTAGCCGATAATATGTCCTTCGAGGGTCGATGGGTCGTTCAGGTTCGTGTAGAGGAACTCCTGGGTGGGGTCGAGAACAGTCTTGTCGATCTCGCTGCTTTTGGTGTTGACCGTATGGTAGGTGCAGCCCGGTTTGGTCATGTTGGTCAGGCAGACGAAAATGCGCGCCTTGTCGCCGCTGCCGACGTTGCCCTTGTACCAGACGCGCAGCGCGGTGGGTTTGGCGTTGAAAGCGAACGCCCGGCCCATATAGACCGTACCGGCGGTACCCAGAACTTCGCCGAACGATCCGACGAAAATGTTTCCGGCGGCTTTCTTGATGACGACATTGGTGGTTTGCAGCTTCGCGCAGTACTGTCCGGACGAGCCGGGACGGGGATCGTTTTGCCGGGTGGTGATGTTGTAGCTCGCCCCGATCGAGGTGGAACCGGGGTTGCCCGTTCCCCAGAACTCCTCTCCGCCCTGGGCGTACGGATACCACGGGTTGCCCGACTGGTGCCACTCTTCGAAGCCGGCGTTCGGAACCTGGACACCGGCGGCGGTCGCGGCCGTCTTGACCGTACCGCTCTCAGAATCGTTTTCGAGCAGTTGGCATTCGTACGTCTTACCCGGTTTGAAATCCGTGGCCCGGGCCGTGTAGGTATAGCCGTCGCTGCCTTTCTGCGCGGCGATCGTGGTCCATGACGAGGTGCCCTGGAGGCGGTACCGGACGCCCACCGAAGTGGTGGCGGGGTTCGTCACGATCGCGCTCATGTCGGCAATCCCGAACCACAGGTCCTGCGCGGCAATCTCCACCGGTTTGGCGACGGCTACGCGGGCGGAGGCTTTGCCCGTGTTGTTGTCGTTGTCGGTGACCTCGAAGTCGAGCGTGTTGATGCCTCCCTCCAGTTGCTCGAAGAAGAGCGGCGTCAGGGCCAGCGAGCCGTTCGCGTTGTCGATGACCGTGTAGGTGATCCCGTTGGCGGCCGCTTCGGGCAGCAACTGCCCGTCGTGCAGCACTTCGTAGGTCGTGTTGGTACTCTTCGCCGTGAATTTCAGCGACGAGAGCGGGTTGATCGACGCGACGTTGAATTTGACCGGATCGGAGTAGTAGCCGGTCACGCCGCCGATGCCGAAACCGTCGCCCATCACGCTGGGTTCGGGGCTGAAGATGAACGAATCGTCGAAGACGTTCACGTACTCCTGTACTTTGACCACGACGGTCAGGTAGCCGTCCGGGGTTTTCGAATACTTGAAGTTGAGCGTGTACTGCATGCCGCCCTGGGGCAGCTCGATCTTGCCCGTCTTCGTGTTGTTCTTGTTGACGTCCGGATCGGAGCTTTCGCCCGAGAAGCACCAGCTCAGGTTCGAGGTGCCTTCCGGCAGCAGGAAGAACCCGGTCGAATCCTTGGGGTAGAGCAGCGTGGGAACCAGTCCGTTTTCCGCATCGGTCTGCGAGAAGTTGTCCGAAGCGCAGACGTAGGCATGGTAGCCCTTGTCGAACTTCTGCGCGACGGTTGCGTCGAACTGCACGCGGACGGCGACGTTCGTGATCTTGCATTCGATCGGGACGATCTTCGTTTCGTGCGCGTCCAGGTCGAAGACCGCCTCGCCCGCATAGGTTTTGTTCGTGTAGGTGGCTTCGCTCCGGTCGCCCGCCTCGATAATCACCTTGTAGCGGCCCGAAACCAGGTAGAGGTTGTCGGGAACGCTCGTCGCGGGTTTGTATTTGCGGATCAGCTCCTGGACAGTGCCGCCCGCGCCGTCCGATTCGACTTTGTAGATCCACAGCGTGCTGATATCGAGTGGATTGTAGTCTCCTGCCGCTTTCGAGTGCAGCGGAATGACCTTGCCGGCGACCGTGAGGTTCAGTTGCAGCGTACCGGTCGGTTCCGCCCTCCCGGAGTCGTCTTTGGTACAGGCCCCCAGCAGGAGCAGCAGGCCGCTCAGGCAGACGAGGGGGATATGTCGGGTGATGAGGGTTCTCATGGATTTCATCTTTTTACGGAACATAGAGTTGGATGGTTTTGGATACCGATCCCGAGGCGTCGATCACGGTCAGCTTGAAGTCGCTGTTGCCCGGGCCGAGGACGGTGAGCATCGGCATGAACGACGAGATGTCGAAAGTCAGCGACTTCTTGCCCGCCACGGCGCTGCCCGTCGGGAAGCCGAGGTTGGTCAGCGGGCCTTCGAAGCTGCCCGGGTTGACCAGGTCCATGTGGGTCGAGAGGCCGAGGCCCTGCAGCTCTTCGGGGGTCAGCGTGGTGCTGTTGATGTCCACGCTGAAGCCGACGATACCGGTTTGCGACGTGACGGTGATCTTCACTTCCGGATCCGCTTCCGAGTCGGAGAGCTTCGTGATCTTATAGCGTGTGCCGAAGTCGTACGAGACAGTCCCGGCCTTGTTCGTCCACTTGACTTCCGGACCGGTGCCGACCGATCCGCCTTCCGTGACCTTGACGGTCAGGTTCGTGTAGGAGGTGCGGCCCTTCGTGTCGGTGACGACGAATTTCACCTTGTGCGTGCCCTTGTATCCGAACAGGCCCGACATGCCCGCGTCTTTGACCGTTCCGGCCAGGATGTGGGTCGAGGCGGCCTCTTTCATCACCAGGTAGGCGAGCAGGTCGTCGTTTTGCGGCCATACCGGTATCGTCCCGTTGACGTATCCGGCGCCGTCCAGCGCGGCGAGCAGCTCGGCGTTATCCGAACTGAAGACCAGTTTCGCGGTGCGTACCGAGGCGTCTGCCTGCGGGGTGATGACCGTCTTGAGGTTTTCGCTCCATTTGCCGAGCTCTTCGTCGAACATGCTTTTGCTGATCGTGTAGCCCTGCGCGATGTCGCGGCCGTCGAGCGTCACCACGGGCGAGTTCGGGTCGGACAGGTCCTCGTCGGGAATCGTCTCCTCGCCGGCGAAGGCGAACAGCTGCATCACGTCCACGTCGATCTTCTGGTCGTACACCCAGTTTTCGACTGTCATCTGGAACTGGATGTTGCCCTGGGTCGCGTTCAGGATCTTGATCGAAATCTTGCGCCACTGGCCGGCTTTGCAGTCGGTGATTTCGCGCGTCCACTTGACGGGGACGTAAACCGGTGCGGCGTCGCCGGGCGACTTGTTGTAGGAACCTTCGAGCTCCACTTTGATCGTATTGGACGCTTCGACGGCCTTGAAGTATCCGCGCGCCTCGTTATTCGATTCGGCCCGGTTGAAGACCAGCTTGTTTTCCCCGACCGACAGCGTCACCTTGAGGGCCGGAAGCGCCTCGGTGGCCTGTGCGTCGGGAAGGAACATGCTCTGCAGGTCGGCAGAGAGGATGACCGTGGTTTTGATGTTGGCCAGCGAACAGACCAGGTCATTGAGCGTGGTTCCGGTCTTTTTGACGATGGTTTTGGTGACCGATCCTGCGAAAACGGGACTCTCCCATGCGGCGTAGTTCGCCCCGGCCATGTAGGCCGCGTAATCCGGGGATTCTGCGGCGATGGTGTAGGAGCCCGGCGCGAGGGGGATCTTCTGGTTTTCCGTCTTTTTCAGGTCGCCGTACGTGTAGTTCAGCGTCTCGGAAGTTTTCACGTTGCGGATCGTAACCTTGTAGTCGTCGCCGGCATCCGCGAGCGGCGACGAGGCGCGGGTGGTCTCCTGCGCTTTGGCAGTCCGGTCCGCCGGTTTTGCAGGCTGGGAGACGGATCCTCCGGTGGTCGTGGAGATCACCTCGTCGTCGGCGACCGAAACGGTCAGTCCCGAAGTGACCAGGTAACCCATCTCCTGATCGTCGGGCGTAGGATTGTCGCCCCCTCCGTTGTAGCCGGGAGTCTCGTTCTTACATCCCGCCGAAAGCAACAGCAGGGCCATGCAGGTTATGCGGAAAAACTCTTTCATATGGAGTCGTATTTGGGATTGCGGTGGATGTTCGGTGTCGTTATGCTTCGGGGTTCAGTTCGATCTCCCGGGTTTCGACCGTGGTGGGCGTGTCGTCGAAGCGCAGGTCGAGGCTCGCCTGTCCGGCCGATCCGGCGTCGATTTCGATGCTGTGCCAGGTGCGGGCTTCGGTGGTGCCGATCAGCGTTTTGGGAAATTCCACCTCCACGCCGTTGGTTTTGGTCGCCTTCCCGCTGAGGTAGAGCTTGGTGTTCGCGCGGACGAAAATCGGCGTGGGATTCAGGTCCGGAACCTGCGTGTGACCGCTCTGGTAGCCCGATTCGGTGTAGACGGTCAGGCTGTAGGAGGTGTAGTAATTCTTGAACCAGTCGGAGAGGTGCAGCGTGTAAACCGAATTGGCCAGCGTGTGCGTTACCTCCTGGGTGACGGTCTTGCGGGCCACGATCGTGCAGGTGACCGTCCCTTCGAAGTAGGCTTCGTCGGGCCCTTCGGTCGCGGGATCCCCGTACATGAACTTGGCGGTGTAGCTGCCCGGGTCGAGCAGCGGCTGGTCGTAGTCCACCATCGATTCGTAGTTCATTTCGAAGGTCGGGCCTGAACTGGCCGTGAGTTTCAGCTTCATCTGTTCGGGGCCGGGGAGGCATGAGGCGGGCAGCGTGCGCGTTGCCGCGGCCTTGGTGTCGGAGCCGGCGGCGACCGCGACTTCCGGGGAGACGGAGCTATTGAACACGATCGCGCCCTTTTGCGGATCGTCCGGGGCGGGCGACGGGCTCTTCGAGCATCCTCCCAGCAGGAGGATGAGGAGGCTTGCGGCCGACAGGAGTATAGGTCTGTTCATATTGTAAAGGTGTGTGGTGGTGTATATGCTGTTATTTGAGCGAAACGCGGATGTTGTCGAAGTAGAAATACATTGTTTTGGCAATAACCCAACTCGAGTCTGTATGATCGAGAAACCAGGTCAGACGGGTATTCGACGTGCATCCGCTCAATGTGTGTGTGCGGTTCTTATCGGTCATGTTGGTTGGGGAACCTCCGGTGGGTATATTATAGGTGGCAATGACGGGATTGGGCGGATTCCCAGGTGAAGCATATCCACCTGCTATGGCTCCACTTTGCGTAGTTGTGCCAAATTTGCAAACAGGAGTTCCGTTGCTTGCGTCCGATTTACCGCCTCCGTCGTATTGTACTTGCAGCGATGTCGTTATGCCCGGTTTGATTCCAGATAACGGTGGAGAGTCGGCACGGCCGTATTTATTGTCCCAGTTTCCAAGACTTGTCGTATGTCCCACATACGTGCGAATTTCCATAGAGGTGTTCGCGGCGGTTTTCCATCGCGAGCCGGTCCAGCCCGGCAGTCCTGCGGCGTCCATCCCGTAGGCGGTATTGCCCTTGTCGTCCGCGTGCGAGTCGTCGCCCGATACGTTCGAGAAATCTTCGAAATAGAGGTAAGGCACCGTCAACCCGACGTCCAGGGAGCCCTCCTCGGTAAAGGCGATCTGCCGCGTTTCGGAGACAATGGCTCTGTTGGAATCGTAAATGAAGGTCAGCCCGCCTGTGCGGATCAGTTCGCTGTGGTTGACGCCGTCGGTCTGGCTGTAGAAGCTCACGGCGTAGTTGTTGTCGGCATTGACCGTGAAGTTTTGCGTGTTCGATCCGTCGCTGAACAGCGCTCCGTCCGGAGCCTTGACGGTAAAGCTATTGGGGGTTTCGCCGAGGTTGTTTCCGGTGATCGAGAAACTGAGGCGGGTAATCGACAGCGAGCCGGGGATCGTCAGGTTGACCGGCGTGATGCGGCCGGCTTCCAGGGTCCGGTCGATCTGCTGCGAAATGGAGGTAATTTGATTGCCGTCCTCGTCGTAGGCGATGAAGCGTACCGTGCCGTTGACCGTTCCCGGGCAGAGGAAAAGCCAGACGTATTTGCCGTCGGGAGCGTCCTCGGCCGATTCGTCGAGCGGTTGGCGCAGTGCGGCGGTCACCGTATTGCTGCCGCCCGAGAGCGAAGGAGCGGCGGTCGGTGCGGTCAGGTCCATGGTCATGCGGCCCACAACGGGGGAGGGGAACTCGACGCGCAGCTTGCGGATCGGGCGGCCCCATCGGTTGCGTCCGGTGGGCACCTGGATGCGCATGACGTGGCACTGGTGAACGAAATTCATCGTCATCGCGTTGTCCGATGCGAGGCCGGGGCGGCCCGTGAGTGGCTCAGCCAGCATGTAGTCGAGGTTGCCCGTATAGGGGGCGGAATGGCTTTGGCCGCTGCGCATGTCGTAGGTGCCGTCCTGCACCGCGGGCAGGTCGTAGGAGACCTGCGTCCCGTTGACGGCCGCGGGTTTCGGAAACGCGGCGTAGTAGTCATAGCTGCCCGGAGCCATGACATCCATCTGCGTGGCGAATGTCGAAACGGAAGGGGAGTATTGGTAGCAATGGAACCGCTGGCCGACGCTGAGCGCCTCGGCGCTGCCGGATGCCCGCCAGTAAACCGAGATCGTGTCGCGTTCCGACCAGAAAACCCTGTCGAGCCGGCTGCCGCCGATGATGGTTTTGGTTTCGGGAGCGGGCGATGCGTCCGGCTCCTGTTGCGCCGTGGCGTTGAGGAATATCTCAACCGGGGCGGTAATTTTGGGGGTGTCCTGTTTGGCCGAACATCCCGCACAAAAATATACCGCAGCCCCAATCATGCCCAGAATGATCGACTGTCGGACGGTGTTTTTCATTTTCATTAAGTCGGCGGGACGCGCCTGAATGCATGGTGCAAAAAGCGTGGCGCGGAACCCTTTTTTTCTCCCGCACTCGTGTGGCCCGAGGGCAAAGATCGGGAAATAAAATGTATTTGCAATACTTATACAACGGAGATGCGGTGGAAAGGTTACAAAAAAAACGGTCCCGGAATGGTTCCTGACGCACGGAAGCCAGTCTCCGTAAGGGAATCGGGAGATGTCGGGCGGATGGATTTTTTTGACATAATTTGACATAAAATGATGTCCGCAGGAGTTGGAACCCGTCCGCCCGGTAAAATATGCCTTCCGGCGGCGGCCGGTGAAATGCGCCCGGTGGTGGGGAGCCGTGTGGTGTGGTGTGCATTCGGGGCATAGAGTGCATTATTGAAAATAAATTTCTTATCTTTGTAACCTGCTTGGGTAATACTATTTATGGATAAGCAATATGCCGGGTTTTTACCATGTCTTCGACTGGTGGTGGCGTTCGCGGGGCAAGTCGTGAGCGCACCGGATGTATGCGGAACCCGGAACGGTTTGCAAGCATAATGAAGGCTGTCGGCTCGCGACGGCCTTTTCTTTTGGAGGGGCCTCCCCGGCTTTCCCGGAGAGGGCTTTCGAAAGAGGTGTTCCCGGCTTTTGGAGGAGTGTTGACGCGGGTGGACGGCCCTGCGGAACCGCGTTGTGCGGGTCGTAATGGCAGGCCGGCCCCGGGCTCCGGGACGGGTTGTGCCGTATTATGCATATAATATATATATGTATGTATAGCTGGATATACCATATATCGGATGCACGATAACATGCAG
>ENA-UERN01003305-UERN01003305.1-human-gut-metagenome-genome-assembly--contig:-NODE-3305-length-11324-cov-4.062061_pt1 | contig 11324 bp, 10 predicted proteins | sample MGYA00242950_ERZ507950 | MGnify/ENA primary metagenome ERZ507950 (study PRJEB26167, sample SAMN06115515) | human gut metagenome | host: Homo sapiens | place: China:Ningxia | collected 2014-11-26...
CCACCTGCGGATAGAGCACCTTGGTGATGGCGTTGATAACATCCATGTCATTGACGGCAATCAGGATCGCCTCCCTGAGATACTGATAGCCCTTGATGTGCGCAGGGACGCCGATCTCGTGAATGATCGAGGTGACCATGGACTCGATGTTGGCGTTGCGCTTTGCTGCGATGGCGGGTTTGCGCGAAACGGCGCTCTCGCAGATCTCGTCGAGACGCTCCACGACGGCGCGGCAGCTGCATGGTTTCAGCATGATATATTGCACGCCGAGCGTCATAAACATTGAAGACACATATTCCGTTACGAACTCCACCAAAACCAGAAGCTTTGGCTTTGGATCCAGCCCGGCCGCTGCCTTCAGCACGGACAGGCCGTCCGCCTGCGGCAGCATGAGGTCGACGACCAGCAGATCCGGTTTCAGCTCTTTCAGCAGGCTGATGGCGCGAACGCCGTCACAAGCCGAGCCGACCACGGAATACCGATTCGTCTGCTTCAGGGCAACGCCGAGCTTCCCACAAAACTCTTCGCTGCCGTTTGCCAGCAGGACCCGATACATTTTTTCCATGTAACAACTCTCCTCCTCGTAGATTCTCTCATTTCCGCATGGATGTACAAGCGGTGCTTCTAATTTAACATATTCGGCCCGCTTTTGCAATGACTTTCCCTGAAAATGTCTGCTTTTTCGTCGACGTTCTTCGACAAACATGCGGAAACGGCAGAAAATATGATACTCTAAGAGGAAAAAGGTGAAAAAATATTCTTATTCACGGAATTACCGTGAGACGTCCCGTTATTCCGCGTGATCGGTCGAATTTTCATTGCGCTGGCTGAGCCAGATCAGCAGCACGGCAATGTCCGCAGGCGAAACGCCGGAGATGCGCCCGGCCTGCCCGATGGAGCGCGGGCGGATGTCGGCCAGCTTCTGCCGCGCCTCGAGGCGCAGCCCGGCGATGGAGGCATAGTCCGCATCCTCCGGCAGCAGGCGCGATTCCTCGCGGCGGAACGCCTCGATCTGCTGCTCCTGCCGCTGGAGATACCCCGCATATTTCACCCGGATCTCGACCTGACGCGTCACGGCCGCCGGAAGCTCCGGCCGCTCCGGGTCGAAGGGAGCAAGCTCTGCATAGTGCAGCTCCGGGCGGCGCAGCAGGTCCGCCAGCCGCGCGGAGCTGACGACCTCCGCCGAGCCGCGCGCCTGCAGAAACCCGTTCAGCGCCGGACCGGCGGGCACGCCGGTGTGCTCCAGCCTGCGCTGCTCGCGCCGGACGGCCTCGTATTTCTCCGCGACGGCCTGTGCCTGTTCGGCGGGAATGAGGCCGATGCGATAGCCGATGGGCGTGAGCCGCTCGTCGGCGTTGTCCTGCCGGTGCAGCAGCCGGTATTCGCTGCGCGAGGTCATGATGCGGTACGGCTCCTCCGTGCCCTTCGTGACGAGGTCGTCGATGAGGGTGCCGATGTAGCCGTCCGAACGCCTGAGCACCAGCGGCTCGCGCCCGAGCAGCTTCAGCGCGGCGTTCACGCCCGCCACAAAGCCCTGCACGGCCGCCTCCTCATAGCCGGACGTGCCGTTGAACTGCCCCGCGCCGTAGAGGCCGGGCAGCTTTTTGCACTCGAGCGTCGCGGAAAGCTCCGTCGGGTCGATACAGTCATATTCGATGGCGTAGGCCGGGCGCAGCATTTCGGCGTGCTCCAGCCCTGCGATGGTGTGCAGCATGGCAAGCTGCACCTCCTCCGGCAGGCTCGTGGACAGGCCCTGCAGGTACAGCTCGTCCGTCCCGAGGCCGCACGGCTCCAGAAAGAGCTGGTGGCGCGGCTTGTCGGCAAAGCGGACGATCTTCGTCTCGATGCTCGGGCAGTAGCGCGGGCCGACGCCGGTGATGGAGCCGTCGAACAGCGGGCTGCGGTGCAGATTCTCGCGGATGACGGCGTGCGTGCGCTCGTTCGTCCACGTCAGCCAGCACACGGCCTGATTTTTCGGCGGCTCGCGGGTGGAAAACGAGAACGGCTCCGGGTCGTCGTCGCCGCGCTGGACCTCCATTTTCGAGAAATCGACGCTGCGCGCGTTGATGCGCGGGGGCGTTCCAGTCTTGAAGCGGCGCATCCGTAGGCCGAGGGCGCGCAGGCACTGGCTCAGCTCCGGCGCGGGGCGCAGGCCGTCCGGCCCGGAGTGCAGAACGCACTGCCCGGTGATGACGGTGCTGTCGAGGTATGTTCCGGCCGCGACGATGACGGCGCGCACGCGGTATTCCGCGCCGAGCTGCGTCACGACGCCGCTGACGTGCCCGCCCTCCGTTCGGATCTCCGTGACGGCGGCCTGCTTGAGATAGAGGTTCGGCTCGCGCTCGAGCAGGCGCTTCATGTGCTCCTGATAGCGGCGGCGGTCTGCCTGCGCGCGCAGGGAGTGCACGGCCGGGCCCTTGCCGCGGTTGAGCATGCGGTACTGGATGCAGCAGGCGTCCGCCGCGCGGCCCATCTCGCCGCCGAGGGCGTCGAGCTCGCGGACGAGATGGCCCTTGCCCGTGCCGCCGATGGCCGGGTTGCAGGGCATGTTGCCCACGGCGTCCAGATTGATCGTGAACACGACGGCCTGCAGCCCCAGCCGCGCGGCCGCGAGACCGGCTTCGATCCCGGCATGGCCCGCGCCGATGACGGCAATGTCATAATTTCCTGCAAAATAGCTCATTTACGCTCATCTTTCTTTCAAATCACAGCGGTGACTGCTTGATCTTTGCATAGCGGCGGGGATAGGCCGGGGGCGTCGGGCGCTCCTTGCGGATGACGATGACGCAGCGCGGCGCGCCGTCGATGTCGTATGTCTCCGTTTTTTCCACGCGGCCGCCCAGCCTTGCGATGCCGCGCTTCGCCTCCTCCAGCTCCTCGGCCGCAGCGGCGGCCTTCATGGCGAGGAAATACCCGCCCGGCTTCACGAACGGCAGGCACAGCTCCGCCAGAATGTTCAGCCGTGCCACCGCGCGGGATGTGGCAATGTCATATTGCTCGCGCGCCTTCGCGGCATAGTCCTCCGCGCGGGCGCAGACGCACTGCGCCGGGACGCCCATGTCCCGCAGCGTTGCCTCCAGCCACGTCACGCGCTTGCCGAGGCTGTCGAGCAGCGTCAGGTCGAGGCTCGGCTCGCCGAGCTTCAGCGGCACGCCGGGGAAGCCCGCCCCGCAGCCGACGTCGATGACGCGCTTGCCTGAAAACGGCACAATGCGCAGCAGCGCGAGGCAGTCGGCAAAGTGCAGCTTTGCCACGGCCTGCGGCTCCGTGATGGCCGTCAGATTCATAACGCGGTTCTGCTCGAGCAGGCGCGCGCCGAAGTCGCACAGCTGCTCCGCCTGCGCCGCCGTCAGCGGCACACCGAGCGCTGCGCAGGAATCCAACAGGGTTTGCAGCATATTACGATACCTCCCGGTAAACCTGAATAACAATGCCTAGGTCGCAGAACGTTGCCTGGCCGGGGACCTGCAGCACGCGCACAACGTCATACACCATGCCGAGCGCCGCGACGGTGCAGCCGGCGCTTGCCATCGCCACGGGCCAGAACCACACGAGCGGCACGCGCGCCAGCGCGAACCACAGCGCCGCGCCTACGAGCACGGGCGGGAGCAGCCGCACGGCAAGCACGGCGGCGCGGCCCAGCTCCGCATTCGAGCCGACGCACGGGCGCCGCGCAAAGATGGAGCAGAACGGGGTCATCCGGCCGAACAGGGCCAGCAGCGGCCACGGCAGCAGATAGAGCACCCACTGCGCCGCGAGCGACACGGCGATGCTCTCCCCAATGGCGAGCAGCCACCTGCGCTGCCCGCCTTCGACGATCGGCTCCATCGCGGCAAGGCCGCGCCATTTCCAGAGCGCGGCAAACAGGCCGATGACCGCGAGCGCGGAGAGCACCCGCAGGACGCGCCGGTGCCCGCGCTCCATGGAGAGGGAAATTTCCTCAATCTTTTCTTTCATATTCGCTCACTTTCCGACGCAGAAACGCTCAAAGATGCGATTTGTGATATCCTCGCGGACCGTCCGCCCCGTGACCTCGCCGAGGGCGGCCATGGCCTCCTCCACGTCCGTGAGCACGGCGTCCGGTGTGACGCCGAGGCAGAGGCCGGTTTTCGCCCGCTCAATGGCGCGGGAGGCGCGGTCGAGCGCGCCGAACTGGCGCGGGTTGGTCAGGAGGGAGCCGTCACAGGCGTTTTCGCCGAGGAACCAGCCCTCGAGCAGGGCTGGCAGGGCGTCCAGCCCTGCGCCCGTGCGGGCCGAGACGGTCAGAACGGTGTCGAACGGCAGCTCGTCCGGCGAGACGGCGGCGGGCAGGTCTGATTTGTTGCACAGGGCCAGACTGCGCGGGGCGCATTTGGCCGCTTCGATGGCGCGGCGGTCCTCGTCCGTCAGGGGCTGCGAGGCGTCGCAGACGAACAGGGCCAGCTCCGCTTCGCGCGCGGCCTGCTCCGAGCGGGCCACGCCGAGGGCCTCGATGGCGTCTCCAGCCTCGCGGATTCCGGCCGTGTCCGTCAGGCGCAGCAGCACGCGGCCGACGCGCACCGGCTCCTCGACGGTGTCGCGCGTCGTTCCGGCGATGTCCGTGACGATCACGCGGTCATAGCCCGCCAGCCGGTTCAGCAGCGACGATTTTCCCGCGTTCGGCTTGCCGAGCAGCACGGCGCGCACACCCTGCCGCAGGTGGCGGCCCTTTTCGTAGGTTGCAAGCAGCTCTTGCAGCGCCGCGCCCGCGCGGTCCAGCGCTCCGCTCAGCTCCGCCGCGCCGAAGTCCTCGATGTCCTCGTCCGGATAGTCGAGCACGGCGTGGAAATGGCTGCACAGGTCCGTCAGCCCGTCATAGACCGGCTCGATGGCGCGCTTGAGCGCCCCGCCGAGCTGCCCTGCGGCGTTCGCGGCGGCGTCTGCCGTTTCGGCGTCAATGAGGTCGACGACGGCCTCGGCCTGCGTCAGGTCGAGCTTGCCGTTCAGGAAGGCCCGGCGCGTGAATTCGCCGGGTCCCGCCTGCCGTGCTCCGGCGGCCAGCAGTGCCTCCAGCCCGGCGGCCAGCATGGCGGGCGAGCCGTGGCACTGCAGCTCAACGGTCTCCTCGCCGGTGTAGCTGTGCGGCGCGCGGCACACAACGCCGAGGCATTCGTCAATGACGCGCCCCAGCCGGTCATGCAGCAGGCCGAGGACGAGACGGCGGTCCGGCGCGTCCGCAAACGGCTGCTTCGGGGTGAAAACGCGGCCCGTCAGCGCGGCGCAGCCGGGCCCGGACAGGCGGAGAATGCCGATGGCGCAGGGCGCGCGCCCCGTCGCAATGGCAGCAATGATATCAGACATGATGTGATCCTTTCGGTAAGTGCGGGAAAAGGAGGGTGAAATGTGGAGAGTTGAGAGCGGAATGCGTAAGGCTCCCAAATTTGTCATTGCGAGGGCGCTTTGCGCCCGTGGCAATCTCGGGAAGGCAGTTACGATTTCGCCGGGAGTACCCTGTTATCCGGCTGTGTACCGCGAGATTGCCACGTCGCTTCGCTCCTCGGAATGACAAGTCGGAGGTGCGTGCCATTTTAGCGATGGCCTGAACCTATCGGCAGTGCCTCCAAGGCCCTCTCAGTCACCTTCGGTGACAGCTCTCCCAGAGGGAGAGCCAAGGTCGCTTCGCTCCTCGGAATGACACGTCAGGGTGGCCCGGCGGTGGGAACTGTGCATTGCATCGAATTCGCAGTACTTTTGCCGCTTCGCGGACGGGCCCGGCTGTCCGCTCCCCTACAATGGCGCGTGCGGTCGGCGATACTGCCCGGAAATTTACAACTGCCCATGGCGCTCGCTACCCGCAAGGGGCACGCCGCATCCGTAAGGCGGCAAAGCCGCCAACGGCTGCGCAGGGAACGCCGCTACATTTTTCTCTCGCGCAGCCGCCGCCGCTACAGACGCAATCGGTCGGTGCGTTTTTATCGGCACCTTGAACGAACTGGAAGTGCCTTCCCGAGATTGCCACGTCGCTTCGCTCCTCGCAATGACAAATCGGGGGACATCCTCATTTTAACGGTGACCTGTACAAATCGGCAGCAATGCGCCGGGCGGGGCACGCCCCGCCTCCGCGATTTCCGTTCCATAATAATTATTTCTCGCCGTCCAGCGTCAGCCTTCGAATCTCCGTGCCCTGATAGTAGTGCAGCAGAATCTCATCAAAGCGCCTGCCCGCCTGCGCCATGGCCTCCGCGCCGTACTGGCTCAGGCCGACGCGGTGGCCGAAGCCGTGCGTCGTGACCGTCACGCCGTCCTCCTGCGGGGAAAACTCGATGTCCGTCGAGCGCAGGCCGAGCAGGCGGCGCAGCTCCGTACCCGTGAATGACGCGCCGCCCAGCTCCAGCGTCCCGATGCCGCCGCCCGCCGTATAGCGAACGGTCCCGAACCAGGTCTCCGGCGTACCGGAAAGGTCGGCGTCCGGCCGCGCGGGCGTGATGCGGTCCCGGAATTCTTCCGCCGTGAACGTCAGCGTTTCCGTTTCGCGCGGCGCGTCCTCCTCGCCGGGGCTGGGAACGGACTGCAGATATGGAATTTCACCGCCCCAGACGGCTACGGCCGCCTCCGTCCGCCCGCCGGAGCAGGAAAAATACGTCGCGTCGATGAGCTGCCCGTCATAGATGACGGCAAGTCCGTCCGTTTCCGTCACGGCCGCCTCCGCCGCCGCGTGCTCCGGCCACTGCTCCGGGGCGCACCAGCCCTGGCAGCAGGCGGCGCTGGCGCAGACGTCGGCCTCCGCGTGCTTGCCCGCCCCGGCCTGCCGCAGGGCGAACGTCCGCGCGGCGCAGGCCTGCGCCTTGAGCGCCTCGGCCGCAAAGCCGGACGGCACCTCCGCCAGCAGCACGCAGACAAGGTAGTCGTGCAGCGTCTGCTCACGCACGGCCCCGTCCACAAGCACGCGCAGCGTCACGGCCCCGTCGAACGGCTCGTCCGCAGGCTCTGCGGGCGCGGTCTCCGCCTCCGTCGCGGCGAGTGTCTCGGCCCTCCCGTGCGGCAGGAGCTGCCCCGGCAGCAGCGGCAGCGCCAGCAGCATCACGGCCGCGCCGAGCACGGCGCAGCCAAGGGCAGCGAAAAATTTCCGGATCATAGCTTGCTCCTTTCCCCGCGCTTGACGAAGTCCGCGCAGGCTGGTATAATGTATAGATAAACAGAAAAAGTGGAAGAAATTGAGGTGATCCCTTTGGTTGACGAGCGCTTTGACGAGCTCCTTCACACTCTATGCGCGGATTACCGCGTTCATAACAACCTGAATCTCGAGGCGCGGACGAACAGCAACATCAAGCGCGGCCTGCGCAACGACGACGGCACCGGCGTCATGGTCGGCTGCACGGCCGTCGGCAATGTCCTCGGCTATACCATCGAGGACGGCGAGCGCGTACCCATGCCGGGCCGCCTGATCTACCGCGGCTACGACCTGTCCGACCTGGTGGACGGCTACATCCGCGAGCAGCGCTTCGGCTTTCCGGAGGTCGCGTACCTGCTGCTCTTCGGCCACCTGCCCGATCAGGAGCAGTACGACATGTTCAAGCGCCTGCTGCATGATTTTACGGATCTGCCGCAGAATTTTACAGAGGACATGATCCTGAAAAATCCGAGCCACAACGTCATGAACAAGCTCGGACGGTCCGTCCTTGCCCTGTATTCCTGCGACCCGGACCCGGACAGCCTGAGTGTCGAGAATATGATGCGCCAGTCCATCGAGCTCATTGCGCGCTTCCCGGTCATCGCGGCCTATGCCTATGTTGTAAAGCGGCATTATTTTGACAACGACAGCCTCTATCTCCACCGGCCGGAGCCGGAGCTGTCCACGGCGGAGAACTTCCTGCGCATGATCCGCCCGGACAAGCACTTCACCCAAGAGGAGGCGCGGCTGCTCGACCTGTGCCTTGTGTGCCATGCGGAGCACGGCGGCGGCAATAACTCCACGTTCACCTGCCGTTCCGTCTCGTCCACGGGGACGGACACCTATTCCGCCATCGCCGCGGCCGTCGGCTCGCTGAAGGGCCCGAAGCACGGCGGCGCGAACCGGCAGGTGCTGGCGCAGTTCTCCCTCATCAAGCAGACCGTCCGCGACTGGAAGGACGATGACGCCGTGGCCGACTGCGTCGGCCGCATCCTGCGCCGCGAGCTCGGCGACGGCAGCGGTCTCATTTACGGTATGGGCCACGCGGTCTATACCCTGTCCGATCCGCGCACCGTCATCCTGCGGAAGAGCGCCCGCACGCTGGCCGCCCAGCGCGGCATGCTCGACGAGCTGGAGCTGATGGAGGCGGTCGAGCGCGTAACGCCGCGCGTGTTCGCCGAGGTCACGGGGCATGAAAAGGTCATGTGCGCCAATGTGGATATGTATTCCGGCCTCATTTATCAGATGCTGGATATCCCGCCTGACCTCTTTACGCCGCTGTTCGCCGTCGCGCGCATCACGGGCTGGTGCGCTCACCGCATGGAGGAGGTCCTCACCGGCGGCCGCCTGTACCGTCCGGCCTACAAATCGCTCACCCGCCACAGGGAGTATATCCCCATGGCTGCCAGAACATACCGGAAAAATCCGCTTCCCGCCGAAAAAAGGGATTGACAAGCCATTGCCGCCGTGCTATAATATGCAAGCAGTCCGAAATTCCGGACGGAATATATCGTATGCGCGAGTGGTGGAATTGGCAGACTCGCTAGATTCAGGTTCTAGTGTCCACTCCGGACGTGCGGGTTCAAGTCCCGCCTCGCGCACCAAAAACCGGTTGTCCAGCGGACAACCGGTTTTTCAACGAAATAAATCCTGCCGGATTTGTGCATGCACTTCGCGCGAAATGTGCCTGCGGGTGTGTGTGGATTTATTTTATTTGATTCCATATATAGTTAGGAGGACCCGCCATGAAGAAACGCCTGCTGCTTCTGCTTCTCCCTGCGCTCACGCTCGTTTTGGAGGCCCTGCCCTATGGTGCGGTGCTGCAGTTTGGGCGCCCGGCCGCAGCGCCGCTTCGGGAGCTGTACTCTTATTTTGATCTCACGCCGTTCGGCTATGCGAATTTTGCGCCGCTCTTTACGGCACTTGGCACCTGTGTCCTGCTGGTCCTGCTGGCGCTGTACGCCGGGACCGGAAAGCGGGGACTTGCCGCCGCAGCGCAGATCGCAGCGGGCGTCTGCGCCCTCGTCTCGCTCGGTCCGCTCCTGCTGGGCATCCGGAATTATTCCGTTACCGGTGCGCTCATCACGGCCTCCCTGCTGGCGGAATGCCTCTGGCTGGGCCGCGTATGGAGATCAAAGCGGGAAGACTCATAAAACGCCAGACTGTGGACGAATCAAATCAACAGGCTCCCTTTGCCGATGCGGCGAAGGGAGCCTGTTTTCTGCCGGACAAAACACGTTGCAAAATCCGCGCTTCTGTGGTACGATGAACGCAGAGATCAACAAACGGAGGGACCGATCATGGCAAAGGAGCAGCGCTTTGAGCGCGTTTACACACAGGGAGCATTGCAGATTACCGAGATCTGGGTCGACAAGGAGACAGGCGTGAACTATCTCTTCCACGCCGGCGGCAATGCGGGCGGCCTGACACCGCTGCTCGACCGCGACGGAAAGCCGGTCGTCTCCCCGCTGCTGAACCGCTGATGCGCTATTTTATCCCGGCGTCGGAGCGGCAGGGGAGCTGCTATTTTGAGTTCCAGCCGGGGCGCTGGCGCGGGCGGTTCTGGCTGCCCGGCTCCATCCTGCTTGCAGACGAGCGGTGGGAGGCACTGCGCCTGACGGAACTGTTCGGCGGCGTCCTGCCGGAGTTTGACTATTTCGGCGTCACGCCCGTCTCCCGCGGGCAGTGGGAGCGCATCGCAGCGCGCAGCCGGGACGAGGCAGACTGGCGGGCCGTCATCGACGAGGCCGCGCCGTGGGCAGAGGCCAGCTTTGCGCGGCACGGCGTCATCAGCATTCTGGGCCTGTGAATGGGGGCGCGGCTGTGAAGTACATTGGCATCGCGCTGCTGATCGCAGCGGGCTTTGCGCTCCTGACGCTCGGGCTGGCGTTTTTGCTGTTCCGGCTGGCGTTCGGCGCGCGGAAAACGACCGAAAAGGAAATGTTCGTCCTGCCGGACACAGACCAGTACCGGCCTTATGCGGCGGAGGCGCGGCGCATGATCCGCGCGGCCCTCGCCCTTCCCTATGAGCCGGTCACGATCCGCTCGGACGACGGACTGACGCTGTTCGGCCGCTGCTATCCCGCAGCCCCGGACGCGCCGTGGCTCCTGCTGTTTCACGGCTACCGCAGCGCGGCGGAGCGCGATTTCTGCGGCGGGCTGCCGTTTGGCATGGGGATGGGCTGCAATGTCCTGCTCGTCGACGAGCGCGCCCACGGGAAAAGCGGCGGGCGCTGCCTCACGCTCGGTATCCGCGAGCGGTATGACTGCCGCCGCTGGGTTGATTATGTGATCGGCCACGCCGGGCCGGACGCGAAGATCGTGCTCTACGGCATGTCCATGGGCGCGGCGACCGTCCTCATGGCGGCGGGGCCGGAGCTGCCGAAAAACGTCGCCGGCATCGTGGCCGACTGCGGCTACAGCGCGCCGTCCGCCATTCTGAAGAGCGTCATCCGCTCCGCCCATCTGCCGGTCTTCCCGGTCTATGCCCTGCTGCGCCTCGGCTGCCGCCTCTTCGGCGGCTTTGACCCGGAGGAGGCCTCCGCCGCCGGGGCGCTGGCGCGCTGCGACACGCCCGTCCTCTTCCTCCACGGCGAGGACGACCGCTTCGTCCCCTGCGCCATGGGGCGGGAGAACTATGCCTGCTGCCGCGCCGCAGATAAGACCCTGCTGACCTTTCCCGCCGCCGGGCACGGCATGAGCTATATGGCCGACCGGGAAAGATACCTCGCGGCCGTTACGGATTTCCTGGGGAGGGTACTTGGAGAAGAATATGGAACAAAAACGACTCACACTTTCGGAATATGACGCCATCGTTGCCTTTGACCGGCTGTGCTTCCCGCAGGATCACTGGACGGAGGAGGACTGGCGGGAGCTGCTGGCGGACGAGCGGGCGGTCTATCTGGCCCTGCTGGACGATGGGCGCATCGTTGGCGACGTGTTCGTCTACAACTGGCAGGGCGAGCGAGACTACGGCAAGATCATGAACCTCGCGGTCCACCCGGCGTACCGCAGGCGCAGGCTGGCGGCGGGACTTCTGCGCGCGGCGACGGAGCTGCTGCAGGCGGCCGGGCTGCCGCGGATCTGCGGCGAGACACGTCTCTCGAATGAGGCCATGCGCCGCACATTCGCCGCCTGCGGCTACCGGCTGACCCGCATCGAGGAGGCGTACTACGATCACCCGCCGGAAAGCGCC
>ENA-UERN01003319-UERN01003319.1-human-gut-metagenome-genome-assembly--contig:-NODE-3319-length-11261-cov-7.144671_pt1 | contig 11261 bp, 9 predicted proteins | sample MGYA00242950_ERZ507950 | MGnify/ENA primary metagenome ERZ507950 (study PRJEB26167, sample SAMN06115515) | human gut metagenome | host: Homo sapiens | place: China:Ningxia | collected 2014-11-26...
TGGATTTGAACGATCTTGTCAACAGCAGTTATTTCCGTTGCCAAATCATCGACGGCAACGGGTGTTATGAGTGAAGTAATTCGATCCGTATAAAAAATAAAGAAAGGGTTTTACGATGTTCGATAATGAATTTATCCGGGTCAGTTCGTGTAATCCGCGTTATTTTGAATATGAAAGCGGCGCTCCGTTTCTGCCGATTGGCGTAAATCTCTGTTTTCAGCGTTACATCACCGATGACGGCGAAGCGCTCGCCATGTTTGAAAAAGAGATCCGGCATTTCGCGGAAAATGGCGGCAATCTGATCCGGGTCTGGTGCGGAGTTGCCTTGCTCAACCTTGAGCCGGAGCTGGAGGGGATGTTCTCCGCTGAAAAGCTCGAAAATATGAAAGCTCTCGTAGCGATCGCCAAGAAAAATCATGTCAGGATCAAGTTCACACTCGAACATTTCAGGACAGTGACGCCGCGTAAGGAACGGGAACTTTTTACCGGGGCTGTCACGTTTCAACAGCCGATTTATCATACAAGCCGTGGCGGCAGCTGTGAGAATATGACCGATTATTTTACCAAAGATGCTCCGCGGAAAAATCTGCTGAAAAAACTGGAAATCCTCAGCCGGGAGTTCGCCGGTGAACCTGCGGTCATGGGGTGGGAACTTTGGAACGAACTCAATGCAGTCGATGCGCCGCGCAATGTCTGGCTGCCGTGGCTGGAAATGATGGTCGCAGAAATGCACCGACTCTTCCCGCGCCAGCTGATTATGCAGAGCCTCGGGAGCTTCGATTGTCTCGAAAGTTTTGCCAACTATGCGGCAGTCGGGCGTGTGCCCGGCATCGATGTCGGACAGATTCACCGTTATCTCGAACCCGGTGCGGATCTGGATATCTGCCGAGGCGCTCTCGATCTGCTCGAAGCCGACGCAACCCGGGAAACACTGGAACTTTTCCCGGAACGTCCCGTCTTTGTCGCGGAAACCGGTGCGGCGGCCTATCACCATTCGGGACCTTCGCACCTCTATGAACAGGATCGTGCCGGAATCCTTCTTTTTGACGGTGTATTCACGCCGTTTTTCTGCGGCGTCGCCGGATGCGGACACTTCTGGCACTGGGATCAGTTTTATATCGGATTGCATGACCACTGGAAGATCTTTTCGCTCTTTGCCGAAACGGTTGCCGGGGTCGATCCTGTGCGTGAAAACTTCACAGTGCATCAGCGGGAATCCGGCCGTTTGCGTTTCTACGGACTTTCCGGCAGAACGCAACAGCTCTGGCTTCTGCGCGACAAACGCAATGACTGGCAGCATGAATTCAACGAGGGGATTGCTCCCGAATTGCTTGCCGAAATGGAAATTCCGCTTGCTGCTCTTACATCACAAACAGTTTCCGGTGTATCGTTCTTTGCTCCGTGGGATGGAACGCGCGGGGCGCTTGCAATTCATGACGGGAAGATCACTCTGCCGCGTTTTCATCGTGCATTGATTCTGAAAATACAAAGATAACGAGAAATGACTGCAGGTTTTTTATTATCATTGTTGCTCGGTGTTGTCTGGGCGGCGCTCGGGGCTTCGGTTGCGCAGGCACGGCGAAAAGGGTGTCCGATCTGCTGTTTCTATACGGTCGGTACGGCGACTGCCGCATTGCTGGCGTGGTGTGCTCTCGGTTTCCGGATGCCGGGAAGCGCAGGCGAACTCCGGCTGTTATTGCCTTATCTGACTGCGGCAGCGTTCTTTAACTCGCTTGGACAGATGATCGCGATGTACAATCTGAAAGCCTCCGGCAGAGTGCTTGCCTATGCGTTGCCGCAGACAAATTTCATTTTCCCCTTTCTTTTTGCCGGGCTCTTTCTTGGCGGGATCATCAGTTTGTGGAATTTAATAGGAATTGTGCTGATCGTTGCCGGAATCTGCCTTTCTGCCAACGGCAGACAAGACAAAGAAAAAAAAAGCTCCGGTGTTCTGTTTTCCGGCCGGGAGCTTCTGCTGGGGACGGCGGCTTCATTCTCCTGCGGGCTATCACAAATCGCGCTGTTGCTGGCGGTGGAAAGCTCCGAGACCTCTGCGGCATTGAAATCGGCGCTCTTTCTGACGGTTTCCACTCTTTTTTACGCTTTGGGCATGATCCGAAGCGGCCGTCCCGCGCCGGAACTGCTCCGAAAGACGCTGGGGCTCGGGATTGTCTGGGGCGTACTTGCATTGCTCTCTTACCGGATCCTTTTCGGGGCGCTGGAGATCATGGAGAAATTTCACCGTTCCGGCGTGGTCTTTGCGATAAGCTGTTCCGGAGCGATCATTTTTTTCTGGCTTTTTTCCGCGTTGAAACTGTGCGACCGAGTTTCGTCGCGCCAGCTGTTGATTCTCGGACTGATTCTCGCCGGAATCCTTGCTGTCCGATTGGGTTAAAATCAATTTAAGAATTTCAATATCAGGAGTTTATTATGTTTCAATTACAGATACCAGACCACCTTTGTGTTTTTACGGAATCCGCGCAGTTCAGTTTCGCCGGAACTGCGGAAATGCAAAAAGAGGATATCGTTGTGAAATTGAAGCCGGAGAATTCCGGCATCGGTATTCGGGTTTCTGCTGATACGACACCCGTGACCTTTGTGCGGTTGCGTTGGGAACATAAATTCCCTGCGGAAACGCTCTTTCTCGGCGACGCGTGGGAACGCGCTTACGGCGATCTGCAATGGCGGACGTTCGACAGTCACCGCTTCATGCCGTGGTATTTTCTGGCACATTTTTCCGGTGTGACCGCCGGTTGCGGTGTACGGGTGTGTCCGGGCGCAATGGCGGTTTGGAACATTGATCCTGCCGGGATCACGCTTTCTCTCGACCTCCGCAACGGTACACGCGGCGTGATCCTGAAGGGGCGCGAAATCGCCGTTGCTGTGGTCGTTTCAGCCGAATATCCAAAAGGAACTCCGTTTGATGCGGCCAAATCTTTCTGTAAGCTCATGTGCAGTGATCCATTGCCGCTTCGCACACCTGTCTACGGCGGAAATAACTGGTATTACGCTTACGGCGACAGTTCGCACGGGGAGATTCTGGCCGACAGCCGTTATATCGCTTCACTTTCAGAGGGGCTGGCCAATCGTCCTTTCATGGTTATCGATGACGGCTGGGAGATCATGCACCAGAAACCAGGTAACTCCGGGCCGTGGACATGCGGCAACGAGAAATATCCTGATATGCAGAAACTTGCAGATGAAATGCGCAGTTGCGGCGTCCGGCCGGGGATCTGGATGCGTCCTTTGTGGAACATTGATCCGGCGATTCCGGAAATGTGGAAACTGCCGGAACGCAACCACACCAATCTCCGGGCGCTCGATCCCTCGCGGCCCGAAGTGATCGCGCTGGTCGAAGAGGACATCCGGCGGCTCTCCGGCTGGGGCTATGAGCTCATCAAGCACGATTTTTCGACCAACGATATTTTCGGGCGCTGGGGCTGGGAGGCGACGCCGTGGCTCGCGGCGGAAGAGAATTGGCACTTTGCGGACCGTTCCAGAACTTCCGCAGAGATCGTCGTCGATTTTTACAAGGCGATCCTTGGCGCGTCAAACGGTGCATTGATCCTCGGTTGCAACACAATAGGACATCTTGGCGCCGGACTGATGCACATTGCCCGCATCGGGGATGATACCAGCGGCAACGCCTGGGGTAAGACCCGCAAAATGGGAGTGAATTCTCTCGCATTCCGGCTCTGTCAGCACAAGGCGTTCTTTGAAGTCGATGCGGACTGCGTCGGTATCACCGGAAAAATTCCGTGGCAGAAAAATCGGCAATGGACGGAACTTCTCGCTTGCAGCAGTACGCCGTTTTTCGCTTCGATCCGTCCGGGAAGCCTTACGGCGCAGGAGTTTGCCGAAATGAAACAGCTCTTTGCCGTTGCCTCCCGGCAGGATGTGGCGGCGGAACCGGTGAATTGGCTTGCGGATACGCTTCCGGAAATCTGGCGTTTTGACGGCAAAGAAAAGCGCTTTCACTGGTATTCCGATGAAAGCGCCTGTCTGAGCTGGGATGTGTAATCACTTCGTGGAGGCAAATTCTATTTGCATCCGGAACTTGATCTTTTCGCCCGGAGCGATCGCCCGGGCGATCTTTTTTGCGATCTCATTTTCGCGGCCTGAAATGCGTGTGTTAGTGGGTTTGATCCCCATGACGTAATTGCCGTGGTCAAAGAGTTTCCACTGCACCATGCGCGGCAGTTCCGCCGTATCACAGCGGACTGTCGCCTTGATCTTCAGTTCACTGTTGTTCAGCGTCATTTCCGCCGTGTCTTTGAAATCGTGATAGAAACATTGTTCGACCGCGCCCGGTACGGGGGCGGGCATCTGATTCCAGACGGCGATTCCGGCGGCGGCATCGGCATCCCGGGCTTCAACCGTATGTTCCGGTGCTTCGAGCCGCACGGCGGGCGAGATGAGAGGATAGCCGAAGTTGCAGTGATAGAGCATTTGCAGATAATCCGTCTGTCCTGCGAGATTTTCAACTTCATCTTCGATCGTGATGATATTGCTTTGGTCGATACAGGTGATGTTGCGCACCAGCCGGAGGTCTTCGCCGAACATCCGGTATTCACGCAATACGCCGCGGATCCGGATCACATATTGCTCTCCTTCCCATTCACGGGAAACGGAGACATCTTCGGCGGCGGTGTTGGAAAGGCGGCCGTGCACACCGCATTCACCGGAAGCGACGCCGGCATTGCGCATACCGCACCCGGTCAGCAACCCGCCCTGAAAACTGCGCAGCCACTCCGTGCCCAGCGGCTGATACTCCAGCCGGGAACGCGTGCCGCCGCCGGAACGGTAAACCATGTTGATCCCCAGAAACGAGCATTCGACAATATCCATACCGCGGTCGGGGTGGATGGTGAACTGCAAACCGCCTCCAGTGTTGACATCGATGATCCGGTTGCCGCGTCCCGCCCCGTCCGAAAGCACACTACTGCGGACGTATGCGAGTTGCTCGACACTGCCGACAAAGCCAAGTTCTTTCTTTTTCATAGATATTCCTTAAAATTGCTGGGCCTGAAGTGCCGCGCCTACGGCGGCCTCTTCGCGCGCTTCAGAAAGTAAGAGGTCCAGACCGAATTCGTGCCGGATCGCCCACTGGATGCTCTTCAAAAGCCGGACCGCATTGCCCGAACCGATGATCTGCGTTTTTCCCGCGAGAACTTCAAATGCGAATCCAGCTTTCAGATTGCGGACAATACCGAGCGCCAGTGCCGCGCCGATTTTTCCCGGTGTCGCGTTGGCGAGAGAAAGACCGTCACAGCTTCCGCGCAATGCCGGATTCCAGCGTTCGCCGAGGAAATGCGGCGCGATCACGAGTTCCTCTTCGCCGTTTTCCAGGGCGGAAAGTGCGAGTTCATCAAGCTTGTCGAGCAATGCGCCTTTCGGGAGTTCCGGCTCGCCGAGGTCGCGTCGGAAAGCGTTGACCGTATCCGCGAGCCATGCAAATGCGGCTCCGCCGCAGAGCGGCGCGGCGACCAGCAGTGTCCGGTTGCCCGGGAATGGACGCGCTTCGATCTCTTCGGGCATTTCCGGCGGCAACACATCAATCACCAGTGAAAGCTGTGCGCCTGTGCCAAGTGTGAGGTAGATTTCCCGCGAAAAATCGTTACCTGAGGCGAGAATCGAAGCCTGATTGTCGCCGATTGCGTTGATCACCGGGATTCCGGCAGGAATGGCGAACCGTTTTGCCGCATCGTCACAAACCTTGCCGATGACCGCGCCGCAAGGACGGATCTCCGGCAACAGTGTCCGGGGGATGTTGAGCGCATCGACCGCTTTGAAATCCCAGTTGCTCGATGCCGCATCATAAAGTCCCCAGCTTGCCGCGTGGGTGGGATCAGTAAAAATCCGGTCGTTCCCGGTAAGTACGCTGGCGAGATAGTCGCTGACCGTCGCCGCGAAATCCCAATTCTTGAGAGCATTCTTTTCAGCCAATCGGGCGAGCGTCGTACCACCGAAGCCTTCGCGCAGAGTTCTGCCGGACTTTTGTTGAAATTCAGCGATCATCGTTTCGCCGCAACGATGATCCTGCCACGTAACCAGCGGTGAAATCGTTGAAATATTACCGAGTAAAACCGAGTGCATCTGTCCGGTAATGCCGACGGCGGCGATCAATCGCCGCAAATTTTCCGGCAACTGATTCAAGATGTTTTCCACACACACGAAGATCTTGGCGACATCCTGTTCTGCTCCGCCGGCGACTGTGGCAAGCGCGGCGTTGTGCGCGGCTCCGGTAACGGCGAGGAGATTGCGTTTTTCATCAACGATGACGGCGGCGGCTTTGGTCGTTCCTAAATCGATTCCAAGAGTAAGTTTCATTTTTTTAACCAAATAAAGAGACTTTTATTCCATTTGCATTCAATTTTTCAGCAAAACGTTCCAGATTTTCCCGTGGTGGCGGCTCGGTATTTTCACAGCGACATTGCAAACCGAGTGCCTGATACTTCACATTCCCGAGGTGATGCTGACGGAGCAGTTGAACATGCAGAACACCATTGCGCCGCAGCGCGCTGAGTTCCCGGCAGAAATCAAGCAGCTGATTTTGCGCCCCGTCCTCATCGTTTAATCCAGCGATCACCGGAATACGAATCACCAAATTCGACTGATGCTCTGCAGCAAAACAGAGATTAGCGCGCACAATTTCCACATATTCGACATCTGGATTGACACGTTTGCAGAACTTGTTTTTATCTAGCAGCCTGTCGGAGTGAGATTTTTGGCTTTGGGAAATCAATGTCCATTCCGATAGACGCATAATGCTTGTTTTTCCGTTTTCTATTGTCAGTAGCGAGAATTTATCCGCTCCGACATTAAATCCATATCTTTGACACGTAAATCCCTCCGCAATCATCATTTTAACTTCTCTGTGGAAGGATTTTCGTGAATTCAAGCAGATTCCCTCCGCAAAGTTTGTGAAGTCGTTTGAAATTGTATGCGGCGGTGATCAAATCCCATTCAATGGATACCTTGTCCAGCCCTCGCAATAAAAAACCTCGGAATCCCAGTATGGTTTTGATGATTCCGAACACCGGTTCGACTGTTTCTTTGCGCTTTTTGTAAACGGTGCGACCAGCTTGGGTTTTCAGGCGAAACGCCATTTTTTCCTTGACAGGAGCATCATCCGGCGGCGGAACGGGTTCCGCTTTTTTTAGCAAGTCTTCCACGGTACGATGATGGCTTTGCTTTTCCACCGCGCAGTATACCATCGGACCATCATCGTCCTCGACTTCAAGCACCGCCTTTTCGCAGAAATAGCCGGTATCAGCGCAAACCGTGTCGACTTCCCGGATTGCCGGATCGACACTTGCCGCCGCCACTGGAAGTTCCTGTTTGTCATTGGCATGTGCGGTGACATATTGCCCCACGATCAACATGCTTCCTTCCGTGTCCACCGCCGCCTGAGCATTATACGCTTGCTCATAGTGTTTGCCGTTTCCAGCTTTCATGATTCGGCTTTCCTCATCGGTAAAGTTATACTGCATGTCATCCGGCGGCGTTTCAGACGGCGGCTGTGGCTCCTTGCCACGGGGCTTTTTTCCCGCCTGGCGCTCAGTCTCCCGCTTCGCTTTTTTTGCCGCATACTCCCGTTCTTTTTCCCGCCGCGTCTCCTCATAGCGCTCTTCCATGGTCCGGCATGCACGCTCCAGCGCCGCTTTCCGATCTTCCCGCCGTTTGATCTCATCCGGTAATACCAGCCCGTCATCCAGCGGGGCGCTATCCGCATCTTCCGCCTTTCTCACCAATTCCTCTATCTCCTGCTCCAGTTGGGCGATCATTTCTCCCGCGCGCTTATAACTTACCGCTGCATGCTTGCTCGCGTTGGCCTTGATTTTCGTTCCATCTATGCTGATTCCACCGATTTTCTTCAGATGACCCAGTTCGACACCCAGCAGCAAGACCTTCGTGAACACCTCCTTGAACGCTTCACGGTTCTTCAGCCGAAAAGCGCAGATCGTATCATGATCAGGATGCAGATCCCCTCCGCAAATATAACGCACCGCTATATCCGTGTAGGTCGCACGCTCGATCTCTCGCGACGAAAAACGCTTCGTTGCATAACAGTAAATCAGCAACGACAGCATCATTTGGGGCGGATATTGCGCACTCCCGCTACCACGCTCATTTATTCCAAAACCCTTTATTTCCAGCGCTTCCACTGCATCCACGATAAAATGCACCATGCTGTCTTCCGATATCCAGTCTCGCAAATCTGGCGGTAACATCATTGGCGTGTCTCGGTCCAATATCACAAATTTCGCTGCCATCATACACCTTTTTTTTGACTGGTAATATATCATGCTTCTATGATTTTTCTCGCAGAACTTGCTTTTAAGTCCGACAGGCTGCTAGAGTATCATAAGAAATGTAAATTGCAAATCAAAACAATCCACTTCCCGAAGATTTCAACCTCCGGTCAGCTCCCGAGGAAGCGGCCCGGAATGGACCGTATCGGAGCAACCGGCTTACCAATGGTAATAACGGTATGGGTCGTCGGTCGCTTCCGGCCGGTCCACATGGAAGAAGCGACAGCTCCGGGGAACAATCCGGGGAACTGCGAGCATACCGCCAACCCCTCCCAAATCATTGCAGAGCACCGTCAAAACCTGTTTACCTGAAGACAGGAGTTCCTTCTTCAGGACAATGCTCCGATTGAAATTCCAGTAATTTTCCGGATGCGTTTGCGCTGTGACTTCGCCGGTGAAGCGGCCGTTCAGCCAAATCCACGACTCGTCGTCCACCGCACCGATCCGCAATTCGTACTCTCCGTTCCGGCAGGCTTCCGGCAGGTCGAATTCGAGCCGGTACCAGAATAAGCCGTCATAGTCGGCGTGTTCCGGGAACTGTGACTCCAAAGGCGTACCAACTTTGACGTTTTTCCACCCATCCGCCGGAGCGGTTTGCCAGCCGTTCGACTTGCCGGAATTTTCAGGGTCGAATTTTCCCTTCCAGCCTTCGGCGAGCGGAAACGAGAAATTTCCATGATTCATCCCATCAAACATCGCGAAAAAACCGGTCCGGAATTCCGCTCCGAGGTTGGCCAGCAGCCGCATCAGCAGAAAATCCGCCCGGCGGGCTGTTGTGCGTGTCGCATGCACCTTCCGGTCGAACCTCCACGGTGGAAGCTGCATCATTACAAGGATACCCCGACCGATCCGAATACTGTTCAGAGAGATTCCGCCTGTGGAATCCTTCGGAAAGCCGTCGAACCGGAGCGGATAGCGGAAGTGAAGCTCGACATTACCGATCCCCCGGTACTCCGGCCGCTCCCCGAGTCCATCCACCCAATCGCTCATCCATTCGCCCGGGGATGCGTTTACCTCCGGGACGAACCGGGAAAGCTCCGCGCCGGTCAGGCCGCAAGCCAGAACGTTCAGCCCGCCTTGAATCCGCCTGCGCAGATTCCCCGGAACCGCTTCCCCGGGACCGAGAACGAGCAAATCACCGGAGGAGAGCTTGGCCGGATCGATTTTTTCACACACAACCCCGGTCTGCTCCAACTGTGTGCGCAGCTTTTCGTTGCCGGAATACCAGACCTTCCGTACCGGCGCCGGAGAAGTGTCGTCAAGATAACGGAGCGCCTTCGCCAGCGTCTGTTCCGCCTGCGGATCCTGAACCGTACGGGCTGAAATTTCGAGTTGACAGAATAAAATCCGGCTTCTACCTTCCGTCATCAGCAGAAGCGGAGCGAATTGCAGATCGAATCCGCCCTGGTAAAGCGGCAGCCAATTCCCCACGCTCGGCTTCTCCGGCAGAACCGCCGCGACGTTGCCGCGGTTCCCGGAACGCCAGATGCGCCGATTGATGAAGCCGTTCCAATTTTCGGCGGGATAGCCGTGCGCGATCTCCGGCAACTCCAGATACGGCGGCAACAGCGTGGAGCTTCCGCGCCAATTTTCAAGAAGCTCCGGAAATTCCCGACCGGCCGAAAATACGGTGCGCAGCCCCTGCGTATTGCTCCGGATTCCGATTCGGGACAGCGTCCGGGCACTCTGCTCCAGAATCAGGAGCTTCATTCCCTGTTTCAGCGCTTCCTCAAGATGCAGCGGAAACCGATCGAGGGCGTGCCTCCCGAGAATCAACAGTTCGACGTCGTCCAGTTCCGCCGTTTTCGAGACGGCCTGATAGGGGATACCCAGTTTGTCCAGCAGTGGCGCGGCCGTCCCCTCCGGATCATAAAGTCCGACTTTGCTCTGCAGCCTGACCGCCGGCGGCTGAATCGGGTGTAATGTGATTGAATCGCTCCAAAGCTCCCCATTCCCGGAACGCACCTCCGCGGTGACGGTGACGGATTCCGCCGACAGCCTGAACCGGATCGGAATTTCCGTTTTCGTTCCGGGAGCAAGGCGACAGTTTCCTGCTTCTTCCTTCGTCCCGTTCCGTTTCCACAACCAGTCAAAACTCTGCTCCTGCCGGCTGTCATTGAGGATGACAATGGATTTTTCCACGGTTTCTCCGGGAGAAAAATGCAGGGAACTTTCAGTGAAATCACCGGGCGCCCCGCCGATCCACATCAGAATCTCCCGAAAGGCCTCTTCCAGCGCCTTCCCGGTCAAAGAATATTGGTAGGTGTTGAGCGGATCGGAAAAACAGTGATTCTGAAACGCCGCCTTGTAATCCGGAACAAGCCCGGGGCACTTCAGATTCCGGAACCGCTCCGGATTCGGAACCGTGTCGGGAACGGAGGTCTGCCGGGAGTGGAAGGCAAAGCTATCCCACGGCAGAAGCGCGGAAATGCCGCGTCCCCGCAAATCCCGGATATTTTTCCACACGTAGGCGGCCCGCACCTGATCAAGCTGAGGCGATTCCGGCCAGAAAAACCAGCGCGGACGGTTACCCGACTGATTGGAAGTTACTGACTTACGCGAAAAGTACTCCCGCTTTTTCTCCTCTTGCCGATAGGCCTGTTCTCCGAGTGTTTCGGCGTTGAATTCATCGAGCCAGAAGCACTGGACTGCTTTTTGCAGCCAGATGAAACCGGGGCCACGGTTGCTGCTCCAACTGGCGATGTGGGGCATCCCGTATTCCGTGAAAAAAACAGGAGCTTTGCCGTTTTTCTCCCAATCCTCTAGCTGCTGTAACTGCTCTGGTTATGGTTCTCCCTCTCCTCCCCGGGACAGGCGATCACGCTGAAGGGCAGATAGTTGTTCTTGATCCACAGCGCGGTCCATACCGGAGTCTCGGTCATGCTCATATCCACGAACATGACCATTCCGTCATAATCGTTGGCATAAGTGTTCAATGCGATGGAA